>Ga0116145_1003103_pt1 | contig 14271 bp, 3 predicted proteins | sample AD_JPNHG1_MetaG_FD_89747 | JGI IMG/M metagenome (GOLD analysis project Ga0116145, IMG submission 89747) | Active sludge microbial communities of municipal wastewater-treating anaerobic digesters from Japan - AD_JPNHG1_MetaG | ecosystem: Engineered > Bioreactor > Anaerobic > Digestate | place... | reverse complement strand
CATTCTCGCTGGCCCCAGAATCCTTTCTGGGGCCTTCCGTGCCGAGGATTCCATCCTCATTCTCGCTGGCCCCAGAATCCTTTCTGGGGCCTTCCGTGCCGAGGATTCCATCCTCATTCTCGCCCAATGCGGAATGGATTCCGCCAAGCGAGGCGGCCCTGCTTCGCGGCCAGCGCTTCGCAGGACCGGCCCGGAAAGGATTCCGGGCCGAGCGAATTCCAGGCCAAGCAAGCCGACTCATCTCCTCTGTTGCGTCCGGCCGTTTTGCTGCTCAATGTAGGCCTCAAGCACCTTCTGAATATCCTGGGCCGATTTGGTCTTGACCGGCACGACCAACGCCCGCCGGCCACCCGTGGCCGGTCGCTTCTGCTCCAGCTCGGTGGCCAGCTTCCTTACCGTTTCGAACAGTTCCGGCGCACCGGAGACGATCAGGGTCGAGGACCGTTCTTCTCCGGCGATGGCCACCTGCCGCGGCTTGTAGGTGCTTTGGGAGCTGGCCTTGGCTCGCTCGCCGGCGTTGATGACGTCCTGAATCTGCCTGGCCAGGGAGACCACGTCCACGCCCCGGCTGACAGGTATAACCTCAAGTCCTGACGGACCTTCAGTCTGCTTGTCCAACTCCCGCACCATGTCCTCAATCAGGTTGAGATCCACGGTGCGAGCCCGCACGATCAGTGAATTCGTGGAGTCATCGGACATGATCACCGGAACGTCATTCTGGGTGGTTCGCCTCCCGCTGCGGCTTTGTGTCGGGTTGGCGAACAGCTCCCTGAGCGTCCCCGCCAGTGTCGCGGCCGCGGCGTTCTTCACGGGGATGATCTTGGGCGCCCCGGCCCCTTCGACCTGCTTGTCCATGTCCAGGGCGATCTTCTCCACGCGGTCCAGTTCATCCTGCGAACCGCTGGCGATCAGGGCGTTGAGGGTCGCCGAGGCCTGAAGCCGGATGTCACCGATCAACTCGGACGTCGATCCGCGACGTCCGGCGGTTGCACCCGGCTTGCGGAGATACTCGTTCAGGATTTCAAGCGTCTCCTGGGCGTCGACGAACTGCAGCGGGATGATCCGCAACTGGTCGACCTCGTCGGTAACCGGCTTGTCCAGCTCGGCGACCATGGTCTTGATTCCTTCCATGTCGGCCTTACCGGCCGAGACGACCAGCGCGTTCGCGTTGGAGTCGGCGGCAAAAGTGATCGGCGGTCCCGAGCTCGACATGCCGCGACGTCCCATCTGGTACGTCTGGCGAAGCACCTCGAGAATATCCTCGGCGCGGGCATTCTTGAGGCGAATGATCTCCTGCTGCGGCACGTTGGTCGACTGCTGGTCGAGTTCGTCGATCATCTTGCGGATGATCTGCAGCTTCTCGGCGGATGCGCTGATTACCACCGAGTTGGTGGCCCGCTCAGCCACGGCGTTAACCCGCTCCGAATCGGGCACGTTGCCGCGAGCCGGGTAGGTCTGCGAAATCACCGTGGCAACCGAGCTGGGATCGGCGTTGGTCAGCGGGATGACCGCATACTGACGCCCGCCGGCATTCGGATCGCTCGGGTCGACGACGGCGCTGTCCACCTTCTCGATGAGCTGCTGGAGCTCCTCGAGGCGCTCCTCGGGGCCGGTCAGCACAACCGCGTCGGCGGCGTCGCTGGCGGTGATTTTGATGTCATCCTGCAGCGACGGGTCGCGGCCGCCGCTCTTGCCCGGCTTACGCAGGTACTCGGTGAGCATGGTCATCATCTCGCGAGCCGGCAGCTTCTTGACCTGAACCACCCGCATGGCCCGCTTCTGGCCGCCCTCCTGCGGACTGATGTCGAGCTGCTCGATCATGGCCTGGGCCTGCTCGAGTTCGCCCGGCGTACAGGTCACCAACAGCTTGCGAGCCCCGGGAACCGGAGTGAATACCGCCGGCGTTCGACCGGTCCGGGTGCGGGGACCCGAGTTGTACACCGTCGTCAGCGTCTGAGCGACGTCTTCCGGATCAGCGTTCTTGAGGTCCAAGGTGTAGGTCTTGCGGCCGGCGGCGTCCGATTGATCCAGCGCATCAATGATCGCCTGGACCTTCTTATGGTTCTCCTCGGACGCGGTGACAAAGACGGAATTGGTTGCGTAGTCTGGGCCGGCAGTGACCTGCTCCTGCAACGGCCGCTGCTCCTGTCCGGCGAACTGGTCGGTGATCGCCTTGGTCACCACGCTCGGATCGGAAAACTTGAGCATGTACGGCTTGATGACCCTCGTGTCCTCCGTGTCGGGAGCCACGTCCAGTTCTTGAATGATCTTCTTGAACCGCTCCATATCGGCCTTGTTCGCGGTCATCACCAGCGTGTTGGCGGTATCGTTGGCCTGGACCGTGACCGGATACTGGCGGGTCAGCTTGTTCGGTTTCATGGTCTGCGTGATCATGTCGGTCAGCGTCTTGGCCAGCAGCGAGGCCCGGACGTTCTTGACCTTGATGGTCTCCGGCATCTTGGGGTCATCGACAATGGCGTTATCCAGGTCCTCGACAATTTCGCGGACCTTGGCGTGGTTTTCCTCGGACGCGGTCACCACCAGGGCACCGGTGGAATAGTCAACGTCGACGACCACCTGGTCGCGAACCGGGAGTTGGTCCTGCTTGCCGAACCGCTTGGTGATCATCATCTGGGTGGACCCGAGGTCGGCAAATTTCAGCACGTACGGTTTGGTCAGCCGCAAGTCCTCGGCGGGCTGGCTGTCGAGTTTGGCGATCAGCTCCTTGATCGAATCCATCGCCTGCTGATTCTTTGCCGTCACCAGCAACGTGCCGGCCGTGTCGTTTGGCTCGACGCTGACCGGATACTGGTTGGTTCGCCTGTCAGCGGCGTATGAAGACCTGATCATGGCCGTCAAGCGATTCGCCAACTGGGTGGGCAATATGTGCTTCACCGGTATCGCCTCCGGCGCAACCATTCGCTCGCGGTCCTCTTTGTCGATTTCGTGGAGCAGTTGCTCGATCTTGTCGATGTCTTTCTTGAGCGCTTTGACAACTATGGTGTTCGTTCCGTATTCGGGAAGGATGGTCACCTGCTCGCTAGCAGGCACCTTCCCTGATTTCTTAAAGGCGGCATTGAGGGCGTTCGACACATAGGTGAGGTCGGCAACGCGAACCGGAAGTACTTTGGTCTGCTGCCCTTCGAAGGACGCCGCTTCGACGTCCAGACCCTTGAGCCAGTTGTCGATCTTCTTCTTGCTCTCCGCCGAGCAACTGATGAACAGCTTGCGGGTCGACGGCTCGGGCACGATCGACATGGCCGTGTCCAGCGCCGTCAGGCTGGTGTCGCCGGCCGACTTGCGGGCTTGAATGCCCTGGTTGAACATCGTGGTGAGCCGGGCGGCCAGTTCCTCGACATCCGCGTAATTGACGGTGACCTCATACTCGTTGACCGCCACCTCGACCGGTCTGGCCGGGGAGTACCCTTCCAAGGGCTTGATGATCTGGTCGTCGATCAATTGAAGCTGCGCCGTCGTGCCGGTAACAAAAACCACGTTTGCGATCGGGTCGGGCGCTGCTTTGGGGGCTTCGACACCCGCCTGCCACCGCTTGGAACCGTACAACTGATTGATGGTCGCGGCCACGGATGCCGCGTTGCCTCGATTCAGCGGGAACATCTTCGTCGTCGGTTGCGTGGTGTCCGAACCTGTGACATCCAACTCCTTGATCACGGCGTCCACGACCATCAAGGCCTTGGGCGTACCTGCAAGGATCAACGAGTTCGTTCGTTCGTCCGCCGTCGCCGCGAAAACCGCGTCGCCCGTACCCTTCAATCCGGTCTGGGCGATGAGCCTGGCGGCCATTTCGTTCAGCTTGGGCAGAATCTCTGATGCGGCGGCGTGGGTGAGACGCGTCACCTTGACCTGCTGCTCGGTGATCTGATCCATCTGCTCGGCGATCTTCTTGACCTCCTCGAACATGTCCGGCGGGCAGGTCACGAAGAGCATCTTGCTGGCATCCTCGCCGACAATATTGATCTGTTGCCGCGTACCGCGGGCGGCACCCTTGGGCGAGAAGATCTGTGTCAACTGCGACGCCACCGACGACGGTGTCGCCACCTTGAGCTGGATCTGCCGCACTTCGCCCTGAATGACGCTCTGCTGCTCCAGGTCCTTGATCTTGGCGGCGATGAGCATCTGCTGAGCTTTGGGGGCCCGAACAAGAATCGAGTTGGTGCTGCGATCGGCGGTGATGCGCACCATCTGGGCGCCGCCGACCCCGCCCGGAGTGCCGTAGATCTCGCTCAGCGTCTTGGCCATGTCCTCGGCGCTGGCCTTCTCGACAGGGTAGATCTCCACGGGGTTCGAGGGCGTGCTGTCCAGCTCCTCGACGATCTTAAGAATCCGCTCCATGTCGGTCTGTAGGGCCCGGATCACCAGCCGGTTGGTCCGCGAGTCAGCCGCGACCTTGAACTCGCCCATCCGGGAAGGGGTGTAGCCCTCCATCGCGCCTCTCGGGCCGCCGCCGCGCCGCTGCGCGGTCTCGAAGACCCCCTGGAGCTGGGTGGCCACCTTCTCGGCTTCGGCATGCTGAAGCTCGACGGTCTCAATAGCGATCGGAATATCCTGTTCTTCGAGTCTGTTGATCAGCGTCTCGACCAGCTTCATGCCCTCCTCGGGAGCGGTGACGATGATCGTGTTGGTGGTCGCGTTGGAGGCGATACTGATCTCCTTGGCCGGGTTGATCTTTGTTTTGCCTTCCTTACCCTCGCCCTCGGCGACGGGGGCGCTCGACTCGATCATGCTCTGCTGGAACTCCAGCATTTGCTGCTCCAGGGCCTCGATCATGTCGACGTCGACGCCGGCTCCTCCGCGGCCGGGCAATCGCGGCCGGAAGGTGCGCCGCTGCTGCGGTGTTTCAATCTTCAGGATTTCCTTCAGGACCTCTTCCACCTCGGCGGCGTTCAGCTTCTTGAGCTGGAAGATCTTGATGTTCTTCTCCTTGTCCAAGCCCGGCCGGTCGATCTTTAGCAGCAGCTCGGCGATTTTGGGGAAGGTCTCCTGTGCGGCCCGGATGATCAGCGTGTTGGTCCGCGGGTCGGGCACGACCTTGATGTTCCCGGCCGCTGCGGCCTTGGCAGCCTCCTCGGCTTCCTTGGCCTTGGCCTGCTCCTCCTCCTCGCGCCGGCGCTGAGCGGCGGATTCTTCCTCTTCCTGCTCGCCCGACTTGGCCCCTCCGGGCTTCGCCTGGGGCTTGCGTTCCTGGGCCCTCGGCGCCCTGGGCGCCGGCTGAGCCTTGGCCGGCTCGTTGAACATGGCCTCAAGCATCGAGGCCGCGACCTGCACGTCAACGTGCTTGACGCGGAACACGCGAATATCGCCCTTGGCACCCTCTTCGATTTCGCCTATTTCCTTGATGATCATGTCGAGGATCTCGTCGATCTCCTCAACCTCGTCCTCCGAGCCGAAGATAATGAAAGTCCCCTGGACCTCATCGTAGAGAATCTGCGGCTTGTTGCTCATTCGGTATTCGGCGGCAGCCTGAAACAGCTCGGCGGTCTGTCTCTCCTCGGCGGTCATCTCATCCCGCGAAGCGGCTTTCGCCGAATCGCCGAGCCCGGCTTGTTGGCCCGATACTCGATTGACGGGAGCAGCCTCACTCGTGCCGCGCGGGCCGGGCGCGCCTTTCGGCACCGCGGTCTTCGCCTCCTTAACCTGCGGATTGCCCGCCGGCGGGACAGGTGGCTGCGGCGTGACCTGCGAAGGGTGCGTTCCAACCTTGGGTGCCGCGGCGGGGCGCGTCGTCGCCGGCGCCACGGCAGGCTTGGTCGCCGCGTTCCTGCTGATCACCGAGATCTGGGCCAGCGGGATCGCCGCCAGATCGCGTTCGATCCGAGCCAGGACGCCTGTTGGCACGAACTGCGATACCACGTCAATACCGGACCGCGCCGAGGACGATTGTTCCTCCGCCGGCCGAGTGGTCGGCTTCGGCTCTTCGATCGGCGTATCGTAGTAGATCTCCTCGAGCATACTCATGGGGTCGCGACCGATTCCGCCGGCCTCCAGTTTGCGGATTCCGGCGCCTTCGCGAAGGCTTGTCGTTACGATTCGCTCCAGATGCGGCAACACCTTGCTCGGAGCCACCGTGCTGCGGCGAACCAGCACTTTCAGCGCGACCGGCGGTGGGTTCTTTTCCAGCTTCGCCAGCCATTCCTCGGCCGACTTGAAGTACTTGGGATCGCCGTCGATCATCACCTGGTTTGTGTAGGGGAAGTACTTGACCCACGGACCCTTGTAGCCGTACATCCCATACATGATCTCATCCAGCCGCTTGGCGATCTCCTTGGCCGGACCTTCAACTGTGTAAAACTTCTTGATGGTGCCGCCGGCGCCTACCACCGTCGTTGCATCGCCCTCGAGAACCGGCCTGGCGGCCGCTTCTCGGGCCAGCCGTTCCTGGATCTCGATAACCTGCTCGATGAGCGGAAATCTTTCCGGCGGCGCAGCCACGATCAGCCGTTTCGTGGCGTAGTCGGTCTTGACGCTGATCGCCGAACTGCTGCTCGAAACCCTTCTGGGCGTGGTACTGGTAAGACTCGTCGAATCTCCGCCGCCGGTCACCTCGTCGATGTAATCCGCGACCTCGTACGGGTCGGCAAACTCGAGTTGAAAGACCTTGATCATCGGGCCGTCCGGTTGGGCGCCGGCGTCGAGCATCTTGATGAACTGCTCGGCCTCGTAGACCTTCTCCTCCATGCCGCGCAGGATGATCGAGTTGCCCGCTTCAAAGGCCGTGACCACCAGCTCCTCGCCGCCTTCCGAGCTGGTACTCGATCTCCTGAAGCCGCCCCACGGGCTGTAGTCGCCGAAGCCTCCTTCCCAGGAGCGGAAACGGCTCCGGCCGGGACTTGGGCCCGCCGATGCCTTCATATGCTCCTGCACAATGGGGGCGATTTCCTCGGCCTTGGCGGTCTTAAGTACCACCGTCCGCGTCACCGAAGGCTGGCTGGCCTGATCAAACTCCCGGATCAATCCCTCGACCGTGGGCATCAACTCGGCAGGGGCCATCACCATCAGCTTGCGGGTGATCTTGTTGACCGTGATCTGCGGCCCGCCGCTGCTGACGCTGTACCAGCTACCATAGTACCCTCTGCGACCGCCGCTCGATTCCTGCATCTCGCGATACTTGGTATCCAGGATCGGCTGGATGATATCGGCGACTTCCTGCGGGCGGGCCTTAGTCACCTCGAAGTGCTTGAGGATCATGGTGGTGTCGCCGCCCTGGGCGTCGATGTACGCCTGAACCTGCTTGTCGATCTCCGGCATCTTCTCCTTGGGCGCCGACACGAGCAACACGTTGCTCCCGTACTCGCCCATGATCTTGATCGGCGATTTGGTGTTGGACGCGGGGCCCCAGCGGCTGCTCGTATCAGGTATATCGAGCAGCGTACAAAGGGTGCGAGCGACCCCGGCCGATCCTTCGTAGCCGGTGCTCTTGACCTTGTACATCTTGACTTCGTTGCCGGCCGTCGGGTTCTTATCGATCTCCGCGATGAACTTCTCGATCTCGGCCATCTTGTCCTTGGGGGCCTGCACAACCAGGCCATTGCCCATCGGGGCGATCTTCACACTGCCGGGCGATGAGGAGGAACCCAGACCGCTGCTGGAATAGCCGCCGTAGCCGCCGTAACCACCGCCGAAACGGCTGCTGCGGCCCCCCCCGGACGATTGGGCATCGAACATCGAACTGATGATCTGTTGGGCCTCCCAGGCGTCGATATTCTCGAGAATGAAGGTCTTGCGGATGATCTCCTGCTTGATGTACTGAGCATCGATCTCCCTGGCCAGGGCCTCGGCCTTCTTGAAGTCCTCATCGGAGGCCGAGACCAGCACGCGATTGCCGATCGTCTCGGCAATGACCCGCACTGGCACCTTGGGCGCACCTTCGCTGCTGCCGCCAAAACCGTAGTAGTCATAGCTTCTGGAGCTTCGACGCCGGGATGACCCGCCCTCGCCGCCGAGCACTTCCTCGATCTTCTCGGCGACGTACTCGGCGTCGGCCTGTTCCAGTTCGATCGGCCGGAACTCGGCCTGATCGGCCGGGCTGGGCTGGTCGAGCTTCTCGATCAGCTCCGCCACCTTGACATGGTCTTCCTCGGTCGCGGTCACCAGCAGCAGGTTGGTGCTCGGGTTGACCAGGAAGCTGGGCTGACGGTCTCCTCCGCCCCCGCCGCCGCCACCATATGGATACCGCCGGTAACTGCCATAGCTGCTTCCGCCGGCCAAGGCCTGGCTCAGCAACATCGAAACCGACTCGGCATTGGCATACTTGATCTGGTAGGACCGCGTGGTCTTGAGGGTCTCGCTCTTCTCGTCCAGCTCGTTGATCAGTCTGTTGATGTCCGGCCACATGTCGTCGTGGCAGATGACCACGAGCATCTTGGACGCGTCGTCGGGAATGAACTGCGGCAGGGACTGACCGCCTCCGCCGCCGTACCCGCCGTAGCCGTACGGGCCGCGTCGGTACCCGCCGCCCGAACTGCTCCCGCCGAATCGCGTGGTCAGAATCTGCACCACCGAACCCGGCTCGGCGTTCTTGAGCTGAACGATGTGCTCGGCCGCCCCCGCGGTCGGGTCGACGTCGAGCAGCTTGATCAGATCCTTCGCATCAGAAATATCCTGCTGGCTCCCGCTCAGCACCAGCGTGCGGTCTGTCGTGTTGTCGGGAATCGCCTTGAATCCCTCCGCCCCGCCAACACTGCTGACCGGCATGCCTCCTGGGCGCGGATATCTCGGCTGCGACGTCTGCCGCCCGGTAATGATGCTCGTCAACACCATCGCAACCGACGAGGCATCGGCGTGCTCGAGCTTGACCACCTGGTATTTGGACTCCTCGCGAGGTACATCGAGCAGAGCGATCAACTCTTTGATCTCTCTCATCTCCTTGTCGTTGGCTTCAACCAGAATGCTGCGCGGAGGACGCGGCGTCAGCGTCGCCGAGGTGTTGACTTTCATGATCTGCGGTGGTGGCGGCGGAGTCGGCGGCTGACCCGGCTTGGGCGGCGGCGCCGGCTGCTGCACCATCTTCGGCTCGCCCAGGAACGGGGTGATGAGGTCGATCATCTCGCTCGGGTCGACGTGTTTAAGTTCGATGATCTCTTTCTTCCGCGGGTCGCTGCCTTCGACGTCGATGTACTTCGTCAGCAGCTCCTCGATGCGCTTGTGCTTGACCGGTGATGCCAGCACCAGCAGACTGCTGCCGCTGAGCGGCTCCTGAATCTCGATGTCATCGCTGGTGGAGGTCCCGATTTCCGTCGGTCCGGCGGGAGAGCGTACCGGCCCTCCGCGACCGGGTCTGCCCGGCGGCCCGGTGGGGGGCGCAGGCGTGGGCACAGGGTTGGCAGGCACGGCACCGGTTGCTCCGCCCATCAGACCCTCAGGCAGCAGCATTCCCTGCAACTGACTCGATGCCTCGGCAGGAGTGCGGTGTTTGAGCGGGTAGACCCGCCACTCGCGTCCATCTTTGATCTCCACGTCCCGCTTGGCAAGAATCTCCAGGGCGCGATTGATGTGGTAGACGCAGCCGCGAATCTCGATCCAACTGCTGTCGGGAAACAACGTGGCACGAGCACAGTTGTCCGGCACGCTGTCGTTGACCCACTGGGCCAGACGCACCGCCGGCTGGTGCTTGGGCGTGTACATCATCGAGGCCATCTCCCACTCCGGAAGATTGGCTTTCTCGTACGCCTCTTGCGAATCGTACAACCGCTCGGCTGGCATGCGCCGGTACCACTCGCTGAGCTGACGGAACTCGAGGTAGCCGTCCCGCACCATCGTCCAGTAGCCCATTCCGACTTCCTGGGTGATGAGATTGAACCGGGTCAGGGCCTGATCGAAAGTCTGAAGCTCCAGGCTCTGGAAAGTGATGGGCTTCTTGCGGTCTGCGTCGTTCACGCCCTCGCTGAGCAGCCCCACCATGCTCAAGCCGCTCATTTCGACGAAATCCTGGCAGCACTTTTCCAGAGGGGTGTTGCTCCAGTTGAAGAAGTACGGGCGCTCGTAGTACGGCAGCTTCCAGTACGTCTTGGGGTCCAGTTTCGGAACGTTCATACCAGCGTTCGCATCGGTGACCGCCGGTTGGTGTGTCGGAGGCACGGGCTGGGGCGGCGACGGACTACCCGGTCTGCCCCCAGGCCCGGCACCCGGTCTTCGGCCAGTCGGCGGTGCCGGAGTGTGAGCCGGACCGGTGGTCGGCGCCCCGGTCACTGGCCTCGGGGGCACGGCAGGATGCGCGTCGGTTCCGGGCGACGGAGTCGCAGGTGGCACAGGCTCCTCGGCCGGCGCAGGTAGCTCCTCATGAATGATCGGTTCGTCCGCCGGCACATCCTGGCCTTCGGGCTCCGCGGCTGTCGGTTCGAGTGTCGGCTGGGGCTCCTCCGTGGTTACCGTAGGTTCCGCCGGCGGCACGCTACCAGTGGTCGAGGCCGGCTCGCCGGGTGCCGGTGGCTTGCGCAAAGGTACTCGCGGAGGCATCGCCGGCTGATTGGGAAGACCGCTGGGCCGAGAAGTCGATGCCTTTGCAGCAGCCTTCAGGGCCTCGAGTTGAGCGTCGTCCAACACTTCGAGCTGATCAGCTTCGGAGTGGATCTTGAGATCCAACGGCGTCGGCAATCCGTCATTGTCCGGGTCCGACGGGCTGATCGTCCCCGGCTCATGAACGTGGGGACCGGCAGGCCGACTTGCGGCCGCTCGGGCCCTCAGCGCTTCGTTCATGTTGGGGTAGCGCCTGATCGGCGGCGCTGGGCGCGTGGTCGCAGCGGGCAAGGCTGGACCGGCCTCCTCAGTACCGTTGCCATCCTGACCGACAGCCAAGCCGCTCACCAAGAACCAGACCGCCCAAATCGGCACAAGCGCCAGCCGACTGCCGATCCGCTTGGCATAGGTTTTCGTTGTCATGATCCGAAACCTCCTGGAGGTTCGCTCGCTTCCAGCGAACGACGAAAGCGTCTAAAGCACTGCGAAACAGACATTTATGACCCGAATCGCGCCTTGGTGTGACCAACCGACCCGGCCTGTTGGACAATGCCGACTCGGACCCTGTCTGGCACCCCGGAGAAATGAAGCACCCGCCCTTAAGGACTGGCTGCCTTCTCCGGTTTGTTTATACCCGCCAACCTCTCTTCAAGTTTCGCCAAGGCGTCATACACCGCCGGGTGCTCCGTCTGACTTAGAACCTGACCCTGCTTGAGGGGCTGGCCTATCAGGTGGAACGTCCGTTTCGTGCCATCCTTGTCTTGCTTCTCCGAAACCGCGCCATCACGGTGAATGAAGATCAGAACCCCCCCATAAAGCGAATCGCCGACCTCCACCCGCTTGTCCTCCGCATTGGGGTTTCTCGGATCCTGCAATACCACCTGTTGGCTCCGGGGCGAACTCAGTATCCGGGCCAGGACCAGCTCGGCATCGGCCGGAGGGGGTGGCGGCGGAGGCGGGAGGGCGGGGGGGTCCCTTACTGGTTGGGTCGGGGGAGGCGGTGGCGGCGGAGGCGGGGGTGGTTGGTAAACGTAACGCTCAAACAACTCTCTCTTAATGCCACGATAGTCGTCCGCGCTCGCCAACAGGGTGCGACCCACCGGCACCCGCTTGTCCGGAGCCAGTTCCGCCGTATCGATCTGAGGTACCCGCTTGTCGCTCGGAAGAATCGGCGTCTCTACCGACATCGTCAGGCTCAACCGCCCTGTGGGTTTCGGCACCGCGTTCGGCGAGGAGGATTTCTCCATTAGCGGCTTAAGCAAGATCCTTTTGCAGCGCACCAGGTATGGCTCGCGGTACAAACGATGCAGAAAACCGACGATCTGGTCGATCGTCCCCTCCGCCTTGACCTGATAGACTACGAGCAACAGCCCGCTGTGGCCCGGGTGAGGCACGGTACTGATCAAGTCAACCTGTGTCGGCGGGACAAAAAAGCCCGACTCGGTCGCCACCCGCGTCAACTCCCCGCGAAACCGCCCCTTGGCCACCATTTCGTCGGTCGAAAGCGTCTGTCGGCCGATTGCCTTCCACTCCAACTCTTTGGCCTTCGCATCTTCAAGCTTCTTCTTCGCCTGGCTCAGCTTCCTCTGCTCGTACTTGAGGCTTACCTCCAACTTGTTCGCCCGATCAACGTACAGACGCCGGGCGCCAAAGGCGGCTCCAACGACCGCAATGGCCACAACAATTCCAACAAGCAGCTTCTCGCGAGGCTCCATACGATTATCTCATCCGGATCTCCGACCTTTTGCCGGGGTCGTGAGCGATTTCACCCGCACCGTCACGGTGTCGATGAACGGGTATTCCGGATCCTTGGGGTTGGGCTTTACCCTGCCCACCTCGGCCGTGAACTCACTTACCGTCGTAACCTTTCCGTCAGGGGCCGGTCGGCTGGTCGTGATCTTGCGGATCTGTTCCGCCAGTTGTGTCCCCACCGAGTTATCCTTCGACGCCAACGAGATGATCATCTGGCCGGGATCCTTGATCTCCAGCTCGGTGATGTATCCCTTCTCGTTGGAGACGAAATGCTCGGCCAGAAGCTTGAGTTTGTCAATCCAGACGACATTCATCCGCATCCACTCGGCAAGGTCTTCGTGCTTCTTCAGCAGATCGGCGTATTCCTTGGTCTGTCGTTCGATCTGCTGCCGCTCCGCAACGACTTCATCGATCTTCTTCTGCTGGAGTCGGAGCGTCTGAACCGCCCACACCACACCCGCCGCGAGAAACAGCGCAACCGTCAAAGCCACCAGCGGTCGTCGCTTCGCTCGTTCCTTTCGCTCGGCCTCGGGTTCCTTGGGATGCAGGAAGTCGAACCGCCCCATTTCATCGGCCAGGTGGTTGTACGCCAGGCCGATCGCCGCGATGAACGGAGCTGCCGACACGTCGGCGATCCGTTTCCAGTTCAGCGCCGGCGGAGCGTCGAACACCCTGGTGGGGCTGCCGAACCGATTCTCAAACGCCGCCCTGACGCGCTCGTCGACCCCGCCGCTACCCGACAGGATAATGCGGTCGATTCTCGCGCCCGCGTCGCTTGCCCGGTAGGCCTGGATGGTGCGACTGACCTCGATCAGCAGCGCGTCCAGCGGGCCCTGCTTCGGCAGAAAGTCGTCGGCCGGCGGAATGGTTTGCTCCGGCGGATGCTGCCGTTCCTCCGGGTAAGCGGGCTCTGCCATGACCGTCACGGACGCGGCTCGCGAGTAAACCAGACGGCCATCGCGTATCACGCAGATCTCGGTCATCGATGGGCCGATGTCCACCAGCACCGTCCGGCCCGCGCCGTCACCGCCCTCGATGACCGCAGCCTGGCTGGCGGAGGAGCGAAGACCGATGCGCTCGGCGGTCAGGCCCGCGGCTTCGAGCGTCTGCTGGTAGTACTCGATCACGTGGGCTCGAACTGCCGCGACCCACACATCACAGCTCGTACCGCCGTTGCCCGGAACGACCGCGAAATCGATCGCCGCCTGATCCTTGCTGAAGGGCAGTTCCTTGGCGATCTGGACGTGAACCATGGCCGCCAGTTCATCGCGGGTGCCCTTCGGCAGGGTAATCAGGTTGAGAATCACGTCCTGGCGGGGCACGTCGATCAGAACCTGCTTGGCCCGAATACGATGCTCACGCAGGGTTCGATTCAGGAAATCGCCCATCGAAGCGGGATCCCGGGCATTGACGCCGGGCCCCAACGGCACGTGGACCGCCTTGCGCAAGCGCACGCCCGACCGCGAAAACGCCGCTTCGATCACCCGAAGCGAGCGTTCGTCCCAATCGATACATAACACCGGTCGATCAAAGATCGTCATAAGACAATCCTTCGCCTTGCTTGTCGTTCCATACCGGGTAGCCGGCCCCCAGCGAACTGATGTCCCTGAAATACACGATCTGGGCCAGGTGCCCGCGCATCTCGACCACCACCTCGAACCGCTTGAACGTCCCGGTGTGGTCCGCGAAGCCGATCACATCCGCGCTGAACTGGATCGATCGCGTGGTCAGCATATTGGAAACGAGCGCAAATGTCTCGGCATCCAACACCCCGTTGGCAACCAGCCAGCCGATGCTCGTCTTCTGATCGCCGCTGATCTGCTCCCGCTGAGCAACGATGGCGGCGGCCTGCTCAGGTGAAAGCCCCGGAATCGTCTGTAGCACGATCACCGAGGCCGTGTTGACGTTGATTAGGCCCGGAATGACCGGCGCCGTCTCCACCGTGAAACGATCGCAAATCGCAATCATGTCCGCGGCGGTGATGGGGTTGGGTAGCGGAGTGCCGACCAGCTCATCTTCATCCTGGTCACCGGGCATCGAAGCCTG
>Ga0116145_1003081_pt1 | contig 14344 bp, 13 predicted proteins | sample AD_JPNHG1_MetaG_FD_89747 | JGI IMG/M metagenome (GOLD analysis project Ga0116145, IMG submission 89747) | Active sludge microbial communities of municipal wastewater-treating anaerobic digesters from Japan - AD_JPNHG1_MetaG | ecosystem: Engineered > Bioreactor > Anaerobic > Digestate | place... | reverse complement strand
TGGGCCACCAGGAATACAATTCCTCGCGCCTGCTGGCCGAAGCGAAGCGCGACCTGCTGAAGAAGCGCCCCGACGTCGGCCCGCTGGAAAACCTCGACGCGAAGAATCCCGTCAACACCTGGCGGGCGAACCGCAACGAGTTCTTCAATTCGTGGATCAAATACGTCTATCTGACCACGCCCTACGCCAAGGCGCAGACGCCGGCCGCGCGGACCAACGAGATCGTCGTGGCCGATCGCGCCGAGGACGCCCAATGAACGTCGCGGTCATCGGCGACGGGGGGTGGGGCACGGCGCTGGCGCTGACGCTGGCCCGCCACGGCCACGCGCCGCGCGTCTGGGGGCCGGACGCGGACTATCTGGCCGAGGTGCGCGCCGCCCGTTGCAACCGCAAGTTCCTGCCCGGCGTCGAACTGCCCGAGGCCATCGGGTGGACCGCCGATCCGGCCGAAGCGCTCGCCGGCGCCGAAGCCGTCGTCCTGGTCGTGCCGTCGAAATACGTGCGCGCCACGCTCGAACGGTTCGCCGGCGCCTACCGCGCCGCCGGCGCGCCCCCGGTCGTCAGCGCCACCAAGGGCTTCGATGAAAGCACCCTCGAACGCATGACGGAAATCCTGGCCGAACTGTGGCGCGCGGAGCATCCGGCGGCGCTCTCCGGCCCGAGCATCGCGCCCGAAACCGCGCGCGGCGTGCCCACGGCCGTCACGATCGCCTGCGCCGACGAAGCGCGCGCGCGGCGCTTCCAGGAGCTGTTCACCGGCGACGCCTTCCGCGCCTACACGAGCGACGACGTGCGCGGCGTCGAGCTCGGCGGCGCCCTCAAGAACGTCATCGCCCTCGCGGCCGGCATCTGCGACGGCCTGGGTTTCGGCAACAACGCCAAGGCGGCGCTGATCACGCGCGGCCTGGCCGAGATGACCCGCCTGGGCGTCGCCCTCGGCGCGCATCCCCAGACCTTCTACGGCCTGAGCGGCATCGGCGACCTGATGGTGACCTGCATGAGCCCGCAGAGCCGCAACCGCACCGTCGGCGAGCGTCTCGGCCGCGGCGAGCGCGTCGCGGACATCCTCGGCGGCATGGTCCAGGTGGCCGAAGGCGTCTGCACCTGCGGCCCGGCGCTGGCGCTCGCGCGCCAGGCCGGCGTGGCCGCGCCCGTCATGGAGCAGGTGGACGCCATCCTGCACGCCGGGAAAAAGCCCAAGGACGCCGTCGTCGAACTGATGCGCCGCGATCCGCGCGCGGAGCGCGACTAGGAGCCCGCGATGGCCGCCGCCGGAAAAACGACCCTCTTGCTCGTGGACGACCACGCCATCGTGCGCCAAGGTTTGGCCGCGCTGCTCGCGCGCGAAGCCGATTTCGCCGTTGCCGGCGAGGCGGGCACCTACGAAGACGGTCTCGCCGCCCTGGCCGCGCTCGCGCCGGACGGCGTCGTGCTCGATCTGTCCCTGCGCGACCGCAGCGGTCTCGACTGGATCCGCGAGGCGCGGGCCAAAGGCTACGCCGGAAAGATCCTCGTCCTCTCCATGCACGACGAAGCCGTCTACGCCGAAAAGGCGCTGCGCGCCGGCGCGCAGGGCTACGTCATGAAGGACCAGGCCGAGGAAACCCTCGTCGCCGCCCTGCGGCAGGTGCGGGCGGGCGGGACCTACCTGAGCCCCGCTGCGGAAAAACTGCTGGCGGCCCCGGCCGCCGCGGCCGAGAAGGACGCCGCCGGCGTCCCCGGTTTGACCGCCCGCGAAACCGAGATCCTCTACGCCATCGGCGGCGGCCTCACCACGCGCGACATCGCCGAGAAATTCGGCCTGAGCGGCCGCACCGTCGACGTGCACCGCGCCAACATCAAGCGCAAGCTCGGCTGCGCTTCCCTGGCCGAAGTGCTGGTGCGCGCCCTCGACTACAAGCGCGCGCAGGACGCCGCCCTCCAGCCCCCCGCGCCCTAGCCGCAAAGTTTTTACGTTCTACGTAAAACGGCGCGAAAGTTTTTACGTTCTACGTAAAGTTTCGCCCGGGGCGGACAAAACGTCGCAGGGCGGTGCGCGATTTTGTCGCAAGCGGGGGGCGGCGCAGACCGGGGAAGAAGACGTTTCGGGGCGTTTTCATGGGGTTTTGCGGGGTCTTGGATGAATTTGGCATGGGGTCTGCTCATGCGAAAAATCATGGCCCGGCATGGGCTGGAGTCATCCAAGAAAAGGAATGCGCGCATGATCAAGGTGGAGCATCTGGTCAAGAAGTTCGGATTGCGGACGGCCGTGGACGACGTGTCGTTCGAGGTGGGCAAGGGCACGGTGCTGGGGGTGCTGGGGCCGAACGGGGCGGGCAAGACGACGACGATCCGGATGATCGCGGGGTACTTGCCGCCGACGGCGGGGACGGTGACGGTGAACGGGATCGACGTGGGGGCCGACCCGGTGGCGGCGCAGAAGCAGATCGGCTACATGCCGGAGAACACGCCGCTCTACGACGAAATGACGGTGGCGGGCTTCCTGGGCTTCCTGGCCGAGCTGCGCGGGTTTTCCGGGAAGGAGCGCGACCGCCGGGTGGACGCGATCCTCGAGAAGTGCATGCTCGCGAAGGTGCGCCACCAGACGATCGACACGCTGTCGAAAGGCTACCGCCGGCGGACGTCGCTGGCGCAGGCCCTGCTGCACGATCCGGCCGTGCTGCTCCTCGACGAGCCGACGGAAGGCCTGGACCCGAACCAGAAGCAGGTCGTCCGCGAGATGATCCACGCGATGGCGCAGGAGAAGATCATCCTGCTTTCGACCCATGTGCTCGAAGAGGTCGAGGCGCTGTGCTCGCGGGCGGTCATCATCAGCGAGGGCCGGCTGAAGGCGGACAGCGCCCCGGCGGACCTGAAGAAGCGCAGCGCCAGCTACAACGCGCTGACGGTGGAACTGCTGGCGCCGCGCGCGGAGGCGCTGCAGGCGTTCGGGCAGATCCCCGACGTGGAACGGGTGGAGTTCGTGGCGGGCGACGACCGCAAGCAGGTGCTGCGGCTCGTGCCGCGCGACAAGCAATCGCTGTCGGTCGGGGCGGTGGAAACCGCCGCGCGGCACAAGTGGATGGTGACGGAGATGCGGTCCGATCCGGGCCGCCTCGACGAAGTGTTCCGCCAGATCACGACGACGGCGGACGTGGGCCGGCAATCCGCCTAGGACGAAAGGAGACGAATCCATGGAATTCTGCGCACATGCCCGGGCCATCGCGAAGCGCGAATGGAGCGCCTATTTCCATTCGCCGGTGGCGTACGTGTTCATCGTGATTTTCCTGGCGCTGGCCGGGTTCTTCACGTTTTCGGTGGGGGGCTTCTACGAAGCGGGGCAGGCGGACCTGCGCGGCTTCTTCTTCTGGCATCCCTGGCTGTACCTGATTTTGGTGCCGGCGGTGGCGATGCGCCTGTGGGCGGAGGAGCGGCGGCAGGGCACGCTGGAACTGCTGTTCACCTCCGCGACGACGCCGATGCAGGCCATCGCCGGGAAAATGGCGGCGGCGTGGGGCTTCCTGGCCTTGGCGCTGGCGCTGACGTTCCCGGTGCCGCTGACGGCGGCGTGGCTGGGCCAGCCGGACTGGGGCGTGGTGGTGTCGGGCTACCTCGCGAGCCTGCTGCTGGCGGGGGCCTATCTGGCGCTGGGGATGTTCACGTCCGCCCTGACGCGCAACCAGGTGGTGAGCTTCGTCCTCGCGGTGGTGGGCGGGCTGTTCCTGATCCTGGCGGGGTTCCAGCCGGTGACGGAACTGCTGGCGCGCTGGGCCCCGGCGTGGCTGGTGGACGGCGTGGCCGCGTTCGGCTTCATGCCGCACTACGAGGCCATGCAGCGCGGCGTGCTCGACCTGCGCGACTTCCTGTATTTCGGCAGCGCGACGGGCTTCCTGCTGTTCCTGACGCAACTGGTGCTGGCGAACCGGACGGGACGCTAGGCGCGGGTCCTTTTCCAACGAGGTGAGCGAATGAAAAAGACGACGTCGAAACTCTTCGCCGGGGCGGCCGGCGGCCTGGCGGTGCTGGGAATCCTGATCGCGGCGAACGCGCTGGTGGCGCCGGTGCGCCTGCGCAAGGACCTGACGGCGGAGCGGCTCTACACGCTGGCGCCGGGCACGGTCCGGATGCTGCGGGAACTGGAACGGCCGGTGACGCTGAAGTTGTACTACAGCAAGGGCCATCCGAACCTGCCGCCCGCGCTGAAGAACTACGTGCAGCGCACGCAGGACTTCCTGCGCGACCTCGCCGCGCGCAGCGGCGGCAAGGTGACGCTGGAAACATACGATCCGCAGCCGGACTCGGACGCGGAGGAATGGGCGCAGCGCTACGGCCTGGTGCCGCAGGCGACCGGCGGGATCGGCATGCCGCCCGACTTCTACCTGGGCCTGGTGGCGGTGGCGGGCACGAAGGAAGCCGCGATCCCGTTCCTCGATCCCTCGGCCGAGCCGCAGATGGAATACCTGGTGGCGCGGCTGGTGCAGGAAACGACCCAGGCGCGGCGCCCGCGCATCGGCATCCTCAGCACCCTGCCGGTGCTGGCGGAGCCGGCTTCGCCGTTCGCTCCGGCGCGCAAGGAAGACTGGCTGTTCGCGACCGAGCTGAAGAAATCCTACGACGTGGTGCCGGTGGAACCGGAGGCGGAAACGATCCCGGACGACGTCGACGCGCTCGTGGTGGTGCATCCGCGCAGCCTGTCCGAGCGCACGCTCTTCGCGCTGGACCAGTTCGTGCTGAAGGGCGGCCGGCTGCTGGCGTTCGAGGATCCGATGGCGCTCGTCGGCGAGCGGGAAATGGACGAGCAACCCGGCCGGCCGCAGCTGTCGTCCGATCTCAACCGGCTCACGAAGGCGTGGGGCGTCGAGATGTCGCCGGCGCAGGTCGTGGTGGATCTGGCCGCGGCGACGCCGATCAACGTCGGCGACGGCCGCGCGGAGCGGCTGCCGGCGTGGCTGTCGCTGCGGGGCGCGGCGAACCTCGACCGCGACGAGATCGCGACCGGTTCGCTCGAAACCCTGATGCTGCCCTTCGCGGGCGCGCTCGTCGGGACGCCGGCGGACGGGCTCGAAATGAAGACGCTGGTCAAGGCCTCGGGCGACGCGGCGACGCTCAACGCGTACCTGGCGCGCAATCCGACGGGCGGGAATCCCCGCGACGGAAAGCCCGCGCCGAACGCGGCGCTGGCGGTGCGCCTGGCCGGCAAGTTCAAGACCGCGTTCCCCGACGGGCAGCCCAAGATCGAAGGCGCTACCAACGACACCGCCGCCGCGACGAACGCGTGGCTTAAGGAGAGCGCGAAGGACGGCGCGGTGGTGCTCGTGGCCGATGCGGACCTGCTCGCGAACGACTACTCGGCGCGCGCAATCAATTTCTTCGGCCGGACGCTCTACCAGCCGTTCAACGACAACCTGAACTTCGTGCTGAACCTCGTCGAGCAGCTTTCGGGCAATCCGGCGCTGATCGGGCTGCGCGGGCGCGGGACGTTCAACCGGCCCTTCGACCGCGTGCTGGCCATGGAAAAGGCCGCGCAGGAACGCTGGCAGGAGGAAGAAGAGAAGCTGCAGCAGAAACTGGCGGAAACCCAGCGGCGGCTCAACGAGCTGCAGGCCGCCAAGAGCGAGGACCAGCAGCTGGTGCTCAGCGCCGCGCAGAAAGCCGAACTGGAGAAGTTCCGCCAGGAGCGGTTCGAGACCCAGCGGCAGCTCAAGGAAGTCCGCAAGAACCTGCGCAGCAGCATCGAGAACCTCGGGCTGGCGCTGAAGGTGCTCAACATGGCGGCAGTGCCGCTGCTGGTGGCGGCGTTCGGCATCGGCCTGGGCTGGCGCCGCCGCCGGCAGTCCGCCGCTTGATCGGGAAAGGAGAACGACCATGTCCAAGAAAACGCTGTGGGTTTTGGCGATCGTGCTGGCGGCGCTGTGCGCCGCGGTCTGGTGGAACGGGAAGCGCGCGGCGCCGGCGGCGGCGTCCGCCGCGGGCGGGCGGCTGCTGCCCGGCGCGGATCTGGCGACGGTGCGGGCCGTCGCGCTCGAAACGGCGGCAGCCACGACGCGCCTCGCGCAGGCGGACGGCGTCTGGTGCGTGGCCGAGAAGGATGACTATCCCGTCGATCTCCGCCGGCTGCGCAATCTGATCCAGGCGCTGGACGACGCGGACGACGCGCAGGTCGTCGATACGGGCGCGGACCGCCTGGCGGAGTTCGGCTTGGCCGCGGAGGGCGAGGAAGCGCCGCTGCGGATCGCGCTGGAACTCGCCGCGGGTACGACCACGGTGAGCCTCGGCAAAACGCGCGCGCCGCGCCGCGGCGAGGAGTTCTGGGGACCGCCGGCCGGCCGCTACGCGCGGGTGGACCAAGGTCCGGTCCTGCTGCTGAAGGACGACGTGCCCGGCGCCGACGCCGATCCCGCGCAGTGGTGGGACCGCGCGCTGCTGGAAATCGAACCCGAAGCCGTCCGCAAGGTTGAGGTCGCGGGCGAAGGCGAATCCGTCGCCGTCGAGCGCGGCACGAACGGCACGTTCGCGCTGGTGGGCGCGGCCGAAGGCGAGGAAGTGGACGCTTCCGCCGCCGAACGGTTGTTCGGCGCGCTGCGCAACCTGCGTGCGGACGAAATCCTGAAGCCGGAGGAAAGCGAAGGGATGTTCGGCGCCGCCGCGACTTACGCGGCGGAAACGGCCGGCGCGACCTACCGGATCGAAATCGGTTCGGCGCAGGCCGACCGCGGCAACGGCCGCCCCGTGCGGATCGAAGCGACGGGCGACGTGCCCGCCGCGACGGCGAAGAAGCTGGCCGGCCGGGCCTTCCTCGTGCCGCCGTACCTGGCCGACGCGCTGGTCGCGAAGCGCGAGGCGCTGGTGCGCAAGGCGGAGGCCGCACCCGCGGAATCCGCGCCGGAAAGCGCGACGGCCATGGCCGCCGAGCCGCCGGCGGAAGAGCCCGGGGCCGAAGGCGTGCCGGCCGTCGAAGAAGAAGCCGCCCCGTTGCCCGAGCCGCCGCCGATTCCGGATGAAGAGGTTCCGGCGGCGGAAACGCCGAAGAAGAAGCGCAGCCGCAAAACGGCCGACTGACCGAAACAAGCCTGATTCACCCACGGGGCGAGCCCGTGGGGGTCTTAGGCCGGCTGTTTCTTGGCGTAGCGCTTGCCGGAGCCCATCAGGACGGCGAGGGGAGCGAGGGCGGGGATGTGGGCGAGGGCGATCTGGATGGCGGCGGCGAGGGGAACGGCCAGCAGCGCGCCGGTGATGCCCCACAGCCAGCCCCAGAACACCAGGAACAGCAGGATCACGACGGGAGAGAGATTGAGCCGGTCGCCGAACACTTTCGGCGCGATGATGTTTCCCAGGGTCATTTGGATGGCCAGCAGGACGAGCGCCACGCCGACGACGGGCCAAAGCGCGGGGTAGTGCTGGACGAGGGCCATGACGACCGGCGGAATGCTGGCGACGATGGAACCGACCGTGGGGATGAAGTTGAGCACGAAGGCGAGCAGGCCCCAGGTGAAGGCGAATTCGATGCCCAGCCAGGCCAGGGCGCCCCAGACGAGCAGGCCGGTGGCCAGCGAAATGACGAACAGCGAGCCGAGGTAGACGCCGATCTGCGCGGAAATGGCGTTGGAAACGCCGATGATGACGTCGGCGCGGTCGGGCAGCGCGGCGCGCAGCTTGTCGTTCGCGAACGGCTTGGCCAGCAGCATGAAGACGAGGAAGATCATCACCAGGACCGCGTTGGAAATGAACGTGATGAAGAAGCGCGACGTTTTCAGCACGAACGGCCCGAGCTGGGCGGTCCAGTTGGCCTCGTTGAGGACGTTGGCGGGGATGTCGAGCTCGCTGCCGAAGTGGGCGTAGAGCGCGGCGATTTTGGCTTCGTAGGCGGGAAAGGCCTTGGCGAAGGCCAGCAGGCGCTGCTGGATCACGAGGCCGACGCCCCAGGACGCGAGCAGCAGCAGGGCGACGACGCAGCCGACCGCCAGCGGCGCCGGGAAGCGCAGGCGGCGCACGAGGAAGTTCACGGCCGGCGCGAGCAGGTAGCTCAGCAGCCACGCGATCAGCAACGGCAGCACGACGCCTTGCGCGGCCTTGAGCACGGCGCCGACCGCGATGACGGCGAGGATGCCGAGCGACAGCGCGGTGGCGTTGATCCGGTGCGGACGAAGCGAAGCGGCGGCGGACGGATTCATGGCGTTCTCCTAGGGGATGGAACGGGCGGCGAAGGCCCAGGTCAGATAGAGATCGATGCAGGCGGGTCCGCAGAACATCCACAGGACGGCGGCGAGCGCGATGTGCGGGCCGTAGGGGATCTTGCTTTGCAGCTCTTTTTTGCCGAGCGCGATCAGGGCGAAGCCGAGCAAGGTGCCGGAGAGCGAGGACACGAAGACGGCGAAGAGGACGGCCTGCCAGCCGAGGCAGGCGCCGACGGCGCCGAGCAGCTTCACGTCGCCGAAGCCCATGGCCTCGCGCTTGAGGACGAGGCGGCCGACGGTGGCGACGGTCCACAGGATGCCGTAGCCGAGGGCAAGCCCGAGCGCGGACTGGATCAGCGCCGGCAGGCGTTCGCCGCGGCCTTGCAGTTCCGGAAACGCGAACGAGAGAACGAGGCCGGCGACCATGCCGCCGAGGGTGACGCGGTCCGGCAAAATGAGATGGTCGAAGTCCACGAACGTGCCGAGGATCAAGGCGGCGGTGAAGAAAATATAGACCGGGGTGAAGAGCGACCAGCCGTGGACGAACCAGAGGCCGGCGAACAGCGCGCCGGTGAGCAGTTCGACGACGAAATAGCGCGGGGAAATGGGGGCTCGGCAGTGGCGGCACTTGCCGCCGAGCAGGATCCACGACAGCAGCGGCAGGTTGTCCCACGGCGCGATCGGGTGGTTGCAGGCGGGGCAGTGCGAACCGGGCCAGACGATGGATTCGTCGCGCGGGATGCGCCAGATGCAGACGTTGAGGAAGCTGCCGATGCAGAGTCCGGCCAGGAACACGAAAACCGAGACGGCGGCGAAGGCTTCTGGCGGAAACGGCATCACGGGCGCTTGGCTTTCAGGGCTTTTTCGAGCGCGGCGCGCATGGCGGGGACGGGCGGCTGGCGGCCCGTCCATTGGCGGAAGGCGCGGACGCCTTGATGCAGAAGCATACCGAGGCCGTTGGACGTGCGCGCGCCGGCGGCTTGCGCGGTCGCGAGCAGCGGCGTGACGGCGGGATTGTAGATGAGGTCGAAGACGAGCTGGCCCTTGCGGAAGGATTCGGCCGGCAGCAGCGACGGATCGCCGGGCTTCATGCCGACGGGCGTGGCCTGGATGATCAGGTCGCAGTCGCGCGCGGCGGCGCGGGCGCGGTCGAGGGAGACGCCGGCGACGGGCAGGCCCGGCGCGGTCTGGCGCAGGGCGAGGAGCAGGCGGCGGCGCGCGGGGAGGTGGACGTCGGCGACGAGGATTTCCGCGGCGCCCTGCATGGCGCAGGTCAGGGCGAGGGCGCGGCCGGCGCCGCCGCAACCCAGCACGAGCACGCGCCGGCCGCGCGGGGTGGCGCGGAACGACTCTTTCAGCGCGTCGAGGAAGCCCGGCGCGTCGGTGTTGTCGCCGTAGAGCGTGCCGTCGGGGCGGAAGACGACCGTGTTGACGGAATGCAGCAGTTGCGCGGTGTCCGAAAGTTTGCCTTTGGCGGCCAGGAAGCGGTAGGCGGCTTCCTTGTGGGGAATGGTGACGTTGGCGCCGCCGCAGCCCTGCGCGCGCAGGGTTTCGAGCGTGCGGGGCACGTCGCCGGGAACGACGTCCAGCAGGGCGTAGTTCGCGCGCAGGCCGAGGGCCTTGAACGCGGCGTTGTGCATGAAGGGCGAGAGCGAATGGCCGACGGGATGGCCGAGGAGGAAAAACGGCGTGGGCGCGGCTTTTTTCATGGCGCGGAAAGATTGGCGCATTTTTTCGGCGAGGGGAAGCAGATTCAACTTGATTCGCCCGTGGCTCAAGGCCACGGGAGGCTCACGGGCCGGAGAATTGGGCCAGGAACGACCGGGCGGCTTCGTTGGCGGGGTCCACGGCCAAGACTTCGCGGGCCGTCTGGGCCGCCGCGTCCCAGCGCTGAGCTTCGGCGTGCGACTCGAACGCCAGGCCTTTCCAGCGCAGAAAATCGTTTGGGCTCGCCGGCTGGAAGCCTTGCATGGCGTCGGCCGCCAGATCAGGCCGGCCGTTGAACGCGCACAGCCGCGAAATCTGGAGCGGTATGCCGAGGTCGTGCGGCCGCAGTTCCAGGCAACGGCGCAACTTGGCGAGCTGGGAGGAGAAGTCCGGGTCGGTGCCGCCCCATCTGGCTTCTTCGAAAAGGCGCGCGAATTCGAACAGCGCTTCGGCCTCGGCGCGGCAAGCGTCCATTTCCGGGCGGCGGGCGGGATCGGCCTGCGCGGCGGCCTGCGCGTACCAGGCGGCATCGAACGGAAGCACTTCGGCGAGCGAGACGCGGGCCAGTTCGGCCAAATAGCCCGCCGAGGCGAGGTAATCCCGGACTTGGCCCGCATCGGGTCCGGCCAGCTGGAGCGCGAGGGCTTCGGCCAGGCGCTGTTCGCCGAACGGCGTGAGATGCAGGCCGTCGGGCTGGTAGATGCGGACGTCGGGGCCGAATTCGCCGGCCTGGCGGCGGGTTTCCAGATCGTCCACCACCGTGCTGGCATCGAAGAGATCGAGGCCCTTCCGCGCGGCGACCTCGCGCTGGATGCCGGCGGTTTCCGCGTGTTCGCGCTCCTGCCAGGCGCGGTCGTCCGCGACGCCGTAGCGCGCGGAATAATAGACGGCCATGGCGGGACCGAGCGCGGGCGGAGGCTCGCGGCGCCACGGCGGGCGCGTGAAGAGCAGACCGGGCAAGCCATGCTCCGCGCAGAGGTCGGCGAAGCGCTCGAGGTTGGCGCGGAAGCGTTCCGGCGGCACGCGGGGTTCGGGATTCCGGAAGCGGTCGATCAGCCAGCCGATGGCCTGGAGCAGCCGCGCGCGGCGCAGCGGCTGCGTCCAGCGGGGCGGCGGACCGGCGCGGTTCGCGGCGGCGTCTTTCTGATCGTCGCGGAAGCCGTCTTCCTGGATTTGGACGTCGTTCCAGCCGTGGTAGAGGCAGACGAGATCCGGCTGGAGACCGAACACGAGGCGCGCGAGGACGATCAGGCTCTGGTGCGTGGAGTAGGAGGAACAAGCCGCGTTGAGCGCCTCGTAGCGGTTTGTGCCGCAGGCGGCGTTGAGGATGGCAACGGTGCGTTCGGGGTACGGCCGGTAGCCGCCCTGGGTGGTGGAGCCGCCCAGGAAGGCGATGCGGATCTTGCCGGGCTCCTTGCGGTCCGGCAGTTCGGGGAGGCGGAAACCGCGGCGGTCCGTGTAGGGGGTGTTGGGCGCGGCCAACCAGACGTAGCCCGGCGGCGCCAGCGCCGTGGGGATGAAGAATTCGTAGGTGCCTTGGAAGCCCGCGACCGTCGGCACCCAGAGCGTCGGTTGCCGCGGGGCGTAGGCGAATCCGCCGAGGCGCAGCGCGGTTTCCGCGCCGCCCAGCGCCAGCGCGGCCGCGCACGCCGCGAAGGCGATTTTCTTGCCGAGCGGCAGCGGGCGGGCGGAGTTCACGACGGCAGCAGGATGACGACGAATTCGCCCTTGAGCGAATGGGCGGCGTAGTGGGCGCGGAGTTCGGCGGGGGTGCCGGCGAGGGTTTCCTCGAACTTCTTGGTGAGTTCGCGGGCGATGAACAGCCGGCGCGCGGGACCGAGCTCCTGTTCGACCTCGTCGAGGAGCTTGAGGATGCGGTGGGTGGATTCGTAGAAGACGACCGGCGCCGGAAACGCGGCGAGTTCCAACAGGCGGCGGCGCCGCGCGGCGGTTTTGTGGTCGAGGAAACCTTCGAAGAGGAAGCCGCGGCTCTCGACGGATCCGCACAGGGCGACGGCGGCGGAGAGCGCGCAGGGACCGGGGATCACGGTGACGTAGAGGCCCGCGGCGCGGACGGCGTCGGCGGCGCGGGCGCCGGGATCGGAGATGCCGGGCATGCCGGCGTCGGTGACCAGCGCGAGGGCTTCGCCGGCGCGGATGCGGCGGAGGATTTCCTCTTCGCGGGCGCGCTCGTTGAACTTGTGGCAGGAAATCAGCGGCGTGCGGATGCCGTGGCGGTCGAGCAGCAGGCGCGTGCGGCGCGTGTCTTCAGCGAGGATATGCGTGGCGGAGCGCAGGATGCGCAGGGCGCGCAGGGTGACGTCTTCGAGGTTGCCGATGGGCGTGCCGACGAGGTAGAGGCCGGGCGCGAGGGGCGGAGACGGAACCGCCCCCGGCGGTTCGGGCGCGGGGGCGGCGGCGAAATCGGCCATGGCCGGTCCGCTATTCGTTGTCCTTCTCCACGAGCCGGATGGTGCGCGGTTTGGCCGCGTTCCTGAGCAGTTCGTCGGATTCGGCCAGATGCCGCTTGAGTTCGGAGAGAGTGGACTTGAACTCGTCGGTGACGGCGACGCCCTTGAGGGTGCCGTCGACGGCCTGCTGGAGCTTGAGGACGTTGTCGATGCTGGAAGCCAGCGCGGTGACCCGGCCGAGCTGCGTGGCGACTTCGGCCTGGGCCGTGCCGATCTTGGCGGAGGACTGGTCCAGCGCCGCGGTCAGCTTGGCGGTCATGTCGGCCTGGGACTTGGCGATCTGGGCCGAGGCTTCCGCCTGCGCCTTGGCGATCTGGGCGGCGGCTTGGTCCTGGGACTTGGACAACTGCTCGACGAACTTCGCCTGGGCGGCGGCGAGGGCCGCCAGGGATTCCGAGGCGGCTTTGCCGGCGGCCTGGGCGAAATCGGCGGCCGCGGCGGCGGGCGTATCGTTGCCGATGCGGGCCAGCAGATGCGATTCGATGTAGCCGGCGCACTGGGAAGCCAGCTGGAAGCGCGCCAGGCCGACGAGGGCCACCAGCGCCATGAGGCCCGTGCCCAGCGTGAGCAGCGCGCCCGGCGCGGCGAAGCCCGCGGCGGCGAACAGCAACACGAGGATCGCGCCGGCTTCGCCGACGAGGATCGCCAGCAGGCGGCCGGTCTGGTTGGCGGCCATGACGGCGACCTGCGGGCCGGAGGCGCCGGCGCCCCACGCGCCCAGCAGGCGGCGGGCATGGCGTTGGAGCAAGGAGCAGCCGGTCAGCGCGGCCACGCGCTCGCGGGCGATGGCGCGGTCGGTCAAATCGAGATCGGCCGGGAGGGGATTCTGTGCAAGGGCGAGGCGCTGCACGAGCCAGTCGGCCGCGCCGAGCAGGACGTAGGCCAAGGCGATGCCGGTGGCCAGCACGGAAGCGACGTCGGAACAGGTCCACGTCTCGGGCTTGAACGGAACGGCGAGCGCGGCGCCGAGAACGAGGCCGAGAATGCCGATATACAAAATCCCCGTAAACATGCCGTAGCGGCTACATTTCGCTTTGCGCTGCTCCATGTCTTCCACCTTTCGCGTCGGATTGACGATTGCCGGTACAGTATGGGGATTTCGCGGTGGAATGTCAAAGGCCGATACGCTTTAATACGGAAATGAATCGAGGCTGGGTCATGGGCATGGCGGGGTGGCTGGTCTGCGCCGCCGGCTGCGGCCGGGGAAACTGGACGGCGATTCCGTCTCCGGCACCGGAAGTCGCCGGAACCGCCGGCTTCGAAATGGCGCGGTTCGAGACGACGGTCGGGGAATTCGTCGGCTTTCTGAACGCAACGGGGGCGGCGGATTTCCCGGAAACGGCGCAGATCGTCCGGCGGCCGGGCGGGGGCTACGCGGCGAATGCCGGCGCGTCCCGGCAGGCGGTGGCGGAAACGACCGCGGCCGAGGCGGAGGCCTATTGCGCCTGGCGCTCGCGGCGGGAAGGCCGGCCGGTGCGCCTGCCGACGGTCGCGGAATGGGAATGGGCGGCCCGGGGCGGCGTGGACGGCGCGCCGTATCCGTGGGGTTGGGGCGGCAACCCGGCGGAACGAGCGCGGTTCGATGCGGAGGGCCCGGCCTCGCGGGTGGGCTCGTATCCGGCCAACGGATTCGGGCTGTACGACGTGGCCGGCAACCTCTACGAATGGTGCGCGGCGGAACCGGCGGAGGCTCCCGGCCGGCGCCGGGCGTGCGGCGGCAGCTGGGCGGAGCGCGATCCGCGGCGCCTGGAGGTCGGCCATCGGCAGGACTTCCCGGCGGACTATCGCGGACGCGACGTCGGCTTCCGGACGCTGCGGGAAGCAAAGGAGACGGCACGATGAACGCGGACGTTCCGGGAATGGCGACGCACGAGGCGCGCATGCGCCTGGCGCTGCGGCAGGCGAAATTGGCGGCGGAAGCCGGCGAGGTGCCCGTGGGCGCGGTCATCTACAACGGCGGGGAACTGGCGGGACAGGCCTGGAACCAGACCCGGACGCTGAAAGATCCCACCG
>Ga0116145_1003078_pt1 | contig 14347 bp, 18 predicted proteins | sample AD_JPNHG1_MetaG_FD_89747 | JGI IMG/M metagenome (GOLD analysis project Ga0116145, IMG submission 89747) | Active sludge microbial communities of municipal wastewater-treating anaerobic digesters from Japan - AD_JPNHG1_MetaG | ecosystem: Engineered > Bioreactor > Anaerobic > Digestate | place... | reverse complement strand
CTATGGAGTCAACATGACCAAAAGATCCGCTGTTGTGACAGGTGTTGTGTGTGTATGCATTCTCATTCTTGCCGCGATAGTCTGGCGCAAACCCACGCGACCGGTATTACCCCCGGATGTGGCGCAGGCCAGCGAGCCCTTCAAATCGCAAGATGCTATCGGGCGCGGAGCTTATGCCGAGTTATTGGCCCCGCATCTGAAAGCGGGCATGTCGAAAGAAGAGATTGAAACGTTGCTGGGCACTGCCGACCATGGCTCGACCAAAAAGTGCAGCTCCTGGTCCACCGGTCTATCCACAGCCATCACCGTCTACTATGACGAGGAGTAGCATGGAATGCGAAGATGACACCGACTTATGTGAAGGGTGTTACGATTGCATTTCGGGTACATGCGAGAACCAGTGTAGTAGTACAGAGTCCTGTTGGATCCGTCTACTAATAAGTGTTGCCATAACCTGAACGAAATCTGCTGTGGTACAGAATGTTGCGATTGGACAATAGGCGAGGTATGCTGTGGTGGTGACGAGTGCTGTAACGCGCCCGGTTGCGACAGCAGCGATTGTGAACAGTGTGTAAACGGGACGTGCGAACCATGTCTTGAGAAGGCCAGTACCTATGAAGAATTAACCGGATGCTCTGGCGAGGTGGTGGCGGATCCGGATTGGACACCACAGCCGAACGGATGTTCAAATCCTTTGGGCGGAGATAATCCGGCTATGGAGTGCTGTGGTCTGGACTCCAGCTTTAAGCCTGCGTGCGATGCGCATGACACATGCTATCAAACGTGCAATAGCATTAAGTTGGAGTGTGAATGTGAGTTTTCTAACGACCTGCACGCGATTTGTGAGCCATTTAGTGGCACGTGTAAGAGCAAATGTGAAGAGTTCGCTGATATCTACGTCGGTGCGGTTACGCTCTCAGGACAACCGGCTTGGGAAGCGGATCAAGTTCTTGCGTGCACGTGTTGTGTTTGTGAGTAATATCAGTAAGTCAATGGGCGAGATGTGAAGTGAGACTGTGTTTTCTTAAATGGGAGCAGATACTATGGATGCGATTGCCTTCACAACGCTATGTATAAGCATGTTCTATGGGGCGGGAGCTTCTGACAGAGTTGTCTGGCGGCGGGAACTTGGTTCGCAACCAGATTCGACATACAAACCGGTCGCAATGGCCGTGGACAACATTGGTAACGAAGTGATCGTTCTCGGCACATCCAAGCGAATTGACACAGAAGGAAGTGAAATCATGTCATGGAGGATACAGGAGGACGGCCATATTACTGGGACGGGGTCTTTGGGTAGTGCTTCGAAACGCCTTGACTTTATGATGCGCCTATTCGGCATGAAAGCTACTACCGCATTAGTTACCGGTGACCTTGTACAATTAAGATCGCAGGGTCAGGATGATCTTTCTGTGGCAATTACTGACAAGAATCTACACACTCGAAACATTGAACTGGGCGTAAGCTCAAGTCGGACACAGAAACTTCTTCTTGACGTAGCTGCATGCCCAGGCGGTTTGCTAGTGGTGGGGCAGACTCGGGGCAAGGACGGTGTAGTTATAAAAAGTGACATGGGTGGAAATGTTCTATGGGAAAAGACATTTGATCGAAAGGAAATCGAAGTCTTGAGCAGTGTCGCCTGCGCCCTTGGGGGTTCGGACTGTTACGTTGCAGGGATATCGGCCTCAGTGGTCGGGGACATGACACTTGATAAGGCGGCCATCGTCTGTATGCTGCGATATGACAGCCGTGGCGAACTCATAAGAAGCGACTTTTTTGAAGGAGGTTTGGCGCCCTGGCCGACCAGCATGCCCAAAGTTGTTTGTTTACCTTCGGGAGTGGTGCTCGTCGCGTATGACGCCGGGGACGCAAAATCCACGGACTTACATGCGAGGGCGTATGCAAGCGACCTGACCGTCCTATGGGATAAGCAAGTGCTGAAAACCGGCGGTGACAGTCTGCCGGCCAGCTTCGACATCTGTGCGGGCCAGGAAGACCGCTTTGTGCTTGCCGCGATTGTCGACATTGGGGACTTGCGGATGTATGAGTATGAAGCCAACGGCACGCTGCTTCAGACTATAATGCTGAACGAAGAGACCGGGCTTGGTCGCGTCCATGTCGCCTGCTTGCCCCAACGAATACTCGTCGCCGCTCAGACTTCCCTCAAAGAAAACGAAAAAGAAGGGAAAATCAAATTGTTGGCGGTCAAGCCTTATGGACTAAACCAAGACACCTCTTCTGGCAATTGAAAGCGTTTTCAAATGCCAGAAGCGTGACTTCACATTGCAGAGGCAAAGGTTCGTGATGAAGCGTTGGTATTCAATACTCGCTATTTACAGTTGCGCTTTGGTTCAGGTTGCGGCACTTGGCCAAGAGCAAGCTCTTTTGCCGAAACTGTGGATGGAATCGATGGCGATTGAGATCGGTAAGATCGCCGTTGACCAGGACAAGATCGAAGGTGTCATTCGATACATGAACGAGGGGAATGGCGTCTTGGAGATCAGTAATATTACAGGGTCCTGCGATTGCTTTTAGGGGATCGAGGGGGACAAGGTGCTTGCGCCGGGAAATGGGGGAGAGTTGTTTGTGCGGTTCGATAAGGAGAAGATCGAGTCGGGGCCGGTGAAGCGGATGTTCGGTTCGAGACGAACGATCCGGCCAATAAGGTGGTTCGGGTGACGTTTTCGTTCGAGATCGAGCGGACCGATTCGGAGGAGATTCGGTAGCTCCGCAAGGACCTTGCGGAGGTCAAGCAGCAGTTAGCGCTGCTGCGGGCGGATATGCGCAAAGTCCTGACGGCCGTACAAAACCCCGCCACGGCGGCCGCTCAAGCCCGCGCGAACACCAATGCCAAACCGCGCCCGGCCGACACCACCGTCTACAACATCGACCCAGGCGACCCACACTGGGCAAACCCGACGCCCCGGTCACCTTCACGGCCTTTATGGACTTCCAGTGCCCCTTCAGCGTTCGCGAATACCCGAAGCTCAAGCAGATCCTCGCCGAATACCCCAACGACGTACGCCTCGTCTTGTTACTGCGCGAAGGACACCGACCGGATTACGTCATATTCTACGACGGAGCCAACGACGTCTATGCCGCATATCAGGCCGGCCGCGCCGGCGCCGTCCAGAACACCGACCGCATGAGATGGCTGCTCAACACAAACAGCCTGCCCGCCCCCAAGCGCTTCGTCGCGACCCCCTCAAGAGAAACTGCCTCACCTACAAGGCGATCGTGCAAATCGCAAACAAAATAGAGGGTCGCACGCAGAACCGCGAAGTGGCCGCCTCCTACGGCAATAACAAAATCCGGCAGCTTGCCCTGGCCGAAGCCGAACAATACACCCGATCATTGCAGTTGCTCGACAATCTCGCCAGAACATACGGCTTCAAGTACGTCTGCTTTTGGCAGCCCTTGGCTATTCTTGAAAACAACTTGACGCCCGAGGAAGCCGCTTGCGATCTGCGGATCAACGACCAGCGACTCAAAGAACTTTTCACACATGTTTCCGACTCGCTCCGGCAGCGTCCTCCCGCCAACTGGGTCGACCTGACGAATACCTTCGACGGTCGCACGAAGTCCGCATACTTCGACTTCTGTCACCTGACCGAAGAGGGCAGCGCCAGGGTTGCCGAGAGAATCGCCTCCACCTTGCAACAGATGTTCTTCCAGCCGCCCCAAAAACCAGGGACACCCACCAATTCTTGACGAAAAATAGGGACGGGCGCCGCTTTTTGTCCCTCCTGCTGCGCGCAAAAAGCAAGCGCCCGTTTTACCGAGCGCTTGCATCCCCGTCGTCAACCTCCCTGTTGGAAATATGATGGTGGTGCGTTGCGTTTTAAACAACGCCCCACTTTACTTTACGCAGGGCGAGCCCTGTGCGTGCGTGCCTCGCTTGCCGACATTATGCCTTCGATGATCACGTACAGAGCGCCAATCCCCACGAGGCAGTACACGATCCGCGTCAGCACGCTCATCTCACCGAACAGAGCCGAGACCAGGTTAAATCCAAAGAAGCCCACCAGCCCCCAGTTCAAGCCGCCGATGAGCAGCACGATGAGAGCGATCCAACCAATTGTGTTGAGCTTTAACATTGTTCCGCCCCCTTAACTATTGGTTAATTGTTAATGTTTCCACTTATACATACGAACCCGCGCGCCGCGTGTTTAAGATTCCTCGCGCCCGCCGCATTCGCGTCGCCCCCGCGCCGTCCTGCGCGCACAAAAACACCGACCGCAGCGTCTATATGGCCCCGTCCCATAATAAAAGTAGACCGGTAGGGTGCCGCCGTGCACGTGCGGCCCGCAACGTGCGCGCCTCCCGTGCCATTGCGAAATGAAATACAAGACGCGCCCACCAAAGCCGTCCCGCGTTTGGCGGTGCTCAGTGCAGAAAAGAAATGCCCGGCCGAAGAGAAACGCCTCTACAACTCCCCCTCAACCGCTCCCTCAACCGCTCCGCTCGACCACCCCCGTTCCTCCTTACCGCTCCTCGTCATAGTAAGGATAGACATGCCCGGCCAACTGCTCTGCCGCCTCATAGCGCCACGACGTGTAAACCTCCTCCCCATTCACGCCGGCCGCATATTCCCCCCGGCCGCGATAAAGCTCCCGCCAGTCCTCCTTGCCGTAATGCCACAAACCGTTGGCCTGGTAATACCCGTCCATCGCCTCGCACCAGGGATGCCGCCCGGGCTGCGACAGGTCCGTCAGCGCCGCGTACTCATCCACCATGACGCTCTCAGCCCACTTCTGCCAGCTGTCGCACTCGACAAAAGCCATATAATCATCCGCGGCGACATATGCTCTCTCCTCCTGGCACCCCGCCGCCAGAAGCCCCGCCGCAGCCACAATCAGAACCCCCATCTTGCGTCCCATAATCATCCCTTCTGTCAGATCTCCACACACGGTACTGCAATTCACTACCTAAAACCTAAGAAATAACCCCCAAACATGCAAACCGACCTCCCCAATTCTCATCCCTGAAGAACGCCCTCAACGCCGCCAAACACCCCGTTCCCGCCCCCCCACACAGAACAGCACCTGCGTGCCGCCGACACGAGATGCCGTCGTCAACGCTGCTGCCCGTCGATAACGACCAGGTACAACCCGTCTTCGAATGCCTGCAGCGCATTGCCGACGGCCGCGTCGTACTGCAGCTTCCGCCGCCGGCCGATCAGCCGCGCCACGATAATCGCCTCTCCCATGAGCCTCTTCCTTCCTCACACCGCTCCTCACACCACTACACGCGCCGCTGTACACACCACTCCTCACACCACTGCCCTCCGCTCTCCGACCGCAACGCCGCCCGGCGAAATCCTCCCGCACGCCGCCAACCCAACCTGCCGCACCAATTATAACATCACGCAACGCCAGGCAAAACCGCCCCGTGCATACATTCTGCCCCGTTCACTCCGCCTGCCCGCATCGCTGCCAAACACCCTCTCTCGACCCCCCGCGGCCGCCAAGAATCTCTCCCGTGTGCCGCCGCCACGGTGCTGCCGCCACAGTATGCCACCGTTAAATCCAGGCGCGGATCATGTCCCCACATTCTTCCAAGCCAATCGTCCCCGCGCTGTCGGCATCGGCAATCCCGCCCACCTCGCGGACGGATTGGCGAAAAAGGCAAGCACCTTCTCCGAGTATTCCATCACACCGCCCCGTGCTCAGTGGTTGCAAAGATTGGCCCCGGTCTTGAGCGCCCTGTTCAAATACGCCGCCACCAGGCTCTCCGGGCTCTCCGCCCCGGCCCCGACCACCACTTCGATACCGCTCTGCGTGAACAACTGCTGGGCCCGCTGCCCCATGCCGCCGGCGATGATCACGTTGACGTGCATGCCGGCCAGCCACCGCGGCAGGACGCCCGGCTCGTGCGGCGGCGGCGTCACGTCTTCGCGCTTTGCGATGCCGCCGGCCTGGCCGTCCGTATCGATAATCGCAAACTGTTCGCAATGTCCGAAATGCTGACTCAACTTGCCCTCAAAAAGGGGAATGGCGATTCTCATGGTTCGATGCTCCTTACTGTGAATTCCAGTTTCTTTATCTAACGCCAACAATGGCTTGAATACGTCACGAAGCGCCCGCCAGCCCGCCGTTTGCCGCGTGGTGCCGATGAAGGGCTTGCCCGAGTCCGCCGCCCAGACCATCTCGGGGTCGATCGGGACGCTTCCCAGGTACGGCGCCGCAAACTCCGTGGCCAGCCGCTCGCCGCCGCCGGCCTGGAATATGTCTGTTCTCTGGTTGCAATGCGAGCACACAAAGCCGTCCATGTTATCGATGATGCCCAACACGGGCAAGTCCAACCGCCGGCAGAAGGTGATGCACTTTTTCACGTCGGCGATGGCCAGTTGGTTGGGCGTCGTCACCACAACGGCGCCCTCGGCTTTCTTTAAAAGCTGCACAATCGACAGCGGCTCCTCGCCCGTGCCCGGCGGACAGTCGACGATCAGGTAGTCCAGCTCACCCCACGCCACCTCGCACACGAACTGCCGGATGAGGTGGTGCTTCATCGGCCCGCGCCAAATCACCGCCTCGTTCTGATCCGCGATCAAAAACCCGATACTCATCACGTGCAGCGACTCGGAAAACACAATCGGCGCAATGCCGTTTGGACCGCTCACCGGCTTCCGCCCCTCCAGCCCCAGCAGCTTCGGAACGCTCGGCCCGTGAATATCCACGTCCAGTAGCCCCACCTTGTTGCCCTGCATCGAAAGCCAAACCGCCAGATTGGCCGCGATGCTGCTCTTGCCCACGCCGCCCTTGCCGCTCATGACAAGAATCTGATGCCGAATGTGTTCCGTATTGCGGCGGGCCTCTTCCGCCTCCGCCTGCATCTCTGCCTGATGTTCCGCATTAAAAGCCATCGTTCACCTTGCTCCACAAGTTCCTGGTATCTTCCGCCGCCGGCCCGTCGTCGCACTCGACGATCGAGCGTTTCTTCATCTGCGCCTTCGTGAAGGCGTCCGTGTACCGAATTCTCCCGGCCACCGCAATCCCCCGCTTCTGAGCGTCGCGCTCGATATCCCGCGCGATCTCGGGGTTTAAGTCCGCCTTGTTGATGCACACCATCGCAGGCGCCCGGAGATTCGCCGCCAACTGCGCCACACGCCCCAGGTCATGCCGGCCCGACAGCGTCGGCTCCGTCACGATCAGCACCGCATCGGCGCCCGTAATCGACGCAATCACCGGACACCCGATCCCCGGCGAACCGTCGACGATTAAGAGGTCTTTGCCCTGCGATTCTCCAATCCGCCGCGCCTCTCTGCGAATCAGGCTCACCAGCTTGCCGCTGTTTTCCTCCGCAATGCCCAACTCCGCGTGTACCATCGGCCCGAACCGCGTCTTGGAAACAAACCACCGCCCGTTCACGCAATCCTCGAATGCAATCGCCCGCCGGGGACAAAAGGCCGCGCACACCCCGCAGCCCTCGCACGCAATCGCATCGATCCGGAAAGGACCCTCCGCGTCCGCTCCTTGCGTGCGCGTCACCGCATCGAACCGGCACACCTCCAAACACGTCCCGCAGCCGTCGCAAGCCGCCGCATTGATCCGCGCCCGCTTGCCGCCCACGAAGTCCTGCGTCTCCATGATCCGCGGTTCCAAAACGAGGTGCAGGTCCGCCGCATCCACGTCGCAGTCCGCAAGCACCGCGTTTTGCGCCAGCGCCGCAAACGCCGCCGTCACGCTCGTCTTGCCCGTCCCCCCCTTGCCGCTGATAACCACCAGTTCCTTCATCTACAAAATCCCCAGCGCCCGTGCCGCCTCTTCAAAACACCGTCGATATTCCGGCAGCGCCTCGGCCGCCATACGCCCCGACGAATACGCCTCAGCGATCCGCCGGTCGTCCGCAAGTTCCATTGTGATCGTAATGCCCTCGTCCCGACAAAACCGCTTCACGCCATCGTCACCCGCCCCGCTCCGGTTGATCACCACCGAAAACGTCTTCCCCAAATGCCGCACCATCGCCACGGCTAATTTCAAATCGTGCAAGCCGAACGGCGTCGGCTCCGTCACAAGCACCACAAAATCCGCATCCCGCACCGTCTCGACCACCGGACACGTCGTCCCCGGCGGCGCGTCGACGATCGTCGCCACCCCTGCTTCGATCCTGGCCTTTACCTGCTTGATCAGCGCCGGCGACCGCACATCCCCGATCTCCAGCCGCCCCTGCAAAAACGTCACACCGCGCGCTATCCCTTCCTCCACGTGGCCGATCACCTTCGGCTTCTCTGTAATCGCCCCCACCGGACAAACCCGCACACAGCCCCCGCACGAGTGACACAACTGCTCGAACGTCAGCGCCGCCCCCTTCAGCGCCACAATCGCGCTGTACTGGCAAATCCGCCCGCACGCGTTGCACCCCGTGCACTTCGCCGCATCCACCTCGGGCGTTGCCACCGTCGCCGGCGTCGTCCGCAAAATCTCCGGCCGCAAAAAAATATGCCCGTTCGGCTCCTCGACGTCGCAGTCCACGTACTGAACCCGCCTGCCCGCCTCCGCGAGCACGTAAGCAAGGTTCGTCGCAAACGTCGTCTTTCCCGTGCCGCCTTTGCCGCTGGCAATCGCTATCTTCATGACCTTCTATTCCAAACCTGTAAAATGGAGCAGGAGCGCAACCGCCCCTGCCCCGATACATCTGAAAGTAAACTCACTCCGTTTCGAGCTTTCCGATCCGCTCCTTCACCTGGGCAAGGCTGTCCTGCAGGAGTTCAGCCTCCCGCTTCAGCACTTCCAGCTCCGAAGCAGGCGCTCCCGCCGCCGGGCCAAACCAGCCTCGGCCCCGGCCCAGGCCCGGCACGCCCGTCGCATAAAACCAGTTGCGCCGTCCGCGTCCGCCGCCTCGACCGAAACCGGCGCCTCCGCCAAACCCGCCCCGGCCGCCGCCCGGCTGCATGAAGCCCGCCGTCGGGTAACCCGCACAAAAACCGGCCGCCCTGCCCGTCATAGGTCCTGCTCCCATCGGACCCGTTCCATCTCCACGTGGCATAATTGAACCTCCTTTCAGGTTGAATAATTATGCTCTTACCATTCGCGTGCCGCACTTGCTGCACGTTTTTTCACTGCACGGCTGGCCAACCGCATGCACCTCGGCATGACCGCAGCTCGGGCAAATACACTTTCCGCCCGGCCCAGCCGCCAAAGGCCCGCCCATTCGGCCCCGGCCTCTGCCGCCCGGCCCGCGGCCCGCGCCGCGCCCGCCGCCGCCGCCACCACCAAAACCCCCCGGCCCTGTTCCGTCACCTCTTGGCATGATCCACCCCTTTCAATTCACTGTCTTGTGTTCGATTGTTTTATGTTCCAGCAAAACGCTTGTCCCAACAGGACACGCAAGACGCCTGGCAATCACGGGGCACTTGGCCCTCAGGATAAAGAAAATATGCTTGTCAACGTCGCTGAGCGTCTCGAAGTTGCCCTGCCCTTTTGCGATAATCAAATCCGCCCTCTCGAATCGCTGCCGGAATGCCTCGCAGCAGCTCGCCGCCAGCGTTCCCGGCGCATCGTCGCCGTTGTCGATCACCTCCACAATACGCGGAAGCCCCGCAACGACCGCATCCTCCATCGTCGCGTCGTTAATGATCGGCCCCCCCTTGACGACCACCGTAATCTTCTCCATGGGCAGCAGCTCGATCAACAGCCGGTCGAAAACGATTTCACCCGCATTGTCCGCCAGGTAGAGAATCTCTTCCGCACCGTTCACCGCCTCCTGAAATAGCGCCAACTGCCCGTCCGCGAAATCGGCCGCCAGGCATTCGCTGATCGCCTTTTCGAGATCGCTTTCCTGCACACCGCCGTTGACGCCGAAATCGATGATATTGCCCGCAATCGCCAGACGGACCGCCGTGCCCAGCGGCCACTCCGACGCCCGAATCAGCCGACGCATCTCAGGATACATCCTAAGCGCCACCTCATTGAACCGGGCCTTGATGCGCCGATAAGGATCGTCCATGCCCACCGTCGCCCGCACCAGACGATGTATCTTCTGCCCCATCGCCGGCGGACTCTGGTCCATGTCCACGTCCTTGACCAGCATCGTCAGCTCGCGCAGGACGTGCTCGGCCATCGCCTCGTCATCGCTCACCAGCCGCACCGCCTCAAGCGCCTGACGAAAGAAACACGGAATACAGTCAATACACGTCCTCACGTTGCGATCCTCAAACCCAGTGCCCTTCGACGTTCGCTTCAGACGCTTCCTTCAACGCGCCCGCCTTGAACAATTCCACCGCTTCCTGCACGCTTGCCGCCTCCGCAAGAAACACCTTCACGCCGCCGGCGCTCAACGTCCGAATCGCGTTGGGCCCGACATTGCCGGTAATCACGGCCTCCGCTCCAAGATTAACCACGTTCTGCGCCGTCTGAATCCCCGCTCCCTGTGCCGAATGCAGGTTTACCACGTTGTCATGCGCCGCAAACCCGTCCCCATCGGTATCCATGCAAAGCAGCCACTTCGCCCGCCCGAACCGCAAATCAAGCTCGCTCGACAATTCTTGTCCCTGCGCCGTCACCACAATCTTCATCGCTGCCCCTTTCAATATTCTCGCGCCACTTTCTACTCGCCGATATCCGACACGTCCGACCCCTCCGACGCATCTGACACATCCGACACGTCCGATGTCCGACCTCGTCCCCCACACCATCCGCGTCTCCCCCGCCCCGCACCGCGGCCGCGTCCCATCCCGCGCATGCCCATCCCCGTCTGCTCGACCGGCCCCCCTTCGATGCTGATCGCCTTGCCCTGCGTCAGCGCCTCGGCGATCTTCCGCCGCGCACGGGCATAAATCCGCGTCACCGTCGGCCGCGATACGCCCATCAGCTCCGCCGCCTTCTCCTGGTCGAGCCCCTCGTAGTCCACCAGGCGGATCACTTCAAATTCGTCCAGACCCAGGCTCAGCCACTCCAAGGCGCGCGCCGGCACCCCAACTGGCTTATAAACCACCGACTGAGGCAAACCCGCTACCCAACGTCTTTTGCATGGTCTCGGCATATTCCGCTCTACGCACTTTATGAACATATGTTCATAACTAACTTCGCCGAAATTCGCGCGCAAGTCAACCGAAAAATTCAGAGGCGTCTCACTCCTCTAAAGAACGCAGGCAAATTTTTGATTCTGGGACTCCCGCAGATCAGCACTAAACTCACACAAAAATCTTGGAATTCGCTTCCACTGCATTTACCGCCGCGCAAGCGCCACACCCCTCCAGTTTCGCAGTGCCTGCCCCCGTGCCCCCACATCACCGTGCGCTCTGCGTGCCGCTGGATTAACTTAGAATTAGGCACAATTCGTGTTGATTCGCGTACATTCGTGGCTTTGTCTAAGGCCGCACCGAGTCCCTTCGTAACTTCGTGGAATAACCTCAATGACCGCACACCACTGCGCAATCTCCGCACATCCCCGTGCACTCACCGCCAGATCGCCCGAAAAACTTTCCGCAACGCCCCATAATGCCCCCCGTCCCAGCCTCCCAACCCCGTTTTCACCCCCAAAACCGCCATCCACCCCCGCATCCATTGAGTTTCGCCCCCCGTTCTGCTATAATACACCTCAGTGGAAAGACAGGGGATCTGGGTGTTTATGGCAATCTGCCGAAGGGGGAAAACAAATGGAACTCAACCGAATACTGCTGGTTCTGCCACCGTTCGTGTTCGCCCTGGTGGTCATCTTGATGGCCTGAAAGGCCCGTGGAATGCCTCTGAAATGCTTCTGAAGGGAATGCTTCCCTGTTAGCGCCTGATTTCTCTCTTCCCTTGTGTGCGGGGTCGCACTCCTCTCGGCCCCGCACATTCCGTTTATAAAGCCCGCAACCTAAACGACTTACGACGCCGCCCCAAGCTGCTGCCCCACCTCCGTCAAAATCAGCTCCTCTGCATGCTCCAGCGGCCCCGGCAGATTCACCCCGGCGGCCATAACATGCCCCCCGCCCCCGTATTTCTGGGCGATCTTGCGAACGTCCACCGCCCCCTTGCTCCGCAGCGAGCACCGAAATCCCCCATCCTTCAGCTCCACGAACAGCAGCGCCACCTCCACCGACCCGATCCGCTGGCATTCGTCGATCAGATTCTCCGTATCCCGCCCCTTGGCCCCCGCCGCGTCAAAATCCGCCTTCAGAATGTGCTGAACCGCCACCCGACCCTCAAAACGCAGCTCCAACGTATTGAGCATCCGGATCAGCAGCCGCATCCGCTCCGGCGAATAGCTCTGGTACAGCTTTCTGTAAATCCCGTTGGGATCGGCGCCTGCGTCAACAAGCTCCGCCGCCGCCCGCAGAATCCGGCTGTCCACATTTGCAAACCTGAACCACCCCGTATCCGTCCCGAAAGCGACAAACAGCGCCTCGGCAATCCCCCGCGTAATCGGCCATTTTGCAAATTTCAAAAACTCAAACACAATCTGCCCGGCCGCCGCCGCCGAACTGTCCACCAGCTGCACCCGCCCGATGTTGTCCGTTGTCACATGATGATCAAAAACAAGAATCGGGATTTCCGTTTGCCGCAGAAAATCTTCCAGCCCCGGCAGCTGTACATAGCTGTTGGTGTCGACAATTATGATAAGTTCAAAATCACAATCGCGAATTTCATTTAACGAAATTTCATTTTCAAAAATCGGCGGCCGCCTTTCAAAAAGAAACTCATACCATTCCGGCACCGCCGACAAAAAAACCGCCTGCGCATTTTTCCCCTGCGCCTTTAGCGCATCGCACATCGCGCTAACTGAACCGCAAGCGTCGCCGTCCGGCCGTGTATGCGAGATAATCAGCACGCGGTGCGCCGCTTCAATAAGGTCAAGAGCCGCCTTGAAATCTTCCGATGTCACCATTCGTTTTCCTTCGCACACATTAACTGCTCGTTTTAAAGAAAAAAGCTGCCGGACGCCCGAGAAATCATGTACGTCAGCGCCATTGCAGTTCCGGGAACCTGTTCTTGAGAATTTCACGGGCGGCCTGGCAATCCTGAGCGATCTGGTGTTTGAGTGCTTCGTGGGTTTCGAATCGCTGCTGCGGGCGGATTCTTTCGACGAAATCCATGGCGAGCCAGGTGTCTTTGAGGTCCTCGACGTCGGGTTCGAGGATGTGGGCCTCAACGAGGAGGGGGTGGTCGGTGAGGAAGGTTTTTGCGCGGCCGATGCTGAAGGCGGCCGGACGGAGGCGGTCAGGGCCGCAGACGGATTCGGGGGTTGGGCCGGTGATGACGAGGCCGGCATAGACGCCTTCGGCGGGGATGATCTGGTCGAGCGGAACTATATTGGCGGTGGGAAAACCGAGCCGGCGGCCGATGCCGCGGCCGGATTGCGTCTTGCCGATGAGGCGGTATGGGCGGCCGAGGGCCTGGGCGGCATAGTCGACGGCGCCTTCGGCTGCGAGGCGGCGGATCAGGGAGCTTGAGCAGGTCTGCGGGGGCGGCGCGCCGGGGCCGGCCAGCGTGATCTGGCGGGGGGGAACGACGAGGACATCGAAGCCGCGGTCCGCGCCGAGCCGGCGGAGGGTTTCGATGTTTCCGCTGCGGCCGTAGCCGAAGTTGAAATCCGGGCCTTCGACGAGGACGCGGGGGGCGATTGTGGTCATCAGGAAGGTGTCGACGAAGTCGGCGGGGCTGAGGTTGAGCAGGCGGAGGGAGTCCTTGAGGACGATGAGACAGTTGACTCCCAAGTCCTGGAGCAGACAGGCTTTATAAACGAGCGGGGTGAGGATGGCGGGTGCGCGGTGCGGCTGTAGTACGGCGGCGGGGTGGGGGTCGAATGTCATGACGGCCAGGCCGGTGAGGCCGCGGGTGCGGGCGGCGTCGAGGCCGGCGGCGATGATGGCGCGGTGGCCGAGATGGACGCCGTCAAAGTTGCCGATGGTCAGGGCCCAGCCTTTTTCGATACCTTCGAGAGCGGATATTGAGTCAATAATTCGCATGCTGCGATTTCCTTGCTTTGGGGAGCGATAAGCCGGGGGGAATTATAGCGGCCGGGGGGTAAGGTAGCAAGATACGCGTAGGGGTAGGGGGGAAGGACGGTGAGTGCGCTGTAATGGGCGGTGAATGGGCCGGTGTGTGCAGGGGCGGGCGCGGGGAAAGGGGCGGGACGCGCTGGGAGAGTCGGCGAATGTGTGGGGATGTGCGGAGATTGTGCGGTGGTGTGCGGTTATTGCGTTACTCAGCGCGACGTTATGAGGAGACACTGCATAAGTAAGCTCAGACGAAGCCACGAATGGACACGAATCGACACGAATTATACTCGATATTGGCGATGGTTCATTTTCTGTGGTGAGCGGGTGACAGCCCCAAGATGGCAGTTGGCGGCAATGTCATGCGCATGAATTGAGCTATTCTGACCTTGCCGATTTCGGGGCTGTATCGAGCGAATTGGT
>Ga0116145_1003072_pt1 | contig 14361 bp, 10 predicted proteins | sample AD_JPNHG1_MetaG_FD_89747 | JGI IMG/M metagenome (GOLD analysis project Ga0116145, IMG submission 89747) | Active sludge microbial communities of municipal wastewater-treating anaerobic digesters from Japan - AD_JPNHG1_MetaG | ecosystem: Engineered > Bioreactor > Anaerobic > Digestate | place... | reverse complement strand
GTTCCTGAAACATTCCGTAAGGATATTCAGCAAATGACCGGATTTGATGTGGTTCTTGAAAAACAGAGTGAGGACGTTATTAAGGAGTATGCCAATCCTGTTGCAAAGATAATGTATGCAAGGGATATAAGAGACTTTACTTACGATACCGACTACTCCCTTAAAGTGCTTAAAGAAATTGAAAATGAAAACAAAAAGTTAGCTGAGGAGAAAAAGAAGAAGGAGGAGGAAGAAAAAGCCCGAAAGGCAGAGGAGGAAAAACAACGCATTTTAGCTGAAGCCCAAAAACGTAAAGAGGAAGAGGAGGCTAAGCGCAAAGCTGCTGAGGAGGCAAGAAAAAAGGAGGAGGAAAGGCTAAGGAAAGAGGCTGAAGAGCGACGCATTGCTGAGGAAAAGAAAAAGTTGGAAGAGCAAAAGCGCCTGGAGGAACTTAAGAAAAAGGCCGAGGAGGAAGCACGGTTAAAAGCTGAGGAGGAAGCTCGTAAGAAAGAGGAACTCAGAAAACAGGAGGAGGAAAGGCTGAGAAAAGAACAGGAACGTATCCGTCAGGAGGAGGAAGCAAAACGTAAAGCTGCCGAGGAGGCCAGACTTAAAGAAGAGGAAAGGCTGAGAAAGGAAGCCGAGGAGCGAAGGCTGGCAGAGGAAAAAGCAAAACTTGAGGAACAAAAAAGATTGGAAGAGCAACGCAAAAAAGCTGAGGAAGAGGCGAGGTTAAAAGCAGAGGAGGAAGCCCGTAAGAAAGAAGAATTGAGAAAGCAGGAGGAGGAAAGGCTTAAACAGGAGCAAGAGCGTGTTCGACAGGAAGAAGAAGCTAAACGTAAGGCTGCCGAGGAGGCTCGTTTAAAGGAAGAAGAACGCATTCGCAAGGAGGCTGAGGCTCAACGATTGGCCGAGGAAGCCAAACGTAAAGCCGAGGAAGAGGCAAAACTGCAAGAGGCTGAAAGGTTAAAGAAAGAGGCTGAAGAAAGGGCTATTGCCGAAGCTAAACTACGTGAGGAACGTCTGAAGGCAGAACAGGAAAAAGCTAGACAGGAAGCCGAACGGCTAAAACGTGAGGAGGAGGAACGCCGTAGAGCAGAGGAGCAAAAAAAGTTGCTCCTTGAGGAGCAGCGTAAGCGCGATGCTGAGTTACGCCTTAAGCTTGTGGCCGAGAAAATGAGCGCCCAAATTGGCAAGGAGGATGCCGATCAGGTTGTAACCCTGCTTGCTGCCGAGGATATTGCCAAACGATATACCCGTGAACGTACCGATGAGGTTATCCGTTATCCACGAATAATACTTACCCGAACAGTGTTTAACCGGAACAACACAATCACCTTCTACACTCGTGTCGACCATGAGTATGGTGCAGTTTACTACCTAAAGGATGGTTTCTTTATTTCCAAGGAGCAATACCTTGCCGAAACCCAAAAGTAAAGTTAAGTGAAGGAGTTCATCACTGCTTGCCCACGAAACTGCTACAGCACATGTAGCCTTGTTGTGCAGGTTGATAAGGGAAAAGTTGTAGGTATCAACCATTTACCCTTAAATAAGGCAACTCCTTTTGGGGGATGCCTTAAAGGTTTAAGCTATGTGGAACGAGCAAATTCACCCGATCGTATTATTTATCCACTCAAAAAGGTAAATGGTTCCTTTAAACGCATTTCATGGAACGAGGCTCTTGAAACTATTGCTGAAAAGCTGATACATTTCCGCGATGTTTACGGTCAACAATCGGTTTTGTTTTACGCTGCCAGCGGCATGGCCGGCTTGTTAAACGATTTCAGCGGAAAGTTCTGGCGTTATGTTTACGGAGGGGCTACAACCGTTTACGGTAATCTTTGCTGGCCTGCAGGTTTGGAGGCTACGCGCTTAACGCTTGGTGAAAATAAGCACAATGTTCCTTGGGATTTAGAGAATGCTAAGCTAATTGTTCTCTGGGGGAAAAACCCAGCTGAGAGCAACGTTCACGAAATGATACCCCTGAACAATGCGCTTGATAAGGGGGCGGAACTTGTGGTTATCGATCCACGTAGAACCCAATCAACCCAAAGAGCTACTTTGCTGCTACAGCCATACCCATCAACCGATGCACCTATTGCATTGGCTGTTGCCAACATAATTATTCAAAACGGATGGATTGATAGTGATTTTATCAAACTCCATGTTCATGGTTTTGATCAGTTTGCTGAACATGTTAAACCCTTTACGGCTCAATGGGCATCCAATATATCGGGGGTGCCAGTTAGCTTAATTGAGAAGCTGGCATGGTACATTGGCAATGTAAAACCAATGACATTAATACCAGGTTATGGCATGCAGCGATATACAAACGGGGGACAGACTGTAAGGGCAATACTTGCCCTTAGTGTAATTACAGGTAATATTGGGAAATCCGGCGCATGCTGGCACTACGCTAACCTTCAAAGTTATGTTTTTGACGATGTACTGGAGCCACTCTGTTACTATCCGCCCGATAAACCCGATGGCGTTATACGTCGTTCCATTTCAACTGCGCGGTTAGGAGAGGACATGCTTGCCACTAAAAATCCTGAACTAAAAATGATTTGGGTAGAACGCGGAAATCCGCTAACCCAAAACCCAAATACGGGCAAAGTTCTTGAGGCCTTCCGGAAACTCGATTTCAGAGTGGTGGTGGAGCAATTCATGACCGATACGGCTCTGGAAGCCGATATTATCCTACCGGCTAAAAACATGTTTGAACAATCCGATATAGTTGGTTCGTACTGGAATCCTTACATTCAGCTCAAGCAAAAAGTGGTTGAACCAGCCGGAGAGGTTAAGCCCGAAACCGAAATTTACTGGTGGCTTGCACAAAAACTAGGGTTTAATGAGGCCGAGTTATCCAATATTTTACTTCCCCCGGGCGATGAACATGTTGATAGGTACCTTGATAGTAAGCTGCGCGAGTTTAACTTATCGCTCGAAGAGCTCAGGAAAGGCCCAATACTTGCTCCCGGTCTTCAGGAAATTGCATTCTCCGATTATCGATTTCCAACTCCCTCGGGGAAAATTGAGTTGTACTCTGAGCAGGTTCAAACTTTATGGGGTGAAAATCCACTTCCAACCTATAAACCAGCCGTAGAGCTATTCCAGAACCAAACGCCATATCCGCTTTTTTTAATGTCGCCAAACACCAAAAACCGAATACATAGCCAATTCAATAATTTAAAAGTGATATCAATGATTAGTGGCGCACCGGTATTACAAATTAACCCGGCTGATGCCATTCAAAGGGGAATAGGCGATGGCGATCTGGTTGAAATTTTTAACAGTAGGGGTTCGTTCAGGGTTAAGGCACAGCTAACCTATGAGGTAAGGGTGGGCTGTGTGGTTATCCCAAACGGATGGTGGAGAACACAGGGTGCACCGGTGAATGTCCTTTCGGAAGGTAGAGAAACCGATATGGGACACGGATCAGCATTTCATAACAATAGGGTAGAGGTTAAGCTCGTAAAACGTAAACCATGAGCGACAGGGGGTTCATATTCAATTATTCCCGATGCGTGGGGTGTCATGCATGCATAGTGGCATGCTATAACCAAAACCATACCGAACCCCCAATGGCATGGCGAATGGTGGTTAATGGCAACCCCTTAAAAATTCCATTAAAGGGTTTCATCAACCTTTCATTAGCATGTAACCACTGTATTGATGCACCTTGCATGACTAATTGCCCTGCAATTGCATATTCAAGGGACGATGAAACTGGAGCAATAATACACAGCCCTCTAAAATGCATTGGCTGCAAGTACTGTACCTGGGCCTGCCCTTATGAAGCGCCTAAATATAACCCGGGTAAGGGTGTGGTGGAAAAATGTAATTTCTGTAACGATCTGCTAAAGGTTGGAGGCATACCTGCTTGTGCTGCAGCATGTCCAACAGGCGCTCTCACCTTTGGTGAAATAAAGGTAGAGGCTAATCTATCAAAACCCGGGTTCCCTGAAGTCGCTACTTCGCCTCGCATTAATGTAGCTAATGAAAGTATCAACGATAGTTTGCCCGAAATGGCTATTGAGGCCACGGGCCTTCAACAATCCGATTTTGCTGAGACATATAGCCCCCGTATTCATCCCACAAAGGAAATCCCTTTGTTTGTTTTTACTTCCCTTTCAGCTGTATTAGTGGGATGGTTTATCACCTTTTATCGCCTTGAGAAAATCTCATACTTTTCTAAGATTTCCTTCATTTTATTACTTGCTTTTGCGGGTTTTGCAAGTTTATTCCATTTAGGCAAGCCTCTAAGGGCGATAAGAGCCCTGCTTCATGTTAAATCGAGCTGGTTGAGTCGTGAAATTGCTCTTTTTGGTTTGTTTGCCTTTTCAGGTCTGCTTTACGTTTTAACTGAAAAACCTCCATTATTTTGGTTTTCGGTGGTTGTAGGAACGGTTTTTCTCATCTCCCTTGAAATGGTTTACCACGTGGTTCGTAAAAACTATAGCACCCCTATACACAGTGCAAATACTTTGCTAACCGCCTCTACGCTATTTTCGTTAATAACTTTGTCAAAAGCCTTTGTTCTTCTTGCAACCATCAAACTATTGCTTTACCTGGTACGCCATGCATACATTCAAAAATTCAACCCTAAAAAGGTAATTTTTTCATTTATAAGATTTTTAGGTATTCTCATACCACTTGTAGGATTACTCTTTAATTTGATTCCTGCAAACATAGCCCCATTTCTCACCCTCTTTCTTATTGGGGAGTTTATTGACCGGTACGAGTATTACGCTAGCATCGATACCCATAACCCTTTTCAGAGCATTTAAACCTTAGGTTGTTTTAAGGAATTTCCCCGGCGTTTTGTCAAAATTATTTTCAAACAATAACTTTTTGCTATTGATATTTTGGGTAAAATGTTTATATTTGTTTTATTAAGTTGAAAAGTGATTTTTATAAACATAGCAGTATGGATGCATTAATCATCAAAGGGACTAACGAAACCCCAAATATTACATTCGACAAGGATGCCAATAAGTTCGAAATCACAGGGAAATCGCTACCTGAGGATGTTAAGGAGTTTTATAACCCTGTACTTAGGTGGTTAAAAGCTTATGCCGACGATCCAAACCCAAAGACCGTTTTTAAGGTAAAAATGGAGTATTTTAATACTGCATCATCAAAAATGCTGCTTGAGGTTTTGGAATTGCTTGATGGAATGTATTCGGCTGGTAAGGACGTTGAAGTTGAGTGGCACTATATGGAGGATGATGAGGATATGCACGATGCTGGTAACGACTATGCCGATATGCTTGAGTTGCCTTTTAAGATGATTAGCTACCAGCATATTTCCAAATAACTTCTAACGTCCATGGAAAGGCTTCACCTCGAACCAACACTTACCACACCCAAAGTTATTTTTGACCGGGATAGCGGTGAGTTTACTATTCAAGGGAAATCCCTTCCGGAGGACGTTAAATCGTTTTACACTCCACTTATTGCTTGGTTGGACGATTACATGAAAAACCCCAACAAAACCTCACTCTTTGAATTCGATTTTGAGTATTTTAATACTGCTTCCTCAAAAATGATATTGATTATAATGAACCGCATCAAAGAGCTTTTTAAAAAGGGGTATGAGGTTCAGATAGTATGGAAATATCCTCAGCAAGATGCTGAACTTGAGGAGGCAGGCGAGGAACTTGCCGAGTTGATATCAGTACCTTTTAAACTTGTACCAAAGCCTGAAATGTAAAAACATACCATAATGGAACCATTACGCATTAAAGCCAGAAAGGATTCCCCAGATATTACATTTGATCCCCAAAGTGGCAATTTCACTATAATTGGGGTTAGTCATCCGGAAAATGTAACCAGTTTTTACGAACCTGTAGTAAAGTGGCTCACCCAGTTTAAAATTGAAATTCAAAAAAATGGAGCCAAATCGGTTAAGCCAATAAACTTTAGGCTTTTCTTCAAATACATTAACTCCGCTTCGTATAAGTATATGATTACCCTTTTCCAGCACATGCAGGAGATATTTGAGATGGGGGTACCAATCCAAATCGTTTGGAACTATGAACCCGGAGACGAGGATATGGCTGAGTCAGGGTGGGAATTAATTGAGTATTCTGGAATTAAAGCCCCCTCGGTTTGCGAGGTTTGCAACGATCCTATTTAGAAGTCTGAAAGTACGCTGAAACTTGAAAAAAAAGGGGAAGTTTAAACTTCCCCTTTCCTGTTATTGATAAATACTTTTTACTCACCAAAGCTTATACCAACACCTCGAGCTGTGCGCACCAGGTCGCAATCAGGGTCAACAAAGTTGGGACGGTTAATGGCATCAATAAGGGGCACGGAAATGATATCGGGGTGACGGTATGCAACCATTTCGCCAAATTTACCCTCAAGCACCATTTCAAAGGCCTTTACGCCAAACTGAGTAGCCAAAACTCTATCGTAAGCTACGGGAATGCCACCACGCTGCAAGTGTCCAAGAACGGTTTCGCGGATGTCGGCCTCAAAACCAATGCTCTTAAGGTCTCGTGTAATTTTGTGCGCAACTCCACCAAGTCGGAGGTTATGGTAACCAACCTCATCGCTTTCAGCCGATACCAGTGTGCCACCCTTGGGTAGAGCACCCTCAGCTACTACTACAATGGCATGTCCTTTCCCTTTATTGTAACGACTTTGGAGTCGTTCAGCAACCTTATGGATATCGTATGGGATTTCAGGAATTAAGCAAACCTCAGCACCGCCGGCAATAGCAGCATGCAGTGCAATCCACCCGGCATAACGTCCCATTACCTCTAGAATCAGAACTCGGTTATGGCTAGCGGCCGTGGTAACCAGCTTATCAACGGCTTCTGTTGCAATTTGAACTGCAGTTTGGAAACCGAAAGTAAAGTCAGTTGCTGAAAGGTCGTTATCGATGGTTTTGGGAACACCAATAATATTCAACCCTTTTTCGAATAGCTGTTGTGAAATGCGTTGAGAACCATCGCCACCAATACTGATAACAGCATCAATCCCCAGATATTGTAGTTTGCGGATCATCTCATCGGAACGGTCAACCGCACCCCATGAGCCATCCTTATTTTTAACAGGCCAAGCAAAGGGGCCTCCCTTATTGGTTGTTCCAATTATTGTACCACCCTGTACGTGAATGCCTGCCACAGCACGCTCGTCGAGCACCTTGATTTCAGTAGGCTCACGTAGAATTCCATCGAACGACTGAATACTACCAATAACTTCCCAGTCGGGTTCCTGAGAGGCACGTTTAACAATTGCCCGGATCACCGCATTTAATCCAGGACAATCGCCGCCTCCTGTTGCTACTAAAACTCTTTTCATTGGTTTTAATTTCGTTTGTTAAGGTTTTTTACGCTAAAGTCTTTGTTTTAAAAACTGAAGTAAAACTGCCGAAAAAGTTACAAATTGTAATCATTTTTTCGATATACCTCAATAATTAAAACTGGTTGTTCATGTTTACCTCATTATTTGGTATATTACAAATTGTAAAAAGCCAAATTTTTTCCACGTTCGCAAAGGTATGAATTTTTTTAAACGTACAATGCTAAAAAGTATCAAAACTCTTGATGTTACAAATAATTATGCACCGCAAACGTGTGAAAACGGGAAGGGGAAGAATCCGAATAATTAGTATGAAACTAAAAATCAGAAAGCAGAAATGCTGAGATAGTTCTGAAATATTGCAAAGTGGATTGTTTTAACCCCTTTAACCTTAAACTTTGAACCTCAAATCTTTAACCTTTATCCTTTACCCTTTATCCTTTACCCTTTATCCTTTATCCTTTAAACCAACGCCTCCCACATCACCTCAATGGGGTGAAGGGCTTTTCGGCCAGTACCATCTTTAATCTGGTGCCTACAGCTTGTTCCGGGTGCAGAAATTATTGTGTCAAGGGGTGTTTTACGGATTTCGGGGAACAGAACTAACTCACCCACTTTCATCGATAAATCGTAATGTTCCTTTTCATAACCAAATGCCCCTGCCATGCCGCAACAACCACTCGGGATTTCCTCCACTGTATAGTTTACAGGAAACGATAGCATTGCTTTAGTAGGTGTTGTTGAGGCAATTGCTTTTTGCTGGCAGTGTCCATGTAACTTAATGTGCTGGGCTCTTGTAGTAAACATCTCTGGGTTGATTCTGCCTTTAGCAGCCTCCCTAATAAAAAATTCTTCAAAAAGAAGAGAGTTCTCTGCTAAACTATTTGCCTTTTGCTTGTTTTCTTGGGATACCAAATCGGGATACTCATCTCTAAAACTAAGTATTGCCGAAGGTTCTATTCCAATAAGGGGTGTATCTGGATTTATGATACCCGATAGCTTTTCAATGTTGCTGTTGGCAATACGCTTGGCGGTTCTTACCAAACCCTTTGAAATATAGGTTCTACCACTTTCAAAAATATCAACCAGTTCCACCTCATAACCAAGCCGATTAAGCAATTCAACAGCCTTAATGCCTATATGTACGTCGTTGTAGTTTGTAAACTCGTCAGGTAGGAGGTAAACCTTTCCGTTGTGTTTAGCTGAATGGCATCTGTTCCGCTTAAACCATTTCTTAAGGGTAGATTCACCTAGCAGGGGCATTTTTCGTTTAGGTTCAAATCCTATTGCCTGCATCAGAATTTTTGATGTTACCTTATTGCTTAAAAACCAATTTGTTAATCGGGGGAAGTAACTACCCATTCGGTTTATATGGGCAATGTAGGCTACCATCCTACTTCGTATGGGGATGCCGTTTGCATCGTACCAGTGCTGTAAGAATTCGGCTTTAAGCTTTGCCATATCAACGCTCGAGGGGCATTCGTTCTTACATCCCTTGCATGAGAGGCATAAATCCAGTATTTCGTATAGCTCCCTTTGATTAAATGGGTTTCTTTTAGGGCTGTATGATAAAAATTCCCTGAGTAGGTTAGCTCGTGCGCGTGTTGTGTTAGCTTCGTTAAGTGTTGCCATGTAGCTTGGGCAAAGTGTTCCGCCCGACAAATGTGTTTTTCGGCAGTCGCCTGAACCATTACATTTTTCTGTAGCGCGTATTATTCCAAGCGAGGACGAAAAATCGAAAATGGTATCAATAACCCTTTCCTTTTGACCGGGAATATACCTTAAAGAGCTGTTCATGGGTGGGGTATCGATGATTTTTCCCGGATTAAAAATATTATCAGGGTCAAAAGCGAACTTCAGCTCTCGCATGAGCTGGTAAACCTCTTCGCCGTAAAAGATGGGTATAAATTCGCCTCGCAATCTTCCATCGCCGTGTTCGCCGCTTAAAGAACCCTTGTACTTTTTAACGAGCATGGCCACTTCGTAGCCAATGGTATGGAATAGCTCAACATCCTTAGGATCCTTAAGATTAAGCACGGGCCTTAAATGGAGTTCTCCCGTTCCTATGTGTGCATGGTAAACGCATTCAAGCCCATATCGTTGCATTATTTTTTCGAAATCGTCCATGTATTCGGGTAGCCTTTCAACAGGAACCGCAGTATCTTCAATAAGCGAAACGGGTTTTGCATCGCCCACAACATTCGATAATACACCAAGTCCAGCCTTACGCAGATTCCAAACCTTTGAGGTTTCAGCACCCCAAATAATTGGGAAATGATAACCGTAGCCTGCCTCACGCATATCACTTTCCATTTTCTGGGCAGCGCTTTCAATTTCGCCTTTACTATCGGCAAAGAATTCAACAATAAGTATGGCTCCCGGGTCGCCCTGAACAAAAAAGCGGTTCTTTTGCTGCTCAATATTGCCCTTAGTGCAATCCAGGATAATGTTGTCCATTAGTTCCACAGCCCAGGGTTTGTGCTTCAGGGCTATAAGGTTTGCCTTGAAGGCATCGGTGCGATTTTTTAAATGTACAGCGACTACAGCTTTTTCCTTAGGGGGAAGAGGTACCAGGTTTAGGGTTATTTCGGTGATAATGCCAAAAGTTCCTTCACTCCCGGCAATCAATTTTGCAAGGTTAAGCGGTAATTCACCACCAGCAGCCACTGTTCCAATAAACGTGTCCAGGGCATAGCCCGTATTCCGACGTTTTACACTGGGATCAGGAAAATTCGAAGTAATTAACTTTTGATTTTGCTCATTACCTATAAGGTTATGTATGTAACGGTAAATATCCCCTTCGCGATTTGAAAGCCTTAGTTTTTCATCGTATTCGGTTTTATTTACCTCTCCAAAAAGGTATTCATTTCCGTCGTCGAGTACCATTTTTACTGAGTAAAGATGATCGCGGGTGCTCCCGTATACCAAAGAATGTGAGCCGCAGCTGTTATTGCCCACCATACCCGAGAGGGTACACCGATTTGATGTTGATGTTTCAGGGCCAAAGAATAAACCATGTGGTTTAAGAAAGAGGTTAAGCTCATCGAGTATAACACCGGGTTCAACGGTAACCCTTCTCTTTTCAATATCAAGGTTGATGAATCTGCGGAAATGCTTTGAGATATCAATAATAATGCCTTTGCCAACTACCTGTCCCGCCAACGAGGTTCCTGCTGCACGTGGAATAACTGGTATTTTATGCTTTTTGGCAAAGCGAATAACCTGTTGGATATCATTTACATCTTGTGGCCAAACTACAGCATAGGGTTTCTCCTTGTATGCCGATGCATCGGTTGAATACTGAATAAGCGTGGATTCGTCCCATTTTACCTCGCAGCTTAGCAGATCGCTCAGCTCATTTATTTTGATTTCCAAATCTTTCATACCTCTTTAAAAATTCATACAAACTTAAAGCAATTTATTTTTCTATGATTTTCTTCCCGTAATTTTGATTCTAATGATTTGATTTTGAAAAAATATAAAACTGGGTATAACATCGTAAGCAATTCAAGAAAAAAAAATACCATGTTGAAAAACATATGCTACATATTGCAATGTAATTCAGAGTGTTAGAGGTGTTTTAAACGCCTGTTTTACTATAAATCAACCAGTTAATGCTTTAAAAAGCCTTAAATGCTTTGAAGGTGAAGGTATTTATTCCTAATTTTGCGTATGTAAATTGAATTAACTAATTGTTTGACTATCAAAATAATAAAACAATGATTGTTCTCGTTCTGAACTGCGGAAGTTCATCCATTAAGTATCAGCTGCTAAACATGGCCAATGATGGTCAGTTACTAGCTAAGGGTATTGTTGAACGTATTGGTTTTACCGATGCTATTCTTACTCACAAGCCTGAGGGTAAGGATAGGTACGAGGTGGTTACCAGCATCCCCGATCACACAACCGGTATTAATCTTATTCTTGAGGCGCTTGTTAACGAAAAACATGGCGTAATTAAGAGTTTAAATGAGATTACTGCTGTTGGACACCGTGTGGCTCATGGTGGTGAATTTTTCACCAAGAGTAGCTTAATTGACGATTTCACCAAGAGTGAAATTGAAAAGTGTATAGAGCTTGCCCCCCTTCACAATCCTGCCAACCTTAAAGGGATTCTTTCCATGGAAAAGCTACTCCCGGGCGTTCCCCAGGTAGCTGTATTCGATACATCGTTCCATCAAACCATGCCTAAATATGCTTACCTCTACGCTATTCCTCATGACTACTACGATAAGTATAAAATCCGTAGGTATGGCTTTCACGGAACAAGCCATAAGTATGTAGCCCAAAAGGCATGTCGCATACTTGGTGTTGATTTCGAGAGCCAGAAAATCATTACCTGTCACCTAGGTAATGGCGCATCAATAGCTGCAATAAAGCATGGTAAATCAGTTGATACCTCAATGGGTTTTACTCCAGTAGAAGGTCTAATAATGGGAACCCGCAGCGGTGATGTTGATGCTGGTATTTTACTTTACCTTGCTGAAAAGGAGAACTTAAGCATTAAAGAGGTTAATGACGTAATTAACAAGAAGAGTGGGGTGCTTGGTATATCGGGTTTATCGTCCGATATGAGAGACCTGGAAAATGCCGCTGCTCAGGGCAATGAGCGTGCTCAGCTTGCACTCGATATGTACTACTACCGCGTTAAAAAGTATGTTGGAGCTTACGCTGCTGCAATGGATGGTGTTGACCTTATCATTTTCACCGGTGGTATAGGCGAGAACGATCCAATTCTCCGCGAAAAGGTTTCAACCGCTATCGATTTCATGGGTATCGATTTTGATTCTGAAGCCAATAAAGGTGTGCGCGGTAAGGATAAGTTGCTAACCAAACCTAGTTCAAAGGTTAAAGTGATGGTAATCACCACCAACGAGGAGCTTGTGATTGCCACCGATACGGCAAACATTGTAAAAGAACTTAAAAAGTAGTATAAACACAAAATGCGATAAAGCCATGAGAGTAGAAAAACTTGATCAGCTATTCGATATTCTTCGTAGCAAACCCCGTAAACGATTAGTAGCAGCTTATGCTAACGACCATCACACCATTGAGGCTGTTAGCATGGCTATTGACATGGGTATTGTTGATGCCACTCTGGTGGGCGATGAGGCAACCATCAAGAAAGTTTGCGGCGAACACAATATCGATTTTTCAAAGTTCCGCGTTGTTCAGGAAGCCGATGAGATGAAAGCAGCCCGCAAAGCTGTTGAGCTTATTAATAAGGGTGAAGGCGATGTACTGATGAAAGGTCTCGTTAGCACCGATAAGTACATGCGTGCCATTTTGGACAAGGAGAATGGCTTACTACCTCCTAAGGCGGTGCTAAGCCATGTTACCGTTGTTCAGGTGCCCACATACCACAAACTTCTTATAGTTGGCGACGTGGCAATCATTCCTGCTCCAGATTTGAACCAAAAGATAGCCATTACCAATTACCTCATCCAAACCGCCCATTCACTTGGCATTGAAATGCCAAAGGTAGCCCTCAATGCTGCAACTGAGCAAATGTCGGCAGGTATGCAGGCATGTGTTGATGCAGCCATTATCTCAAAAATGGCCGATAGGGGTCAGATAAAGGGTGCCATTGTTGATGGACCTCTTGCCCTTGATGTGGCAATCGATAAGGAATCGGCTCAGATTAAAAAGGTTTCAGGTGAGGTTGCCGGTGATGCCGACTGCATACTTTTCCCAAATATTGAATCGGGTAATGTATTCTTTAAGGCCTGCACAAAGCTTGCTAAGGGCGAACTTGGAGCCATGGTTATGGGCGCAAAAGTGCCTTGCGTGCTAACATCACGTGGCGACAGCGTACAATCAAAAATGTATTCAATCGCCCTTGCTGCCAACGCTGCAAAATAGTACAAACCAGTAACCTGAAAATATTATAATTAGCATGGAAGAATATAAAATACTGGCTATCAACCCCGGTTCCACGTCAACCAAAATTGCCGTATTCCGGAATAATAAAAACATTTTCCTGAAAAACATCAAACACTCGGCCGACGATTTGGCAAAGTTTAAGACCATTGCCGACCAGTTCAGTTTCCGTAAGGAAATTATTCTTGAGGAGTTGAAACAGGCTGGTATTGATGTTAACAAAATATCGGCGGTAGTTGGTCGTGGTGGACTGCTAAAACCCATTGAATCGGGGGTTTACGAGGTTAATGAGCAAATGAAAGTTGACTTACGCAACAGCATAATGGGCGAGCATGCCAGTAACCTTGGCGCTTTAATTGCCGACGATATTGCCCGTTCGTTACCCTCGGCTAAGGCATACATTGCCGACCCGGTGGTGGTTGACGAGATGGAGGATGTTGCTCGCATTTCAGGCCATCCCCGTTTCAAAAGGGTATCTATCTTCCATGCTCTAAACCAGAAGGCCATTGCCCGTTTGCATGCAAAAAGTATCGATAAAAAGTACGAGGAGCTCAACCTTGTTATCGCACACCTTGGGGGAGGTATATCGGTGGGTGCACATCGTCAGGGCAGGGTAATTGATGTAAACAACGCCCTCGATGGCGATGGACCTTTCTCACCTGAGCGTGCTGGAACTGTACCTGCTGGTCAGCTTGCAAAGCTTTGCTTTAGCGGTGAGGTAACCTACGATGAGGTAAAAAAGATGCTTACCGGTAAGGGAGGATTGGTTGCCCATGCTGGAACCAACGATGCATATGAAATTGAGCTAAAAGCTCGTGCCGGCGATGCTAAGGCTAAACTCCTTCAGGATGCTATGGCCTATAACATTGGTAAAGCTATTGGTTCCATGGCTGCAGTGCTGAAAGGTAAGGTTGATGCAATTATTCTTACCGGTGGTATTGCACACAATCCTGACCTGGTTGATTACGTTAAGGAGATGGTTGGGTTTATTGCACCAGTTGCTGTTTACCCCGGTGAAGATGAGATGCAAGCCCTTGCCATGAATGGGCTCATGGTGCTAAAAGGCGAGGTAATGCCAAAGGAGTATAAGTAATATGAATGATTAACAAAGAGGAGGGGCAAATGCCCCTCTTCTTTTTTGGGGGGGGGAGGTAAAGAAAGTCTTTGTATATCTAGTATTTGCAATGT
>Ga0116145_1003067_pt1 | contig 14372 bp, 10 predicted proteins | sample AD_JPNHG1_MetaG_FD_89747 | JGI IMG/M metagenome (GOLD analysis project Ga0116145, IMG submission 89747) | Active sludge microbial communities of municipal wastewater-treating anaerobic digesters from Japan - AD_JPNHG1_MetaG | ecosystem: Engineered > Bioreactor > Anaerobic > Digestate | place... | reverse complement strand
GTAATCACGACCGAGTCTTGAAAGGTCTTTTGTAATCACGATACCGACCTTGCCGTCCTCAATGTCAGCCATCATTGCTTTGAAGCCGTCACGCTCAAATGTAGTTCCCGAAATGCCGTCGTCTATGTAAACGCTGTCTTTGATACAAGGGAAATCCCCAATAAACAAGGGCTTTCAGCGGTTTTGCTCCGCCGGAAGCCCTCTTTTTTTATGTCTGTTTTCAGTTAATCAGTGACTTCACCCGTGAGAATTTGAACCCCTGTGAACCCTTGATTTGAACCCCTCCGAGGGAAAATCAAAAGGTATAGGCAAAATCAAAAGGTATGAGGAATAATCAAAAGGTACACATCAACCTTTGGGAATAAACTTCTTCCACCTTCTGAGTACATCCTTCAACGGCTCATCCAGATAGGAATACGCCTTGTCCTTAATCCAGTCGGGAATGCCGTATGCCGCCTCTGCGATGCTGCCAGTGATTGCCGCGAGGGTGTCGCTGTCGCCACCAAGTGAGATGGCGTTTCGGATGGCATCCTCAAAGTCCGTGCTTTCCAAGAAAGCGATGATGGCCTGCGGTACAGTATCTTGACAGGTCTCGTTGAAGCGATATGTAGGACGGATTTCATCCAGTGTCTTGGAAAGGTCGTAGCCGTACTCGTTTTCGATGTGTTCCTTGATGCGCCGCTTGCACTCTGCCGGATCATCGTTGATGGGCTGCTCGTAGTCGCCGTAATAACCGCCAAAATAATAACGGCACATAAAGATCGCATCTGCTGTTGCCATCGCGCCTTTGATGCCTTCCGGGTGGTCATGCGTGACCTCGGCTGATGTTTTTGCCCGCTCTCTGCCGTTGGACGGCCACATTCCCGTTCTTGCGCAGAAGCCGCAATCCATCATCCAGGCGCATGGAGAAACACGCATAGCCGAGCCGTTGCCGTAGCTGTTGTAAGGCTCACGGTTATCAGAGTTAATCCACGCTCCGAATCTGCCGCCGTATCCCGCATCAGGATACATCCGACCGTATTTCTTCATAGCATCGATGAAGTCATCGCGCTCACCGCCGTTCATAATCGCCTCCGCAACGGCGCAGGTCATGACGGTATCATCTGTGAAAAAGCAGTCATCCCGGAATAAGGGAAACTCCTTCGTTTTGATATTGTGCCACTCGTAAACAGAGCCTACGATGTCACCGACTATTGCTCCAAGCATAAAATCACCCTTTCATGGAATATCGGTCATGTCATGACATAGCCGATTTTATTTACGCCGATAACTCCACGGCGGAGAACGGTAATGTCAATAGTTTCATACTCCGATTTGTTAATATCTGCGGTCGAGGTTTGCGTTCTCGGAATATCAATCCTCTTAATCTGCGTCCTTGGAATTGGGATAGTCTTCACGCCGAGTTCGTGGAGAACTTCATCAGGCAGTTCATAATTCTGCTCAACAAGTCCAAAGCAGGTGAAGCCCGTATCCACGCAGAACGATATGAGTTTCTTTTTCCCGATGTTGTAAATGACGCAGAACGATGTGCCAATCAAGCTGCCGAGAAGGTAGCCTACAACAGGAAGTTCAAAGCCAAGTGCCTGACCGATAATGCCGCCGATATGTGCGCCGAGCAGATAGCCGCCTGAAATGACCACGGTATCCACGAAGGCTGCACCCATCTGCTGTGTACTCATCTTTCCGGCAGCAACGAGAATACTGTTCTTTACCGTCTGCATGACAAGGGCAACGACCGTACCAAGAACGGTAGGATTGATACCTTTGAACGCCTCGCCAAGAACTCCTTTTTCGCACATAATCAACAGAGAAGAAGATATAGAGCCACGAAGGAAACCTTCTGCTCCGGCAGAGATTCCCTTGGTTCCCATCCTTTTAATCTGCTGAATGTCGATTTCTCCATGCTTGATGAGAAAATCTATCGCTTTGTATATTTCAGGCGCAAGTTGGAATGCAACGGTAATCGCCGCAGTAGTGTAGCCAGCCTTCAACGCCTGTTTAAGCATATATTCCGTATTGATTGCGCTGTCCGCGGTTACGCCGTGATCTTCCGCCTTAAACTTCTGCTCCTTGCTTTCGTGGGCGATGTCCTCCAGCTCCTTTCTTGACGCGCTTTTTGAACTGACCCCTTTTTCATTTTTTATTGTGTCCGTCAGCCTTGATTCGGTTTCGGCATAGGCGTCGGAAACATCGGAACGGATCGGCTGATTTCTCAACGCCTCACGATGCGCGGTCGCCTTGGCATCAGAAAGCTGGTCTGATGGAACGAGTCTACCCTGGTCATGATAGCTTGCATGACCGGATTCCGGGCTGAACCTTGCCTGTGCCTTTGCGGTTTTTTCTGCCGTAACATAGGACTTCGCACTATAAGTCTCGCCGGAGTCCAATTGGATATCAACAGAGTCTTTCAAAGTGCTGTGCAGAACAGAAGCACGGTCTGCTGAATCAGCCGCGACCGCATCCACATTGAAGGTTCCAGCTCCCCATTCCTCAAGCATATACCCCTGGAGCTGTCCGATTCCAAGGTTTCTGTACTGATGGTTATTTATGTTTTCTTCAAGCTGTTTGATTGCTGCCTCGACTGCGCTTACATATTCCTGTCCCATGTGGGCAGCAATATCAGCGCCCATTATCCCAGTAGCAAATTCCCAGCCTTGCTGCATCTCGGTTTTTAACTGCATAGGCTGACACCTCACATATTCATAAACTTTTCAAGCCCGTCATTGTAGAGGCTGACCACTCCATAGAAAAGCATCTGCCGTTTCATCAACGATTTGTTTCTGAAAACCTCCTCGGACTTTGAAGCGACCTGTGTGCCAACTTTTCCAATGGCATCTGCACCCGTTGAGAACGCTTTTTTAACACCTTTAAGGATATCGACCTTTTTGTGCTTTTTCTCATCATCTACAACAGTCTCAGCATCCGTATTTTCGGGAACATTGTCTGTGGGCGTCTCAATTGTTTCCTCGGCTTCATGATCTGTACCCGTGGCAGCTATACTTTCCTTTGTGGCCTTGAGGAAACTCGGAACAGGCAGCGCAGAGAGTTTTTCCAGGAACGCATCGTAGTCCTCGCGAGTAGTCAGCACCTTTGGATCGGCGTATACGACCGCCTGATTACCTGCCCAGCCGAACTTAACGCCGCATTCATCAAACTTCACATCGATAACAGGAATCAGTTTATCTGTGCCTTTTATCTCTCCGAGAAAGAGGATTTTACCCTGGATATTTCCGGCTTTTTTGTTGCCCAGCCAGACCTTTTCTGTCCAAGAGACGATGTTTATGGAATCGTCCCTTGTGCCGATAACTCCTTGTTCGTTATCATCGTGTGTTTCCACCATCTTCTTTAGCTGGTTCATCAGCAACTCATCCTTATAAACAACGATGAGAGTTTTCTTGGTTTCAAACATAAGCATTCTCCTTACTCCACATTCTTTTTCAACTGCTCATACGCTGCCTTAATCTTTGCGGCCATCAGCTTTCTGCGCTCCTCAAGGAAATCCTCGTAAGCCATATTTTCCCAGCCATGAGGCAGAGCGTTTTCTTCCTCCATGCGGCAAATCTCATCCTCGGACTTGCCTTCGCAGACGATGGGATAATAGACCGAAGGAGCGTCATCAAGGATGTCCATATTGTCCTTCCAATCTATGAAGGCATAGTTTGCCATCTGATTGATTTTAGAATCCGGGTATCCCAGAGATTTCAAATACGCTTTCGGGAACAGATGATGCTTTTCGAGAGACCTTCTGTTTCCGTCCGTTCCCGGCTCAAACAGCTTTGAAACAAGCAAGCTGCTCTTGGAGAACAGAATCTTCGCGTCCATGATATTCAGCGATGCGACATAAGCGTTCCAAGCGTTATTGCCTCTGCCGGAAACTGCCAGTCCTTCGGAGCCGAGGAGCGTGATATCGAAATAGTCGTTTGTCAGCCGTTCATTGACTCTCGACAGGATAAAGCCTTTATACTCATCGAGCGTGGTCAGTTCCTTTATGCTGTTCAGATGGCTCTCAACTGTGGATTCAAAGGAACCCGTGTAGAGAGAAATCAGCGAGGCATAGAAGAACCACAGCGATGTGAGGTGCATATTTTCGTTATAGGACGCATTGAACCTGTGTTTGGCAATCAGATAAAAAGCGTAACTGTAGAATATGGCATTGCCGGAAAGAATAAGATCGCCCGACATATAACCGGCATTCATGATTGCCTTGAGGAACTCGTGCCAGCTATGGACATCAAGCACATCCGGCAGTTTTGCCTTCAGCGTGTCGAACCGCTGCACACGCAGTTCATCGTCAACGGCACCACGGCGGTCGAAATCTGCGCCGCGGAGTAGCTTGTATCCATACTTCAATCTCGCTCTGTCAAAAGCGTAAGCCATAACCACGCGGATAATATCCTGGGCGCTCACCGTGGTGATCTGGTTATACGATGTAGTCTTGCCCTTTGTCGGATAGGTGGATTCCTTACTGAACTCCTCAATCTCCCTGCGTCCGTCATCCCAATAAAGAGAAAGCAGGGTAAGAATAAAGTCATTCTGCTTCAGCGAAACGCCGCCAGAGTTTACACGAACGAATATTTCCGAAACATCCTCTTCCTCGGCATTGGACTTGATGTCGAAAACAGGAAGCGTATGCGATTTCAGATTTACCACCGCATTGATGCGCTCGGCGATAACACCTTGCTCCTCATCGGTAAGTTCCTCGCCCTTGGATGCACGATAATCATGCAAGTGCTGAATGAAGTCCCCGATATACTTGAAGGTGTTATTTGTGGTGAACAGTTCGCTGATGTTATAAATCCACTCCGGGTCTTTCTTCGTGGCTGAATAACCGACCTCGAATTTGTCCTGCAACGGGCAGTAAGAAATCACGATTGCTTTCTCATCAAATTTGGAATTGATGACCTTCTTGCCCTTCATGACAGCATACAAAGAAGTGAGGCGCTGCTGCCCATCGATAATAACTTCCTTCGGAGAGTCATAGCTATGCGAGTCAACACCGATAGATTTCTTCTTATCCAACGCAGGGCATTCCCACAGCATGAGATACCCAATTGGATAGCCGCGCATCATGGAATCAAAAAGGTCTCTGACCTTCGAGTCTTTCCAAATAAACGGACGCTGCAATTCCGGCAGCCCGAGTTCTCCTGTGTCAATTTTCTCAATAAGCTGATTGACGGTCAGCGTGGTGTTACTAAAAATCTCTTGCATAACTTTTTCTCCTTGTGTCTCGTAGTTGCGGATTATTCCTCTTCAAAGAGTTTCGGTCTGTTCAGCGAGATCAGTTCCGCCTCTGTCCGTGCGTCATTATTTTTGCACTCCAAAAGAGTGCGGCGAAGTTTCAGCCCTTCGTCCGTTCTGAAAATATACTCCGGGTGATCTTTGATGTAGTTTGCGGACTCGCGGGAGAACCCGTTCCGCTGCAGGAATACCGTGATTTCATTTGTTGTGCCGTATTCCATGAACTCGTACCAGTTATTGTCATCAAGAGAATGCTCACCGTTGATGGCAATGTACATATTAGAAAACCGCAGGAAGTAGTTTGATATGCTAAAGAGGATAACATTTTCGATAACCTCCAGCGTGTCGGCAAAGACCACATTGCGGTGTTCGGGTCCGTCATCAAAATATGACGGCGTATACTCATTCAGCCAGAACTTTTCCGGGTGTTCGTTCATGTAATCGATTGCCTTGCGCATGATATAACTCAGCCCATGACCTTCCATCCATTGGGATAGGATCACGGCATACCAGCTCAACTTGGCGTGTTCTCCTGCCTTGTTTCTCTTGCCAAGTGTTCCGAACTCATACCTATCCCAATTAAAAATACGGCTCAATTCTTCCAAAAATCCGAGTACAACGTCATGCGAGAACCTTCCGTCCTGTGACTTCGGATAATGGGTACCGTTTCTAATGGCGGCTGCAAGCCTGCGTGTCTGGTCAGCAGATATGTTGATGTCGCTGTCAATAAACTCCTTTTGTCCTTCAAACTTCTCACGGATAGTCTGCTCACCGCCTTCCGGCATAAATGCAGCGAATTCACGGCGGACGAGGCTGTCCCTGTCGTCAATTATATCCTTCAGAAGAATCAGACCGAACTTTCGCATCATGATGTATTCTTCTTCCGGCTGCTTCTGGCTCTTTGTATCGTAAGGCTCAATTTTGGAACTGCCGGAAAGGAGTGTCTCCACAACGTGCTTTTTTAGTTTCGGTTTCAGCTCCTGCACAATGGAAAGCCTCTGATCGGGAATAGGCTCACGCAAAAGGCGGACATATTCTTTTTCGGTTACCTGCTCTCCATCGCTGATGAAGAATACATTGCCATAAAGATTGAACTTGATTCGCCCAACACGACCGATAAGATTGCGAAATTCCACGCTTGTCATCTGTGGTCTGCCACTACGATAGTTCGTAATGAAAAGATTATCCGCAGGCAGATTAACACCCTCTATTAGAGTGCTGGTACAGAACATTGCAGTGATTTTGCCTTCTTTGAAGAGCTTCTCTATTCTCTGACGAATTGAAGCAGGAAGGTAGCCGATGTGGTATGCGATACCCTTGCGTATGAGTTTCGTCAGATAGTAATCGCCATGCACCTGGTCCCTGATATCATTCGCCAGTTGCTTCAGATCGTCATCATCAATATCACCTTTTCCTTCGGCAAAGGCTCTGGCTGCTTCGATTGCGCCGTTCTTTCCGCTGAAATAAGCAATATTGCGCTTGCGTTCATTCAGCGGTTTGTTGCGGTCAAAGGCAGTCATAATATTCATAAAATCCACGACCGACATAGTGGCATTCCCATATTTGCACACAAAGATGGTGTCCTGCGTATGGTCATTGAAAATGCGTATGGATTTCGTTTCCTGACTTATCAGAAATTTGAACTGTGTAACCGGCGCAAATGTGGAAGAGATAGCATTTTCTTCACCTTTCTGTGCTTCGGTCACCAGTTTCAGATAGACTTCCGGGTTTGGAATGTTGGGTGAAGCAAAGATGAAATGCGGCATTGGCTTTTGCTGTGCAAGCATATCGACCGTCTTGTAGTAAAAAGGTCCCCGGCTGTTTCTGCCGGTCATCTTGTGAGCCTCATCTATGAAAATATAGTCGATTTTGAATTCAGGCTTGCTGATTAGAAGATACAACAAACGCTCCGGCGTCATCACAAGAATAAAATTGTGATCCTCTTCAAGAGAATAATCACTTGCCGCTGTGACTACGCTATAATTCATTTCTTCCAACAGCTTATCAAGCCCCTTGACTGTATCTTCTCTGACCTCGTTAATCAGAGCTTTGGTAGGGACTATACGGGCGAAATTGAACTTTTCACCTTTTTGGATTTTGTCTTTAATGAAGACCTCCATGATAAAAGATTTGCCCATAGAGGTCGGTGCCGAATAACTGAATGCACCATTATTCAGCTGATCATAAATGTTTTTCTGCGGAATAAAGAAGCGCTTGTCCCTTTCCGCAGGAATGGACAGATAATCACTTATGAATGTTGCGTAGGCTTTCTCCTGAAGCGTAGTTTCCGTGTAGCCGGATTTATATGTTGTTCTGGCAATCTCCGTGCCGCGGAAATTGCCGATGCTCGAAAGAACAGAACCGGCATAATATGCAACATCCTCATTGTCCGGCTCCAGTTCAAGAAGGAGCGTGATGATTGCCTGCGCCCACATTTTATGATCATCGGATTTTGTAGGATGCGTGGACTTGGAAAGAAGGTCTGCAAATCGCAGAGCCGCCTCCACATCGACCTGCCGTGCCTGCTGAAATCCCTCAAGGTGCAGCTTCAAGATTGCATAGTTGTAGAGCATATTGTCGTACAGAACATTGAGGAAGTCGTTATCATCAATGCTTCCGAATATGGCATCGCCGAGCTTCGTTTTCTGGACATCACTCATAGGACAACAGCTCCCTTCATAACATGATCCATTATTTCGCTCTTGTTGGTTTCCGCATCCATAAAGGGAAGAATGTAGATGTAGAAGGAATGCATATCAAGCCCATTGCTCTTTATCTTGTTTGCTATGTACCCGGCGTGACGCTGAATATCCTCCGTCATCTTTTTCGTAACGAGCTGATCATATTCGATTTCCGGGTGTTCTTCGGCTTTAACGCCTATGGAATAACCGAGAAAGATACCATAAGCTGTGTTATATCTGCTCTGGGCGTTTGGTGTGGGGATGATGGTGTCCTTCAGAAAAGCAATCTCGTCATCATCGAAGAATCGGTCAAGCACTGTTTTTTCTACCATCTGTATTTCGCGGGATGTGTGGTTTTTGATACGCAGGATGGCATCGAAAGCATTATCCACGGCGTCACGGATTTCACCGACAATGTTTGACGTTCCGAAAACCATCTGATTGAACGGCACGCTGTTCTCATCGGCATCCGAAAACAGATGAATGCTCTCGCAGACGCTTTTGTGCTGTGAAAGGTCGGTGGATAACTCCACACGACTCATCAGTTTCGGAGCGGAGAGCTTGCCCTCCAGAAAGGCATAAATCAGCATTTCTCCGAGTTCATTTCCTGTACCTTTCTCATCTGCATCGCCGTTCTCACGCATAGTCTGAATGGCGCGTTCAATGGCAGCATCCAAATCATCATCCTTGCGGAATTGCTCAAGCATAGCACGTGAGAAAACATAGCGGCTTAGATTCCGATACAGCCACCTCTCCAAATCCTCGTGATAGAATTTACCGTCACGAACAAGAAGGTGAAAAAGGCGCAATTGGCCAGGCTTGCTCAAGCCGAGGTCTTCTGTACATGGAACCTCCGCGAAAATCCTGTCCATATCCTTATCTTTAAGCGTTTTTGATAATGCTGCGCTCATTTCCTACCTCCGAAACTACATGATTTCCTCGTCTCTCTATTATTCGTGTGTTGCCGAAGCATACTGTCCAAGCCGGGAGGCATACGCTTCAACTCGGCTGCTCATATCGTTATTGTCTGTCCATAATTCGCACTGAAGCATGACGGTCTGTACGGCATCATCCATGCCCTCCGGCGGATACTTATGCTTCTTCAAAAGTTTCTTTATCATCATCCGCATCTTTGCTCTGGCGGAATCTCGCTTCTGCCAGTCAATAGTGCGATTATTACGCAGGGATTCAGCCAATTCTTTTGTGATGGCTATGAGTTCTTCGTTTTCGTAAAAGTCCTTGATCGCCTGCGGTTTTGTCAGTGCATCATAGAAAGCCAGCTCATCGGCAGTGAGTCCAAGCTGTGCGCCTTCCTTTTGTGCCGCCTGAATCTGCTTTGCCAAGTTCAGCAGTTCCTCTATGACCTGCTCATTCGTCAGCATTCCGTTTAGGTAGCGGTTCATTGCCTGCTGTATGATCTCGCTGAACTTTTCCGACTTGACCACATTCGTTCTCTTGTAAATGATGACCTGTTCGGAAATGAGTTTCTTCAACAGTTCCACAGCGAGGTTTTTCTCCTTCATCTTTCCGATTTCCTCAAGGAACTTCGGGTCGAACAGAGAGAAGTCCCCGTTTACATCGGAGAACAGATTGATGACACCGCTCGACTTGATGCTCTGCTCCAACAGGGCATTGATTCTTGCGTTCATCTCCGGCAGTGAGATTTTCTTTCCCTCGCCCTGATTCATCAGCCTCATAACAAGGACACGGACGGATTCAAAGAATGCCGCCTCGATACGCAGGGACTCTTCCGCAAGGGAGGAACACAGCGATAATGCCTGCCGCAAAAGAAGGGATTCTTTCAGGAAATCCTCCCGCTCCCGTTCTTTATCGACCGCAACGATAAAGTTGACCGCGCCGCTGATAGCTTTGGAGCGTTCAAGGTCCGTCCCGGTCGTGAACTTGGAATAATCGTATCCGTGGAAGATGTCACGGCAAATCGACAGCTTCTCCAGGAACTTCGGATACGCCACCTTTGCAATATCAGTATCCCCATAATTCTTTTTGTCACGGGATGTGTAGTCGTTCATAGCTTCCTTCAGTGCAGAAGCGATGCCGACATAATCGACAACAAGACCGCCTTCTTTTTCCTTAAAGACACGGTTCACTCTTGCAATTGCCTGCATAAGGTTATAGCCTTGCATCGGCTTATAGACATACATGGTCGCAAGGGACGGAACATCAAAGCCGGTCAGCCACATATCGACCACGATGGCGATCTTCAACGGGCTGCTGTTGTCCTTGAACTTTTTAGCCAGCTCGTCCTTATGATGCTTGTTGCCGATGACGGCACGCCATTCTTCGGGGTCTTTATTGCTCTCCGTCATAACGACAGCGACCTTCTCCGTCCAGGCCGGGCGGAGTTCAAGGATACGCTGATAAATCTTCATGGCAATGGCACGGGAGTACGCAACGATCATCGCCTTGCCCGTAAGCAGATCTGCTCGGTAGTTTTCGTAGTGATCAAGGATATCATCAACAAGAGAAGCAATAGTCTGTTCGTTGCCGAGGATAACTTCCATCTGACCGAGTTCCTTCTTGCTCTTTGCCACCACTTCGGGGTCGGCATTGTTTGCCATGATCTCATACTCCGTATCGATCATTCGCAGGGTATCTTCGTCCAAGTTCAGCTTAATAACACGGCTCTCGTAATAAACGGGGCGAGTGGCACCGTCCTCGACCGCCTGCGTCATATCGTAGACATCGATATAATCACCGAAGACCTCACGGGTGCTTCTGTCTTTCATCGAAATCGGCGTTCCCGTAAATCCGATATATGTAGCGTTCGGAAGGCTGTTGCGGATGATACGGGCTGTGCCAATCTTGATTTTACCTGTCTCGGCATCGACTCTTTCCTTTAATCCGTACTGCCCGCGATGTGCTTCGTCAGCCATGACGATAATGTTTCTGCGTTCGGAAAGCGGCTCATGAGATTCTTCAAACTTCTGCATCGTGGTGAAGATAATGCCGTTTGCCCGTCTGCCGTCAAGCAGGGATTTCAGATGCTCACGGCTCTCGGCGTGCATCGGTTCCTGACGCAGAAAGTCTTTGCACTTGGCAAACTGTCCGTAAAGCTGATCGTCAAGGTCGTTTCGGTCGGTAAGCACAACAATGGTCGGGCTGTCCAATGCTTCCTGCAGACGGTGTGCGTAAAAGACCATCGACAAAGATTTGCCGCTGCCTTGGGTATGCCAGAACACGCCGCCTTTTCCGTCTGTTTCCGTGGCTCGTCTTGTCGATTCCACGGCTTTATTTACGGCGAAATACTGATGGTAGCCGGCGAGTATCTTAAACTGCTTCAACCCTTCGTTGGAAAAGCAGATGAAATTCTTGATAATGTCAAGCAGACGCTCCCTCTCAAAGATGCCTTCAAAGAATGTGTCGAACTGTGCGTACTGCGTATTTTCGTAATTGCCGTCCTTCGTTTTCCACTCCATAAAGCGGTCTTCGCCGGAGGTGATCGTTCCGGCTTTGGAGGTCAGATGGTCACTCATGACGCAGATGCAGTTATAAATGAACATGGACGGAATCTCATGCATATAGTTCCGTATCTGGGTATAAGCCTCCGATGCATCCGTTTCTTCTCTGGAAGGAGACTTCAGCTCCACCAGAACGACCGGCAGACCGTTAAGGAACAGAAGAACATCGGGACGCTTGTTGCTGTTCTCAATGAATGTCCATTGATTGGCAACGATGAAGGAGTTGTTGTCAGGATTTTTGTAGTCCACAAGGTAAACGAGGCCGGAGCGTTCCTCACCCTTGGCAAAATAACGCACTTCAATGCCATGCTGAATATAGTCCATGAAGACAGCATTCTTCTGAACCAGTTCGGCATTTTCAAAGTTTTTCAGTTTGAACAGTGCATCCGCAATGGCATCCTCCGGCATAGTCGGATTGAGCCTCCGCAGTGCGGCATTCAGTTCTTCTTCATATAAAGGGCTGTAAAAATCCCTCTCGACATCGGGACCGTAAACATGACGGTATCCCATGTTCTGGAACAGCTCTATGATGGAATTCTCATAGTCCGCTTCCGTATAAAATCCTGACATGGCATTCGCTCCTTTACTATCGTCAATCTGCATTGCTGTATACAATGAATTGGCCTGAGTTATTCCTAATCATCCGATTATATTCTCTAACTTCGGACGCACCGATTTTTGTTATATAGTAATTATTATCGTCCTGACTGTTACGACCAATAGTCATAATTATTTTTGGCGTTATAGGTAAAATTCCTACTTTATCTCCCTGTTTCCTTGTTCCAATAAATGCAGGATTGTCGCTTGTAATAAAGCTATCTTTTCCTTCCGAGACAAGAAAATGAAAAGACATACGCTTCATATATTCTTCCGCGCAGGTATGTATTACTCCGGCTCCGTTCAAAAACTTTCTATAATAACTTAGAAGCAAACAGTGCTTCATATAGTCCGTAGCCGTTTCAAACATAGGCAGCTCTCGTTCGTCTTTCGGAATATCAATTTTGTCAAGCCCCATGATATCGTTACATATCCAATTGAGCACATCGACAAACTCCGAATTCGACAAAATACTTCTCCAATCCAAAGCAGTAAAAAACTCCATTAGATAGCGAAATTCAAACTGTGGAACAGAGCTGAGTCCTGCATCAACAGTTTGTTCAATCATACTTCTAACGCTCGGCCACTTATTCTCATATTGAGCCGACCAATTATCCTCGATATCTTGAATCTTAATACTATCAATTTCTGCTTTTAACGACCTTTTTCTTACCGCGGTTCCATCATCACGTTTGATACTCCACTCGTTGAATACTCCGTAGTACTTATTCATCTCAAGAGTGTCTGATAAAATTTCCCCATCATAAGTAACGCTGTAATTGCAAAGGCAAGCAAAAAAATGATCCGTATCGTCTTTTGTGCAAAATGGCATCCCCGCAATTATTGAGTGATAATGATTTATACCAGCGACACTATCAGTGTTTCGATTTTCGATTTTTCCGTTTTCTAACCATTCTATCTTTAGTGTTCCGCTTGAGTTTCCCCAAGCAGATAAATATGTCTGAGGAATCAGATGATGATATTTTGACTGCATAATAACAACCTCCACATAAACGAGAATTTATTTCAGCAGGCAAGCACTATTTTCAAGCATTGGTTTACCGATAATCCAAGTCTTTACACTTTGGAGCAGGTTCCCCTTGCGGATTTGTGCTTAGTTGTTACCAAAGGGACAACACCTACCACTCTTGGAAAACCGTTCATCTCTGAAGGCATTAACTTCATAAAGGCCGAGTCCATATTGGACAATCACGTTATCGATAAAGACAAGTTTGCGTTCATTGACAGCGAAACGAACGATTTGTTGAGGCGCTCAATAATCGTTTCGGGAGACATAGTATTCACCATTGCTGGTACTCTTGGACGTTTTGCTTTGATAGACGATAGCGTGTTGCCAGCCAACACAAATCAGGCTGTCGCAATTATCCGTGCAAATCAAAGCAAAGTAACGCCTGAATACTTATACAGTTTCTTCTTGGGAAACTGGCATAACGACTACTATACAAAGCGTATCCAGCAAGCCGTTCAAGCGAATTTAAGCCTTGGAACCATAAAGTCATTACCTATTCCAATCCTCTCGGATAAAGCAATGCCAGAGTATCTTGGAATTATAAGTCCTATTATCGCAATGACTAAGACAAATGAGCTTGAAATAACAAGACTCCGAGCAATGCGAGACGCCCTGCTACCACAGCTAATGTCTGGTCAACTTGATGTCTCCAGCCTTGACCTTTAAGCCGCTAAATTCTCGTTTATCGCAGAATTCTTTTCAATCTTGTCGTCTAACGCCGACAATACCGATGCAATCTGATGTTGCTCTTCTTTACTTTCGGGAACAGACACTTCGATACCTCGCATCGTACTCCCCGATACCTCTTTAAATGTTGTTCCGCTGCCGAGGTTTTCAATCTTTTCCTTATTGAATTTCAGCAAATAGTACAGAAACATATAGTCTGTACTCTCGTTTGGAACGATGCTCTTAAACCCCTGATTGGTGCATACTTCTTTTTCTGCAATAGCTATATATCCGATGGGCGCTCTTGACGAAAACAGTACTGTGTGTGCAGGCATAATCTGTGTTGAGCAGCTTCTTAATCCTTGCTCTGTAATATTTCGCTCTCCGCGAGAGATAAAACGACCAGAAAACCCTGCTAAATCCTTTGGCGTAATCCATGAAATGGTTCCACCTTCATAATTTTCTGCCTTTTTCGTTGAAGGAGTAGCTCCTCCGATAACTGTTCCCAAATCACCTATGGTACAAGTTTTCCAATTGCCCATCATGTCACCATCCTAACCTGTTTATGGTAAAATAGAAAAGCAGAAAAAGGGCTCCAAAAGTGCATAGGTGAAAAGCCACCGCTGAGCCGTTGTCAGCACCTGAATAAAATGCTACAATTTTAGTTATGAGGTTCAGCCC
>Ga0116145_1003066_pt1 | contig 14373 bp, 13 predicted proteins | sample AD_JPNHG1_MetaG_FD_89747 | JGI IMG/M metagenome (GOLD analysis project Ga0116145, IMG submission 89747) | Active sludge microbial communities of municipal wastewater-treating anaerobic digesters from Japan - AD_JPNHG1_MetaG | ecosystem: Engineered > Bioreactor > Anaerobic > Digestate | place... | reverse complement strand
GGAGGTAACCGGAGAAAGTGAAGAACTGTACTTCCTTCAAAAATCAGGAAGCAGCTGCGATATGCCAAACCCTTATTTCAAAGCAACAATTATTGATAATATATTATTCGGAAGGTTATTTCTTGAAGAAATGCGTTTTCAGTAGTACAATAGCGATTAGTTAAACGTAATCACCCTGCGTGACGGGCAGGGTGATTATTTCTTTATCAATCTACCTAGTTTCTCTAGTTATATATCAGCAGTTCCTTCCCGCTAAGCTTCGATTTATCTACATGCTCCGATTCGCTTTCCGGTATTGCTACAGTGTCCGGATTTCCGTCGCTTATATAACGCTTTTCCGGCTTCTTTTCAAAATACTGAAGCCAGTCATACATACCCACGCCCTCAGTTTCCATTTCACTGGCCCTCACCCTGGGGAGCCTGACAGGATCAAACTTAACATTCACGGGTGACGGTGCGGGATTGCTTCCTACCTTAAGCACAGCCCTGTGATTGTATTTTACTCCCTCATATTCACCCATGGCTGCATATTTGTAGTCATCTCCTTTAGGCCCTATACCGTTGGGAAGTGCAAGAGCATATACATCATACCCCGGCAGATATTCCTGCGTACTTTTCACATTCTTTGCCAAGGATTCCTGAATACCTTCAATGCTTAGCTTTCCAAGGTTTTCGTGGCTATAGGAATGGTTACCGATATCATATCCATTTGCAATAAGGAACTCGTATTTCTCCTTAATAAGCTCCTTCTGTCTGAAGGGAATGGGATAATATATAAAGAAGCTGCCTCCGCTGCCAAAGTCGGGATGCTTCTTTTTAAATTCCTCAAGTATTCCTACGGCGCAGTCAGGGTCAATTTTCCTCTCTCCGTTTTCTTCGATAATATTAAAATTATTCTTTGCGCCATCATCAAAAGTAAGTACAAAAGGCGTGTATCCTGCCTCCACCTTTATATTGTTCTCTACAAAGTCTCTAAGGCTTATAAGCCTGTATCCCTTATTGTAAAGCACCTCCAGATCCTTTCTGAAGTTTTCTGCCGTTCTCATCCATACAGCTTCTTTTTCTCCGATGCCATGATACATGAGTATCATTACCTGACCGTTCTCATTAGCTTTTATCGCCTTCAAATCAATGGAGTCAGCTTTGGGTTCATCAGGCTCTTCAAGCTCTTCAGGCTCTTCAGGCACCTTAGTCTCTGCAGGCTCCTTTATGTTTTGTTCCGGATTCCGGGGATGTTCTTCAACTATCTGAGGCGTGCATGCCATAAAACCAAGTACTAAGATTATTATAAAAAAAAATGCAATAATGCGCTTAAATTGTTTCATTTCATACTCCTTCCGATATTTACAGCACTCTGTACTAATATAGATTATACCAGAATTCCCCGCATCTTTCGACATTAGGCGCCAATAAATCGTATGTTATTTTTTCCCACATACCGCAAGCCAAAATTCAGAAATAAGATTTTGGGTAAAATATATATGTACTTTTTGATTTCGGAGGTGGAAAATATGTCTAACAGGCGCAGCAAGTTTTCAAATATTGCAGGAAATATGGTTGAATTCTCCAGAGAGCTTATATTGCCGCAAGACAGGCACTTCCACAGAGAAGCAAAATCACAAAAAGTACAGCAGCAGGGTGTGCACAGAAACGGAACAAATAAAGGAAGAAAGATCCCCATCAAAAGAAAAATGACATAATACTTTTCACAAATGAGGACAAGAGTGTATTCTCTTGTCCTTGAATTATTTTTCCTGAAACTATAATTATATGCATCGAACTATAATATTATTCATAAAAGAATAATGTTCTAACATACTTTATTAACAAAAAGGTTAAATTAATAATGCCTCACAGAAATAAAACCAAACAATTTTATCTAATTAATATTTTGATTTAAGGAGGGTTAATAAATGGCTGCGGGAAGCGGAAAATACAATAAAGGGCTGAAGGTTCCAAATGCCCATAAGGCTCTTGATAATATGAAGTACGAAATAGCTTCAGAATTAAATTTGCCTGTACACCAAGGCTCCGAAGACTATTGGGGAAATCTGTCGTCAAAGGACTGCGGAAGAGTCGGAGGAAATATGGTTAAGAAGCTGATCACAATGGCGGAACAACAGCTTGAAGGCAAATAACTGCCTGTCAGCATGTTAAATAAACAAAAATCAGGCTGCAACATGTCTGATTTTTGTTTTTGCTTATCCAAAAACAATTATGCTATAATTAATTTGTCTACTTGGCAGAACTGCTGTTTAAAAGGAGATGATCGGATGATTCTTGACAGCGGGGTATTGGCTGATAAAAAGCTTATGATATTGTATCTCTTAAGCAGGGTGGGAATACCTCTGACCAAATCTCAGATCACAAACGCCATTTTAGAAAACAACCTCATAGACTTTTTCACTTTCCAGCAGTGTGTTTCAGAGTTGGAAGAGTCTGGGATGATAAAGCATACCCTATACCAGAAAAAGCAATGCTATACGGCTACTGACAGCGGCATCAGAGCCGTTGGGATATTTGAACAGAGGATATCAAAGAATACCTCCCAGATAATCAATAACTACATATCAAAAAACAAGGAAAGCCTCAGGAAGGAATCGCAGGTAATTGCAGAATATAAAAAGATAGACGATAAAGAATATATAGTAAGCCTTAAGGTTATTGAAAATGAGCTTGTGCTCATAGATCTCAAGCTCAATGTCGTATCTGCGAAACAAGCGAAACAAATTTGCGAAAAGTGGAAAAACTCCTCAGAAAACATATACAGCCAACTGATTAGTTCATTAATCAATTAATTTTATAGGAGGTAATATCCATGAAAATTGGTCTGGTTGGCCTGCCTCTTGTAGGTAAAACAACTTTTTTTAATCTGCTTACCAATGCTCATGCGGAGATTTCGAATTTTGCCTCGGGAAAAATGGCTTCAAATATAGGCTCTGCAAAGATACCCGACCGCAGAATCGATTTTCTTTCAAAGCTTTATAAACCGAAAAAGACAACATATGCAATGATAGACTTCACTGATGTCCCCGGGCTGGTCAGCGGAGCAAGCACCGGAGCCGGAGTAGGCAATCAATTTCTTGAGGATATAAGAAAGGTCGATGCCCTGGTACATATTGTAAGAGCCTTTGAAAACCCTGATGTACTGCATATTGAAGGTTCAATAGACCCTATGCGTGACATAGAGACGGTGAATTTGGAACTGCTTTTTGCAGACTTGGGCATTATAGACAATAGAATTGTCCGGATTAAAAGCGGCAAGAAGGTAACAAAAGAAAACCTGGAGGAGCTAAAAGTACTGGAAAAGTGCAAGGAAGGCCTTGAGAACGGACTTCTGATACATCAGATAAATCTTAGCGAAGAAGAAAGAGATCTGCTGAAAACCTTCAGTTTTCTTTCGGAAAAGCCGATGATACTGGCCATAAATATTGATGAAGAATCCCTTAAGTCAGGCAGCTATTCCCAGAAAGAAGATATCCGGAAGTATGCTGTCGAAAGAAATGTTCCCGTTATTGAAGTATGCGCCAAAGCAGAAATGGAAATAAACGAGCTTGAAGAAGAAGACAGGCTGATGTTCATGGAAGAACTGGGCATAAAAAGCTCCGGAATTGATGTATTGGCAAACACAACTTATGATTATCTGGGATTGATTTCTTTCCTGACGGCGGGTGAAGACGAGGTAAAAGCCTGGACTATAAGGAAAGGTACCGATGCAAAAAAGGCCGCCGGCAAAATCCACTCAGATATTGAAAGAGGATTCATCAGGGCTGAGGTGGTTAAATTTAAGGATATCGAGGCACTGGGTTCAATGGCAAAGGTTAAGGAAAAAGGCCTTTATCGGCTTGAAGGCAAGGAATACATCGTACAGGACGGAGATATAATCAATTTCAGATTCAACGTATAAAAAAACGGATACATGGGGACGTTTCGCGTGTCTCACTGGAAGTGGGACAGGAGAAACGTCCCCATGTATCATGTATCCGTTTTTTCCATCAGATACTCATATGCCCGTCCTGCCAGGTATAACGAACCGCATATGCATATCACACAGTCCTTTTCGTAAAGATTCTTAGCTCTCTCAATTGCTTTTATAATGTCAGGCTCTGCGACCACCCTGCTGCAGTAAGGCTTCACTGCCTCTGCCATTGCAGAGGCGCTAAGTGCTCTTTTATTGAGAGGCTCTGCAGCTATCACATGATAAGCCATCGGCATAAGCTTTCTTATGGCATAAGTATAATCTTTGTCTTTCAGCATTCCGAATACAAAAATGATCTTTCGACTGCTGAAGTATTTCATTAACGCGTTATGGAGAGAATCGATTCCATCCTCATTGTGTGCTCCGTCAATAAGTATCAGAGGCTCGATGCTTTCGATACTCATCCGGCAGGGCCATTTAACAGACTCAATCCCCTTTCGGATACCTTCTTCTTCTATCCGGTTCCCCATTTCGTCAAGCTCTGCTATGGCAGTCAATGCAACAGCGGCATTATACAACTGATGATCCCCTATAAGCGGCAGCTTCATACCGCGAATATCATAATTCCGGTACTTAAAATCAACTGTCTGGCCATTAAGGTCATAATCCTTGAGTGTCAGGGAGCCAATATCCGCCACAACCAAACTCGCATTTTTCTCCCTGCACACTGCTTCAATAACAGCCGATGCCTCAGGATACGGCTGCGGATACATTACTGCCTTTGAACCTTCCTTTATTATACCTGCCTTCTCATAGGCTATCTTTTCTATAGTGTCTCCAAGTACATCCTTGTGGTCATAGCTTATTGAAGTTATCACAGAAAGCAGAGGCTCTATCACATTTGTAGCATCAAACCTGCCTCCCAGCCCAACCTCAACAACTGCAAAGTCAACCTTCTTACGTTCAAAATACAGGAATGCCATAGCAGTATACATTTCAAACTGAGTAGGCTCTTCAAGCCCTTTTTGGCCCATGAGCCTTACCATGCTCAATACCTGCATGGCATATTCCGCAAAGTCCTCTTCCGTAATCTCAATGCCGTTTATAGTCATTCTTTCGGTATTTCTGAACAGGTGAGGCGATATATACATACCTGTTCTATATCCGGCATTGCTTAAAATACTGGCAATCATTGCTGCTGTTGAGCCTTTGCCGTTGGTGCCCGCTACATGAATCGCTCTGAGCTTTTTATGAGGATTACCCAGAAGCTCCAGAAGCTACTCAGTTCTTTCAAGGCCGGGTTTGCATCCGAATTTCACCGTGGAGTCTATTTGGTCCACAACTTCATCGTAGTTCATGACTTTTACTCTCCGTTACTTTTTCAGTGAGTTTATCCTTTCATATACCTTATTCAGCATTTCCTGATATTTCTTTTCTTTAGCCCGTTCCTCTTCTATTACATTCTGAGGTGCCTTTCCTATAAATCCCTGATTGCTGAGCTTCCCTTTGACCCTCTGCAGTTCTTTTTCCAGGTTATCCTTCTCCTTATTAAGCCTTTCAAGCTCTTTTTCAAAATCTATCAGGTCTTCAAGGGGCAAATATATCTCAGCGCCGTTTATAAGTACTGATACTGCCCCTTCCGGAATGCCTTCCTTGGAATCCTGTATAACAACCTCTGAAGCAGAAGCAAGTCTTTCGAAATACAGCCGGCCTTCTTCTATAGCTTCTCTTACATCTTTATCTGCCGTAACTACAATTACCTTGGCTTTTCTGGATGGAACAACGTTCATCTCAGCTCTTACATTTCTTATGCCCTTTATTGCTTCCATGACCTTTTCCATCTTCCGCTCTTCTTCCGGCTGATATGCCTGCCCATTATACTCAGGCCACCTGGAAATCATAATTGATTCATATTCCGACGGCAGATGCTGGTATATCTCTTCCGTGATGAAAGGCATAAACGGATGCAGCAGCTGCATAGTCCCCTTCAATATGTCACACAAGGTGGCTTGTGCCGCCAGCTTTGTCTCTTCATCATCTCCGTAAAGCCTTGGCTTTACCAGCTCAATATACCAATCGCAGAATTCCGACCACATGAAATCATAAATCTTCTGTGCTGCAATGCCCAGCTCAAATTTCTCCATGTTTTCGGTAACTTCTTTTACTACGGTATTGAACCTGCTTATTATCCATTTGTCCGCCGTAGTCAGGCTTGAAGAGTATTCCGACGGAGCTGCATTTTTTACCCTGTCATAATCCAGGTTCATAAGAACGAATCTTGAAGCGTTCCATATCTTATTGGCGAAGTTGCTGTAGGCCTCAACCTTTTCCCAGAAAAATCTCATATCATTTCCGGGGGAGTTGCCGGATATCAGGTTGAATCTTAATGCATCCGCACCGTATTTGTCAATTACATCCAGCGGATCTATTCCGTTTCCAAGGGATTTGCTCATTTTCCTGCCTTCAGAGTCCCTGATTATACCATGAATCAGGACATGCTTGAAAGGCTCTTCGTGCATATTCTCCATTGCTGAGAAAATCATCCTGGCAACCCAGAAGAATATGATATCATATCCTGTAACCAGTACGCTTGTAGGATAGAAATACTCAAGATCCTCAGTCTTTTCAGGCCAGCCAAGGGTGGAAAAAGGCCACAAGGCAGAACTGAACCAGGTATCCAAAGTATCTTCATCCTGCTTAAGCTTTCCTCCGCATTTGTTGCAGGATTCCGGTGCTGTTTTTGATACAATTACTTCGCCGCAGTCCTCACAGTAGTAAGCGGGTATCCTGTGCCCCCACCACAGCTGTCTTGAAATACACCAATCCTGAATGTTTTCCATCCAATTATAATAGATCTTCGTGAACCTCTCCGGCACGAATTTTACTCTGCCGTCCCTTACAACCTCTATTGCCGGCTCAGCAAGGGGCTTCATCTTAACGAACCACTGCTTTGAAAGCAAAGGCTCTATTGTTGTGCTGCACCTTTGGCAGTGCCCCACATTGTGCTCATGCTCTTTTGTCTTAACCAACAGTCCCTGGTCTTCCAGGTCTTTAACTATCTGCTTCCTTGCTTCATAACGGTCCAGCCCTTCATATTTGCCGCCCAGGCTGTTTATTGTTCCGTCATCATTAAGTATCCTCGGCATCGGAAGATTGTGCCTCATGCCTACTTCAAAGTCATTGGGGTCATGAGCCGGTGTTATCTTAACTGCTCCGGTCCCGAACTCCATATCGACATACTCATCTTCTATTACCGGTATTTCTTTGTTCATAAGCGGCAGTATCAATGTCTTACCTATAAGGTGCCTGTACCTGTCGTCATTTGGATTAACTGCTACGGCAGTATCTCCCAGCATTGTCTCCGGCCTTGTAGTGGCAATTTCTATATATTCGTCACTGTCCTTTACGGGATACTTTATATGCCAAAAATTTCCTTTCGAAGTGTCATAAATAGTCTCGATATCCGATATGGAGGTCTTGCACTTGGGGCACCAGTTTATTATCCTCTCTCCCCTGTAAATAAGCCCCTTTTCATATAGCCTGGTGAAAACCTCCAAAACTGCATCTGAACAGCCTTCATCCAGGGTAAACCTTTCACGGGTCCAGTCACAGGAGCTTCCAAGCTTTTTAAGCTGGTTCAGTATTCTTCCGCCATATTCATGCTTCCAGTCCCAAGCCATCTCAAGATATTTCTCTCTTCCCAAATCATACTTCGTTTTTCCCTCTTTTGCCAGAGTCTCAACTATCTTAGCCTCTGTAGCTATGCTTGCATGATCCGTACCCGGGAGCCAGAGTGTGCAGTATCCCTGCATCCTCCTCCACCTTATGAGTATATCCTGTATGGTATTGTCCATTGCATGGCCCATATGAAGCTGTCCGGTAATATTCGGCGGAGGTATTACTATGGTATAGGGCTCTTTGTTCTTATCGATCACCGGAGTAAAATATCCTTTTTCCATCCAGTTCTCGTATAATCTCTCTTCTACTTGTTTTGGGTCATAAGTTTTTGCTATGTTTTTTGATTCGTCCATGTTAAATCCTCCTCACAGTTGAATTTGAATTGTGCCGTATTAAAATAAAAAACCCCCGCCCATGTTAAGGGCGAAGGTTATTCGCGGTACCACCTTATTTCCGGCAAACACCGGCTCTTTGAACTGTAACGGGCAGACCCGCCTGATGCTACTCTATTCGCAGCAGGAGCTCAGAAGCTACCTTCAGCAGTGCCGTACCTGGAAAACCTTTCAGCCTGTGGGTTCTCCTCTCTAAAAGGCGGTTAGTGCCTACTCCTCTTCCTCATTGCTGATAATTAATAACATATTATTTATATATATTATTAGAGTTGTGCGGATTTGTCAATATTATTTTTTAATCAGATTTCAACATAAAATGCAGCACTAAATGCCGCCTCTGTTAAGCAACTGATTTCATAATGACAAATCTTATTCATGTTTTATATATCCTCTGCTGACGCTTTATATTTATAAAATAGTTCGCATATACCACCAATGACAGAATCGTAATTATCACAAACCCGTCAAGCATTACCCTGCTGTATGGTATATCAAAAGCAACAGCAATAATTGCTATATAAAACGCAATTGTGGAGAGCTTACCAAACCTGTTTGCTGGCACCACTATGTCATGATCATTGAACAGTGTGATTGCTCCCAATATCAGCAGAGTCTCCTTTATTGCCACAACAATAATTACCCAGAAGGAAATCTGATTCTTCATCGTTATACTTATTAGAACAGTCAGCAGCATCAGCTTATCCGCGAGGGGGTCCAGCACTGTTCCCAGCCTCGTGATAAGATTGCACCTGCGTGCGATAAAGCCGTCAAATATATCTGTCAGTCCGGCCACCGCAAACAATGCTATTGCTATCTTTTCCCCATTTGACATTGAAGAAAAGTAATAGTAAACAAAACCCGGAATCAGTATAAGTCTGAAAATTGTCAATGCATTTGGAATATTCATAGCTTACCTCTCCGTACTACGTTTTCATATATGCAGTAATTATTTTGTATGATCCCCTCTTCCGAGTTGATATTTTTATGTTCCCCCATAAATGTAATAAATATTATACTGTTCCAGTACCAGTTTATGCTTTGCCTCAGCAGCAGTTCATCAAAAAATCCTTGGACTGTCTCAAAAAAATATATATCACATAATATACAAATAATAGCAGCAAAATCAAAAGCATCAGCTTGCCAAAACGCAGGCTGATGCGGGTCGTTATCCAAATTATGATAGGGGGGTATTTGGTGAGGAGATCTGCCAAACTTGTATCACTTATAATCGCTGTCCTTATTGTGCTTTCTTCTGTGGCTATACTTTCCGCGGGCTGCAGCAAGAAAGAGCTTACAACTGTCAGGCTTAACGAAGTGGTGCGCTCGATTTTTTATGCTCCGCAGTATGTAGCTATCAATAAGGGCTTCTTTGAAGAACAAGGCCTGGAAATAGAACTGACTACAGGCCAGGGAGCAGACAAGACAATGACCGCACTGCTTTCCGGCCAGTGCGACATCGGCTTTGCGGGACCTGAAGCAAGTATCTATGTTTATGAACAGGGCAAGGAAGATTATGCTGTAATATTTGCACAGCTTACCCAGAGGGACGGTTCCTTCCTGGTCACACGAAATGATGAACCGGAATTCAAATGGGAAAACACAAGAGGAAAGGTAATAATCGGCGGAAGGCCCGGGGGCGTACCTGAAATGACACTTGAATATGTATTGAAGAAACACGGAATAATGCCGGGTAAAGACGTCGAGATAATCACCAATCTGCAATTTACGGCTACTGCAGGAGCCTTTACGAGCGGTGTCGGAGACTATGTAGCATTGTTTGAGCCCACCGCATCAATGCTTGAGAAGGAAAATGCAGGCAAAATAGTCTCTTCTTTGGGAGAGGAAAGCGGTTTGATTGCTTATACCGCATATTTCACATCAAAAAGCGTTATCGACAAGAACCCTGAAATGATACAAAAGTTCACAAACGCTTTCTACAAAGGCCAGCTCTGGGTCCACAGCCATACAGCGGAAGAGATAGCCGAAGCTATCAAATCCTTCTTCCCTGACACTGACGATGATATCCTGGTTACTGTTGTAAAAAGGTACAAGGAAATCGATGCTTGGTGCACCGATCCCATAACAACTCCGGAGTCCCTTGATTTACTGCAGGAAGTAATGCAGACCGCCGGGGAACTGGATAAGAAAGTTGAATATGATAAGATTGTAACCCAGGAATTTGCAAAAAAAGCAATAGAAACGGTTAAACCATAAAAAAGCAGGACCGGAGTTAAATATACTCCGGCCTTGCTTTTTCCAACCATTTTTCTATATTCAGACAAGCCTCCCGGATATTATCGGTATTTACAGTCAGTTCATATTCAAATTCTTTTATTTCATTCTCATACATAGGGTCATAATACCTGATCATCAGGTCTTCCGCTACCTGATGATAATTCCCAAGCCTAATATTCCTTGCATACTCTTCAATTCTCCTTGCTGAGATATTCCTTCCCAGCTTTTCCAGGGAGTTTATTATATCTGCATCAGAATCTTTTCCTTTAGTATATTCCTCAACTATCCTTCGAACCCGCATTTCGATGCTTCCGACTGCAAGTATGTGCTTTCCCGCCTTCATGCTCTGTATTATATAGTGTGGTATAACTATATTCCCGATCCTGCTGCTTTCTCCCTCAACAAATATCGTATCTGAATTTCTGTGCCTGAGGTTGTCATAGACCAGGGATTCAAACTGCTTCTGGCTCATACGGCTTCCCAAGCCCACGTCTCCGAGAAGAGAACCTCTATGGTTAGCGTGCTTTTCCAGATCCAAAATGTCATAACCTCTGTTTTCAAGCATTTTCAGCAGTTCCGTTTTCCCCGTCCCGGTATAGCCATGTATGACAATATAGTTCACTTCGCTGTTTAATTTCGGCAGCATTGAATTCACTACAGCCCTGTAGCCTTTATATCCGCCTCTCAGCTTTACTGCTCCGATGCCGATTGAGTTAAGCAGCGCACACAGGGAACTGCTTCTGTATCCTCCGCGCTCACAGAACAGTATTATCTTATCATGCTCTTCCCTGAGCTTTTTTATTTCTTCATATAACAACAGAAGCCTTTTTGAAGCGAAATCCACTCCCATTTTTTTTGCCTTATCTATGCTTTCATGGTTATATACCGTACCTATCAGTTCTCTTTCTTCATCGTCAAAAATCGGCAGATTGACAGCTCCTGGTATTGTAAATTCCGAATACTCCTTTGGACTCCTTACATCAACAAGTACATAATCCCCTTCAAGCTGTTCATAATCAATAGTGTTGAACATTATTCCCTTACACCTCGCATCGCAAACCTCGTGTCTCGCACCTACAGAATATTTTACCACAAAAATATAGATATATTGACACTAAAATAAAAAGCAGCCGTATCATACCTTTCAATGATTCTTTTCATTCACTAATACCACTGCTGATGAATAGTATGGAGTTATAAGAACTTACTGGGGGTGTAGCAGTGGATAAGGTAGTAGTGCTAAAAAACGTGACCATGAACTACCATACACTTGACGGTGAAACCCAGGCCATTAAAAATCTATCCCTGGACATAAGAAGAGGAGAGTTCGTCAGCATTGTCGGCCCCAGCGGCTGCGGCAAATCAACTTTGCTTTCTCTTATTTCGGGGCTCATAAAATCTTCCACAGGTGAGATTTTAATTAATAATGAGCCTGTAAAAGGACTGGCAAGCAATGTAGGATATATGCCGCAAAGGGATCATCTGTTTGAATGGCTCACAATACTCAGGAATACCACCATAGGACTTGAAATTCAAAAGAAACTGAATAAGGATACAATGAGAAATGCTGAAAGATTGCTGGAAGAGTACGGTCTTGGCGAATTCAAGCATTATTATCCCAATCAGCTCTCAGGGGGGATGCGTCAAAGAGCGGCTTTAATACGAACCTTGGCTGTCAATCCGGAAATACTGCTTCTGGACGAACCATTTTCGTCTCTTGACTACCAGACAAGGCTGGCTATTTCTGAAGAGATCTGGCTTATAATAAAAAAGGAGAAAAAGACAGCCATTCTTGTTACTCATGACATTGCAGAAGCGGTATCAATGTCAGACAGGATAATTGTGCTTACAAGGAGGCCGGGAGAAGTTAAATCGGAGCATGATATTCAGCTGACCACCGGCGAAAAAAAGACTCCTATTATCTGCAGAGAAGCTCCTGAATTCAGGATATATTTCAATAAGATATGGAAGGAGCTGGATGTTCATGTATGAAGGATATTCCAATGAACATAAGGAGTTTATCAGAAAAGAAAGGATTACAAAAAATGCTGTGACTATTTCCAGGATAATAATACTTACAGCGATATTTGCATTGTGGGAAATTGCCGCGAATATGAAGTGGATAGACCCCTTCATCATGAGCCAGCCCTCCAGGATCGTAAATACCATCATGAATCTCTCTAAGGACGGCTCACTGTTTCTGCATACCGGAGTCACAATATATGAAACCATAATAGGTTTTATATCCGGCACAGTTTTGGGAACACTTGTTGCAATTGTCCTTTGGTGGTCAAACTTTACGGCAAGAGTCCTTGACCCTTACCTGGTAGTGCTTAATGCTCTTCCAAAAACAGCTTTGGGCCCGATTATTCTCGTATGGATCGGCGGAACCACCGGCTCAATCATAGTAATGGCCCTTCTCTTGTCTATAATTGTAACTATTCTCAATGTCTATCAGTCCTTCAAAAGCTGTGACGAGGATAAGATCAAGCTCTTAAAAACCTTTGGTGCCACAAAGGTTCAAATACTCAGAAAAGTGGTATTCCCCTCCAGTATACCGGAGATAATTTCAACGCTGAAAATCAATGTAGGGCTGTCGCTGGTAGGCGTCATTGTCGGGGAATTCCTTGTATCAAAGGCAGGATTGGGCTATCTCATAATCTATGGCGGTCAGGTATTCAAGATGGACCTGGTCATGACCAGCGTCATTATACTGGCCGTGGCTGCAGCGTTTATGTATCTGTCAGTGACATGGATTGAAAAGAAGTTTGTCAAGATGCGGTAAATGATTTGAAATAATAACTCCACTAATTCTGTTATCCCGAATCAGTGGAGTTTTCTTTCATTCAAATGGAAATTGGTATATTATAATAACAAGTACAAGATATTCTTATTAAGCATTGTAATAACAAAGGAGGTATTCCCCGGTGAATAAACCGAAACTGATTATATCATTCCTGGTTTGTGTGATATGTATAATGGCATTTTTTCTATATAAAGACAGCCTTTACATACAAGAACTTAAAAACGCTGAAACTGCAGATATTTTATCCGGCACGGTAAACACCGGAACAGATGATTCGACGGAAGCGCAGATTTATGGATTATTCCATGAATTCCGTGAAAAAGAAAACATGTATACTGATGAAATTCTAAGAATCATAGATAGAATCCACTGGAGGGAATACAGCAAAAAGTATGGCGGGGATGCATACTCTGCTATTGATTTGCTGGAATGGCTTTCCCAAAATCCCAGGATACGTATTGAACAGGACGAAGAAACCATAGCAAAAATATTCCATGCAACAAAAGGCCTGGATGGGGCACTTACTGAGCAGTACTGCGTTATTCTGGGCAACTTTTTCAGAAGTGATAAAGGTAAGTTCGTTAAGGTTCTCAGCAGTCAAGATGATATTGATACTGAAAAAATATGTGGTTTTGTTGCATATAATTGCGCCTACTATGATATGAATGAACAAGATATCAAAGCATATTTTGAAAACAGAGAACTGTCCGATAGAGAAAAAGAAGTTGTAGATATATTAACTAAGTCATTTGCCAATCCATATTAAAGAATTAAAAGGGTAGAAGAAAATTCTTCTACCCAATAATTATATCTAACAGCTCCTTTGTGTCATGAACTATATAATCCGCTGATGAAGCATCATCCTGGAAGTCCTGAGCAGCGCTCCATTTCACAAGGGCGGCCGCAACAGAAGCTCCATGGGCGCTGTGAATATCAAAAACACTGTCTCCGACCATTAATGCTTCCGAGGGCTTCGCTCCCAAAAGCTCCAGGGTTTTTATCACAGGAGCCGGGTTCGGCTTATGCAGCTCTGTATCTTCAAGTGCCACGATTACGTCAAAGTATTTCTTTATATCAAATAAATCAAGGCCCATAATCGCCACCCTTCTCCTTTTGGCGGTAACAAGTGCAAGGGTGCGGCCCTGGTTCACAAGCTCGGATAAAAGCTCCTGGATCCCTTCGAATATAGTAACAGTATCGTTATGCCTCGACTCATTGTATTCAATATATGTATTGAACAATTCATCCGCCTTTTCTTCGGAGTATCTTCTCAATGTCACTTTCAGAGGCTCCCCGAAGCATTTCAGGATATCCTCCTCGCAGACCTCCAAACCGAGGCATTT
>Ga0116145_1003065_pt1 | contig 14373 bp, 8 predicted proteins | sample AD_JPNHG1_MetaG_FD_89747 | JGI IMG/M metagenome (GOLD analysis project Ga0116145, IMG submission 89747) | Active sludge microbial communities of municipal wastewater-treating anaerobic digesters from Japan - AD_JPNHG1_MetaG | ecosystem: Engineered > Bioreactor > Anaerobic > Digestate | place... | reverse complement strand
GGCTACGACTTTTTCGAGGCCTTTCAAAAGCCATTTCTGCCCTCCGGCAAACAGCGGCGCTCGTCAACCGCCAGGGCGTCCTCCGGGGTCTGACAAAGACCGGCCAAGCTCATGCCCGCCAAAGTGCTGCCGGATGCTGCGCCCGGCCTCCTCCCCGCCGTGCCTCCCGGTGTGCGGCTGACGACACTGGAAAACGGACTGACGATCATTGTCCGGGAGGATCACAGTGCTCCCGTGGTGTCCGCCCAGGCATGGTGCATGGCGGGGAGCATCCACGAGGGACGATGGCTGGGGGCGGGGCTTTCGCACGTGCTCGAGCACATGTTGTTCAAAGGCACCAGCCGCCGTGCGGGCAGCCGCATTGATCAGGAGGTGCAGGAGGCGGGGGGCTACATGAATGCCTACACCTCCTTCGACCGCACCGTCTTTCACATTGATGTTCCCAGCACCGGCGCGGCCGTGGCTCTCGACATTCTGTGCGATATCATGCAGCACGCCACGCTGCCTCCGGACGAGCTGGCCAAGGAAATGGAAGTCATCCGCCGCGAAATGGACATGAACGTGGATGACCCGGACCGGCGGGCGGGGCGGCGCCTGTTCGAGACTGCCTACACGCGGAGCCCCTACCGCTTTACCGTGATCGGCTATCCGGACATCTTCAACGAGTTGAAGCCGGAGGATATCCGAGCTTACTACCACGAGAAGTATGCCCCCAACAACGTGTTCTACGTCGTGGCCGGCGACGTGGCTGCCAGCACCGTCATTCAGCAAATCCAGGAAGCCTATGCCGGAGCCAGAGCCCGCCCCATCGCCCCCTTTGTCCTGCCCGAGGAACCTCCGCAAACAGCGCCTCGCGAGGTGATCGAAGAGGCGCCCATTGAACTGGCTTATCTGCACCTTGCCTGGCACACCCCGGAGCTGCGCCATCCCGACGTGCCGGTTCTCGATGTTCTGGCTACGCTCCTCGGCAGCGGACGCAGTTCCCGCCTTTATCGTCAGGTGCGGGAAACTGAGGGTTTGGTGTACTCCGTGCATGCCTGGACTTATAACCCTGGGAACCCGGGACTCCTGGGCATCAGCGCCACGCTGGACCCCGCAAATCTTGATGCCGCCTCCGCGGCCCTCCTCGCCGAGGTGGAAAGAATGCAGACGGCTCCCGTCGAAGCCCGTGAGTTGGAGAAGGCAGTGAAACAGTTTATCGCCGGCACGCTGGCCATCCGCAAAACGATGCAAGGCCAGGCCCAGGATCTCGGCGCCAACTGGCTGGCAGCCAACGACTTGGGATTCTCGGATCGCTACCTCGCTGCCGTTCAACGTGTCACGCCCGCCGATTTGCAGCGCGTCGCTCGTCATTATTTGTCTCCCGACAGCAAAACGCTTTACGCGCTGGTGCCGGAAGGACGGGCGCCAAAGCGCGCTGCGCACATCGAATCGCTCTCTCAAAACCCCGTTCACAAGCTTGAGCTGCCCAACGGGCTGCGCCTCCTGGTCAAAGAGGATCACCGGCTTCCCTTCGTGGAGTTCCGCGCCGTATGCCGCGGCGGCGTCCTGAGCGAGAACCCCGCCCGGAATGGCGTTACTCAACTGATGGCCAAGATGCTGGTCAAAGGGACCGCGCGCCGGTCGGCGGAGGAAATCGCCGGCACAATTGAGTCGGCAGGAGGCAGCATCGAAACCTACGCCGGCAACAACAGTTTTGGTCTTAACGCGGAAGTCTTGAGCCCCGACTTTGACATCGCCTTGGACTTGGTCGCTGATGTCCTGCGCAATCCGTCCTTTCCCCCCGAGCCCCTCGAGCGGGAGCGCGAGGCTCAGTTGGCGGCCATTCGGGCGCAAAAAGACCACCTTCTGCAGAGCGCCTTCCGGTTGATGCGGCGTGAGTTGTTTGGTCCCTGCGCTTATGGGCTTGATCCCTTGGGGACGGAGGAGACTGTGCAGGTCTTGCAGGCCGGCCATCTGCGGGAGACGCATGGCCGGCTTGCTGTTCCGGACAACTGTGTGCTGGCAATTTTCGGTGACGTCCAATTGCCCGCGGTCCAAACCGCTGTACGAAAAGTGTTCGGGGACTGGAAACGGGGCTGCGGCAGAGCGCAGGCGAACTCGGGCCGCGCGGCGGCGGACGAACAGACAACGGCAGGGAGCATGCGGCGGGTTCGGGAACTGCGGGACAAGAAACAGGCCGTGCTGGTGGTGGGTTACCCCGGCACAACCTTGCGTAGTCCCGACCGCTATGCATTGGATATTCTCCAGGAGGCCTGTAGTGACCTTGGGTCGCGGCTGTTTCTGCGGATTCGCGAACAACTCGGCCTGGCTTATTACGTGGGCGCCCAGAATTTCAGCGGCCTGGCGCCCGGCTTCTTCGCTTTCTACGCGGGCACCGCGCCGGAAAAAGCTGACTTGGTCGAGGACGAACTGCTTCGCGAAGTGGATTCGCTTTGCACCGAAGGCCTCACCGAGGAAGAGCTGAAGCGCATCAAGGCCAAAATCCTCGGGCAGAAGAAAATCTCCCGTCAGGACCTTGGCGGCCTCGCCATGACCTCCGCGCTGGATGAGCTCTACGGCCTCGGTTACGACCACGGCGACCACGAGGACGCTCTCTATGAGGCGGTTACCCTCGCGCGAGTGAAAGAGGTTGCGGCGCGGCACTTCCGTCCGGAACGGGCGGTCATCGCCACGATTCTGCCGGAGCCAGGGCTCACGGAGGCGGGCGACCGGCCGGGGGCGAAGCAGCAAGGTAAGCGCGAGACAATCGTAGAGGGCGTGCGTGATGGCCGGCGTCAGCACGTTGGACGTCAAGAGATAAAGCAGACCGAAATACAGCCCGAAGAGACTCGCCAGCAGCGCGTAGAACCAGGTGATGCGGTGGGCAAGCCCAAACAGGGCGCTGGCAACCAGCAGGGCCGGCCCTTCGCCAAGCAAGTTGTGGAGGCTGTTTTGAAGGGCCCCGCGGAAAAAAGCTTCCTCACACAGACCGGCCAGGATTGAGATCACCAGAATCTGGACTCGGGACCAGCCCGCGAACAGGGGATGCAGGAGGGATTGAAGAAAGGCGCGGTAGCGGACCAGGGGCGGCCAGGCAGAGCGCATGCACCAGGCGAAGAGGGCGGCGGCCGGGCCAACCGCCAGAAGTCCCAGAACTATATCGCCGAAATTCCAACGGCATTGGGCCGCCAGGGGATGCCCAATGAAGGAGCCCCAAGCGGCCGCAATTGCCAGGAGCGTCAGTTCGAGCGCGGCGCCACCGAGAAAGGACAGGCGCGGAGTCCGAGTCATGGAGAAAGTAAAAAGAAACAAGCGCAAAAAGAAAGGTCAAACCCCGCCACGACGGGGAGTTGGGGCTTGGCAGCCTCCCGCGCCTTGCTCTAAGGTGAGGCCGTGACAGGGTTTCTGAGATACGTGGGCTTGTTCAATGCGGCGGTGTGGTTTGGGGCCGCAGTGGGGTATGCGGTGTGCATCGCGCCCGTGTTCAGCTCAGCCGCGCTCGAGGGACTGCTCGGGCCCAAGAACTTCCCCTATTTTTCCGTGGCCATCGGCCACGTGGCGGCCACGCGGTTTTATCATCTCTGCCTGGTCTGCGGGGTGATTGCCCTCCTGCACTTGGGAGCGGAGTGGATCTACCTGGGCAAAACGCCCAAACGGCGGTGGGTGTCGGCTGTGTTGGGACTGTTTTGTATCGCCTTGTTCGAGACGGCCTGGCTGCAGCCGAAATTGAGCCGGGAACATGGCGCCCGGTTCGCGTTGAATTCGACGGCGGCCGAGCGTGCTGCCGCGGCCAAGTCCTTTGCCCTCTGGCTCCGGGTTTCACAAGGGTTGAATGTCCTCTCGCTGGGGGGGCTGGGCCTCTATTTGTGGCGCGTGGGAACCAGCGCTGAGCCGCCGCGATTTGTGATCGCCCCGCGCTTTCGTAGTTGACACAAATAGGCGGTTGACAATTTGGGATTGTCACGGACCTTAGCCTTGGCGATAATTGGCAACGCTTTTTTTGAGCGTCCGGGCTAAAAACTTATGATTTCAAACGACAGACCATCGCCATACGGCAAACGGTCGCATGGGCATCCGCCTAAACCTCGGGTGGAGGAGGACACCATTCGATCCGAGAAAATACAGATTGAGCGGAAGAGCTTTCTGCTCGCACTGAAGGAGAACGCGCGGGGACGGTTTCTGCGCATCACCGAGGATGTGGGGGGGCGCCGCGACACCATCATCATTCCCGCGCCGGGACTGGAGGATTTCCGAAACCTGGTGGACGAGATGCTGAGAGTTTCGAACGAGACGCCGCCCAAGACGCCGCCGGCGGAGGCGTAAAGCCCCCTCCGGGCCTTCAAAGTCCAGGACGCTGCGCGGGCACAATGAGCCCCGCGTCAACAAGCTGGTTCGTACCGATCTGCCGGCCGTGGATTGCCAGGAGGTTGTTCCCTGGGCGCAAACTGGCCGCTGCGGCCGGGGAGAGTGGCATTTCAACGTAACCGGCGCTTTGCCCCTTAACCGCAGCCGCAAGGATTCCGTTGAGATAAACCTCGGCTTCGGCATCGTGACAGATCAGGAGGCGGGGGGTGGCCGTCGGTCCGGAAGGAATCAAGAACTGGCGGCGAAGCCAGATTCCCGGTGTGCTCCATTCCGTCCGGATGTGGTGGCTGGCCTCAAAGGTGTGCCGTCCAAAGGCGGAGGTCCCTTGGCGCCACAGTCCCGCATCGTATCCTGGGCGGGCCCAGGCCGGGCCGGGCGGCTGCGTTGTGTACCGCCAGACAACCCGGCCATATGGAGCGGTGGGGGAGAGCCAGTGAATGGAGTTCTCCTGGAGCCGGCCCCGGTTGGCTGCCCGGACTGATTCCGCATTGATTTTGACCAGGGCCCGGTCATAGGTAACCAGCCCGTTGCACTCTGTTTCCACATCCGAAAGCTGCGTATAGATGGCCGCGCTTAGCCCGCTGCTGTTGTGCAGCGCCCAAACGCGGTTCAAGAGTTCGGCATAGCGCGCGGTCAGCTCCGCTGTGTCCTGAACGGTCGCGTAGCTCCAAGTCCTGGGTGCCCATAGATGGTTGGTCATGGCCAAACCCAGTCCCCCAAATTCCCCCAACACCGCCGCCCGAATCGGGTCCGGCGCCGGGGCCTCGGGTCCCGGGTAACTGTGAATGTCCACCACATCCCCAGTGCGCTTGTCAATCCAACCACTGGCGCTGCTCACGAGCCGTGAGGGATCAAAGGACTTCAGCCACGCGGTCAGCCGCGGGGTATCATACTGCCCCCATCCCTCATTGAACAAAACCCAGAGCACCACGCTGGGGTGATTGCCGAGGTTCTCGACCATGCGCTGCAGCTCGATTTCGAATTGCTGCCGGGCGGCGGGGGTGACGTTGTTGCCACTGGGCATGTCCTGCCAGACAGCCAGCCCGAGGCGATCACACCAGTAATACCACCGCTGGGGTTCGACCTTGACATGCTTCCGAACCGTATTGAAGCCCAGTCCCTTAAGCATCTCGAGATCCTCCCGCCAAGCCTCGTCCGCCGGCGCAGCATGGAGGCCGTCCGGCCAAAAGCCCTGGTCCAGCACGCCCAACTGCAGCTCGAACCGGCCGTTGAATGCCAGGCGGGGCAAACCGGCCGCATCGCGCCGAACCGACAGCGAGCGAAGACCGAAATAGCTGGTGACCCGGTCCAGACTCACCTCATTCTGCTCCATTGAAATGTCAAGGTCATACAGGAAAGGGTCCGCAGGGGACCACAAACGGGGCTGCTCGATTTTGAGTTCAAGCGGGGAATTGGCGGGTCCCTCAGCGCGAACTACCGGCACCCCGTTCGAAAGGGCCACCACTTTTACCCGGAAAGACTCATTGATTCGGTTGGCCAGGACCGTGAGCCGCAGGAGGCTGCGGTCGAGGTCGGGATGCATCCGAAGGCCTTCGATGCGGGCGAAGGGCACGGGTTCCAGCCAGACCGTCTGCCAAATGCCGGACGACGGCATGTAGAAAATCCCGCCCGGGTTGCGTGATTGTTTGCCCCGGGGCTGGTTGCCTTCCGTCGGGTCCTGCACCGCAACGAGGATTTCGTTCGGCTCGTGGCGTTTGAGGTAGGAAGAGATTTCCACGCTGAAGGGGTCATAGCCGCCCCGGTGCCGGGCCGCCTGCCTTCCGTTCACGAATACTCGCGAATCCCAGTCCACCGCCCCGAAGTGCAGCAGGATGCGGCGCTCGAACCAGTCGGCGGGGATTTGCACGGTTCGCCGATACCACAAGGTGTTGGTTTCCCACAGCCGCCGGCCCACCCCGGATAACGCCGATTCAACAGGGAACGGAACCAAAATGGAGCCGTCGAAATTCGTGGGTGGGGGTTCCGAAGCCTCCGTAATGGCGTAGTCCCACAGGCCATTGAGGTTCAACCAATCGGGACGAACCAGTTGGGGGCGCGGGTATTCAGGGTGAACATTGGTCGGATGGACCGTGGCAGCCCAGCGCGTAACCAGCGGGTTGGGTACCATGCGCCAGTCGGCGGAAAAACCTGAAACAACGAAAAGGCCGAGAACGGGAAGGCCCAATCGCCAGCCCACGGAGAGTGCCAATCGAATGAGGCAGAAGGTGGGTAAACGCAACGCTGCCTCCCGGGCTTCGGACTCGGAGCGGGGAATCAGAGGCGCCGCTGGCTTGGGACAAGGCGAGCTCATTGGCGGTAGAACTTGGCGACAGCTTCGGTGCGAGTGTGGACGTGCAGCTTTTCATAGATGCGGCGCACATAGTTCCGAACCGTGTGGATGCTGACCCCAAGGCGGTCGCCAATTTGCTTGTAGGGGCAACCCTCGGCCAGCGCCAGCAGGACCTCGCGCTCCCGCGCGGACAATTCCGCGTCTCCACCCGCGGCGGGTCGGGGAGATTGAAAAGACTGAACGACTTTGCGGGCAATGGAGGCCGACATGGGGGCGCCTCCGCCGTGGACTTCCCGGATGGCTTCCAGCAATTGCGCGGGCGGCATGCGTTTGAGGAGATAACCGCTCGCGCCGGCCGCCAGCGCTCGAAAAATGCGGTCCGTATCCTCGAACACGGTGAGCATGAGAATTTGGGAATTGGGGAGCAGCGGCTTGAGCCGCTGAACGCACTGAATGCCGTTCAAGCCCTCCTCGAAATTGATGTCCATGAGCACGACGTCGGGCGCTTCTTTGGGAAGCTGCGCCAACGCTTCGTCGGCCGTCGCATAGGTGCTGACGCAACGAATGTCGGCAGCCGAGTTCAAATAGCCGGCGATGTTCTCGCGAACTCCCGGATCGTCTTCAACAAGGGAAACCCGAATGATCGGCTTCATAAGGCTGGGGCGGGGGCTGGAGAGGCTTCAATGGTGGCCAGCGGCAGGGTCAGCGTTATTGCAGTGCCCCGCCCGGGCTGGCTTTGAATTTCACACCGCCCGCCAATGGTTCCCAGGCGGGCGCGCATGCCCCGCAAGCCCGTTCCGCCCCGCCGCCAACCGGCGGCGGGTGGGTGGGGAGGCTCGGCCAGGGGCGGCGGAAGCACAAATCCGCAGCCGTTGTCCGAGATGTGGATTACGAAGCAACCATCTGCAGTGGTCATTTTAATGGCGAGGTGGGTCGCTTTCGAATGTTTGAGCGCATTTCCCAGTGCCTCCTCGAACGCAAGAAACAGGTTGTGCCGCACCTCGGCTGAGAGCGCTTGCTCGGGAACCGTGCCCGGCATTTTCAGGTCGTAAGGCAGCGCCGTGTTCTGAAGATACTCCGCCGTGTATTGGCCCAGGTAGGCGACCAGGTGCTCCAGGGAGTCATTGCGGGGGTCCACCGCCCAGACAATTTCGTCCAGCGAGTGGAGCAGGTCCCGCGACGTGCTCGCGATGGAATCAAGCTTGTTGGCGGCAGGGGACACCTCGGCCAGCTCGTTGCGGGCCCGCTCGCACAGAAAATTGATGCGCGTGAGCTTGGAGCCCAGCTCGTCATGCATGTCGCGGGCAATGCGGGAACGTTCCCTTTCCATCGCCTGCTGGGCCTGCACGCGGGCGAGTTGCCGGCGCAACCGGCGATGGGAAAGCTTTCGGGCGGCGGTCGCCGCGAGTGCGATGGGCAGGATCACTTCGAGAACAACGATCCAGGGGCTCAGCCACCACGGTGGCGGCACCACCAAGGCCAGTTCGGTTTCCGCCCCCGTCCAGCTCCCCTCAGCGTCGCTGGCCGTCACCCGAAACCGGTACTCGCCGGCGGGCAACCGCCCATACCGTGCCCGGCGGTTGCCCGGGCTATCCTGCCAATCCGGATCAAAGCCCTCGAGTTGGTGCCGGAACCGCGTGCGTTCCGGAAAGGTCAGCGACGGGGCGGTGAACTGCAATTCGAGATCGCGCAAGCCGGACGGAAGCCGGAGCGCTGCCGCGGAACTGGCTGCGGCCAGGCGGGGTTGGGCCCGCCCATCGGCCAGCACAGCCTCCACTCTCACACGCGGAGCCGGACGAAGCGGTTGAAGGGCCGAAGGCGCGAAATTCACCACCCCCGACTCCGTTGCGAGCCAGATTCGGCCGTCGCGCGATCGCAGGCTTCGGGGCCAGCCCAAGGCTCCGCTCGGGGCTGTCGCCGCCGGAAACTCGATCAGCAAAGGCAGGCGTTCGTGGGAAGAGGAGCTGCCCCCGATCCAGGTCCGCGGCAGGCGCGAGACGCCCCTCGCTGTGGCCAGCCAAAGATCCCCTCTGACAGATTCCTCCAAGCCAATCACCGCGTTGTCGGGCAGACCATTGGTCAAAGTCCAATGACGCCAGGCTTCGCCGGTTTGACAATAAAGGCCGGCCCCGGCGGTGCCCACCCAGAGTCGCCCGGCGGAATCTTCCAGCAGCGCGGTGATGGGCTTGCCCGAGGCCATGGCAGGGTCCGACACGCGACGAAACCGATTCGGCGGCTCGAAGCGCAGCACCTCGCCCTTGCTGGTACCGACCCAGACTCCTGCAGTCGCAGCAGGCCGGATCGCGGTGATCGGGTCTCCCGTCAAGCCCTCTTCCCTCCCAAAACTGACCCGCGCCAGCCCCACGAAACGATGAAGACAACCATCCCCTGTGGAAACCCAGGTCCGCCCACCTCCGACGGTGCAGGAGGCCAGGATGGAATCATCGCCCAGCCCCTGGGCCAGCGTGAACCGCATCACCCGACCGTCCAGCATCCGGTGCAATCCATTGCCCAGGGTTCCCAGCCACAGTGTCCTGTCCCGATTGAACGCCAGGGTCGTGATGAGGTTCTGGGCCGCCAGCGGGGCAGGGACGGTGGCGGGATCGAGCACTCCGCCTCTGCCTGCGAGCAATCCTCCGTGTTGAAACCCGGCCCAGATTGTCCCGGTGGGGTCTTCTGCCAGGCAAGTGGCCGGCCCGCCCGGCCCGGAAAACCAGCGGACTGTCCGTTCCCGCAAGCGCAGGAGACCGCCCCGCTGCGTGCCGACCCAGAGATTGCCCTCCCGATCGGAAAACAGCGCCCTCACTTCCGAGTGGTCCCGGCTCTCCCACAGATCCACAGCACGAAAACGCCCGCCGTCGAAATGGAACAGGCCCTGCCCCGTCGTCCCAATCCACAGTTCCCCCGGCCGCCCTTCGCAGATGGTCCACACCTGAAGCGTGGTGGCGCCTCCGCCGCGAAAATAGTTGAATCGCCGGCCCGCCGAAAGGTTCAAAAGGTACGAGTCGCCAAAAGCCCACAGCAAACCATGGCGGTCCTCGAAAATGCCCAGGAACGGCGAGCTCTGTCCCGAAACCTCGGGCCCAAACCGCGCGGGGCGGAGCATTCCGTCAACGACTTGGCGCAAACCCGACCGTGTGCTAACCCATACTCCATTGGAACGGGTGACATGCAACCCCAGAACGGCGGGGTCGGCCAGGGCCGGGTCGGCCAACAGGCGCTCGAAGCGTCCCTCTTGCCACCTCACCAAGCCCTGATCGGTGCCGATCCAGACTTCCCCTTGCTCTCCCGCTCCGAGACAGGAAATCGGCTCGTCTCGCAGCCCCATCGGCGTCGCTTCGCTCTGCCACTCGGTTTCCGAAGCCAGACGGAACACCCCATGCTTGGGGGTGCCAAACCACAAATGGCCCTTCGCGTCCACGCATTGAGCGGTGACGGCCAGGTTGGTGGCATGATCCGCGCGAGGAGTGACGGAAACGAATGACCACCCATCGAATCGTACCAAGCCGCGCGGTGTTCCCACCCAAAGGAAGCCATCACCGGTCTGCTCGATGGAGGTGACGGAATTGTCGAGCAGACCGTCCTCGACGGACCAGAACTGAATTTCAAATTCCGCCGTGTCCACCCGATGCGCGGCAGGCGCCCTCCCCGCCCCGATCGCCAGGACATACCCCACCCCGGCCATCAACACGGTCCGCAAAAACCTTGGCCGGTCAAAGGGGTGAATTCCGGTTGGCCGTAGCCGCGCCATCATGGATTTCTTATCAGTGGCCAGGATGAGTGGCAAGAAGGCAGTCGGCGCCCGGGGCTCTCCGCATGAGGGCCCCCTTCATGGCGTCTGGAGCCGGAAGAAGGTCTTCTCCTCGACCGCTGGCAGGGTCAGCAAGAGGGAATCATTCCAGATCGCAGGGGTGTTGGTGACTGGAGTCCATGCCACCGGCGGAGTGAGGTTGGTGGTTTGATGCAGAACGAGTGGGGACGCCCAGGCCGGCCATGAGAGGGTGAGCTGGCCACCCGAGGCGTTCAGCGTCACGCTCGGCGGCACAAAACTGGCCGTGTAGGTGGTGTTGCCAGACGGGATGGTAATCACATGGGACCCTGCGCCGCCGTCAGACCAAAGCACGAAGGTGTAGTTGCTGCCACCAAGGGACTGGGGCGAGGGCGCTTCGAGAGTTCGGGAGAAACCCGCAACCGCCGGGATTACCGCTGGAGTGGTCCATGCCTGGCCATCAAGTTTGATTCCGAGGCCTGCGGGCACGCTCGCCAGTTCCACGTGCGCGATTTGCGGAGCCAGGTCTCGCCAGACCGTCTGTTGGTTGCCCTGGCTGTCGGTCGTCTGGAGTTTCAGCCGGTAAAAGGCATTGGTGGTGGCCAAACCGGTGGTTGGGACTTGAAGCGTTCCGTTGGTGACACCACTGACGGGACCGAATGCGGGGCTGCTCAAACCGTCCTGATGCAGTTCCCCAGACCAGGCGAACGCGGACGGAGCCAGGGGCGAGTCGGCGTAGTCATAAGCCGCGCCGGAGTAGGAGACGACGGCGCCGCCGGAATAGGTGGCGCCGACGGCCGGCTGGAGGATTACCGGCTGGGGGCCAAACAACTCTGCGGGGGAGAGCGCCCGTGAGCTAAGCCTGATAGAATCCAAACGGCCGTTCAAGTAAGGGTCGGCGGTGTATTGGCTCCGCCCAAAATACGCGCGCGGCGTGGCGATATCCGACGGCAAAACGTTTGCGCTGTGGTTGACTGCCACCGCCACGCCGTTGGTGTAAAGAATGGCCTGTCGCCCATCGAAAGTGACGGCGACATGGACCCACACACCGGTGGGCAGGCCGCCGGGAGATCGAACGACCTGCACGTAGTTTGGCCGGTCCGTGGTGATGGCGGCTTCCAACCGGCCGTCGGAATTGGCGGCGGTTAACATGATCCAGCGGCTGGTGTCGCTGCCAAAATCAAAAATTCGCTGCCAGGCTCCCCCCCCGTTCCATTTCACCCACGCGGCAAAGGTGCGAAAGGTCCCAACACCCGCCGGCAGGCTGGCGTACTGGTTCGCTCCCGACAGGTTCAGCACGCTGCCCCGGACCGCGTCGGTTTGCACCGAAGCGCCGCCCATAAGCGAGGCGTGATAACGGTTGCTGGCATCAAGCCCGCCGGTGGTGAACGGATAAAACGAGCCCCACTCTGTCGTGGAGGTCCCGCGCGTGAGGTGAACGAAAGCGGTCTGCGTGCGGCCTGCGCTGTTGGTGACGGTGAGCGCCACGCGGCAGACCGCGCTCGTGCTCACGTTGGACGGGAGGCTGAAAACGCCCTCGCTGATGCCGCTGAGCGGCCCGACCACGATGTTGGTGGTCCCATTGTCCACCATCTCGATTCGCCAAGTCAGCGCGCCGGGGCCCAGTGGCAGCTCGTTGAAATCCGTCGCGCTCCCTTGAAGCACAACGCTCCCTCCAGGCCACCAGGCCGCGCCTTCGGCCGGCCGGACAATCCGCGGCTGGGGTGCCGCAATTTCCGCTGCGGACAGGGCCCGGCCGTGAACGCGAAACTGGGCGATTTGCCCGTTGAAATCCGGGTCCGCGGAAAACTTGCTGCGGCCCAGGTGGTTGGTCTGAGCGCGCACATCCAGCGGAGACAGGTTCATTACGGTGTTGGTCGCCACCGGCGCCCCGTTGAGGTAAAGCACACCGCGGCTGCCATCCAAGGTGACGGCCACATGCGTCCAGACCCCCACCGGGACTGCACTGGTCGTTTCCAGGATTTGGGTCGTGCCATTCGCGCGAATGTCGCAACGAAGCCGCCCGTTGCCGGACGACGGTGTCAGCATCACGTAGCTCGAGGTATCGTTGCCAAAATCGAAAATGCGCTGCCAGGCGCCCCCCCCATTCCACTTGATGACCGCCGCAAAGGTGCGCGCGTAGGCCACGCCGGGCGGCAGACGCACATACTGGCCGGCGCCATTCAGATTCAGCACGCGACCTCGCGCCGGATCCGTAACCACGGTCGCTCCGCCCTCGAGCAGTCCGTAGTACTGTCCGCGCTCGTCTCGCGCATCAGTGTCGAAGTCGTAAACCGCCGACCAGTCGTTCGTGAACACCGGCCACAGGTCTGGCGTCCAGGACAGCGGCTGGAGGTCGAACTTGGCCTGTCCATAGGCTCCGTACCATGAGGCGTAGGCATTGGCATCGTAATAATGGTAGCTGAACCAGGTTTGGCCGTCCTGCTCGAGAAAAGCGGCATGGCCGGGACCCACGTACTTGCCCGTGCCTTCCAGAAAGAGCGTGCCGCCTCGGTTCACCAGGTCCACGCCGTTGCGGTCGAGGTAGGGGCCGGTGATGCTCGTGCTGCGCCCCACGCGGATTTGGTAGGTGCTGTTCACGCCCGAACAGCAGGACCCCCAGTTCACAAACAAATAGTAAAAGCCGCCGCGGCGGAGCAACCCGGAGGCCTCGATCGAACCGTTGTAGGCCAGCCGATAGGTTGGGGAATTTGAGGAAATGCGCAGGCCGGTGGCCAGATCAAGCTGGACCAGGTAGATGCCATTCCAATAAGAGCCAAACGCCAGCCACGGGTTGCCCGCCCCGTCCAGCACAACACTGGGGTCAATGGTGTTGTAGGGGCTGCCTTCCTGCGACTGGATGACTGGGCCGCGGTCGGTCCATTGATAGGTCGGGTCAGCCGGATCCAAGGTGGGATTGGTGACCAAGCCGATGGCCGAAACCTGCTTGCCCCACGTCGAAACCGAATAGTAGAGGCGGTATTCCCCGTTCAGATAAATGATGTCCGGGGCCCAGAACGTGTTCACGAACCCGGGCACGGCCGCCTGGGTCCAGGCGGGGGGACTCGAGAACACCGTAGGGCCCGCTTTCCAAACCACTTTGTCGCTCGAGGATTTCGAAACGATATTGTCCCCCGTCCCATAAACATAGAACCGGTCTTTGCACTGAACGATGGTGGAGGGGTCATGGATGCCCAAATCACCCCGCAGATGGGGTGGGGCCGCGGGCGTGCCGAGCACGCTGGCGGCCCATGCGGACCCCATGATCGCAACCCGGAATAAATTCCCCCAGTGCCGGTTCGGACTGGCCGCTGTGGCTGGGAACAACTTTCGCACAAATTTCTTGCCGTCAGTTTACTCTCAGATTGATCCCCCGTCATGTCCCATTAACGGGTGACGCAAGAAATGTGAGAAACGGTCCCAGTCAATTGTCCTGCACGCGGGCGAGTCCCAAATCCACGTATTGTCCGCCGCCGGTCTGCCGGCAATGGATCGCCAGGAGGTTCTTGCCAGGCTTGAGGGCCCCTTGGCCGGCAGCCGTGAGCGGGAACAAGTCATATCCCGTTACATAACCTGAGCACCGAACGGCCAGAACACCGTTGATGTAAACCTCGACATCCTCATCGTGGTGCAGCCAGGCCTGGAGATTCTTCAAATTGCCAGCCGGCAATTCGACTTCGCGGCGGAGCCAGATGTCGCGAGTGTTCCAGGTGGTGCCGAGCACCGCGCCGGGCGTCCCCGGCGTTCCAAAGCCGCTGCGCCCCTCTTTCCAGCTCGAATCATCGAACGACGGCTGATACCAATCGCTGGCGGGCTGCGAGGTCGTGTAGCGCCACAAGGCAGGTTCGCGATCGGCGGCGGGAAGCACCGCCGTGATCGTCGGCGGTTGCGGCATGGGCGCCCATTGCTTCGCCTTGGTCCGGTCGCGACGGGCATATTTTTGCCACACCGACTTGTCGTAGAGCAT
>Ga0116145_1003053_pt1 | contig 14422 bp, 17 predicted proteins | sample AD_JPNHG1_MetaG_FD_89747 | JGI IMG/M metagenome (GOLD analysis project Ga0116145, IMG submission 89747) | Active sludge microbial communities of municipal wastewater-treating anaerobic digesters from Japan - AD_JPNHG1_MetaG | ecosystem: Engineered > Bioreactor > Anaerobic > Digestate | place... | reverse complement strand
CTGGGTGTAACTTAGACTGTGCCTTCTTGTAAACCTTCTTTACGAGTTTGGTCGCAATTGCGACCATTTCAGAATCGTCTATTATAGGAATACGAAGATTCGACCCTCTCCTGGCCCGAGTTTTGGGTTCTCTCGTATTTTCCTTTTTCCGCCTCTCCAGTTTCCCGTTTACGAGAATTAAGTGGCTCTTCCCGTGGACCGTCGGAATCTCCATATCCTTCTTTATTCTCTTTATTCCGTTCTTCACGGTGAAGAAACCAATGGGTTTTCTAAGTTCATTTGATAACCAAGATTGAAGTCTTGAAATCTCCTCTGCAGGAACTTGATACTCAACCTTTCCCAGAGGGAGGAGAACGTCCGCCAGTTTATTTATTACTTCTGCATCCACTTTTGCCATAAAAACCTCCTTGTTATTAAAATGGTTTCTTTCTAATAATTAATATATATAGATTCTATACCAAACTATTAAGAACAAAAATTAAAATATGGGAAAAATACTTATACTAAGTACGTGGGGATTCGTTATAGTTATATCCTCTGTACTATTCTTTTATCTTGGATATTTGATAGATAATAAATTTGGAACTGAACCATCCTTTATGCTTGGTCTATTTTTTCTAGCTATATTTTTAACTATTGGAAGATTATATCAAGAAGCATGGAAAAAACGAAACAAATAGTGGGAAACTTTTTTTAAGTATGGGAACATACAATAAATTCTACTAAGGAGTGTAGTATTATGGAAGATCTGAAACAGCTATTAGAAAAAGTGAAGGAAGCAGTAGCGGCAGCGGAAGTTAATCTTACCAAGTTCATAGAAAAGGGAAATAAATCTGCAGCTGGTAGAGTTAGAAAAGACATGCAATATCTTAAAAAGGTTGCACAGGAAATTCGTGTTGTTATTATGGCAAAACTAAAAGAGGGAAAAGAATAATTGATTAAAGATGAGCTTTGGGATAAAATAGTTGAGTCATTTGAAATTGTCGGTTATCGTGAGGTGAAAAATGAGAATGTGGAAAGTGAATCCCAAGCTCCTTTGCAGGAAACACCTTCTAGGAGAGCACCTGGAGATGCATATGTTTATCGGGACTCTCCTAGAAGGAAAAAAAATTGATGGTTATATAAACGGGGGATTAGTTGAAGTTCATAACATTCTTAGAAGGCATGATGAACTTGCAGAAGAAATGAAAAGAAGAGGTTATAAACATAACCATAACCCAAAGTTATATGATTGTCAATTGTGGGAATGTGGATGTGTTGACTCAGAACAAAATATAGTTGAGTTGCATAGAAGATGCGAAGAATGTAGAAGGAGAATTGAATCTAATGGAGTGAAAAATGAATAACGGAAAAAAAGCAGAAATTATAATTGTTGCACCACACCCAGATGATGAAATAATTGGTTGTTATTCAATTTTAAAGAATAAAGATATATCTCCAGTTATTATTTATACAGAAAATATTTCAAACGAAAGAAGAGAAGAGGCATTAAAACTGAAAAATTATATTACAAATATTAAGGTCCAACTATTTCAGAAGTCAATTCCTGGTCATCTTTTATCTCCTCAAAATACTTATTATTTCCCAGATCCAACTTATGAGTTTCACCCAGCACATAGAATGTGTGGTGCAATAGGGGAAAACTTCATGAGAGAAATGAGATATAACGTTATTTTTTATAATGTAAATATGCAAGCCCCGTATATTTTTGAAGTTAGAGATAAGGAAGATAAAAAGAAGCTTCTTAATGAAGTTTACCCATCCCAAAAAGATTTGTGGGAATCTGATGCAAAGTATTATTTATTCGAAGGATATTGTAAGTGGTTGATATAGGAGAAAGAGTATGAGTAAAATTGTAACACTAATGGAGTGGTTTAAAGAAATAACTAGGTATCCTCATGATACACATAAATTTGTTCAGGTTTTAGAAAGAGAAGTTATTGAAAATCCAAGTAATCCAGATGAAAGTTTTGAAAGAATTATTGTTAACATTTATACTGATACACATTGTTATAATATAATTGCGATTGATAGATTTAATAGTGATGGGTATCTTGGATGCCAAGTTTCAACCAGAAAATCTAGAGCAGGAGAAGATTGGTTTAGAGGTAACGATTTACCAGACGGTCCATTTACGAGAAATACATGGGAAAAGATCAAGGATGCAATTATTGGATATGAATTAGTAGAGTTATCAATTAGTCATGAATATGATGAATGTAACCTTCCTGAAAATTCTTCTCATTGCTGCGCAGAATCTGTTCCTATTGACGAAAGTCAAAATCCAGTAGCTTGTAATATTAGTTCTAAAGATTGTAAAACCTGAAGTTGATTATATTTCTCAGGAGAGAAAAATGAGTAGATTAATTTTTGTTCCACAGTATCCATCTAAAATGAGATATCAAGAATGGTGGATATCAGAATTTTCAAAAAATTTTTGGAAGTATTATGATGATGTAGTTGTTCTTGGTATAAGAAGTCATTTTGGAATTAAGGATCCATTCAGTTCTAAAGGATATGATGAAAATTCTTGGGATAATGCTCTCAAATCTGACGCTCAAATGTTTTCTCCGATTGATGCTGCAATTAAATTTGAGTTAGAACAGATTCAAGAATACTTAGAATTAAAACTTGAATTAGATGATACTCTCTTTATGGCAGATCTATCGTTTCCTGGGTTCTTCGCAAATGTATTACATCATAGAAGACCAAGAAAATGTTATGCATTTTGTCATGCTACAAGTTTAAATAAGGGTGATTATTTTTCTACGGTTAGAAAAAGCAAATGGCATGTAGAATGTGGGCAATCATATTTATTTGATAAGATATTCATTGGTAGTAAATATCATTATGAAAAACTTACTGAACTAGGATTGCCATGTAAATTTGATGGATTGAAACTTAAGATTCTTGGTTTACCAAATCCTCCAATGCCAACATTTAAGGAAGAGAAAAAACACAATATTATATCAGTATCCAGACCATGTTATCAAAAAGTTAATCAAGAAATTGAAGAAGCGATTGAAAGAGAATTTGGAAAGATAGTTAGAAAAGAATGTAACACTTGGGAAGAATATTATAAGTTTTTGTCTAGTGGAAAGATATTGTTAATTTCTTCTAGAGAAGATACTTTTAATTATACTTTACTTGAAGCTATCAATAATAATACAATAGTTTTAGCTCCAAATGATATTGTTTTTCCAGAGTTACTTGATTCAAATTATTTGTATAATAATGTAGATGATTTATCAAATATAATATTTAGTTGTTTAACTGAAAAAGAATATAAAGTTCCATCTATAAAATATAGAGGATTAGTAGATACATTCTTTGAAAATTTAATAAAAGAGATGAAGGAGTAATTTATTTATGAATCTTTGTTTTTGGTGTGGAAAAGAATCTAAGTTTGAACTTTCCAATGGAAAATTTTGTTGTTGCTCGACACCAAATTCATGTATAGGTTTTAGAATGAAAAATAGTTTATCTCATAAAGGAAATGTTCATAGCGCAGAAACAAGATCAAAAATATCATTATCTAATAAAGGGAGAAAAGTTACACCAGAAACTAAAGAGAAGATAAAAGAATCAATGAAAAGAAAAAAAGATTCTGGTTGGATAAATCATCCAGAATCTACAAAAATAAAAATATCTGAAAAACTAAAAGGAAGAAAAATATCTAATGAAACGACAAAGAAAAGATTAGAAAGTAGAAAAGGATATAGACATACTGAAGAAACTAAAGAGAAGATAAGACTTTCTAATATTGGAAACATAAAACATACAATTGAGTCAAAAAGAACCCTCAGTGAAAGAAATAAAAAATTATGGAAAGATAGTAGTAGTTATTTTAGAAGTGAAGAAAACAGAAAAAGACAAAGTGATATGATGAAAAATGGGTTTGCTGCATATATGTGTTCCAAAATTAGAAGTCCATCCAAACCACAAATACAATTATATGAAATAAGCAAAGAATTATTTCCTTCTTCTATTTTACAATATAAAATAAATAATTTTTGTGTTGATATAGCTATCCCTGATATGAAAATAATTTTGGAATATGATTGTTGGTATTGGCACCAGGATGAAGAAAAAGATCTTAAAAGACAAAAAGAAATTGAATCATTAGGATGGAAATTTATTAGATTTAGAGACTATATTCCAAATAAGGAACAATTATATAAAGAGGTTAGTAATGTTCAAACTTTTTAATTCTTGGCTTTTTGATGGCAACCTTAAATCTGATATTCCAAATAAAGAAGTTCTTCTCAAGTATAATTCTCCAATCACATCAATGTATGCAATCAATATTTTTCTCGCATCTGGAAAACTAAATTATTACTTAAACCAACAATTCAATAATATTGGTTTGTGGTACTTAGATAAAGAAGAACTATTTAAATTCATTAAGAAGTGTGTTAAGGATTTTAAAATCCAAAGAAATCAATTATCATATATTCCGTATCCAAAAAAGAAAGATAAAATTTGGAATGAAATAAGAAACAGATTTCCAACTATAAAAGATTATGAGGTTAGTCTTTTGTGTGACTTGATTGAAAAAAATCCTGAAAGAGAAGCGATATATACAGCATTAGGAATTGAAAAATCAGAAAAGAAAAAAACGAAAAAAGAAGATAAGAAAGAAAAGAAAACAAATATTTCTTTAAAAGAACTAATAGAAGAAAATTTTTCAATAATGGAAGTTGAGTTTAAAAAGTAGGAGATATCTATGGCTATAAGTATTAAGAATTCTTTTGCAGATTGTCTTACCTGCAAACTTCTTAATGCTCCATCTTGTATATTAGAAACCAATAGTGAAGATGACTTATCCAAAGTAGAAGTTATTTTTATTTCTGAGAATCCCGGAAAAGATGAAGTAGAAAAGGGAGTTCCCCTCATTGGAAGAGCTGGGCAGACATTTAGAAAGTATTTTGATAAATACTTTAAAAAGAATTTCAAATGGTTATTGACGAATACTGTTTTATGCTTGACCCTGAATGAAGATGGGAATACAGGAAATCCTGATGATGAAACAATAAACAAATGCAAAGAAAATTGTTTCAATATAATTGATATATGCAAACCAAAGCTCATAGTCTTGATGGGAACATCTCCAATGAAAGCATTTGGTATTGCAGAAAGTGGTATTACTAGTCCTGATAAAGCTGGAAACTTTTTTAAGTGGAGAGGATATGATGTCTTTTTAACTCTTCATCCATCTTATATTAACCGAAATAAAAATATGGAACCAAGATTTGATGGAGATTTGAAAAGAGCAGCAGAATATCTAGGGGCAAAATTCAATGAAGTTAAAAAATCTATTTCGACAACTAAATCCGGGGTATATTATTACAAAATACCAGATAAGTATTATTCAGCGGATTATAAACTCATTGATACCCAGTTCATCGGGAAGTCGCGTGAAGTTATCTACATCTTTAGAGACAAGGATAACAATAAAGTTTATCACAGAGAAAATGACGATTACATTTGTTATCAAATAAAACCTGGTATTGATCCAAAGAAAGTTGTATCATACAACGATTTGTTGCAAGTTAAAATTCCTTATGGGCAGAAGTTTAATTTAGATCCAGAAATAACATATGAAGGAGATTTGAAAATTACAGTTAAGCATACACAAGATTACTATTTACGAAAAAAAGAAGAGGAACCAGATATACCATTAAATATAATGTTTATAGATATTGAAACATATTCATATGGTCTTGAATTTTCAAATATTGAAGATGCAAACGATTCAATTGTAATGATTACATATTGTTATCATAACGATGTTGTAACTTTTGTAGTTGATCCAAAAATGATTGTAAAAGGAAATAAGCAGGAAATAAAAAAAGATCCAAAAATTGTAATTTGTAGTAGTGAAAAAGAACTGTTGAGCAAGTTCTTTTCTGCAGTTAGAAAGTTGGATCCTGATATTATTACAGGTTGGAATTGTATTTATGAAAATGAATATGTGTGGATGCAAGATAGAATAAGTAAAATCAAAAACACAAAAATTGGAGATAATACTTTAAACTATGGAAATATAATAAATAAAATAAGAACAGGAAAGAAACGAGGAAACGAAATAAAGTTATCCTGTGGGTTTGATATTATAACATCTGATAACCATGTATTTCCAGTTTCTGTATTTAAAAAAGGAAAGTTCGTTACAATAGATTCTATAATGAGTAATCATAAAGATTTAAATGTATCTGAAATTAAAAAACTTATGAAGGATAATGATATTTATTTTATTATGGACAGAAGAAAAAATACAAATGCTCCCTATACATATAGGAATTTTTTACTAGAAAACTTGGATTTATTATTAGATTTTGACTTTTTTGATTTATCTATTATAGATAAAAAAATTACAAATAAAATTAAAAATATGGATGGAATAGATAAAATTATTTCTGCAAGAGATTATTTTCTGAGAAGTGACTTTTTCAAACACAATAAATTTTCTTATAAAAATCTAATTAATTTTGTTACAAAAGATGAGATTATTAATCAAATTAATAACTTCGATATTCAATCATTTATAATAAAAAATAGACGTGTAGAAATTAATATTTCCAAAGAAATAGATAATGATGATTTAGCTCTTCTAGGTTTTACCTATACTGATGGATTTTGGTCAAAATATGATGATGTATGTCACTATGATAATAAAGATTATGAAAATGTTATTTATTATTCAAATATAATAAATAAATATAGAAAAAATAAAATTGAAAACATAAGTAAAATTTTTAATAAAAGGGATAATCTATACTCTTTTAGTTTAGGAAATTATACGAATAAATTTATGTTATTAATGCCATTTATATACAACAAACAAAGGAAAAAAGAACTAAATGTTGAGATGATATCTAGGTTATCACAAAAACAATTTTATAGTTTCTTAACTGGCTTGATAGATGGAGATGGAAGCTCAACCGAAAAAGAGATTTCGATATGTTGTTATGAAAACAATGGAAATGACAAAAAGTCAATTCAGAAATTGTTATTTTGGAATAATATCTTTTCATATTGTGGTTCTGATGGAGTTCGGATCCCAAAGTTTAATTATAATGAGGAATTCGTAAAAAATATTAAGATAAATCATTCTGATAGAAAAAATGTTTTAGAGAGTAGCAGAAATTCATTTACATTTAACAATTCTTGCAGTAACATGATAAAAAAATTTATAAATGATGATAATATTATAGTTCTCTTAAATAGTATTAATGAAATAGAAGAACTAGAAATGGTTGATATAGAAACTGAATCTCATTATTTTATATGTAATGGAATAAAAACACATAATTGTAATTATTTCGATATACCCATGATCATAAATAGGGCTAAAAAGATTGGTCTTGATCCTGGTGGTTTATCTAAATTTGGTCAGGTTAGCTTCGATTTTTATCAGGGATATGTTGATGTTGCTGGATTGGTTTGCTTGGATATGATTGATCTATATAAAGCATTTACACAATCAAGGAAGGAAAGTTATTCTTTAAATGCAATAGCAATGGAAGAGTTAAAAGAAGGAAAGCTTGAAACATCTTCAATGTTTTCAAAGATGTATAGAGAAAATATAAATAGGTCGATAGAATATAATATTAAGGACGTTACACTTCTTAGAGATTTAAATAATAAACTAAAACATATTCAATTACAAGATGAGCTTAGAAGAATTTGTAGATCTAGTTTTAGGGGATCTAGAAGTTCAATGGGTCAGCTTGACTCACTTTTAGTTACATTCTTGAAAGAAAGAGGTTTATCTTCAAAGAATGCTATTCTCCAAGAAAAGGAAGAAGCATTTGAAGGGGCGTTTGTAAAGGAACCTATTGTTGGTCTTCATGATTATATTGTTGACTTTGACTTTACATCACTGTATCCTTCTATTATCAGAACTCTCAATATTGGAGTAAATACGTTTTGTATGAAATTAAAGGATTATAAACTGGGATATGATTTGGTTTATAATCGGGAAGCACTTCCTGAAAAAATTAAAGTTATTATTGATCCAGTTCAAAAACCAATGGAGATTGAAATAACCAGAGAACAACTACTTAAGAAAATTGAAGATTCAAATCTTATCTACTCAATTAATGGCTGTTTCTTTAAAAAGACAGAAACATCTTTTTATAGTGAAATTCTTGAGGGAATTTTGCAATCTAGAAAAGTATATAAAGGAAAGATGTTCGAAGCAAAAGAGTCTGGAGATAAGGAGAAAAAAGATCTATATGATATCAGACAATTAGTCTATAAAGTTTTGGCAAATTCACTATATGGTATTTTAGGAAATAAAGTATTTAGATTTTTCAATGTTGATTGTGCTAGAACAATTACATTAACTGGACAGGAAATGATTAAAAATGCAATTATTGAAGCAAATAACTATGTTGACTATTTGAAAACTGGAAAACATATAAGGCCAGAACCATTAACAAAAGAAGAAATGTACGGAGATGTTTCTAGAAAAACACCGTATATTATAACAGGGGATACAGATAGCTTATTTGCTACACTTCAAGATATTGTTGGAAAAGATAAATTAGAAGATTTGAAACCAATTTACGAATATTGTAATAAAATTCAGACATTTTTAAATAAAGATTTAATTCCTGAAATACTTAAGAAACATAATATAGATATTGAAAGGAATAAACTTGAACTTAAAAATGAGTTAGTTATAAAACGTGGATTGTTTATTTCTAAAAAGCATTATGCTGTTAATGTTATTTCTCAGGAAGGTGTAAAGACAGATGAAATTGTAGCAATGGGCTTGGATACAAAAAGATCTGACTATCCATCATATACTAAAGAATGTTTAAAAGAACTATTTGATATATTACTAAAGAGCGATAAACCATCTATTGCGAGAATTATTAGATATGTTAAGGATAAAGAAAATGATTTTATTGATAAGATAAAGAAAGGAGATAAGACAGTTGCAAGACCAGTATCTTGGGGAAAGAAAATAGATGATTATAAAACTTTACCACAAGGGGTCAAAGCAATGGAGAACTGGAACAAATTAATGTATAATACTCATAATGTTGGATCTAAAAGTTATCTGTTCCATATTCAGGGAATTGATCTTGATAGAGCACCAAAAGAGATTTCTGAAAACTATAATAAGAACTTTTTGGGTAATGGAAAAAAATTGGAAGTTATTGCTGTTCCAGAAGATGAAAAAACCCTTCCATCATATTTAATTCCTGATGTGACCAAAATGTTAGAATTCTCTTGGAAAGACAGATATAAGATACTGCTTGGTCCTTTAAATGAAGTAAAAGAAGAAGATAAGATACTAAAATTCTAAAGGGGGCACTATGACAAAGGTAGTTAGACTAATCGAGTGTTTTCAATCGTATCAAGGAGAAGGACCAGATACAGGGAAGTCTATGTTGATAGTAAGATTTAAAAGATGCAATAGAAATTGTTCTTGGTGTGATACTTCTATAAAAATGAGAATTTCTGTTGAATCAGAATACGAAATCCAAACTATCCAATCTACTCTGGATGATAAAAAGTGTGGTCTTCTGATTACAGGTGGAGAACCAACATTTAACTTGAATTTATCTGGAACCCTTGATCTTATAAATTGTACTAATGCAAAATATTATAATGTAGAAACAAATGGATACGCATTGATGAAATTAATTAAGGATGTAAAACCAGAAAAAAATATAAAGTATATCTTATCACCAAAATTATTTACTGATAAAGATTTAGATTTTTACATTGACTTGACAAAGAAAATTTATATAAATGAAAAAGTCTATATCAAAGTAGTTGCTGAAGATAAGAAGTTTGTTCATGATTATCTTAAGTTCTTAACTAGTTTTAATATTAATGATAGAGTTTATCTAATGCCAGAAGGAAAAACTAAGGACGATTTAGTAAATAATAGTCCATGTGTATTTGATATGTGTGAAAAATATAAATTTAATTTCTCTTCTCGAGAACATATTATATATGGTTTTATATAAAATGGGGGTGATAATGATCCATGAACGAAAAGAAAAATGAAATGCGTGGGGTTTTTGTAGAGAGAAGAGATAATGAAGATATGGAATCTTTGATAAAAAGATTTAAGAAAAAAGTATCCAAATCTGGGATTCTTCAAGATCTAAAAAGAAAAGCTTTCTATATAAAACCAAGTGAATATAGAAAAAAGAAGAGTTTGGATGCTAGAAGAAGAAATGAAAAAGAGCATGCAAAGAACTTGAAAATAAATGGTAAAATTAGGAAAAGGAGCAAGGATTATGAAAACAGTAGAAGCGATTTGTGATAAGGTTGTAGCAAAGGTACTATTTCAACAAGAAGTAAGAAAAAGTGGAATTGTAATTCCAGAAACTGTAAAGGCAGAACCTCAAAATCGTGGAGTTGTTGTATCAGTTGGAAAAGATGTAAAATATGTAAAAGTAGGAGATACTGTATTTTATCATCCACGCGGTGGCCAAGATTTTATTGTTGATGATGTTATTTATAAAGTCTTAGGGGAGTCAGAAATCTATGGTATTCTGAAAGAGGCTTAAATGAAACTATTTTTTACTAGTATCATTGCAGTTGGATTTTTAAAAGAAGATGGAAAAATATCATTTTGGATCGATCTATTAGATTTTGATGATGGTGAAAATAGCTGCTCACTTTTCTGTATTGAAAAAGCTGGAGACGAATGGTTCTTTGATCTATTCTTTATTCATATAATCTAGTATTGTTGGAAACTATCTCATTGGATATCTATATCCTTTGTTTGGAATAAATTATGTAATTAAATCTAGGAGAAGGACACGTGAGAAACAACTACGTATGTGCTGGTTTTGAAACTATTGCTGGAATATTAGATAGATTTATAAAAGGACCTGAGTATAATAACAATTTTACACGGAGTGATATCAATAGATTTTTCAGTAATACATGTAATAAGTTTTTACATTCATATGGTCAATATTTCAGAGAAGCTAGAAAATACAATAAGTATTCGAAAAAAGAAAGCGAACTATTTGTGAAATGTAGATCATTTGGATTTTTTGATGATTCTGAGTTTTTTGTTGACTCTGGAGGATTTCAGATATCAGTAGGAATATTGGATAAAGTTAAAACAGATTTATTATTCAATATGTATTATGAGTTCTTAACTGAATATATTGATAGTTATAATAGAGCATTTATTCTTGATGTTCCCCCAGGTCCAAATTGTAAAGTCTTTTCAGACTTTGATGATGTATATAAAATGAACTATGAATCGTATACAAAAGCGGCAAATCTTCCTTCAAATGTAAGAGATAAAATTATTTATGTTCATCATTTTAGAACACCAAAACTGTGGGAAATTTATTCTAAGATATTACATACTGATGGTTTATTCAAGTATTTTAATTATCATGCAACTGGCGGAATAGTAGCAAACCAATCGTCTGATATGGATATTCCGTGTATAATCTACGTAATTCCTCTTATTCCTCTGGTAAATGAAGTATTGAAAAATAAAAGAACTACATTACATTTTCACATTCTTGGTGGATCAAACTTTAGAGAAATTTTATTTTATGAGTTATTCAAGTTACATATGATTCTTCTGGTTTATTCAAGGGACTAATGAGAGGAAGATATGTATATATTATGGATGGTGATGTAATTAAAAAGGTTGATATCAGAACTAACTCACTGTCTTTGAGATATAGAAATGAAGAGAAGAAAATAAACGAAAAATATTTAGGAACCTTAGATGAGTTTGCAGATACATTTGGTTTTCAAAGGATATCAAGATCTGATGTATACTGTAAAAAATCTGGAACATTTCATACAGATGTAAAAATATATACTATGCTTTATTCATTATTCATGTACTCAAAAGTTCAAGATAAAATGAGAAGTGTTGTTGGAGACTTATATCCCTTATATGAGTCTGGAGAACTAGATGAATTTAATACTAAAGCGGAACTTATAACTAGAAATATTAATAATGAAAAGATTACTCGAAAGCAGCAAAATAAAACATATAGTATAGTTAGATCATTGGATATGTTAACTAATTTAGATGAAGATTATTGTAAACATATTGTTGAGAAGTTTTTAGCAAAGGATGAGTTTATTGAGTTACTAAATGGGAATAATAAAATTATGAGGTGGTAGAATGTCATTCCCTTCGTATTCTGGTAAGAATTGTGTTCTACATGCTCAGGAAATTTCGGTGCCAACTTGTAATACTAGAAATGAGTCTCCTATTTATGATAGTTATGGTTTTCGAATAAATCCTTTGAAGGAAGAAGATCTAGAAGAAGGTGAACTTTTATGTGATGTTTGCAAAGGATATGGTTATACTTATGATACTACTTGGGGAAGGATGGTTTGTAAAAAATGTCAAGGGATAGCAAAATTAGATTGGGTTGAAAGAATAGTTGGAAAGAAACAACCTGAGTTTACTACATGGTCTGGGTATACAGCAGTTTCTGGTTGGCCTTGGGTTGGTGGCAGTGGTTATTTTACATCCAGTGATTTTACATCCAGTGGTTATGTTGGATCTAGTTTTTATGTTGGAGCTAGTAATTATCCTATAGATTATTCTGTTGCCCCTATTTCTATTGAAAAGTCTGAAGGGGAATCTCTATGTGAAGAGTTTTCCTCCCCATCAGGAAGTTCATCAGATAATTTTAATAGTATGAAATTTAGAATTTTTGATTTCGGAAGCTGGAAAAATATACCAACCATAGTTGCTAAAAATAAAAACATTAACAAATTGATAAATGGATTTAAAACCTTGATGAATGGAGATTAAACTTGATTACACAAAATTTTGTTGATTCTTGTTTTCTTTTAGTTTTTAACAAAAACACAAAAGTCAGAAGAAGTCATACGTTGTATAGAGATATTAAATCTATTATAGACTTCTATAAGAAAACAGAAAAAATAAATATTCCAATTGCTATAAAGAATAAAGTAGATTGCCTCTATAAAGTTTGTGATATGAGATTGAAAGAGAAGCATATTGATAATATTTTAGATAGTTTAGCATTTAGTGAAAAGTTTAGACCAATTATTGATTTTATTCAAACCAAGATGAATGAGGAAGTTAAGGATGATGTTTTAGAAAGTCATATCAACCAAATAAGGTTAAGAAAAAAACTAAATACCATGTTAGAAAATTATGATAAGATTAAGGGATTCGTTGAAGTTGTAAGTGATGCTTCTTTCGATTCGATAGATGATGTTATTTTAGATTATGAGCAGATTGTTAGAGAATCATATTTAGGATTAATGGATGCAAGTAGATCTACAGCACTGGAAGCCTCAAAATCTCTGGATTTAACTAAAGATAGTTATGAAGACGCGTTATCAAAAGCATTAGAGAAATATGAAAGAAAAAATACAACACCAACTGGGTATCCAATCTTTGATAATGATATTTTTAATGGTGGATTTGAACCATCAAGACTTTATATTTTTGGGGGTGGAAGCGGTTCTGGGAAGTCAACATTGATGTTAAACTTTATTGCTAACTGTGCAAAAAATCGTTTGATTCCAGAAAGAGATAAAGAAAAGAAAATTGAAAATGTTTTTATATATGTAACACTTGAAAACTCTGTAGATGAAACACTAATGAGATTATACCAGATATTATTCAACAAGACGATAAGGGATGCAATAGATGACATAGTTAAGTTAGGAAAAGATTATATTGAAAAAATTATTAAAGAAAAATTTTTAGAAAGTAAATCAACTTTGATTCTTAAGTATTATCCAGGAATGTCGATAAGTACAGTAGATTTATCAATGGTTTTGGATGATGCTATTTTAGAATATGGAAAAGAATCAATTAAAGGATTATTCGTTGATTATTTAGATCTTCTTAAAACAGATATGAAATATGATCTATATAGATTAGAATTAGGATTTATTACTCTATCTCTAAAGAGTTTAGCTGTTCATTATAGAATTCCTATTATTTCAGCTACCCAATTAAATAAATCTGCTTACAGAACAACAGATGCAAAAAGTTTAAATCTAGATCAAATTTCAGAATCGGCAAAGAAGATAGAGCATTCAGATTGTATATGCCTTCTTATAAAAGATGGGACTGTTGAAGATAAGGTATATATAAAAGTAGGAAAAAACAGAAGTGGAAAATCAGATCAATCTCTAGAATTTAAAACACAATTTAAATATTTTAGATTTTTAACCGGTTTTAAAGTTACGAATCCAGATAAACAAGATAACTCTGGAATTGATACATTTGATGAGAATAAGAAAATTGGATTTGGTGGACTTGGTCCAATGTAAAGGAGGAGTATATGTCGTGTGTTGTTGCATACGATTCTGGAAATGGAGAAGTATATCTAGGTTGTGATTCTATAGCAATTGATGGAAATGATTACTCAATACGAAAAGATAAAAAAATTTTTGTTAAAGGTGGATT
>Ga0116145_1003049_pt1 | contig 14427 bp, 10 predicted proteins | sample AD_JPNHG1_MetaG_FD_89747 | JGI IMG/M metagenome (GOLD analysis project Ga0116145, IMG submission 89747) | Active sludge microbial communities of municipal wastewater-treating anaerobic digesters from Japan - AD_JPNHG1_MetaG | ecosystem: Engineered > Bioreactor > Anaerobic > Digestate | place... | reverse complement strand
TGTCTTCCGGCGACTCTGTCGTGTGGACGTCGTTATAGATCTCGACGGGCTTGCTGGCATTGAACGTCACGAAAAGAGTGGGCCCCGAGGTGATCGTGTCCGCGGAGTCTCGCACCTGTGCGTGGCGAGAGAGGAAGACCTCGTAGTGGTAGAAGCTCTGTCCCTCCCACTGACATCGCTGCATCCAGACAACGGCTTCCTGACTCTTAAGTTCCCTGGCACCGACGTGCAGCGAGAAATCACCGTGGAACTGCAAGACCTGGGTGCCGTCGGGCTCGGGGCGCAGATACACGTAGCCGGCGAAGATTTCGGGTTTGGCAAGGATAATCCCGGCCGGCAGGAGCGTGCTTTCCGCCTGGGCATCGTCAATCGGGAGAAGCGGGCGTGGCTGGCCATGCAGCGGAAACGCCGTCACCAGCCAGATCAACAGCACAGTCCCAACCAGTGAGGCGGTTCTTGCCAATGTGTCGGGCCTTTCCATGGTCAAGCAAGCCGCAGCGTGGGTTCGCTTGCTGCTATCTTCGGCCATCTCTGCGGGCACGATGTCCCCATGGGCGGGCATTATAAAGGTGAGTGAGGCGGCGTCAACGCGGCCGGACACTACATAGGCGCAAGTGTTGCGGGGACGCAGTGCAATGAGCGGTTTTGGGCCATCATCGGCAAGGCCGAATTCCCGCGCAGTCGCCTCCTGGTCAGGGGCGGCCGGAAGCGGTTATTTCTCGACTTGGAGGAAGAACGTACGGTAGCCGGCAATCGTCCTGACCCGCAGCCGGACGCCTCTTGCCAAGGCTTCCTGGCTGAGGGCTTGCTTCAGAGCTGCGACCGTTCTCACCTCTTTGCCTTGAACGCTGATGATGAGGCTGCCGGGGCGCATTCCCTGAGCATGGGCTTCCCCGATGGGGTCAACCTCGGTGATGACCAACAGATTCTTGACCTTGTCGTATTCCTCGTCCCAACCGTATTGCTTGGCAAGCTCCTCGTTGAGTGCCTCGACGGTGATGCCGATTGCGGCGATCTCGGCGGGACCAGATTTGCGGTCTTCTTTTTCGGTATCGCCTTCTTCGGTGCGTCGGCCGCCCCAGGTGAAGAAGTCCCGTGGCTGCTTCTCGATCGTGACCGGGATGGCGATTTCCTTGCCGTCGCGCCAGACCTTCAGGTCGACCTTGGTGCCCGGCGAGGTTTTGGTGACCATCATGGTGAGCTGCGTGGCTTCCTTGGTGGGCTTGCCGTCGTATGAGAGGATCACGTCGTCCATTTTCAGGCCCGCCTTGGCCGCGGGGGTGTCTTCAAAGACGTCCTCGACAAGCACGCCGTCGTCATGATCCAAGCCGAAGGTCTTGCCGAATCCCGGTCCGTAGGCGTCAAGGCTGACGATGCGCACCCCCAGATAGCCTCGAACGATTTCCTTGCCTTCCTTGAGGGATGGCAGGATTTCTTTGATCGTCTTGCTGGGGATGGCGAAGCCGACTCCCATGTATCCGCGGGTGAGACTGTTGGTTGCGATGGCGGTATTGATGCCGATCATCTCGCCGCGCATGTTGACCAGCGGGCCGCCGCTGTTGCCGGGATTGATGGCCGCATCAGTCTGGATGAGGTCTTCGTAGGGAATCTCGAGCAGGTGCGAGCGGCCCTTGGCGGAGATGATGCCCTGGGTGACGGTCTGATCGAGGCCAAAGGGGGAGCCGATCGCCAGAACCCAGTCGCCGACTTCCATTGCATCGCTGTCCCCAATGGTGATGGCGTGGAGTTTGTCCGCATTGATGCGCAGGAGGGCGAGGTCAGTCTTGTCATCACGGCCGACCACGTCGGCTTTTACCTTCCGGCCGTCGGGCAACCGGACGTCGATTCGCCCCTGGCCGTCTTCAACATCAGAGACGACATGGTTGTTGGTAATGATGTATCCGGCCTCCGCGTCGATGATCACGCCGCTGCCGGTGCCCTCGCGCGGGCGCTGGGGCAGGAGACGCGGATCCTGGAACTCCTCGAAAAACTCCCTGAAAGGCTCGGGGATCTGCTTGGGGTCAATCTGGGGTCTGCGGCCTCGACGTTCCGGCGGCTTGGCAGTCGTGGTGATGTGCACCACCGTCGGCTTCACCTGCTTGGCCACGAGCCTGAATGCCTGCGAAATCGCCTCGACCTTAGCCAGGTGCTCCTTGTCGGCCTCGCGCACGCCCTTCTCGACGGCATAGGCGACGCTCCCGATGATCTGCTCGTGGAAGTACATTCCGACCAGTACGAGGACGACCATCACGAGCAGGAAATGAAGCCACTTGTTGTTGGATTCGGCCATTGATATATGCCTCCTCGGTCTGCACCCTCAGATGGTATTCTGCAAGGGCATCAAACCGTAACACCCGGAAGGAATTGATGCCTCCGGCGGCCCTGAAGCCATCGTAGCGTCGCCCTAAGGTGGATCGCTTTCTTGCGAGCCGCAACCCAAGCACACTGCGATCCCGAAACATGCGCGCAGCTCGCACACATGTCCGACCGCAAGGTTCTGTATACTTAGACACACTGTCCGGCGCACGGTGTTAGTTATCGGCCGGTTTAATTCCTGAATGTACTGTAACACATGGCCGGGCAAGCTACTATGGGACTCAGTGCTGCCTGACGGATGGTCGTCTCAGGCGAGCTGCAAGCGGTACCAGCAGGGTTAGCAAGGACAGAAGTGTCAGTCCAATGCCTGCGCTCAGTCCCACAGGGCGGTATCGCCAGATAATCCGATGACGTCCGGGCGGGACGGCAACGCCTTGCACCAGGGCGTTGACCCGGTGTGGCCGAGACACCAGTCCATCAATCTCGACGGTCCAGCCGTCGTCGTAAGTCTCGTTGAAGACAAGAAAGGCAGCGACCGTGCTGCTTGTGTCAACCAGCAGTTCTTCGGCTGAGGGTCGCCGCCATTGGAGCGATGCGGCCGATCCTGGCGCCTCTGCAAACACGGGTTGTCCGAGGTCCTCGACTACCACATGGGTTGGGTCTTCAAGCTGGCTGGGTCGGGCCTGCAGGAGCTTGACGGCTTGCAGCAGGTCGGTCGCCGGCGTCACGCGCTTTGCCCAGAATAGCAGAGGACTGGCATTTCTCAACTCATAGAGCGAGATGTCACCCGGCAGATCGGTGACGTGGTTCCAGGGTGATCGGGCTTCAGTCGCCGCAGGCGCGGTTGAAATCGTTTGCGGGGGTGCCGCCGCGCGTCCGAATGCGGCATGGCTGACGGTCACAGGTTGACCATACTCCGCTTTGACCCTGACTCTGATCGGGCCGTAGGCTTGGTCGCACCGAAACTGGAAACGCATACGGCGAGGACCAACGGCAAGGTCCTCGGGCGTCAACATTCGGATTTCTTCGATCTGCTCGACGTTTTGGGTTTCCAGCCTGACGAACCAGCGGTTACTCTCTCCGGGGGTGGGAGTTGCGTCGATTTCAAGCTCATAAATTCCGGCCGACGGGATGTTGACGGGCCAGAGCAGGTCGTGACCTGCGCGGACCGGAACCGGTAGTTCGGTTCCGTCAATGAGGGAAAGGTTGGGCGCTGGGGCGTCCGGCCACAAGGCGGCCTCGACGAGTGCTCGCTCCTGTCTCGATCGTACCGCAATGAACCGCACCCCCAGCGATTTGAGAAGCCTGGGGTCGCGGAGCAGAGAAAGCATTTCCTGGCTCGATCCCCAGGGCATGAACCGCAGAAGCAGCCGGCTGGACAGCGGCCAGAGCGGCCCGTAGCCGTGGACCGTCGAAATGTCGCGCTGTACGTTTGTCTGGGGCCAGAGCATCTCGATGGGGCGATTGTAGTCGGCCGAAAACCGCGGAACGAGAAGCCGATGGCCGTCGTCCGGTTTTGTTGCTGCGATGGCGCGGGCCAGTTCCGGCGGGTTTTGCAGGTCCGACCGCTGGTATGTCCGGACATCCACATCGATGAAGGCGGCGACCGAGGCCGCGTCGACCATCATGACCAGAAACAAGAGCACGAGTTGGTGCGTGCGGCCACGATCGACCCATCGTAGCAAGAGGGCCCCGGTTGCGGCGGCAAGCAGGATGGGCCACCAGATAGCCGGGTTGCCGGGGCGAATGGCCGCCCGAAGTCCGCTGAAGAAGACGTCTGCGTTCCAGCGTCCCGCGAAGGCCGATTCCAGCGAGTTCACCTGCCATCGAGCCGTCACCATCAGCAGCACACAAATTGCGAAGGTGATGGGCAGGATGCGTTTCACCACATATCGGATTCCACCTGTCGCTTTATCGGCGGCTGGTTGTGATGACAATACGGCGGAGATGACCGCCGAAGCGAGAATCGGCATAGCCAGCGACCAGCCGAGGATCCATCGTGCCGGAACTCGAAGGCTGCGGTAAAGCGGGACGCGGAACAGCAACTTGGCCAGGGGGGTGAGCTCGCCGAGAGCCAGCAGCAGAACCACAAACGAGGCGATCCACCAGAAGAGGATTTCTCGATTCCATGGGCGCGAGGAGGCTCGCTGCAGCTCGGTACCCTGAGCTCGGAGCGAGGCCAGGCGAACCGACGGTCGTTGATGGCCCCGCAGCAGCCAATAAGACGCCAGCGCCAGAACCAGAATCAGGATGGTCCCGTACGCCGACTGCTCGCAAAAATGGGAGATGCCCCACCACGGCTGGTGCCAGAGGTTGGGAGTCCTGTTTCCGAAAAGCATCGGGAAGAGCAGCAGCAGGGCTGACAATGGCGTCCACGAGTTCTCGACGAATGTTGCGTACGAGGGGGTGGCCCGGCCGGTGGCCGACAGGTGCAGCAGTGTTGGCAGGAACTGAATGGCGGACACGAGAATGCCTGCGGCGACACCGAGCGGGAATTCCCACATCAGCCGAGGACGGCGCGGGCGGAGGACCACCAGCGCGTACCCGCTCAGCAAGGCCAGGCCAATGATAGTGACCTGAACATGTTGCACCAGCATTTGCGCGCCCAGGGCAAGCGCTGCACGAGCGAAGTGCTTGTAGCGGCCATCGGTCGAGAATCTCTGCCATTCGTAGAAGATGAGCGGGAGCCAGGCGGCGGCGTGATGGATCGTCAGGTGAGCGCGATGCGCGACGAGGTATCCGGTGATCTCGAAAGCAATCGCTCCGAACAAGGCCGCCTGCCAATACCGCCCCAGCGATCGCAGAAAACGATACATTCCCATTCCTGCAAGGGCAAAATGCAGGATGATAGTCACCGGATAGGCGACCAGCGGCGGCAAGACGGCGAAGAGCCAGGTAGGCGGATACCACAGGCCGCTTTGCGGGTCTGCCGCGATCGAGATTCCCATGCGGCTGAACGGGTTCCACAGAGGCCAGTCTCCCGCCGTGATCCGCTCACCGATGTACTGGCGGACGGGCAGGTAGTAAATGAGGTCGTCTTCAAGAGCCGAAACGCCACCCAACCTCCACGCACCGGCGAGAATAACGGCCGGCGAGAGAATGATCACCGAGCTGACCAATAGTCGCCTTTGCCACTCCCGAAGGGGCTGGGGGCTGTTGGTTGGTAATTCGAGCGATGCCATCGCATTCGATCATGCTGTGCGCGTTGACCGTCGTCAAGAAGGACAACTTGTGTCGTGGCTTGCATCAGGCGAGAATGACTTTTGAACGAGTGCTCCAGGCTCGATGTCAAAGGCAGAGGGGCTGGATGGCAGGTGTCTGCCGTCATCGTGACGGTCAAGCGCCTGTAGGCTCAGCCTTGTTACGGAGAGCGTCTTCATGGACTCAGACGACGAGACGGTCAAGGGCGTGATTCTGACGGCTCGAATCATCAGCGGCGCCATGATCGCGGGGGTGGCCACGTTTGGAGTGGTCGTGCTGCTTTTGGGAAACGTTGTGGCTTCTCAGCCCTCGCTCGGCGGGCTCTTTATGGGCATTCTCGGCCTGATTGCTCCGGCCTTTCTGGTTGCTTATGTGGTACTCAGGGGTGTGATGGTCAGAGCTGCCAGGTCACAGTGCGAGCAAAGCGGCGGGGTGGGAATGTCGCTCGAAGCGCTGGCACGCGCGTACGCCCCGCTGGTCATCATTCGGGCGGCCATGGCCGAGGGAGTTGGCTTGGCCGGCCTGGTTTTCCTGCTGATCACCGGGCAGAAGCTTCTGTGGGTTGCTCCGGTTGTCGCGATCATCATTCTTGTTGCCGCGCTGCCGAGCCGAAGTCGGTTCGACTCGTTCGTGCAGGAGGTGACCGGGACGAACCCCTACCTCGGCTGATGCCTTGTCACGCGCGGAACAATGGCTCCGTGCGTCCCCGGAGTCCATCCGCCAGGCACTCCCTGAGAAAGACCTGTCCAACCGGGTTGTCATCTCTGGCTCAGCCTTTGCCACAACCACATGCCGAGTGTAAGGATGACCGACAGGACGATGCAGGAGACGATGGGGAAATAGAAGTGGACGTTTTCCGATTCATAGTGGATGTCGCCGGGCAGGCCGCGGAAGCCAAGTCGGCCGAGCGCCCAGATGGCCGCGCCGATGACCACCATCACGATGCCCAAAACGATGATCAGTTTGCCCATCGGGATCATGAGATAACCTCGCGCACGTCCATTATCGTTGTCTGGTGCGGAACCTGCCAGAGGCGCCGTCTTTGGGTCGCTTGCGCCTTCCGGGCCCCGCGGCGGCAGTCATATCGAGCTTTCTGGAAGCGTAAACCACGCGACGGTATGATCTTGCCGTGCGAAACGGCGAGACTCCCGACAGCATGAGGGCTTTGACGTACTCGGTTCGCCCGGTGCAATGGACCGTGTGCAAGGTGATGGGCTGGCTGTGGCCGTCGGTGTTCTGGTCGCGGCTGTCGGGTTTGCGGCTGAGTGAGGTGCCGGTGCCGACGCTGCCCGGTCCGCGCTGGGTGCGGCTGAAGACGATCTTGGGCGGAATCTGCGGAACGGATTTTTCGGGCATCATGCAGCGGGGGCACCCGGCGTCGATCCTGCAGGCGTTTTCGAGCTTTCCGGCCTTGCTGGGCCATGAGAATGTTGCTCTCGTGGATGCGGTCGGCCCGGCGGTGAGCGACTGGAAACCCGGCGACCGGGTGGTCGTCGAGCCGACACTCTCGTGCGTGCCTCGCGGCATCGATCCGGTGTGCCGAAATTGTGCGGCCGGGCGATTCACTTTGTGTGAAAACTTCCGGGCCGGTCCGCTGCCTGTGGGTTCGATGATTGGTTGGAACTGTTTCACGGGCGGCAGTTGGGGACCGTTTTTTGTCGCCCACGAGTCGCAACTCCACCGGGTACCGGATGAGATCGACGACCGGATTGCGGTGTTGATCGACCCGATGGCAGGAGCCCTGCACGCGGTATTGCGACGCAAGCCATGGGAACATGAGACGACTCTGATCGTTGGTGACGGCCTGCTGGCGATGGGCGTAGCGGCCTGCATTCGAGCTCTCGGCAGCCGCTGTCGCCTTCTTGCGATCGGCCTTTGGGAAACACTGCGGGAAACGATGCAGCGGTTCGGCGTCGATGAGTTTATCGCGGTCGGCGGGCGTAATACGCAGGCCGCGCGGTACGGGAAGGTCGCCGCTCGCGTGGGGGGCAAGTTGGTGGCGACCAAGTTCGGTCACCAGGCGTTCATCGGCGGTGTCGACCTGGTCTATGACTGTGTGGGTACGGGGCAGACGCTGACGGATTCGATGAAATATGCGCGCTCCGGCGGGACGGTCGTAGAAGTGGGGACTTCGCAGATCTCGCTGGTGGACACGGCGCCGTTGTGGTTTGACGAGCTGACCCTCATGGGCACGAACGGTCGGGCGATCGAGCAGTACGATGGTCGGACGATGCATACCTACGAGATCGTGATCGAGTTGATCCGCGAGCGAAAGCTCGACCTGTCCGGGTTGCTGACGCATCGTTTCCGGATCGACCAGTATCGGCAAGCGATGGCTGCGCTGGCCGATCGAGCGAGAAGCGGGGCAATCAAGGTGGCGTTCGAGCATCCATGAGAGCGAGCGATTCGTTTTGTGTCCGGAGACTGCATGGATCTGGCCGCGCGTGAGTACCGACGCATCCTGATCATCAAGCCGAGTTCATTCGGCGATGTGATCCATGCCATGCCGGTGTTGCACGGCCTGCGAACGCGATTTCCGCGCGCCCGGATCAGTTGGTTGGTGGCCCATAGCTGCGCCGGGTTGTTGGAAGGTCACCCCGACCTGGATGAGGTCATTCGCTTTGACCGCAAGCGGTACGGTCGGATTGGCAAGGGACTGACGCCGACGATTGAGTTTGTTCGCTTTCTGGGCGACCTGCACCGTCGGTCCTTCGACCTGGTTCTCGACCTGCAAGGTCTGTTTCGCAGCGCCTTCTTGACTCTTGCGGCGGGTGCGCAAGTGACGCTCGGGTTCGCCAACGCCCGGGAGTTTGCACCGCTTTTCTATGGTCGCCGAATCACGGTGCCGGACCCTGAGATGCACGCGGTCGACCGGAATTACCTTTTTTCCCGTGCACTCGGTTTTGCTGATCTTCCAGTGTCATTCAACATGCCTGTTCGCTCCGAGGCAGCGGCGGCCGTGGCAACCGTCCTGGCGGATCACGGCATCGCGCGGGGTCATCCCTACGCTCTGATGGGGCCCGGAACCCGCTGGGAGACCAAGCGCTGGCCGGCTGAAGCGTTTGCCGAGGTGGCCAGGCGGGTCCGCGCGGAATTGGGCCTGCCGGTCGTCTTGATCGGCATGGAGGATGAAGCCGGCGTGGCTTGGCAGGTCGAACAGGCCGCCGGAGAAGGGATTGTGAACCTGGCCGGGCGGACAAAGCTGCCCGAATTGATCGCCTTGGTTGCCGGGGCGGCGCTCTGCGTCATGCATGATTCGGGACCGATGCACCTGGCTACGGCTCTGGACCGTCCGATGGTTGCCATCTACGGGCCGACCAGTCCGCGGCGCACCGGTCCGTACCGTCGTCCGGAGGCGATCGTCCGGTTGGACCTGCCGTGCTCGCCCTGCTACATCAAACGCGTGGCGGACTGCCCCTACGATCACCGCTGCATGCGGAAGTTGCCTCCGGATACTCTGATGGACAGACTCCGGTTATCATATCCGCCGGGAGTGAACGATAGGTGAGAAGAATGTCCGTCACGGTGCTGCCGGTTTTGCTGCTGGCTTTGACGGCCGAGGGCCAGGTTTCGCGCGCAACGCCGGTAACGCCGGTGCTGGTCACCTCGTCGGGCGAGTATGACGCTGAACGCCAACTTGTGACTCTGGGGGTCGGGCGCGACGAGGGGGTCGGTGTCGGCGATCACTTCTGGCTTTTCCATCAGGAGAATATCACGGGGACCGGAACCGTCTACCTCGTGTCGGGGACGCAATCCGTAGGCAGGCTGGCTTTCACGAGCAGGAACGTGGGCGCCAAGCAGTCGGCCGTGGTTCTTGTCGGGGCCTCTTTAACGGCCTTACGGCCGCAGGTCAGCTCTGAGGTGCCGATCCGCTCACGGGTGGTTCGTGTGCCGCCGGCGAGGCGCACGGCTTGGCTTGACTTCGGCCGGCGGTCGGGCCTTCAGGAGGGCGATCCCGTGGTCATCCGGCGATTCAACCTTCCGATTGCCCGCGGGCAGCTTGAGATCGTCGAGGATGAGGTTTCGCTGGCGGCACTGCATCCGCTCGTCGGCAACGCATTGCCCGAGCCGGGCGACGATGCCGAGATCTGGCCGCCGCCGGGCGTGGATCTGCAGGTGCGACTCAAGAGCACGATTCTCGATGTCGAGCGGTCCTCAGAGGGACCGGTGATCACGTTTGTTGGAACGGCCGCCGATGGCATCGTGGAGAACAGGCTGGTTGACATCTTCCGCAAGGAGCAGTTCCTCGGCGTTGCGGCGGTTCGGGAGGTTTATGAGCCGCTGAGCCGGGCTTTGGTCATGGAGCCGGCCACGCGCGGCATGCCTGAGGTGGGCGACACGGCGTTGGTGCGTCTGCGGCCCGGGCAACCTCCCAAGCCGCTGACCGCCGTCGTGTTCAAGGTCGCGGGCGACTATTGCCTTATCGCCGCGGGCGAAAGCGACGGCGTTCAACAGAATGAGAAGTTTGTCGTTCGCGGCCCGATCCCCGGCGGCATGGGCGGCATGCGGGAGATTGCCGAGCTGACCATCGAGGCGGTGAAAGTGGATTACTCAGGGGCCCGCATCAGGCCGCTCGCTGCTGACGGCGTGACCGTGAAGGCCTGGGATATGGCTGAGCGCCGCACGATCCACGAGAGATCGGAGTGGATCTATGCCGGGCGAGTCGATTTGACTCATACCGATTCGCGAACGCTCGTTGCCGGCGCGGAACCCGATGTGGCTCTCACGGGAGGTCAGGTCGTTCGCTGGACGCCGCCGCAGGCAACCGGCGGTCAGCCGGGCGCCGCAGTGGTGATCTATGTGGGCAGGGACAAAACGTTTCTTTTTGTTCCGCCGTGCTGGGGCAATCTGGCGGAGGCGCCCGGGGCGCGCGTTGAGATACCTGCGTCCGAGCTGTCGCCGTCTGCGTCGGACGAAGTCAGTTCGACCCGGCCCGCGATCCAGACGACCCGTCCGGAGTAGCCGTTTGCCCCATGGGTGCGGTGGGGCGGCGATCTTGCTTACCGTGAGTCATTCCTGGAAGGCAGCGCGAGAAAGGACGGTGTATGTGGGGCCGCCGCGATCGAGGACCGATTGAAACACGGTCAGTTCCTTCACGGTAAAGCGGCCGCCGTCGAAATGCAGTTCCGATTCGAGGGCTGGCCGGATCTTGTGCGAGCCCCTCTGGTCTCGGACTCGCCCGATGGTCAGATGCGGATGAAACGGCTGGTTCTCGGGCGGGAAGCCCATCTCGGCGAATGCCCGTTCACAGGCCTTGTGACAGTCGATCAGCGGCTGCGGCAGACTTGCCAAGCCGGCCCAGACGATCCGCGCCGGGCCTCGCGGCGGGAAGCAGCCGGTGCCGGACACCTGGATGTCAAAAGCCGGATGGTCTCGGGCAATGGCATCCGCTGATTGGCAAACCTGTCCCACGGCTGCATCGGGAACCTCACCGAGGAACTTGACGGTCAGGTGAATCTGATCGACCTTCGTCCACCGCACCTCGCGATCCAGCGCACAGAGGCGCTTTTGCAGGGCGGCCAGACGCTCTCGTGTTTCACGCGGCAACTCGATCGCCAGGAAGCATCGCATGCCTTCATACTAACGGCGGCGCCGAACACCGCAACCGTAGGCGGCATGATCGGGCCGGTGGCATCCGGTCCGCACGCGAATCGTCGCAAGTCGTCATCTTTGACCGTCAGCGGAGTCGGGGGTAACATACGACGCGAATCGGAAACGAAACGGTCGGAGAGTACCCGGAGGACAGTCAAATGAACGAGAGTCTTGATCGTCGTGGTTTCTTGCAGGGCGGCGCCTTGGCTGCTGCCGCGATGGCGGTGGGGGGCGATGTAGGCATCACGGCCACCAAGGCCGCGGCAACGGAGGACAAGATGAACACGAAGGCCGTGCTGCGGCTGTCGAGCGGCGAAGGCATCATTCCCGGTAATTCTTTGACCGAAAAGCTGGACAAAATGGAAAAATGGGGCTTCGAGGGCCTGGAGGTCGGCGGAGGATATCTCCGGAGTAACGTCAAACAGCTCAAGGAGGCACTCAAGGGCCGGGCGGTCAGAATGAGCGCCATCTGCGCGGGCTTCGATGGCTGGCTGATCGCCGACGACCCCGCGATTCGCGACAAGGCCATGACCACGATGAAGGAACTGCTCACCATGGCAGGCGAGGTCGAATCCACCGGCTTGATCATCGTACCGGCGTTCAACAATCAGAAGTCGCTTCCGCATCAGCAGGCCCGAGAACTGCTCACCGGTTTCAAGCGTTGGGACGCGCCGGCCGCGGAACGTAAGGCCGGCTTGCTCCAGGAACTGGGTGATCACGCCTCCAAGGCCGGGACGCGGATCCTGCTCGAGCCGCTCAACCGCCACGAGTGCTACTTCCTCCGAACACTGGCCGACGCGGCCTCGATCTGCAAGGACGTCGAGAACCCCGGCATTGCGATGATGGGCGATTTCTGGCACATGACATGGGAAGAGACCAGCGATTGCGGGGCCTTCCTGAGTGCTGGCAAGTACCTTCACCACGTACACATCGCCAGCAGACGAGAACGGAAGACGCCTGGCGAGGATGGCGCCGCGGACAACTACGTGGACGGCTTCAGAGGACTGAAAATGATCGGATACCAGGATTTCGTCAGCCTCGAATGCGGTACCAAGGGTGACAAGGAGAAGGTCCTCCCGGCCTGCGTTGCGCTGCTACGCGAGCAGTGGGAGGCGGCATGATTGCCGCTCTGGGCACAGCCTGAGGGTGTTATTCCAATGACCGATATCCCCCCTTGGGCCGGCTCGCAGTGACGGCGCTCAAGTGACCTCTTGCAGGATTTCCGGCAAGGTGAAGACATGGTGATCGAGTCCGGCCGGCAAGGACCCGCCCGTGACATCCCGGGCGGACAAACGGGTGAGCCGGTTGATTAGAACGAGCTTGGTCGCGAGGTTGTGACTGGACCACTTGTCGAAGAAGTGTTCGAGAAGCTGCAAGTATCGGGGCGACACCGTGTCGTCGGCTTCAAGGCTCCGCAGTGACTCCGTCACGTAGGCTTTCTGTGCCGGGGTCAGCGTCCTCAACGATCGATCGAGAGCCCAGGCCTGCACCTCCGGCAAGCCGGCGATGATTCGCTCGGTGTTCATGATTTCCTGTTCGAGGGTGTCCACGGGTTTTCTCCCCCGCCGGTTGCCGCGAGCCTTCCTAATCGCCGCGGCCAACCGTGCAGTTCTTCAGGCGGCTCTCAAACGAAACATGGCTGATCGTCGATCAAAGCTGTTGTCATGATATGCTCATCGCAGCGAGCCGTCCTGATACCGCCTGAGGACAAGGCTCGCGGTTCCCACAGATATCTCTTCGGTTGAATACCGCGACCTCTGAATAGCTTCTTCCGAAATTCAGTTCCAAAAGAATGAAATTTTGAATTCCCATGGGTTCGGCGGTGCGTGTTCAAGAGGCAGCCGTTCATGTCGGGAGACTTGCGACGCGAGATGCTTTTGTCGACAATTCGCGATTATCGGACAATCCGGCTTCGGCAGCCGATTCCGTCTCCCGAAGTCTTTTGCTCAGAGGGCCATATGAAAAGATCATTGTTGCAGGTTTTGTCCATGATGATATGGGCGTCGCAGGTCGCTGTTGCCCAGGAAGACCGCTACGCCGTCAACAGGGGTTTGCCGGGTGACGCCATGATACAGACTTATCTGGAACATGCGGCGGCCAGGATCTCCGGACGGTTTCTTGAAGGGACCGATTCGCTCGAGAACTGGAAGGCCATGCGGCCGCGGTTGCGACAGGAATACCTGTATATGTTGGGCCTGTGGCCGCTGCCGGAACGTACGCCTCTTAACCCGGTCATCCGCAAGACCATCGATGGCCAGGGATTTGCGGTAGATCTTATGCACTTCCAGAGCCGGCCGGGCTTGTATGTCACGGCGAATCTGTATCGTCCCGCAATCGTGGAGCACGGTCGCCGGCTCCCCGCAGTTTTGTACGTTTGTGGCCATTCATCGAGGGGGCGGGACGGAAATAAGACCGCCTATCAATCCCACGGAATCTGGTACGCCAGACACGGCTATGTTTGTCTGATCGTTGACACGGTTCAGCTCGGAGAGATTGCCGGCATCCACCATGGGACGTATCGCGAGGGGCGGTGGTGGTGGCACTCGCGGGGCTATACGCCGGCGGGCGTGGAATGCTGGAATGGCATGCGGGCGATCGATTATCTGGTGAGTCGGGACGACGTTGACCCGGCTCGGATCGCCGTGACCGGAATCAGCGGGGGAGGAGCGTCTACCTTCTGGATCGCCGCCGCGGACGAACGCGTGGCGGTTGCCGTGCCCGTCAGCGGCATGGCCGATTTGCCCTGCTATGTGGGGCAGCGGCTCATCAACGGGCACTGCGATTGCATGTTCTTGCACAATGCCTTCCAGTGGCCGTGGACGTACATCGCGGGATTGATCGCCCCCCGTCCTCTGCTCTTCGTAAACAGCGACCAGGATCCGATCTTTCCGATGAGCGCCAACGAGCGCATCATCAATCGGCTGGAACGTCTGTACAGCCTGTTTGGAACTTCCGATCGCGTGGACGCGGTGGTGAGCATCGGCGGCCACGAATACCGCAAGGACATCCGCCAAGCATGCTATCGATTCATCAACACCTGGCTGAAAGGCGACCCTGGCCTCGTCGAGGACAGCGAGGTGGATCTGGTAAGTCGCGAGGAGGATCCGAGCCATTATCCGATCCCGGCGTCGAACCTCCGTGTTTTTCCTGACGATTCTGATATTCCGGCGGACCAGATCAACACCGTTGTGGATCGGGTCTTCGTACCAATGGCCGTTCCCGAAGTGCCGTCGGCGCATCGCCTGAACGCTTGGCGGGAACAATTGGTCCGAGAGTTGCGCCGAGTATCCTTCAGCGGCTTTCCCGAGCGCATTCCGC
>Ga0116145_1003023_pt1 | contig 14529 bp, 15 predicted proteins | sample AD_JPNHG1_MetaG_FD_89747 | JGI IMG/M metagenome (GOLD analysis project Ga0116145, IMG submission 89747) | Active sludge microbial communities of municipal wastewater-treating anaerobic digesters from Japan - AD_JPNHG1_MetaG | ecosystem: Engineered > Bioreactor > Anaerobic > Digestate | place... | reverse complement strand
TTCAATGAAATTCCAAGCTTAGCGAAGCCAAACGAAGGGCGAAAAGAACGAAGTTCTTTAAGCTCTAAATCCTAATGTTCAATGGTGTTGTACACTTTTGTTTAGAATTTTGGTCATTAGAATTTGATTGGTCATTGGTTATTGGAGCTTGGAAATTTATGTAATAATAATTTCTGCTTTCTGTTTTCTGACAACTGATTTCTGTTTAATATTGTTTAGAATTTAGAATTTAGGATTTGTTTGGAATTTGAAATTTGTGATTTGGAATTTGTTTGTTATTTGTGTCTATCCTTATTTCTTAAGTGCAATCTTAAACTTTGAGTCCTTTCTAAAGATTCTGATTTTTTGACTTTTTATTAAAGATATGTTAATATTTTATTATTAAAGTAAAATTTTTATTTATTATGTTTGTCAATTTTGGATATATTAATTTTCAAAGCAAAAAGTTTGCACAAGGGCAAACTCAATTAAGAGATTTTAAAAAGGGCTCATTCTGAGCCCTTTTGTGTTGGTTTTTAAAAAGTTATTATAAAAATTAATCCAGCTAAAAAAGGCAACTTTTAAAAATAGATTTTCTCTGTTTTTAAAAGATCTGTCTTTCTGTTTAATAATATGAATTTTTCTTTTGATGTAAAAAAAATAAGAGATGATTTTCCAGCTCTTAATCAAAAGGTTTATGATAAGCCCCTTGTTTATTTTGACAATGCGGCAACCACTCAAAAACCTAAAGTAGTAATAGATATTATAAATAAATCATATTCCGAATATAATAGCAATGTTCATCGTGGAGTTCATTATTTAAGTGAAAAAATGACAGAAAGATATGAAGCAGCAAGAGAGAAAGTGCGAAATTTTTTAAATGCTAAATATGCTCACGAAATTATTTTTACCAAGGGGACCACTGATTCTATTAACGCAGTGGCATTTTCTTTTGGAGAAGCATATGTAAAAGAGGGTGATGAAATTATTGTTTCTGAGATGGAACATCACAGTAATATTGTTCCTTGGCAGATGTTGTGTCAACGAAAAGGAGCTTACCTGAAGGTGATTCCTTTTAATGATGACGGGGAGCTATTATTAGATGAATATAAAAAATTAATTAATTCAAAAACAAAATTAGTGGCTGTTGTGCACGCTTCAAATTCTCTTGGCACTGTTAATCCGGTTAAAGAAATTATTTCTATTGCTCACAAAAATAATGTTCCGGTTTTAATAGATGGAACTCAGGCGATACAGCATAGAAAAATTGATGTTCAAGATATGGATTGTGATTTCTATTGTTTTTCAGGACATAAAATATATGGACCAACAGGAATAGGAATTTTATATGGGAAAGAACATTGGTTAAAAGAAATGCCGCCATATCAAGGTGGTGGAGATATGATTGATCGGGTAACGTTTGAAAAAACTACTTATGCCCAACTGCCCGCTAAATTTGAAGCAGGTACTCCTGATTATATTGGCGCTGTCGGACTGGGAACTGCACTTGATTATTTAAACAGTATAGGACTGGATAACCTTTATAAATACGAAGAACAATTATTGAAGTATGGAACAAACAAATTAAAAGAGATAGATGGTTTAAAAATATATGGTATGGCAAAAGATAAAACTTGTGTTTTTTCTTTTTTATTAAATAATATTCCTGCTTATGACACAGGAATGATTTTAGACAAAATGGGTATTGCTGTTAGAACAGGGCATCATTGCACTCAACCTATTTGGGATCATTACAGGGTTGAAGGATCAGCAAGGGCATCTTTGGCTTTTTATAATACTTTTGAAGAAATAGATTATTTTTGCGAAACATTAAAACAAGTTCAAAAAATGTTTGAATAAAAACATCACCGGACTAAGCAGCTTGATGAGTTTTGATAAACAAACATAGGTTCAAAGATTTAACGCAACACCACAACGGGATTGCCATCGCGATAATAATAAATAAGTCTGTCCTTGCGAGGAGTTCGGGACGACGAAGCAATCTCGTTACATATTGTTGCGTTAAAAACTTGATTCTACCAAACATAAAATCTGATAAATTTATTTAAACAGAATAAATTTATGCTTATTTTGACCCAAAAAGAAATCAAAAAAATTCTTCCCTTGAAAAAGATTGATATAGTTATCAATGCTGTCCAAAAAGCATTTTCTGATTACGGTCAAAATAAAGTTCAGATGCCCGCTAAACTCTATTTATATTTTAAGGAGTTTAATGGTGATTTAAGAATAATGCCTTCTTTTTCAGAAACACTGAAATTGGCAGGAACAAAGATTGTAAATGTTCATCCAGATAATTATAAAAAGAGATTGAAATCAATAATGGCAGTGATTGTTTTGAACGATGCCAGAACCGGTTTGCCTTTAACTTTAATGGATGGTACTTATATTACTGCTTTGCGAACCGGTGCGGCTTCAGCCGTCGCTACCAAATATTTAGCTAGAAAAGAAGCAAAAAGTTTGGGGGTGATAGGTGCTGGTTCGCAAGCGATTACTCAAATTCTTGCTATTGCTCAAGTGAGAAAATTAAGTGAAATTTTAGTTTACGATATTAACGAAGAAGCGATTAAAAATTTAGAAAAAATTTTGGCCAATGAGAAAATTAAAATTAAAAAAGCAAGTTTAAAGGAAACTGCCCAAAAAGATATTCTGGTAACTATCACTCCGGCTAAAAAACCAATTATTAAAAAAGAATGGATTTTACCTGGAACTCATATTAATGCGATTGGCGCTGATGCAGTTGGTAAAGAAGAATTAGATCCCCAGATTTTAAAAAAGGCAAAAATTATAGTTGATGATTGGGCGCAAGCAAGTCATTCAGGAGAGATTAATGTTCCTTTGAAAAAAGGGATATTAAAAAAGAAAGATGTTTATGCTTATTTAAGCGAGATTATTTGTGGCAAAAAGATCGGTCGGAAAAATAATAAAGAAATTACCATTTTTGATTCAACTGGATTGGCAGTACAAGATTTATATACTGCCAATATAGTTTATAATTTAGCCAAGAAGAAAAAACTAGGAAAACAAATTAAAATAATTTAATCATATGACAAAAAAACAAAATAATTTATATTCAGTTTTAGAGTTAATTGGCAATACTCCTTTAATTAAAATAGGAGATATTTTTGCTAAATTAGAAACAGTTAATCCCAGCGGAAGTGTAAAAGATAGAATGGCTTGGTATATGATAAAAAAAGCGGAGGAAAGAAAAGAATTAAAACCGGGGAATAAAATTATTGAGGTCACCAGCGGGAACACGGGTATTTCTTTTGCAATGCTTTCTGCTATAAGGGGATATAAATTTACAGCAATAATGCCAGAATCAATGAGTGTAGAAAGAAGAAAAATGATAAAAGCATTTGGAGCAGAAATTTTTTTAACACCGGCTAAAAAAGATATGGCTGGGGCAGTAGAACAATATCAAAAACTAATAAAAGCAAATCCAGATGCTTGGCTGCCCAGACAATTTGAGAATCCAGATAATATAGCTGCTCATAGAGAAGGTTTGGGGAAAGAAATTATAAAACAAACAAAAGGAAAAATAGATTCTTTTGTTGCTGGTGTTGGCACAGGCGGTACTTTAATAGGCACAGCCCAGGCCTTAAAAAAAATCAATCCTAAAATAAAAATTATTGCTGTAGAACCAGCAGAATCCGCAATTTTATCTGGCAAAAAACCAGGGCTCCATAAAATTCAGGGAATAGGCGAGGGTTTTATTCCAAAATTAGTTCAGGAAAATATAGCTATTATTGATGAGGTTATTATGATTGGTAGTAATGAAGCAATTGATACTTCAAAAGAACTGGCAGAAAAATTTGGAATTTTAGTTGGAATAAGTTCAGGCGCCAATGTTTTAGCAGCACGAAGAATAAAGGAAAAGTATGGATTTAAGAATATAGTTACGGTCTTGCCAGACAGAGGAGAAAGATATTTAAGTGAAATTTTTTAATGATAAATATGACAATAGAAAAAATACAAAATGAAATTATTAAAGAATTTGAAAATCTTGATGACGATCTTAAGAAATACAATTATTTAATTAAACTGGGAAGAGAATTAAAGCCAGTTGATTCAAAATATAAAACAGATAATTACCTTATTAGAGGATGTCAAGTAAATACGTGGTATCATTCTGAATGCAAAGATGGAAAAATGTTTTATAATATTGATAGTGTTTCATTAATAACAAGGGGGCTTATTTCTCTGCTTTTAAGAATTTGTTCTGCTCAGACGCCAGAAGATATAAAAAACACTGAATTTTATTTTATTGATAAAATAGGATTAAGGAATCAATTTTCACCACTTAAAGACAATAGTCTTTTTAAATTAGTGAATAAAATAAAAGCAGATGCTGATTTTTGGTCAAACAACACAAAATAATTGATAAAAATATGGATGATATTAATCAAACAAAATGCCCAATACCCAATTCTAAACATTTTTTGGTTTATGAAAGTTCTTTGAAGTTTTGCAGAACATTTTATGCTGTTTTGGTTTTGATTTCTTTTTTATTTCGTAATCAGTGGTTACTGTTGGCAACCATTGTTTTAATGTTTCTACGTCTTTTTTCTGTTAAGCTTGATCTTCCTTATCAATTTCATGCTTTGTTTTTAAGAAAGTTGCTAAAAGATAAATCAAAACCAGTTATGAAAGAAAAAAGTGAATTGAACTTTGTTTTTGGTATGATGGCAATTCTTCTTTTAATTGGTTTTTTGCTTATTTATTTTAATAAATTTGTCGATTTTGCTTGGATATTTATTTTAATGATAGATTTGTTAATGTTTTTAGCTGCTCTTGTTGGCTTTTGCGTAGCTACTTTAATGTATGTTTTTTTCAAGAAAATTTTTAAAAAGCAGAAAAAATAAAACTCTGAACTAAAAGAACTAAAAATGGAAAAAAGCGAACCATCTCAAAAAACAAAAATAGAATTAGGAGAACCTAATTATCTTAATAAAAATTGTTTATTGGCTAATTCCCTTGGACATTCTCCCTACAAACGTTGTCAGTATTGCGAGTCAAATTTTTCTAATTGTATTTTTTTACAATATCAAATAATTAGTTTGGGTTTGATTGTTTTTTCTTTTGTTCTTTCTTTTATAATGGAAGGAAGAATTTCAGAAACGATAATTTTTTCTGTTTTTGCTTTAGTGATTGTTTATGGTTATTTTTTCAGCAAAAGCACAGATAAAATTATTGAAACTAATTTTAAACGCAAAAAAGCAGAGGAATTAGCTTTACGAGAAAAAATTTCAAAAGAGGAAGCTGAAAAATTAGCTGTTCAAGAAAGAGCGCTAAGAAAAAGAACAGAGAAGTTAGTTAACGAGTATAAAAATCTAGATAAAGCAAAAACGATGTTTCTTAATATTGCTTCTCATCAATTAAGGACTCCGCTTTCAGCAATGAAAGGATATTTATCAATGATCCTAGATGGTAATTATCCAAGAGAAAAAGAAAAAGAATTTATAAAAACTATTTATCGTTCTAATGAAAGAGAAATAGAGCTTGTTAACGATCTTTTGGATCTTAATAAACTTCAAACCGGAAAACTTCAATTTAATTTTCGAGATGATGTTCAATTAGAGGATATTATTGAAGAAATAATTAATGAATTTCAAGCTGAAGCTCAACATAAAGGTCTTTATCTTGTTTTTAATAAGCCAAAGCAGCCCTTGCCCAAGATTACAGCTGATCCTCAAAAGTTACGTCAAGTTATTTTAAATCTTATTGATAATGCTTTAAAGTATACAAGCAAAGGTGGAGTTACAGTAAATCTTAAACCTTGCCCTTCAAGCATTCAAATTTCTGTTCAAGATACAGGTATGGGTATGATGTCTCAGGAAAAAGAAAAACTCTTTCAACTGTTCTCAAGATCAGAAGAAGCAACCTCTGTTTATCCTTCTGGAATTGGTATAGGGCTTTACCTTTCATCAGAAATTGTTAAGGTTCATAAAGGCAAGATCTGGGCAGAATCACCCGGAAAAGGTAAGGGTTCTACTTTTTATGTTGAGTTGCCAGTAAAGAAATAACTAATTTAAATTAACTTAGTTTAGAATTTTACATATACACATTTATTTTTCTTGGGGTTATCTTGCTGAAAAATTAAACCTGTCAAGATAAATAAATTTTTATAATAGTATTGAATTACAAATATAAAATGTCTATAATAAACAAATAGGAAGATTAAATCAGTAATAAAAATTTTCCATTTTGTTTTTTGATTAAAGTTTATGTCCAAAAAAGTTTTAATTATTGAAGACGAGGAAGTGTTAGTAGATATGTACAAAGTAGAGTTGGAGAGATTAGGGTTTAATGTTAAATATGCTTTAGACGGAGAAGATGGTCTTGAGGCGGCTAAAGAAGAAAGACCTGATTTAATTATTCTTGATCTTCTTTTGCCAGGGATGTCAGGAATGAAGGTTTTAAGGACCCTAAAAGATGATCCAGAAACAAAAGATATTCCAGTATTTATTTTTACCAATTATGAGGCACCCGAAGAAAGAGAAAAAGGACAAAGATTAGGAGCAGAAAAATATGTTTTAAAAACCAGTATTACACCACGAGAGGTAGGAGAGTTGATAAAAGAGCGATTGGAAAAAAAATAATTATTAATTATAAACAAAAGCCCAAAAATAAAAAAAGGGTTTATTTTTAAAATACAGTAAATAAGGTTGACATTTTTTTTATTTTTTGATATATATAAAAAGAATAAGTTGTTCTTTAACAATTGAACAAATGAATTTTTAAGTAGTTTTGTCGAACCAGTCCACCCGTATGCTTTTGGCAATTGTCAATAGCAGACGGGTTTTATAACTGAGAATTTGATCTTGGTTCAGGATGAACATTGGCGGCGTGGATGAGGCATGCAAGTCGAACGGTTCAGTTTTTTCGCAAGAAAGAACTGAATAGTGGCGAACGGGTTAGTAACACGTAGATACATACCATAGAGTTTGGCATAGCTCACCGAAAGGTGAGGTAATTCCAAATGGTCTGATAGTCGATTAGTTATCGCAAGGATTTAATTCAAAATTCAAAACGTAAAAGTCAAAATAAAAGACGAAAAATTCCAAATTTTGCTTTTTGCTTTTTGCTTTTTGAATTTAGAGTGATTTCTTGTGGTAAGCAATCGGCTATCAGTAAAGATTTCGCAAGAAATCACTCTATGATTGGTCTGCGTCCTATCAGCTTGTTGGTGAGGTAATGGCCCACCAAGGCAATGACGGGTAGGGGGTGTGAGAGCACGGCCCCCAACAGGGAAACTGAGACACGGTTCCCACTCCTACGGGAGGCAGCAGTCGAGAATCTTCGACAATGGGCGAAAGCCTGATCGAGCGACGCCGCGTGCGGGAAGAAGGTCTTCGGATTGTAAACCGCTTTTAACTGGGAGCAATCCACTTTTAGTGGATGAGAGTACCAGTTGAATAAGAGGTGACTAAACTCGTGCCAGCAGTAGCGGTAATACGAGTGCCTCAAATGTTATCCGGAATTACTGGGCGTAAAGCGTCCGTAGGTGGTTTTATAAGTTTCTTGTTAAATCCTTTGGCTTAACCAAAGAATCGCAAGAAAAACTATAGGACTTGAGGGTGTTAGAGGTTGGTGGAACTCACGGTGTAGGGGTAAAATCCGTTGATACCGTGGGGAACACCGAAAGCGAAAGCAGCCAACCAGAGCATTCCTGACACTGAAGGACGAAAGCGTGGGTAGCGAATGGGATTAGATACCCCAGTAGTCCACGCCCTAAACTATGCTGACTAGCTATTTGGAGTGTCGACCCTCTAAGTGGCGAAGCTAACGCGTTAAGTCAGCCGTCTGGGAAGTACGGCCGCAAGGCTAAAACTCAAAGGAATAGACGGGGGTTCGCACAAGCGGTGGATCACGTGGCTTAATTCGACGACAAGCGAAGAACCTTACCAGGGCTTGACATGCCAGAATGTACTCTAAGAGAAATCGAAGAGGACCGTCAATTCGGAATCTGGCACAGGTGCTGCATGGTTGTCGTCAGCTCGTGCCCTGAGGTGTACCCTTAAGTGGGGTAACGAGCGCAACCCTTTCCCTATGTTTTAAATGTCATAGGGGACTGCCTTGCAATAGCAAGGAGGAAGGAGGGGATGACGCCAAATCCGCATGGCCCTTACGTCCTGGGCTGCACACGTGATACAATGGCCGGTACAATGGGTTTGCCAAGTCGTAAGACGGAGCTAATCTCATCAAAACCGGTCTCAGTTCGGATTGAGGTCTGCAACTCGACCTCATGAAGCTGGAATCGCTAGTAATCGCGGATCAGCCACGCCGCGGTGAATATGTCCCCGAACCTTGTACTCACCTTAATAAATGCGCTTGGCAGCTTTTAAAGCTAGATGGTTAAAATCCATTCCTTCTGGTAGTTTGCCAGAAAGGTAGTTGAAAGATAGGTCTTATACCGCAAGGTTAAGACTGAAGGATCTTAAGACAAATGATAGCCCAACCAAATTTAGAAAAGAGGTAATCGATCTACGATTTGGGCGGTGAGGTAGAGAAGATTAATTTACCGCCTCAGTTGGGATGTCAGGAAAAGTTTTAAAAGTGACCCAAGGAGACCCAGTATTTTTAAAAGAAAGCATTGATGTAAAAAAATTACATCGAAAATACTGGGAGTCAGCTGAGTTATAGTACCTGCCAAAATTTTGAAAAGTAAAATCTAGGCAGGGAAGGACTCTACCTATAATTTATGTTATCTGCAGATTATATAGTTGGATTAACTGATGGAGAGGGTAGTTTTACTGTATTTATACATCCGTTTCGGAAAGGATTAAGCAAATATCCTCGGATAGAGTGTCGCTATTATATTAAATTAAGAGAAGATGAATTATCCTTGCTAGAAGAAGTAAAAAATTTCTTTGGTTGCGGAAGTATTTATTTGCAAAAAGAGAAAAGATTGAACCATAGAAACTGTTATAGGTTTGAAATTAGCAGTTATCAAAAAATTTCTGAAGTAGTTATCCCATTTTTTCAGAAGCATCATCCTCGTAGCATAGGAAGGAAAAATGATTTTGATTTATTCTGTAAAATTTTTGAAATTGTTTCTGATAAAAAGGGAAAGCACATAACGGAAAAAGAGTTAAAGCAGATAAAAGAGTTAAAATTGCAGATGCATAAATATAGGGCTCCGCTGCGTGCGGGAAATCCGCTTGCGTAGTGGGAACGCAAAATTAGCTTTCAATTATTGCATTGCCCGTCACACCAGGGAAGTCGGCAGTACCCAAAGCCCCTCACCTAATTAGCGAAGCGCTTATGCGCAAATTAATAAAATGTCGCTAATTAGGCGAGGGGTTAAGGTAAGGTCGGCAACCAAGGTGAAGTCGTAACAAGGCATCGGTAGGGGAACCTGTCGATGGAATAAATCTTTTTAAATTTTGTCGACTATTTTTAAAAGCTGAGAATTCTGCTTTTAAAATAAAAGGAGTTGATCAAAGATCCTTAAAGATTGATCACTTGGGGCTGGTTCGACAAAGCTACTTAAAAGCAAATTTTTTAAGTTTGATTTTTTAACAATAATTTGTTAAAATTATTAGATAATTTATTAAGTCAGCGCATCTTAAACTACGGCAAATAGATATTTATATCGAAGGCCCTTGTATTAAGAAAGCGACTTAAGTAATGCCGTGGTAAATTTTTACTACGGAGAAAGGTCGCCAATATAATAAGTTTGTAGTTTTTTAAATCTATATAAAGATTCTAAAAAGCTAAAAAGTTAAATTTATGGCTTTCGATAAAGAAAGGAATTTTGAACGAAAAATGCATCAAGGTGATTGGGCTTGCAGTGAATGCGGAGCAAAAATTACTGAACTTCCATTTGAGCCCGCTCCTGATAGGCCTCTTTATTGCAGGGACTGCTGGAAAAAGAAAAGAGACGAGCGTTTTCAACGCTAATTCCTAAAAACAGGATTTATAACTCCTCACCCTTAAAGGTGGGGGGTTTATTTTTGAGAGAAAATTAAGTAAAATTAATTAGAATATGTTTTAAAGATTAAAAATTAAATATTTTTATGTCCAAGTTTTATATTACTACTACTTTGCCTTATATAAACAGTGATCCTCATTTGGGGTTTGCGCTGGAAATTGTTCAGGCTGATGTGATTGCGCGCTATTATAGGCAAAAAGGATATGAGGTATTTTTTAACACAGGCACTGATGAACATGGTTTGAAGATTTTTCGCAAAGCAAATGATCTTGGTTTAAGTCCTAAGGAATACTGCGATATTTATTCAGAGAAATTTAGAAAATTAAAAGATGCTCTCTGTTTAAGTTATAATAGTTTTATTCGCACCACTGATTCAAGACATATTAAGGCCGCTCAGGAATTTTGGAAAAGATGTGCTAAAAACAATGATATTTATAAGGGAAAATATAAAATAAAATATTGTGTGGGTTGTGAAATGGAAAAAACAGATTCTGATTTGGTAAATGGAAGGTGTTTTCTTCATCCCAATCAAGATCTGGAAGTGTTTGAGGAAGAAAATTATTTTTTCCGCTATTCAAAATACCAAAAAAAACTTTTAAATCTATATCAGAAAAATCCACAATTTGTTTTACCGAAAGAAAGAATGAACGAGATTATTAATTTTACCAGAAAAGGGTTAAAAGATTTTAGCATTTCACGAGTGAAAGAAAAAATGTCCTGGGGTGTTCCAGTGCCAGGCGATGAGGAACAAGTAATGTTTGTTTGGTTCGATGCTTTGGTTAATTATATTTCTTGTCTTGGTTGGCCAGATGATTTAAAAACATTCAATAATTTTTGGCCTGGTCTTCAAGTGGCTGGCAAAGACAATTTGCGCCAGCAGACATCAATGTGGCAAGCAATGTTAATGTCAGCTGGGTTATCACCCTCCCGTCAAGTTTTTATTCATGGCTTTATTACCTCTAATGGTCAGAAAATGTCAAAGAGCTTAGGGAATGTTATTAACCCTTTTGATTTAGTGAATAAATACAGTACTGATGCAGTTCGTTATTATCTTTTGCGTGAAATTCCACCTAGCGAAGACGGGGATTTTACTTATGAAAAGTTTGAAAAAAGATATAATAGTGACTTAGCAGCGGGGTTGGGCAATCTAACGGCAAGAGTGATGAAGATTGCTGAAATTTCTCATTTTCGATTTTCTCTAATTCGGCCCGCAGAGGAGTTTAAAATAATTTCTAAACAGTTTCAAAATAAAAATTTTCAAAAAACAATCAGCGATACTTCAAAAAAATATCAATTATCATTAGAAAATTTTAAGTTTAATGAAGCTTTGATAGCAGTATGGGATTTGATTGGTTTTTGTGATAAATACATTGAGAAAGAGCGACCGTGGGAACAGAAAGATCAAAAAGTTATTAGTGATTTATTATTTGCGATTGAACAAATAAGTTATTTGCTCCAGCCAATTTTACCCCAAACAGCAGATAAGATATTAAAACAATTGAAGACCCATAAAAGTGAAATTTTATTTCCAAAAATATGAAAAAGAAAATTTTTATAGGAAGATTCCAGCCATTTCATAAAGGACACTTAGAGGCTGTAAAATGGATTGCAAAAAATAACGGAGAGATTGTTATTGTAATTGGCAGTGCTCAAGAATTTGCAACAAAAGAGAATCCTTTTTCTTTTAACGAAAGAAAAACAATGGTGCAAAATGCTCTTTTAAAAGCCAGAATTAAAAAATTCAGTATTTTTGGAGTGCCGGATTTTGTTGAGGATGATACATTGTGGGTAAAAAAAGTTTTAGAAATAACAAAGTCAAAGCCAGAAGAGATAGAAGTTTTTACCCGAAATGCCTGGACAGAATATTGTTTCAAAAAATTAGGCGCTAAGGTAACTCTTCACCCTGTATTTTTAAATGGTTTATCAGGCACAATGATTAGGAAAAAAATTGCTGCTAATCAAAAATGGCAGAATTTAGTGCCCGAACCAGTATTAAAATATTTGAAAAAAAATAAGGGTAGAGAGCGAATTAAATCTTACAGCGTATTACCAGAGAAAAAAATTGTTTCTTTTATTAAAGACGAAATCAAAAATGCTGGGGCAAGGGGAGCAATAATGGGTATATCTGGTGGCATTGATTCTTCGGTCACAGCTTGTTTAGCAAAAAAGGCGCTAAGAGAAAAAATTGTTTTTGTCCAAATGCCATTTTTTAAGACCTGTCTCTTAATAAACAATGTGGATCTTTTTAAAAAACATCTTTCAATTAACACCAAAAGGGTTTATCTTGGAGATGTTTTTGAGAGTTTTCTTGGGGTTTTTTCAAAAACAAGCGAAATTGCTAAAGAGAATCTTAAGTCACGTTTAAAAATGACAACCCTTTATTATTTTGCTGAAGAATCACAATTATTGGTAATAGGAGCAATAAATAAATCAGAGTTAGAATCAGGATTTTTTACAAAATATGGAGATGGGGGAGCAGACATTTTCCCCTTAGGAGATTTATACAAAACTGAAGTAATTGAGATGGCAAAAAGATTAAAATTGCCTCAGCAAATTATTGAAACAATACCTATCATTGATTTTGCAAGGGATCGCGGCAAAAAGCAGTCGTTAATAATTCCTTATCAGCGGTTAGATACCATCTTAAAATTTTTAGATCAAGGTAATTTTAGTGCAAAAGAGATTTCCTTTTTAACAGATGTTTCTTTTGAAATAGTAAAAGAAATTATTAAGAGAAAAAAGAATAGCCCTGCTAGAACAAATCCGCCCATTATTTGTAAGATCAAAAATTAAATCCAAAATTATATTAATTTAAAAAAGATGTTTTAATGTCTAATCAATTTTAAAATATTCTTTTTTTGTTTTTATGAATAAAAAAAATTTAATTATTTTGATAATATCAATTAGTTTAGCGATGACAGGGATCCTTAAACTTATAAACAAATCAGACAATGAAAGAAAAGAAACCAATAGAGAAGTAAATCAAGATGAAAAATTACCTTATTTGCCATCAGAAAAAGAAAGCTCAACAAGTTCTTCTGAAGAAACAAAAGAATTAATGGCAGTAACAAAAACGATTGATTCTGATGCTATTAATCTTACTAAAATTTCCACTCAAAATTGCTATGCTTTTGCTCCAGCTGGCTGGGCAAACATAGAAAGCATGCAATCAGTCGGTTTTGGTTATGATGCTTTTAGTCCCGATGAAACATCAATGGCTTCTTACGGAATGGTTGGCTTGACAGGTGACTTTGCTACTTTTTATGGTCTTAATTCTGCTGAAACGTTTATTGAGGTTGATCTCTCAAATCTAGGATATACTAATTTTTCTTGGCTTAGTGAGGCGATTGATGTTGGTAATGATTATAAAACAAGAACATTTAAGGCGATTGAGCCGCAAAAAAACAGACCAGTTACCGGTATTTTTTTATATAGAACATGGGATCTTTCAGATGGTGGATTTATTATTGTTCTTCGATCAGCTATTACTACTTCTGATAAATGGAAAGAAAATTCTGCTTTGGCTTTTAATGTTTCTCTTTCAATGCGTTGCACAGCAAAATTACAGCCCTCTAGTTCTCCTTCTGCTTCTTCCAATGATGAAGTTTCAGATATGATTATAGATTCTTATGAAAAAAGACAGTCAACTTTAGACGAAGCAAGCAGTGAATGGTCAGAAGGAATGCTAGGATATGAAAATGTTTATTCTCCCAGTACAGGCGATCATTATTGGGCACCCTTGGATTCAAAATGGGAGACAGGACCATCTGGTTCTGGTTATTATCGTGTAGTAAACCCAACCACAGGCGATGTAGAAAAATTAGAAAACGGATTTGGATATTAAAAATAAACAGAAGGTGGAAGATGGAAAGGGATTGCCTCATTTCTGATTTCCTTTTTCTGATTTCTGATAACTGATTTCTGTTTAATCTAATATTAAAATAATTTAGTTTTATGAATAAAAAGTTTGAAAAGTTATTAGATGAATTGAGGAAGTTAGATTTGCCCGATGGAAAATATGCAATTTTGGGAAGTGGACCATTAGCGGTAAGAGGAATTCGAGAAGCTAGAGACTTGGATATAATAGTGACAGATGATTTGTATAAAAAACTTCAAAAAGAATATTCTCAAAATGATAAAATTAAATTAGGGAAAATAGAAATTTTTTCAGCAAATGGTTGGAGGTCTAAATTTGGAGATTTAACTAAAATGATAAAGCAAGCTGAGAAAATTCAAGGATTAAGGTTTGTATGCTTGGAAGATTTGATAGAATGGAAAACAAAATTGGGCCGTCCAAAAGACCTTGAAGACATAAAATTAATTAAAGATTATTTAAAAAGTTTTAATAATGTTTTTGGCGATAATCAAGGTTAGTTTTTTTGTTGGGCATTATTACATTCTTAAGAATGTAATAAAGCTGTAAAATGAAAATTGTAATGATTTTAAAACTACTATGGCATTAAAAATTAAAATTAAAGATCCTGTGAGCGGACTGAGTCATTTAATTGGCGCTGTGCTGTCTGTTTTTGGTACAGTTATTTTAATAAGCTCAGCTGTTCAAGAACAGTCGTCTATTAAAATAATTTCTTTTTCTG
>Ga0116145_1002999_pt1 | contig 14620 bp, 9 predicted proteins | sample AD_JPNHG1_MetaG_FD_89747 | JGI IMG/M metagenome (GOLD analysis project Ga0116145, IMG submission 89747) | Active sludge microbial communities of municipal wastewater-treating anaerobic digesters from Japan - AD_JPNHG1_MetaG | ecosystem: Engineered > Bioreactor > Anaerobic > Digestate | place... | reverse complement strand
TGCTGTTTTGAGAAAAGCCCAGAGCGTATAGGTATAGAACCAGCTTGGCGAAGGATTTTTAGTGCTAATTTTTTCTTTTTGATAAGGTTGTAATTGTGCAAGCCCCTCTCGGGCCGAAGGACTGAGTTTTGGGATGGAAGCCATCTGAGCGAGTGATTGAAAACCGCCCTTTTGATTTCTGTATTGAATCAATTCTACAGCATCCGTTGGTGTAACTCCTTTCACGGCTATGAGTTCAACTGAATCGCAATTATTTATATCGAAAGGATAAGTTTTTAATTTAGGTCCAAATTGTGAGAGAACCCATGGAGTAAAATGAGCATTATTATTTACAACCCAAAGAGGTTCAGGTAAATCAGGTTGATAATCTATGCCTGAAGCAGCCCTCCATATCCCCTTTACCAATCCGGCTTCGTCAGGAAATTCTTTGGAATATCCTTCGATGAAATCGATAATTTGAGTTCTCGAATCCAATACATCCATTCGCACATATTTTGCCAAAACCGTAAAAATTTTCAAATACTCGTTGCGCAAGGGAAATATCTGGCGTTCAAAAATAAAAGTCGAGTCATCGGGTAAAAAATCTCTGTAATACAAAGGAGGATAATAATTTTTCTTGCCGTTGGATGCAATCAAATAGGAGAAGAAAGTGGCGATGACACCTTCGGTAGCCACTGCATTGTTCATTGTTCTATAACGAGTGATATCGGGCCATACGCTGGCATCCTTGTATAAAATTTGTAACCAGGGATCGTCGTTTCGGCTTAATTGAGGTGGACGCTGAATCAACCTGCCCTCAATAAATGTGTGGTTCCGCATGATCTCGAGTTTTGGATACCACACCGGCGCACTTGCACGAAACACACCAAAACGCCCTTTCAGGTTGTAATCCCTCCTGAATCCATGGATATATTTAGGAAGCCAAACACCAATTTCCCTTAAATCTTCTTGAATGGTTCTCTTGATTCTTTCATCGGGTTCGGATTGAACCGAAATAAATCTGAAATGTTCGGCAAATCCTTCATAAAATGCCGTAGCCCTATCGGTTTGCGTACAAAAATAATGCTCCTTGGGCACTATCTGACTCACTCTTCCCGAGAGCTGGGATAAAATTATCCGACCAATCTCCTGAGGCAAAACCTGAGTAATTGATCCCGCCTTTGCCGGATTCTCATCCAGAATATCGCGATCGAAATCAATGTAATAAGTTTCATCCTTCTTAATTATTCCATTCTCCGTTTGCAGAACGAATCCCCTACATGCCTGATTAATCCCGTGCTGCGTAAAAGCAATGTATAAAGGTTCTTTTTCTGAAATTTTTCCTTGATGAACCCGATAATTCTGCATCAGATCGTAAAGAGAAAAACTCTCGGCCATGAAACCTCTCATCAATTGATTATATGCTTTAAAATAATCAGGGTCTATGCGCTCCATCTCCTTAAGTACATCTTGCCCCTCATATTTCTCTCCAGCCGGTATCAAAAAAACGAGGTCGGAAGTTTGGGCATTAGATGCCAAAGCTATTAAGCATATAAAAATTAATAAAAGATGCTTATTCATAACTTATTGATTTATAATAAAATAATATTCGGTAATCATTTTGCAATTTTATGCAAATTTTTAGCAACACGAATTTAAAAGAACAACTGCTTGTTCACAGAAAGACTTCAAATCCATTTATTTTAGCATAAATATTTCAAAACCAATAAAATACTTCATTTCGATTTGTTTACTCCTGATAAAATAATCCGATCAATCGTCATTCGATCGAGCGACACAAGCAGACAAGGTTCGAGCTAAAAAACTTCCACTATATCGCGGTAAGTTTAAAATTTTCGAGTAATAAAGAAACTTCAAACAAATTCCAGGTCAAAGGCCTTGGCAAGTTTTCCTCTTAGATTTTCTTTCACTTCGTGGATATTAAGATTGGAATGGAGTTCTTTTTCCATGGAGGTCACACCCTTATCTACAAATCCGCAAGGATGAATGTAGTTAAAATATTCGAGTCGAGTATTTACATTAAGTGCCAGCCCATGCATGCTAATTCCTCTGCTAACCCTAACCCCTATTGCACAGATTTTACGTGCAGCGGGTGTATCAGCATCCAGCCATACACCAATAGCTCCAGGCATAAGCATGGCTTTTATTTGGTAATCATTCAGCATACGGATCACGGCTTCTTCGAGATTTTCGATATACTGCCTCACACCCATCCGAAAGGCTTCGAGGTAAAATAAAGGGTAAACCACAATTTGACCCGGTCCATGATATGTAATATCTCCTCCCCTATTGGTCATACAAAAACTTGCTCCGATTTTGTTTAAAAATTTACTATTTACCAGCAAATTGCCTGGTTTTCCATTTTTCCCGAGTGTATAAACATGGGGATGTTCAACAAACAGCAAGTAATTGCAAGCATTGGCATACGAACCATTTAAAACAGCCTTTTGCAATTGGCGGCACAATTGTTCCTGATAGTCCCAGCTTTGTTTATATTCAGCCAATCCCAGATCGATACAAAGTGTTTTGTGATGCAGTGTCATTTCAAATTTTATACTCAGATGCATGATAGGATGAACGCACCAAAGGTCCACATTCAGCAGCCTTGAATCCCTTTTCGAGAGCAATTTTTTTTAGCTCACTAAAAATCTCAGGTTGAATATATTCCATCACAGGATAATGCCGAGGAGAAGGTCTCAGATATTGGCCGATGGTCATTATAGAACAACCCGCATCGAGGAGATCGTCCATAGTTTGTAATATTTCTTCGAAAGATTCGCCGAGACCCACCATAATTCCCGATTTGGCCGGTATGCCACTTTTGGCTAACTGACGGATTACCTCGAGGCTTACATTATATCGAGCACGGCTTCGAATCATAGGAGTAAGCCGCTCTATAGTTTCAAGATTATGACCGACGACATCGGGTTTTCCTTTAATAATTCTTTGAATCAGGTTCTCCCTGCCTTGAAAATCCGGGATCAATACTTCTATTTGTGCCTGGGGTAGGCATTCGCGTATGGCAACAATCGTCCTAACCCAATGATCTGCTCCCAAGTCTTCGAGGTCATCCCTGTCAACAGAGGTGACGACGATATAGCGTAAACCCATCTCTACGGCAGCCTTAGCTAATCGCTGGGGTTCATCGGGATCTGGGGGCATGGGTTTACCCGTCGCCGTGTTGCAAAATTTACAGGCCCTCGTACAAATTTCCCCCAAAATCATAAAAGTAGCTGTCCCGTATTTCCAGCATTCTTTAATGTTGGGACAGTTTCCGCTGCTACAAATGGTATTAAGTGAGTAAGATTTCAACAAGGAAGCAGTTTGGCGATATTTCTGATCCTTTTTGATATGAACTTTTATCCATTCAGGTTTTGGTTGGCGATAATCTTCCATAATAAAGTTAAATACGTCGTTTAAGGCTGCAAAAATAAATCAAAGTAAACTGGATTGTGAAAGAATAGATTTTAGAATCCAAGCCTAATTGTAATTCAGTAAAAACAAAATTTTCAAAACCCCTTAAATATGAGCCGAATCTTTAGAGAATGATTAAGATTCGCAAATTTCTCTCTTTAAGGAAAGAAAGAAATTCGGTTTACTTCAGCCCAATGACCTGATAATAATTTTGGAGGTACTTTAATCCCTCACTGAAACGTCAACAAAAGAACTATCTCAGAAATAATTTTTTCGATTTATAATTCAAAATCAGCTTTTTACGATTAAAATTGAGAAACTTATAAAACAAAGATTTAGGGATTATTAAATTTTTACTACAAATTACTTTATGATGATAATACTCTCCAATATTGTTATAAATTTGTTTCTAAAATCAATTCACCAAAAACATTACCCCAAGCCATGAAAACAAACTTTTTTACTAAAATCGTTGTTTCTGCTTTTCTCCTGATAATTATTGCTTATGGATGTACCACTACAACCTATTTAATCGTTAGCGAAGGAGAATCTTTCAATGCCCTGACGAAAATCACTGACAACGAAAACCCCTGTTTTGATTCTGACGGGGGAAGTGAAGGAACTAATTTGGTTTTTACCGTTAGAGAAAAGGATGGTTCTTATAACATTTACATGAAAGATAATGTTTTGTCGAGAGCCACCATTCAAAAAACTTACGGAACAAACCTAAACGTATCGCCAGCAGTTTGTGTAGCTAAAGGGAAAATAGCTTTTCAGTACTACGATAAGAATAATTTCGATATTTACTATGTAGATGCTTATAAAGGCAAAGCCATTACGCAGGTTACCTATACTGATGAAAATGAGTACAATCCTTCGTGGAATCCTGAAGGTACAATCATTATTTTTGAAAAGGGAGCACAACCACGTTCTTTTATAGCAGTATCTGAAAAGAATAATAAAGCTGCCATTTATAACTTGGTTACTGTTACAAAAAACCAGATTTGGCTTAAAAATCTCGTAACAGGAGAATTGAAAATGATAGGTGAAGGAAGTTTCCCTTCAATATCACCCGATGGAAACATGATTGCATTCATTAAATACGATTTGAACAAACAAAAGAATGCAGAAGTGGGAACTTTGTGGATCATGACTATTGATGGAGATTCTCCTCGCCAGCTTACTACTTCAGATTTGGGATATGCTATTCGGCCTAAATGGAGCCCCGATGGAACGCAAATTGTCTTCCAACTCACCAAGAAAAACAAAACCGACTCCGACATTTATACCATAGATGTAAATGGTGAAAATTTAAAACAACATACTAATAACCCTGCTGACGATTTCTCTCCTTTCTGGTCAAGTGATGGATATATTTATTTTAGCTCCGACCGTGGCGCTAAAAAAGGTGAGTATCAAATATGGAGATTCAAAATAGAAGAATAACACTACTCAAAATGGCTAAAATAAATTAGATATTTAAATGCTTACTTAACTTTCAATTCAATTAAAGTGATTTCAGGCCATATCCCCATCCTCCCGGGATAACCAATACATCCCAAACCTTGATTAACATAGAGATATTGCGGGGTTTTACTATCTTTATATAAACCCGACCAATATGTGTAAATAAATTTTGCAGGGCTCCAGCGGAAATTTCCGGTTTCGATACCAATTTGCATTCCATGAGTATGTCCTGAAAGCGTAAGAAGAATAGATATATCTCTCTGATTCACTATTTTTTCCCAATAAGTTGGATCGTGTGAAAGAAGAATCTTAACAGGAATATTTTCAACTTGAGCCAAAGTCTTCTCAAGGTTGGCTCTTTGGGGAAATCTTTTCTGACTGCCCCAGTTTTCTACTCCCAAAATTGCAATCTGTTCCCCATTCTTATTAATGACCAAAGATTCATTAAGAAGCAGTTTCCAGCCCATTTCTTGATATAAACGGAATAAATCTTCCAGATTTTTATTCTTTGCATTAGGTGAAGCCCATTTCACATATCCACCGTAATCATGATTGCCTAAAATGGTTATTACGCCTTCTTCTGAATGGAGTTTTCCCAAAATTTCACGGAAAGGATAGGCTTCTTTAGTTGTGAAGGTAACCAGATCACCCGTAAATACGATGAGATCAGGATTCAAGTCATTCGTCTTGCTTACTATTTTTTTCAATGATTTCTTTGAAGGCCAACTGCCCAGATGCAGGTCCGAAATCTGTACGATGCGAAATCCATTGAATGAGGCAGGTAAATCTTTAAGGGGAAAATTCAGTTTTTTTATTTCGACTCGATATGGCCAGACGATGGCCCCAAACATCAAAACGATAAAAACAACCGAAAAACCGGATCGTGCAATAAACTTTACCCATAAGGGCGATGAAATCATATCGAGCAAAGCATCTAAAAAAGCTTTCTCCTTTTGTTTGCCTAACTTTTTTAATCCGGTAATCCAGTGTATGATGTCAGAAATTACATAAATGAAAACCGGCAATACTTTTGCACTATAAACAATGAAAATCGATCCTAGATACCATGTTTGCAGCGTTGGCGGCCATAACCCGAAAGGTTGCAGGAATGAATAAACTGCGCCGAAAACGAACAGCATAAAAGGAAGCCAGAAAAGAACGCACAGGATACATTTCTTCTTCTTGCTATATTTTCGAATGACACCGAAAAAATGCAACCAGAGGATAAAATCGAGAAACAGCATGCAGAAAACTACCGTAAATCCATTGAAATTAGCTGCGAAATTATGTTGATGGTTTGCCAGCCATACACTCACCATGGCAATTATAACCAAAAGAGTATAAAATAAATATGATTTTTTCAAATAGATATGAGAATTTTGTTTTTCATATAACTCCCGGCACAAAATTACAAACCTTCCCAGAATTATAACCGGCAAAAGAGTTGAATGAGTCTTTATCTGAGACGAAAAGAAAATATGAAATTCACTGAAGCTTTTGATATAAATGAAATTTTTTATACTTTTGCAGCTTCAATCAGAAACGTGGTCATTCTAAAAATACAAGGAGAAGGGGAAGCGTTCTTTTGATGAATGAAGTCTGAAAGATTCGGGTTTTGAAACTTGAACATCAATAAGCCAAAAAAATCCGGTGAGGTGGGTGAGAGGCTTAAACCAGCAGTTTGCTAAACTGCCGTACGGGTAGCCGTACCGGGGGTTCGAATCCCCCCCTCACCGCAGTTGGATTCATCCATCAAAATTTTAAGGGCTTTCGGGGTGTAGCGCAGTCTGGTTAGCGCACCTGGTTTGGGACCAGGGGGTCGGTGGTTCGAATCCACTCACCCCGACTACATTAGCCTTAATGAACAAATCTTATCCAGTCCATCGCATGGATCCTGTACCTTTAAATAACAATCTTCCTTTATTTTCCGAAAAAAGAATCCAGTAACCAGAAATTTCCTGTATTTAAGGCTTGTCCTAAGAATAAATCACGAGCCCTGATATTGCTTATTTTTGATAAAAAATGCCATGAAGTTTTTTTATCAATCTTTGGCTCAAATAGTTGAAAATCATTTTCCGGCTGTATTATGTCTTGTAATCGAAACCAAAGGTTCGACGCCTCGCAAGACCGATAGCAAAATGGTTGTGATGCCCGACGGAAAAGTCATAGGAACCATAGGAGGTGGAAAAAACAGAATATCAAGTCATCGAGAAAGCACTTGCCATTAAGCCAGGCGACCCTCCCCTCTTACTTCATTTCAACCTTCATCCCGACCGAGGACTGTTCTACGGTGGAGAAATGAAAATCTATCTCGAACGTCTTGATGCAGGCACCCGTCTATTCATCTACGGAGCAGGCCATGTTGGAAAAGCCACTGCACGACTCGCTTCCTCTTCGACTTCCAAATATTCCTAATCGATGAAAGACCAAATATTTTCTCCGAATCCGACCAGCAAAATTTTCATTGCATCGAGGGAAATTACAGCGAGATCATCACAAAATTAGATATCAATACAAATGACTTTGTAGTAGTAGTTACTCATGAACATGCCCTCGATATTTCTCTCACAGCAGCCATCGCCACTTTACGACCAGCCTATATTGGCATGACAGGTTCGAAATCGAAAAGCCGGGAGGCACGAAAAACCTTACAAGAAAAATATTATCTGGATAAAGAACTCATCATAAAAATCGATCTTCCGATTGTTTACCCATAGCCGCCGAGACTCCCGAAGAAATTGCTCTTTCTATTGTTACAGCCTTAGTGGATACTATAATCCGCCTTAATGGCATTCACCCTAAAAAATAACAAAACAATGCATTGGTCTTGTTTTCGAAAAGGCCAAAAAATATCGAAGTGCGAGGTGAGACATGGAGAATGGCGGATAGAAAACTGCCTACGAGAAATGGAAAATGGAAGAGGCTTGAGACGAAAAGTCAAGGAGACGGAGAAATGTCAATATTCACATAATCCTATATTGAGTAGATCACATGAGAATTCTTAATAAGGCGAATATCATCCTCTTCCGTTTCATTAAGTTAAATTGACAATGAATAGTTATACGGGATGAAATCCTTACCTTTGCAGCAAAATTCGATAATTTATGGATAATAAGGAATTAGGTTTCAATTCTCTTTTGGTTCATGCCGGAGGAGTTGAAAATGGAATGAATAGTGCTATTACGCCTATATATCAAACTTCCACATTTACTTTCGAGAATGCCGATCATGGGGCAGCATGTTTTGCGGGGGAAGAATCGGGGTATATCTATACCCGTTTGGGTAACCCCACCATTACCGATTTGGAAAAAACCTTAGCCATACTCGAGAAAGGATATGGAGGTATTGCCACGGCTTCGGGCATGGGTGCTGTAAGTACAATTTACGCAGGTTTACTCGGTGCGGGCGAGCACATGGTCGGTCATGAGGCCGTTTATGGTTCATCGCGCTTGATTGCCGAAACCATTTTCAAACGTTTTGGCGTCGAAAGCGACTGGATCGACACTTCTGATCTGGAATCTGTAGAAAAACATATACGGCCTAATACAAAACTTATTTATTTGGAAACCCCGGCCAATCCAACAATGACCATTGTAGATATTGCCGCAATAAGCCAGATGGCTCATGCCAGAAACATCAAAGTTTGCGTGGATAACACTTTTTGCAGCCCTTATCTGCAAAATCCTCTCGAATTAGGTGCCGATGTCGTTTTGCATAGTCTGACCAAATTTATCAATGGACATGCCGATGCCGTAGGAGGAATGATAATTACCAAAACCGAAGCCGATTACAAAGCTTTACGCATTGTGATGACCAACATGGGGCCCAACATGGATCCTCATCAAGCCTGGCTGATCAGAAGAGGTTTGAAAACTTTAGCCTTACGCATGGAACGTTCTCAGGCCAATGCCATGAAAGTGGCCGAATTTCTGGAAAATCACCCCAAAGTAGCTTGGGTGAAATATCCAGGTTTGAAATCTCATCCACAATATGAATTGGCTTGTAAACAAATGAGAGGTCCTGGAGCAATGATTAGTTTCGAGGTAAAAGGAGGCCTACCCGCCGGTAAAATCGTGATGGATAATGTAAAACTTGCCTTATTGGCAGTGAGTTTGGGCGGAATAGAAACGCTTATTCAGCACCCCGCCAGCATGACTCATTCAAAAATGAGCCCCGAGGCTCGACATCAAGCCGGAATCAGTGATGGCCTGATTCGTCTTTCGGTTGGAATAGAAGAAGCAGAAGATATTGTGGCCGATCTCTCTCAGGCTCTCGATTTAATTTGAATTCCCCATCTTCTTCGAAACTTCATCCCTCGATGGCTCTTGAAGATGAGAATTTTTCATGAATTTCGAGCGGACATTCAATTCGTGTTTTTTGAAAAGCATCATATAGTTTTGTGTAACTGCTCTGCATCATATCAACTATATAGCCTAATTTTGGAAAAGAATTTTTTTCGATGCGAAATTTGACATATAAGGCCTTTATGGTTTTTCTTTTATCCCTATTTAGTTTTTCTGAGGTTTATGCCCAGAAAGTGGCCGTGGTATTAAGTGGAGGTGGAGCAAAAGGAGCATGTCATGTAGGATTGCTCAAGGCTTTGGAAGAAAATGACATTCCCATTGATTATATTGCCGGAACCAGCATGGGAGCCATAGTAGCCGGGTTATATGCAGCGGGCTATTCTCCCGAAGAAATGGAAGTCCTTATGACATCCGAAGAATTCAAGAAGTGGGCAAAAGGAGTTATCGATACTGAATATATGTATTACTACAAGAAAGATCCCAATGATCCTTCATGGGTTTCAGTGCCTGTGGAAATTAGTCCTAAGAAATTTAAACCCAAACTACCCACCAATCTGGTTTCACCTTACGAAATGGATTTTCAGTTTATAAGGATTTTTGCCGATGCCGGGGCAGCAGCAAATTACAATTTTGACAGTCTCTTTGTTCCCTTTCGTTGTGTAGCTGCCGATATTACTGCTAATCAGCCCTATATTGCGCGCAGTGGAAATCTCGAAAATGCCATTCGGGCTTCCATGACCTTTCCATTATATTTCAAACCGATTACTATTGATGGCCATCTTATGTTTGATGGAGGAATTTTCAATAATTTTCCGGTAGATGTGGTACTGGAGGATTTCAAACCCGATTACATCATAGGTTCAAAGGCTGCCGGCGATTATTCCATCCCTAATCCCGATGATATCGTTTCGCAAATCGAAGGTCTCGTCATGAATAAAGTGCCCTATCAAATTCCCGAAGGAGTGAATGGAATCATGGTAGCACCTCAGCTCATCAAGGTTGAAGTGAATGACTTTAGTCAGGCCAAAGCTTTTATCGACAGTGGATATGTAGCAACTACGGCTTTGATGGACAGCATAAGGAGAAATATCGGCCGGCGAGAAAGCAAGGAAGAGAGGATAATGAAACGGCAGGCCTTCAACAATAGAAAACCCGATATGTTCATCGATCAGGTTATTGTAACGGGTGTCAATCCTGCTCAGGCCGATTATATACGCAAATTGATCGTTCATCAGCCCAGACAGCGCCTTTTCCCCGAAATGAAAGAAGATTATTACCGGTTGATAACGGATAGCAGATTCCGAAGTGTATTTCCGCGACTGAAATTTAACCCCGAAAGTGGTTATTATGATTTGACGCTCGAAGTGGAAAGAGCTACACCCTTCGAACTGCAGTTTGGTGGAGTAATTACTTCATCACCCAATACCGAAGGGTATTTACAGGGAACATATTACCTTTTGGGTGAAAATGCCTTGAATATTTCGCTGAATGGATATTTTGGACGTTTTTATCTGGGTGGCCGCCTGCGAGCACGTTTCGATTTCCCCATCAAAAATCCCTATTTTATCGAAATGGATTTGGTTTCATCTCGATATCATTATTTTCCCAGTGGATTGATTTTTCTAGATGATGTTTTATCGTCTAATCTGTCACGTTACGATTATAATGTCACGGGTATAATAGGATGGCCTGTTACCAATAAAGGCGTCTTCAAAATCAATGGAATATTAGGAGATTGGGAAACACGTTACTACCATACCAACGCAGTGAAAAGAACGGATGTTCAGGATAAGACCTCTCTGGAATATTTTAAATTAGGAGCCGAGCTCGACTTCAATACCCTGAATCAACGGCAATATGCTACAGCTGGCTCGAGATTGGATGCCTGCCTCAATTTTGGCGGCGGAACCGAATACCACACACCTGGAACTACTTCCTTCGCAAAACAAAAAGCGGAGTTCTATCACTCGTTTATGGACGTAAAATTTACTTACGATAATTATTTCGCAAAATCAGGACCATTCACCTTTGGCATGCTCTCCGAATTCGTGTTTACAACCCTGCCTCGATTCCGCAACTATACTTCTACAATGATTCTCATGCCACAGTTTAGTCCTTTCCCCGATGCCAACGTTCGTTTTCTCGAGAATTTGCGCAGCCAGTCGTACCTTGCCGGTGGATTGAAAATTTTATATTCATTCAGCGATGCTATTCATCTACGAATAGAAGGATATTATTTTCAGCAATTCAGGAAAATTTTTCAAAACAGTAAGCAAGGCGCTTACTTTGGCCCCTGGTTAAGTCACCATACCTATACCACGACTTCAGCTCTGGTAGCACATACATTTTTAGGCCCTTTTAGCTTGAATCTGAATTATTTCGGCGGAGAAACTAGCCCATGGAGTTTTACGGTCAACTTCGGTTATTATCTTTTTCATAAAAAAGGATTAAATTGAGAGTATGGGAGCATGTTTTCTCAATATAATGCTCTAAAAGTCGAAGTTAGGAAAAGTTGAAAAATAGGGAAGAAAAATTATTATCTGGGTGTTGTGGAGCGGAGCTCCACAACACCCAGATTTATTTATCACTCACCAATAGCATATCAAGGCATATCGAGACGACCTGTTTTTCTCCTATTCAAAAAATGCTTGAATTGAATTTCACATTTGGTGAAATGTTTTAATTTTACTCATTGAGATTGAAGTTCATCATTATGACAAAAAAATTCCAAAACATGCCATTGTTGTAACTCTTCTCTTTTCCGAACATATTGTTTATTAATGAATTAGAAATTAATTAAAAATTATAAAACTATGAATGCCGATGATTTGGAAAACTTCCTGAACTCTTTGGAGCACATGCACTTTAAAGACTTAGATGAACTTAATAGGTATGCTGCCAAATATTTTCAACAATACAACCAAACTCCCCAACCTAATTTTGAGGGTTATTCACCTACGGAAATGACGTATCTTTTTCGTAATCCATACGATGATAAATCTCCAATGAAATTGCAAAAGCTTGATGAATCGGATTATAAACAAATCCCATTATTCAATCTGGTGAAATACCTTGCAAATCGAATTGCTTCCGAAGGTGAACTCAAGCTGACGCAAAAGGGAAATTTACCTAAAAAAATTGTAAGCGAATTATACGACCAGGGTTTTATCCAAGATTATTTTATCGAGAGTGGTTTATCGAAACCTTATTATGAAGAAAAAATTAAAGGTATTCATCTTACCAGAATAATATTACAACTTTCTGGAATTACAAAAAAAAGAAATAATCAATTAAGCCTCACCCTAAAGGGGAATCGACTTTTATCGAATAACGATGAATTGTTGAAATTAATTTTCAAAACTTTTACTCAAAAATTTAATTGGGGCTATTTTGATTTATATGAAACGGAAACTGGCCAAATGGGATTTGCTTTCTCCTTGTTCTTACTCTCCAAGTATGGAAATTCTAAACAACTTGATAATTTTTATGCAAACAAATATTTTAAGGCATTTCCCAAGTTATTGGATTCTTTCGAGACCCACTATCTTTCTTTAAAAAATGAACCTGAGCGATGTTATTCTACTAGAACTTTCGACAGATTTATTGATTATTTTGGATTGATTCATATTGATACCGATGATAAAATAATTCCAAAGGAAAAATTTGTTACCAAAACTGATTTGTTAGATAAATTCATACATTTTGAACCTCATCGAGCTATATGTGAATGATCGTTTTTGAATAATTAATCAAATCTTCTTAATTCTCGAGGAAATAAATATTCAATTTTCAATTCTTTAAATAATGAAACGTTTTATTTCTTTTCTATTTGCAGCATTTTCCATTATCGGTCTGAGTGCCCAGGACAATCGAGTTTTGATGATCGATAAAGGATGGAAATTTATCCCAGGAGATCATCCACAAGTTTTTTTACCTGATTATGATGATGCTAACATGAAATCCATCGAGGTAAATAAAATTTGGGAAGAACAAGGTTATGACCCGCTGGATGGATTTTGTTGGTATCGTTTGCATATGGTTATTCCATCCGAATTAAAAACTAAGGCTATTTTACAAGATAGCTTATTCATCTATCTTGGCAAGATCAACAATTTTGATCAGACTTATCTAAATGGACATTTGATTGGTGTGAATGGCTTTAAAGTTACTGACAGCCAGAAAGATGATCTTTCCTTCATTAAGGCTCCTACCAATTATTGGGACCGACCAAGAGCTTATAAGCTCGCTTTGAATGATTCTTTAATCCGATGGGATAAAGAAAATATTATTGCAGTGAGGGTATACGACGAAGGCGGACAGGGTGGCATGTACACAGGCGATCAATTTATTCGTCTAACCTGTTTCTCCGATTATATTTCTCTCGAATGTAACGGTACTCCTTATCACTTCAACGGAAATACCCTTTCAAAGCAGATCAAAATCCGAAATGTTTCATCCGCATACTTTATCAGGGGTAAATTAGAAATCATAGCTATAAATAAACTTACGGGTCATGAAACTTTTCATCAGTCATTGAAGGTAAAACTCAGGCCTGCCGATGTTTTCGACTTTCATCTCGAGCTCCCTCAAATGGACCATTCTCAGGTGGTAACTTATCGTTATTCCATAAAAAGTGAAGGATCCGACAAAATCTATCGTGACGAAACTCCCTATATCTTGACACCTCCGGTAAAAGATACTCCTCAGATAAACGGTCCTTATATCACGGGTGCCAGGCCGCATCATCCTTTTTTATTTACTATCCCAGTTACCGGGGAAAAACCCTTAAATTTTGAAGTGAAAGGCTTGCCAAATGGCCTTGTTCTGAACAATACCAGCGGGATTATTTCTGGAATGGTCGAAGAACCCGGCGAATATCGCTTGAGTATTAAAGTTAGCAACGCTTTGGGATCGGATTTTAGGGAAATGATTGTCAAAATTGGACCTGACATTTGCCTCACTCCGCCCATGGGATGGAATAGCTGGAATTGTTGGGGCCTGGCCGTCGATCAGGAAAAGATTGCAGACGCTGCCAATGCCTTTGTCAATGAAGGTTTACGTGATCATGGCTGGACTTATGTGAACATCGACGATGGATGGAATATACATAAAGATGCAGAACCCAAGCGTGATGACTTGGGTAATATTCTTCCCAACGAAAAATTTCCCGATATGAAAGGTTTGGGCGATGCAATCCATTCTTTGGGCTTGAAAATGGGAATTTACAGTTCGCCGGGACCTTATACCTGTGGTCAATACACAGGAAGCTACCAATTCGAACAAAAAGATGCCCAAAGTTATGCCTCATGGGGAGTGGATTATTTGAAATATGACTGGTGTTCATATGATCAGATTGCACGCGATACTTCACTTGTTGAACGTAAAAAACCATATCACGTAATGAAAGAAGCACTAAATCAGGTGAATAGGGATAT
>Ga0116145_1002992_pt1 | contig 14642 bp, 15 predicted proteins | sample AD_JPNHG1_MetaG_FD_89747 | JGI IMG/M metagenome (GOLD analysis project Ga0116145, IMG submission 89747) | Active sludge microbial communities of municipal wastewater-treating anaerobic digesters from Japan - AD_JPNHG1_MetaG | ecosystem: Engineered > Bioreactor > Anaerobic > Digestate | place... | reverse complement strand
CGGTCGGTGATGACCAGGCTGAGACTGAGGAGGTCAATAACGAGCCTGCTTCATGGGAGGAGCTCGGCACTGCAAGAGAGCGCCATATCGTTTCGACAGACGAACAGTTTGACTATGAGATATATGACGGGGGTGCCATAATAACAAGCTACAAGGGCAATGATACTGAGGTAGTTATACCTGATACTATGGGCGGCGCTCCTGTTACAGACATCGGCTTCTATGCCTTTGAGGGAAAGTCTCAGGTGCTGACTTTAACAATGCCGGAGACTGTTACAAAGATATGCGAATGCGCTTTCTGCGGCTGCTCTTCGCTCTATTCCATAAATATACCTCAGGGGCTTCAGGAGATACAGCGTGGAGCCTTCGTGGACTGCACTGCACTGACAGATATGACGCTTCCGGCCTCTGTAACAAAGGTTCAGGAAGAGGCTTTCACAGGCTGCAATGCGCTTGCTTCACTTATCATAGAAAATCCGGATCTGGCCTATGAGAACTGGGGGCTTGAAGAGCTGCCTGCTCTGACAGTGAGCGCTCCCGAGGGCTCGGCTGCGGCAGTATGGGCTGAAAAGATCAACAACAGCGAAGCCGGGGAGGTTCAGCAATGAGATATGTTAAACTTACAGCACTGCTGCTGAGCGCAGTATTGTGTGCAGGCAGCGTAACATCCTGCGGCAGCAAAAAAAGCTCCTCAAAGACTCCCGGCGAATGGGAGCTCATCACTCCGGAGGAGGGGGCTGAGGACGAGAATCTCGGCTCCTACAGGATAGATCCTGAGACCGGTATAAAGCTTTACTATGAAGAGGATGAATTCCCGAGAGAGCTTGTCAGGACCCTTGCAAATCACTTTCTTGCTTTTCAGAACAAGGACTTTGAAAGCTTCAAGGAACAGAATTATCCCCTCTATAACGAGAAAATGGAAAAATTCCTCCAGGATGGCTTCCAGTACGGTCAGAAGGAATCTTTTGAGAAACAGGCCGATTCTATCAATGAGATGATGGGCGGAAGCTTCGAGGTCACCCGTGTGAAGGTGGAGCCTTCCCAGCTTTTCGCTGATCCTGAAGAGGGTGTCCAGGACTTCTTCTCGTTTATGAATGAGAAATTCGGAAGTGATGATTTCGAGAAGAAGGTTCGTGAGGACTGCGACGAGTTCTATTACTTCACTTTTTATATAATGGCAAAAAATGCTGAGGGAAAAGAACAGATCATCGTCAGCGATGAAGAAAATAATGCCTTTTTTGCAGAAAAAGGCGGAAAATTCTATACTTTCGGTTAACGGGAGGCATTTAATATGAGAAATTCATTCACCAGATTTGCAGCAGCTGCTGCGGCTGCTGTGCTGACACTCAGCTTTTCTTCCTGCGGAGGAAAGGATTCCTCCTCGGATAATAATTCCGGAAAAGAGATCGTAAGCGATATCGGAGATGACGTTAATATTGCTGCTGATGATATGCCATATGGTGCGTGTATCTTCAGGATGGAGCAGGGCGAGAACGGTATCCCTGTTACTACAGAGGTGGATTCACGCTTCTACTCCGATGAGGAGGCAAAGCTCATCTGCAATTACTTCTGGGCTATAAGCTCAAAGGACGGCGCTCTTTTCGATTCCGTAAGCTATAAGCCGTATAATGACGAGATGCTCAAAAGCGGCGGCTATAGCTCCTCTCAGGAGTATATGGAGGCGTATTACGATAAATACTACATCGTTATCGGTACAGACTATGAGTTCTCATATATCTACGCTGTTGACTGCAAAAAAGAGGACAGCGGCTATAACTTCTCGAAGTACGATGACATTATAAAGGAAGTTGCACCTGATGCGGAGATAACTTCAAAGAAGGTCGTTCCGGTATACCTGAATTATGAAGCTAAGGACGGAAGCAGCAGCGGCGAGGTCATCCCTCGTGATACCTATGACTTTCCTATGGGCGCAGAGCTGGGCGACAGTGATTACATCTGGATCTGTATCTATGAGATCGACGGAAAAAGCTATATAATAAGCTGATAATAAGCGTAAGGCTTATTTGTTGGTTATACGTTAATTATTGAGGGAAACCCTTTTGAAAAAGGGTTCCTCTGACGGAGGCGGTCCCCTCTGTCACTGCGTGACATCTCCCCACACTGTGGGGAGTCACCCTCAAACTCCCTCCCTAAAACTTTCAGTTTTAATTTTTCCCCAGATAGGACGCAGCCCATGTATTGCTACATGGGCTTTTTATTATCTTGTGTCCTATCTGGGGAAAAATAAGATTAAAAGTCTTTGGAAAGGGGTTCGGGGAAGAACCTTTCCTCAGAAAGGTTTTCCCCGAGTAACTGACATATACCAACAAATAAGCCTTACGCTTATTATTAATCTGTTATATTTCTCAGATCTGTGTAGAGTAGTTAGGAGCTTCCTTTGTGATATAGATATCGTGAGGATGGCTCTCCTTGAGGCCTGCGCCTGTAATGCGGATGAACTTTGCCTTCTCGTGGAGAGTAGGGATATCCACACATCCGCAGTAGCCCATACCTGAACGGATTCCGCCGACGAGCTGGAATACTGTATCGGCAACAGGGCCCTTGAAAGGAACACGGCCTTCAACTCCCTCAGGTACAAGCTTCTTTGCGCCCTCCTGGAAGTATCTGTCTGTAGAGCCGTTAGCCATAGCGCCAAGGCTTCCCATACCTCTGTATACCTTGAACTGACGTCCCTGATAGATCTCTGTCTCGCCGGGAGCTTCTGCACAGCCTGCAAGGAGTGAACCGAGCATTACAACATTTGCGCCGGCTGCAAGAGCCTTTACGATATCTCCTGAGTACTTGATACCGCCATCTGCGATAACAGGGATGCCGTACTTCTGAGCTACGCAGGCAACGTCATATACAGCTGTGATCTGAGGAACGCCGATACCGGCAACAACTCTTGTTGTACAGATGGAACCGGGGCCGATACCTACCTTTACGCAGTCTGCGCCGGCAGCGATAAGTGCCTCGGCAGCTTCTGCTGTAGCGATATTTCCTGCGATAACAGGTGTATCCGGGAATGCTTCCTTGACCATTTTCAGGCACTTGATGATGTTTGCACTGTGGCCGTGAGCGGAGTCGAGAACAAGTACGTCAGCCTGTGCATCGATAAGAGCCTTTGCTCTGTCGAGTACATTTGCTGTTACGCCGATAGCAGCTCCACAGAGAAGTCTGCCCTTGCTGTCACGGGCTGAGTTGGGGTACTGAACTGACTTTTCAATATCCTTTATTGTGATAAGTCCCTTGAGGTAGCCGCCCTCGTCAACGAGAGGGAGCTTTTCGATCTTGTGGGCACGGAGGATCTCCTGAGCCTCTGCAAGAGTTGTACCTACGGGAGCTGTAATGAGGTTGTCCTTTGTCATGACCTCTGAGATCTTTGCGTTGAAGTCTGTAAGGAAACGCATATCTCTGTTTGTGATGATGCCTACAAGCTTATTGTTTCCGTCAACTATCGGAACGCCTGAGATCTTGAATTTTCCCATGAGCTCGTCTGCATCTGCAACGATGTGATCCTCTGTAAGTGAGAAAGGATTAACGATAACGCCGTTTTCGGAGCGCTTTACCTTATCTACCTCTTCTGCCTGTTGCTCAATAGTCATGTTTTTATGGATGATACCTATACCGCCTTCACGTGCAATAGCTATAGCCATGCGTGAGTCTGTAACGGTGTCCATTGCAGCAGTCATTACAGGGGTGTTGAGTCTGATGGTCTTTGTGAGCTGTGTACCGAGCTGGATCATATTCGGTGTAACGTTAGATTCTGCCGGGATCAGGAGCACATCGTCAAAGGTCAGGCCCTCCTTCTGAAATTTGCTGTTCATGTCTGTCAGCATAAAAATTCCTCCTTACAACGTTATTATTAATTAATTATTGTATTAAGCCAGTGAGTTCCGGAGCAGTGCTGCCGGAGGTCTCTAAGAACAATCGATTAATAATTTATTACCTTTAATCATACTATTTTTGAGAGGATATGTCAATACCCGCCGCAGCGGACGGGCAGAGAAATTTTTCGTTTATTAAAGTCGTGTTTTAGCGAAAAAAGCAATGTGCTATTTTAAAGCGTCAGCACTTCAAAGCGTCAACGTTACATATTTGCCAGATTATAGCCATATTCCTTTAGTATAAGCGTTGCGTCAGAACCGTCAACTGCTCCGTTCTTGTCGTAGTCGGCAGCCAGCCGGCCGTATAAATTGAGGGTTGAGCCGGGGTGATCCATACAGTAAGAGTACTCCCTGAGCGCCAGTGTTGCATCTGAGCCGTCAACTGCTCCGCTGTCGTCTACATCGCCTAACAGGAACGGTCTGAATTCTATACCGGCCTTAGCCGCATAGCTCTCAGCCGCAGAGCCCTCCTCACCGTGGAGGATGAAGCCGTTTATATTTTCCAGCTGGCCGTTTCTCAGGTCGTAGTGCTGGCCTATGGCTGAATCAGCGATCGAGGTCACGGTCTCAGGGATATAGATACCGTTGAGCTCTGTGCAGCCAAAAAATGCATCGGAACCTATAGCAGTCACATTTTCAGGGATGCTTATATCATTAAGGGATGTGCAGGCGTTGAACACGTTTGTCCTTATCTCCTTGATGCCTGAGCCCAGGTCTGCGCTGCTCAGACTTGAGCAGGACATAAAGCAGCCTGCTCCAACGTTTGTTACGGAATCAGGTATATCCACGCTTTTCAGTGAGGTGCAGCCGGAAAAGGCATAGTCTCCCAGGCTTGATGCATTAGGAGGGATAACGACTGAAGTGATGTCAGTCTTTCCCATGAATGCGCCCTTTGTTATAACTCTGACGCTGGAAGGTATCACAGCATCCTTTCCTCCCACATAGAGCACAAGCCTGTTGCCTTTTTCAGACATGAGGCAGCCTTCCTTTGAGAGATAGGTGGGATTATCGGCGCTGACCGTGAATGAGCATAGCTTAGGGCAGGCGGAAAATGCGTATCCACCCATGACTGTAACGGATTTTCCCATTGTTACACTGCTCAAATTCGGGCAGGCGGAGAAGCTTCTCTCACCTATGGACTTTACTGAATCAGGTATCACAACGGCTGTCAGCTCGTTCATTCCTGCAAACACGTTCTTTCCTATATCAGTGACCGGCAGGCCTTCGATAGTATCAGGGATGATGAGCACTGTATCTGAGCCCTTGCATCCGGTAATGGTCACGCTCTCATCATTTTTTTCGTAGGTGAATGTTATCCCCTCAGGAGTTTCGGCTGAGGAAGCGGTAACGGGAGCTGCTGTTCCTGCCAGCACAATGGCTGAGATCAGCGATATCAGCTGCTTTTTCATATTAAACCTCCCTGCGGCATATATTTCCGTTTATCATTACGAGAGCCGGCTCTGACATCAGGTCAAGAGGGTTCTCGCCCTTTCTGTAGAGCTGTATATCGGCATCCTTACCGGCTGCAAGAGAGCCTGTAACTTCGTCTATGCCGAGTATCTCTGCCGGATTTATAGTCAGCATTTTCAGTGCCTCCATGGGATCAAGTCCGCCCTTGACGGCTGCCTGAGCAGAAAGGGGGAGGTACTGTATGGGAATGACAGTGTGGTCTGTACATATGGCAAGCTTTACGCCGTTTTCGTGCATCATTGAGGCGTTTTTCAGCTCAAGTCCCTTCATTTCCGGCTTGCAGCGGTCGCAGATTATGGGGCCGCATATAACAGGTATCTGCTGCTGAGCGATTATATCTGCGATCTTCCATCCCTCTGTGCCGTGAATTATTACCGGATCAAGAGAAAACTCCTTTGCAAGTCTCATGGCGGTACAGATATCGTCTGCACGGTGACAGTGGAAGAATGCCTTCATCTTGCGGTCAAGAACAGGCATCAGAGCCTCGCACTTTATGTCGTATTCCGGCGGATCATAGTTCTCGCTGTCGGAGTAGTAGCTGTCCATATCGTGTACATAGCGGCGTGCCTTGTAGAGCCCCTCACGAATGAGGGCTGCTACTGCCATTCTTGTTATGGGAGTCTCTGAGCGGTCATTATAGACGTTTTTCGGATTTTCTCCCATGGCGAACTTTATTCCGCAGGGCTTTATGAGCATATCATCAACACGGCGGCCGTCAGTCTTTATGGCGCATATCTCTCCGCCGCAGGCATTGGCGCTTCCGGGGGAGGAGGCTGCGGCAGTTATACCACGCATACGTGCCTCTTCAAAGCAGCGGTCGAATGGGTTTATGCCGTCGATAGCCCGCATCTGGGGAGTGAAGGGATCTGTGGACTCGTTGCAGTCATCGCCCTCAAAGTCCAGGCCGTCCTCGATAATGCCGAGATGAGTATGGGCATCGATAAAGCCCGGCAGCACTGTTCCGCCGTCAGCATCTATGCTGTCAGCGGGAACTGTCTCTGGAGCACCTGCGCCGAGAGCTTTTATCTGTTCGTTTTCTGTAAGGATCCAGCCGTTATCGATGATGCCGGCTTCTGTCATGGTGTATATCCTTGCGTTATATATCAGCATATCTGTCTCCCGTTGTTATTTCTTTACCGCCGCAGCGATCCTGTCCGCATTTTCTACGGGGCTGCCGCCGCAGTCTATCTGTATAGTGGAATTCTGTATATATATGCTCCTGCGCTTATTGTAAAGCTCATGGAGCTCTTCCTTGGTGGAGCTCATAACTATGGGGCGGTTCTCGTCGTCTTTTATGCGCTCATAGCAGGTCTCAAACGGAACATCAAGGAATACGACAGCACTTCCGGCAGCCTTTGCCGCAGCGGCAGTATCCGGATTCAGCATTGCTCCGCCTCCGCAGGCGGCAACAACTGTTTTTCCGCAGAGAGATCTCACTATCTCCGCTTCTGTCTTACGGAAGAAGGGTTCGCCCTTCTGCTCGAATATCTCCGGTATTGTCATATCAAGTGTCCTGACTATCAGGTCATCGGTGTCGGTGAAGCCGCAGCCGATCTTTTTCGCTGCAAGCTTGCCTACAGTGGTCTTTCCGCAGCCCATGAAGCCGCATAAAAAAACAGTCATAGTATCCTCCGTTATTTCTGGTTCATTGCGTTCACAGCTTCTTCTACCTCTGTGATTATCTTTGCTACGGCCTCAGCAGGGAAGCTTCCGCCGTACCATATCTCATGCGCTTTTACTGCCTGATATACAAGCATAGCTGTTCCGCCTACAGCCGTTTTGCCCATAGCTCTTGCCTTTTTCATAAGCAGTGTTTCTGTGGGATTATAGATAACATCGAAAACGCTTCCGCTGTTCTCGATAACGCTGTCGCTTACGGCGCAGGCCTCTGTTTTCGGGTACATACCTACAGGCGTGGCGTTTATCAGCAGGTCGAAGCTGCCTTCAAGTGAGGCGATATCTGCGATCTGTACTGAAGCGCCGTGGCATTTTTCCTGTATCTCGGCCATGAGCAGCTTTGCGTTCTCTGTGTCCTGGGGAATCACTGCGAGAGTGATATCTCCTCCGTGGAGGGCGGTCTCGATAGCGATCATTCTGCCTACTCCTCCACAGCCAAGTATAGCCACTTTCCCGTTTATAGGAAGTCCCTCTGCTGAGCGGAGAAATCCGTCGCAGTCTGTATTGTATCCGATAAGTTTTCCGTTGTCGTTCTTTATGCAGTTTACCGAGTTGTATCTCTTTGCGCTGTCGCCAAGCTCGTCCATAAGCGGTATAACAGCCTGCTTATGTGGGATAGTAACATTCATTCCCATATGTCCGCTGATGAGCGGACGGTCGGAGGCTATATCCTCCGGAGCAATGTCTAAAAGGGAGTATTCACCTGCAAATCCGCTGAGAGCGAATAGCTTCTCATGGATGAGGGGGGACATGGAATGTCCCAGAGGATGTCCGGTAAGTGCGAATTTATTCATATATAGCAGCCCCTTCAAGTGTAGCTAAATTTTCAACGTTGTATGCGGATACACCGGTGAGAGTCTTTCTTACAAGGCCTGTAAGAGTTCTTCCGGGACCGAATTCAACGAATCTGTCTGCACCTGCTGCCTGCATTGCTGTAAGTTCAGCAGTGAAGCGTACAGGCGATACGATGTGCTTTGCAAGCAGTGATGCCATATCTGAGAAGTCTGTCAGCTCGCCGCCGGTAACGTTTGAGTAGTACTTTACGTTCGGCTCAGCGAAGGTGATGTTTTTTGCTGTCTCATAGAACAGGTCTGCGGCAGGCTGCATGAGCTTTGAATGGAAGGCTCCTGCTACCTTGAGAGGGAGAACTCTTGCCTTCTTTTCTGTAAAGACAGGAGTTACCTCCTCGATACCTTCCGGAGTTCCGGCGATAACGGTCTGGAGAGGGGAGTTGTAGTTTACAGGCACTGCGTATTCCTTTGCGGCAGCGCATACCTCCTCAACAACTGAAGCCTCGACCTTTACAACAGCAGCCATTGCGCCCTTTGTCTTGGTAACAGCTTCTTCCATTGCAGCTGCTCTTGCTTTTATAAGGCGGAATGCGTCCTCGAGGGAGATCATTCCGGAAGCATACATTGCTGCGTATTCGCCAAGGGAGTGTCCGGCAACTCCGTCAAAGGTGTAGCCTTTGGCCTGAGCAGCCTTGAGGCAGATTATGGATGTTGCCATTATTGCCGGCTGGGAATTGATAGTACGGCCCAGCTCCTCGGCTGAAGCTTCGAGGCAGATCTTCTCAAGATCCATGCCAAGAATATCAGAGCCTGCTGTGTAAACTTCCTTGAGTTCAGGCATTGCAGAGACAATGTCTCCTCCCATGCCTGGTACCTGTGCGCCTTGTCCGGAAAATAGTGAAATTGTCATAATTAGTCAGTTCCTTTCTGTGTGTTATACACAATGTAATGTTTTGGCTAACGGATATCCCCAGTATTTTTTGTGCAAAAAGACGATATTTTATTTTTAAGACGATAAAGTAATAAAATATCATTGCAAAAAAACCGGAAATGATTTATAATATAAATATGTGGGCAGTGATGTCCATATATACTATAACACATTTTTTTCAGTTTTACAACTGTATTTTTACAATTTACCATTTTAAGGAGACTGATCAATGGGTATAAACATTCTGGGAATGGGAAGATATGTCCCTGAACAGGTATTGACAAACGACGATTTTACCCGTTTCATCGAGACCAACGATGAATGGATTAGAACACGTACAGGTATAGTCAGCAGACCTATGGCCGGTTGGGAGCCTACGTGGTATATGGGTAAACAAGCTGCTCTCAAGGCGATCGAAAACGCCGGGATAGATCCAAAGGATATCGGCCTTGTTATCTCTACAACGGCTACCGCCGATTTCCATACCCCCAGTATGGCAAGCATCATCCAGAATGAAACAGGTGCTGTTAATGCGGGAGCATTCGACCTGAACGCTGCTTGTACAGGATTTGTGTACGCTATGGATACAGCGGCAAAATTCCTCAGCACTGACCGGGATATGAAGTACATACTCATTGTTGCAAATGAATCGCTGTCACGATTCCTCGATTTTACAGACCGTGGTTCCTGCATCCTCTTCGGAGACGGTGCAGCAGCTGCTGTCGTTGAATACAGTGATAAGCTCTATTCATCCGTGCTTGGCTCAGAGGGAGCAGGCGGTAAATTTCTCTATGCACGTTCTATGCAGGTCGCTCCTGAAGTTGCCTGCCAGCCGCCGGAGGACTTCTCTTCGGATTATGAGGAACTGCCGCTGCATAAGCTCCACCAGGACGGCAAGGATGTATATAAATTCGCAGTTCAGGCTCTTCCGAGATCGTTTGAGCTTGCTGCCGGAAAGATAGGCGTGACCAAGGACGATATAGACTGGTTCATCCCTCATCAGGCAAATATCAGGATAATTGAAACTGCCGCAAAGAAGCTTGACGCTCCTATGGATAAGTTCATCATAACCCTTGACCACTACGGAAACACCTCAAGTGCTTCTATCCCGCTCGCACTCAGCGAGTCGATCGACAAGGGCATCATAAAGCGTGGCCAGAAACTGGCTCTCATAGGCTTCGGCGCAGGTCTTACCTACGGCGGCATCATTATTGAATACTAAGGGAGTAAAATTTATGAAAACAAGGATCACAGAACTTTTAGGCTGCAAATATCCTATCATACAGGGCGGTATGGCATGGGTAGCTGAGCATACGCTGGCTTCATCTGTGTCAGAGGCAGGCGGTGCCGGCATCATTGCCGGCGGAAATGCTCCTATAGATTATCTTCGTGAGCAGATAAGACTTTGTAAAGAGAAGACTTCCAATCCCTTCGGTGTAAATATCATGCTCATGAGCCCGAATGCAGATGACCTGGCTCAGATCGTAATAGACGAGAAAGTGCAGTTCGTTACCACCGGAGCAGGAAATCCCGGAAAATACATCGAGGCATGGAAAAATGCCGGCGTAAAGGTCATACCTGTAGTCCCTTCCGTTGCTCTTGCAAAGAGAATGGAAAGAGCCGGCGCTGACGCAGTCATCGCTGAGGGTACTGAATCAGGCGGACATATCGGCGAGAATACAACCATGTGTCTTGTGCCTCAGGTAGTTGACGCAGTTGAGATACCTGTTATCGCTGCCGGCGGTATCGCTGACGGAAGAGGTATGGCTGCTTCGTTCATGCTGGGCGCAGAGGGCGTTCAGATCGGTACACGCTTCCTCGCTTCCGAGGAATGCCAGATACATCCTGTTTTCAAGGATCTTGTATTAAAGGCAAAGGATACTGACAGCGTTGTTACTGGACGCTATACAGGCCATCCCTGCCGGAATGTAAAGACAAAATTTGCAAAGCAGCTTGCGAAGGGCGAGACTGACGGCACACTCTCTCCGGAGGAGTTCGAGAAGCTGACAGTAGGTGCTCTCCGCCGTGCGGTTGTTGATGGAGACATTGAAAGCGGTTCTTTCCTCTGCGGCGCTATTGCAGGTATGATAAATGATATAAAGCCATGTGCGGAAATAGTCAGGGAGATCAATGACGGCGCTGAAAAGCTGTTGAAATTATGATCTGTCCGGACTGATAAGGTTCAGTTTTTTATTGATATATATTATGGAGGTAATTTATGGCAACAGCATTAATAACAGGCGCTTCTCAGGGAATCGGAGCGTGCATCGCAAAAAGACTTGCTAAGGATGGCTTCGATATAGCCGTCAACCACTACCCCAGTGAAGGAGATAAGGCAAAAGCTGTTGAAGTTGCTGAAGAGTGCAGAGCTTTCGGCGTAAAAGCTGAGATCTTTGCCGCAGATGTTTCAAAGCTTGAGGACTGCGAGGCTATGGTAAAGGCAGTCAAGGAAACTTTCGGTTCTATCGATGCCCTTGTAAACAATGCAGGAATCACTAAGGACAAGCTCCTTGCACGTATGACAGAGGATGAGTACGATGCAGTCATCGCAGTAAACCAGAAGAGCATTTTTAATATGCTGAAGAATACCTGCCCGGTCATGATGAAGCAGAAATTCGGCCGTATTGTCAATGTTTCTTCTGTTGCAGGACTTTACGGAAATCCGGGACAGATCAACTACTCGGCTTCAAAGGCTGCTATCATCGGTATGACAAAGACTATTGCCAAGGAGTACGGCAAGAAGAATATCACCTGCAACGCTGTTGCTCCGGGACTTATAAGGACACCTATGACAGATGTGCTCAGCGATGAGATAAAGGCAAAAATGCTGGATGCAGTTTCACTGAAGCGCTACGGTGAGCCTGAGGAGATCGCTTCTGTTGTATCTTTCCTTGTTTCTGATGACGCTTCTTATGTTACAGGACAGGTGATAGAGATATCCGGTGGCCTCGCAATGTAATGGATGGATATTTAAATTTTTGGTTTGAAAGGAATAAATATGAGCAGACGAGTCGTTATAACAGGAATGGGAGCAGTTACTCCCCTCGGAACAGGCGTTGATAAATTCTGGGAGGGGATAAAGGCAAATAAGATCGGCTTTTCATTCATCGACAGCTTTGATACTGAAAGAACAGGCGTTAAGATCGCTGGGATCGTTCGTGATTTCAACGATGAGGATTACTATGGTATGAAAGGCTACTTTGATAAGAAGGAAGCACGCCATATGGACAGATTCACAAAGTTTGCATTAGTGGCGTCAAATGAGGCTCTGAAGGATGCGGGAACGGATTTCAAGGATATTGATCCTTACCGAGCCGGTGTGATAGTCGGTTCGGGTATCGGCGGTATAGACTTTACCCTCTCTGAATATGATAAGTACCTTGAAAAAGGTCCGAACAGGATATCAGCATTTTATATCCCTATGATGATAAGTAATATGGCTGCAGGTACTATATCTATGAAGACCGGCTTCAGAGGAGCAAATTTTGATATCACTACTGCCTGCGCTACGGCTACACATTCTATCGGAGAAGCCTTCCGTAAAATCAAGGACGGTTACCTTGATGTGGCTCTTGCCGGAGGTACAGAAAGCACTAATGTTGAATTCACATTCGCAGGCTTTTCCAATATGAAGGCACTCAGCAAATCCGGAGACCTGGAAAGAGCTTCTATACCCTTCGATAAGGAAAGACACGGCTTCGTTCTCGGTGAGGGAAGCGGTATCGTAGTCCTTGAGGAGTATGAGCACGCCAAGGCCATAGGTGCGAAGATATACGCAGAGGTGGCAGGTTACGGCGCTACCTGTGACGGATACCATATGACCTCGCCTATGCCTACGGGAGAAGCCGCAGGAATGGGCATGACTCTTGCTATGCAGGAGGCAGGGCTTGAGCCTGCCGATGTGGATTATATAAATGCTCACGGTACTTCCACGGGACTTAATGATAAATACGAGACTTCTGCAATAAAGCTTGCCTTCGGTGATGAGGCATATAACGTGAAGATCAATTCCACAAAGTCTATGATCGGTCATCTCCTCGGAGCTGCCGGCGGAGTTGAGGCTGTAATATGTGCAAAGTCAATACAGGAAGGCTTTATCCACCGCACTATCGGCTATAAGGTACCGGATGAGGAGTGCGATCTCAATTACTGTACAGAAAGCAATATCCAGCAGGAGGTGCGTGCTGCACTTTCAAATTCACTTGGATTCGGCGGACATAATGCAACACTCTGCTTCAAGAAAATATAACAAAGGAGAATCATCGAATGGAGAAGATCTACGGCCAGTTTGACATTGAAACTATCGAAAAACTTGCAGACATCGTCGGAAGCAAGGAGCTTTCCGAACTCACCCTTACAGACGGAGACAAATCTATAACTATAAAGGGCAAGAGGATACTTCCTCCGCCGCCGGCTGCACCTATGGCAATGCCGTTTGCGGCAGCTCCGGTACAGTCAGGTCCTGTTCCGGCTGATCACGCTCTCTCTGAAAGCGAAGCAGCTATGGCAGGGGAGATCAGCGGAAATATGGTCAAGGCTCCTATAGTAGGAACTTATTATGCCGCTCCTTCACCGGATAAGGCTCCTTTCGTAAAGGTCGGAGATGAGGTCAAGAAGGGCGACGTTATTATGATAATCGAGTCCATGAAGCTCATGAACGAGATCCAGTCTGAATATGACGGAGTTGTTGACAAGATCCTTGTCAGCGACGGCGAGCCCGTTGAGTACGATCAGCCTGTAATGATAATCAGGTAATGAAGTTGTCTGACCTGAAATATATCACGCAGGATAACATCGATGAAGTGCATATCAATGTTACATCTGCGGATATGTTTTCTGAAGTAAGCGATTTCAATACACATATGCTCCGTATGCAGAGGAAAAGAGTCAGCTTCCTCAGAGATTACGGATTCATGCTGCTTCTGAATATAATACTGACACCCGCCGGTTTTCTGGGACTGAATAAGGATAATTCGCTTATCTACAGGTTCGGCGGCGAAAGGGTAACGCCCTGCTTCCTTATGATACTGGCCTTTGCAGCCGTCTTCGGTTACTTCATCATGTACCGGAAAAGCTATGAATGGACGGTCGGGGCACTTATAACAGGTGTTATCCTTATCCCGGTGAATTATATTTTCGTCCTTAATACGGCGGTGAACGGTATTATCCTGCACCTTATGCAGAAGATAGACAGCAGTATAAAAGATGAGGCAGGTTATCCGCATTTTGCCCAGCTCAAGACGTCATATATACGTGACGAGGAGAATGCTGAGGAAGGTGGTATGGATGATGCAGAACTGGCTTACAGCTTTGATAAATTCAGGATAAAGCCGGAGGATGATATGGGAATGCTGGCTGAAAATGATATTGGGGAAATAAAAAAATGAGCTGGAAATACATTACTCCGGAAGTGATACGGTCCGGAAAATTTGTTGCCAAGAATATTGAACAGTATGAAGAGGCAGTGGAGTACAATAAGCAGATGACGCTTAAACAGCCTCTGAAATACAAATGGTATGCTGTGCGTGAGATATATATGCTGCTGAATGTGATAGCATATCTCATGGCTCTGTGTCTTTATCTGAAGCCTATAATCTTCAAGGGCGTGGGCGGTATCAATATCGCTGCTGCTCTTATCGCAGGCGCAGGATATTTTTACCTGCTGTGGAGATATATAATACCGGATGCCGGTGATAATAATACGATGATAAGAGTTTCATCAAGAACCTACGGCGGCAGAACTTCTTTTTCAGGAGATAATTACTCTGAAATAAGAACAGGTGCGAGCCTGGGCACCATAGCTTCGTTCATAATAGGCTTTATCATGGTAGCTGTAAGTGTTGTGATGCTGAAGGATAAGCCCACTATAAACAGTGTTGTATCCTT
>Ga0116145_1002985_pt1 | contig 14662 bp, 10 predicted proteins | sample AD_JPNHG1_MetaG_FD_89747 | JGI IMG/M metagenome (GOLD analysis project Ga0116145, IMG submission 89747) | Active sludge microbial communities of municipal wastewater-treating anaerobic digesters from Japan - AD_JPNHG1_MetaG | ecosystem: Engineered > Bioreactor > Anaerobic > Digestate | place... | reverse complement strand
CCTATACCAATAGAAGATTTAGGATCAACCCCTCTTTTAAAATCTAAAGACTCTCTTACTAACATATACTTTATACTATTATTTTACCACCTACTTTACAAATTCTCTGTATATCTTCTACTCTAAATTTAACTGGATTATTCACTATGATATAGTCACCACCAACTACAGATGGGGAACCTTTGAGACTTACTATCTTATTATTAGGAACAACAAAATCACCTTTAACTATCTTAGGGCATCCATAAAGATCTGGGAGATTTTTTCCATTTATTATAAAAGATCCCTTACACTCATTAAAAGATATATACTCAGGTATCCCCATACCATCTCTAAATTCATACCCAAAAACTATAAAATCCCCACATATAATATCAATAGTATAATCGGGATTAATTCTATATTGAACCTTAAAAACAAATTTTCTTAACCATTTTTCTATTTTCTCTACCCCACCAAGAGATAAAGCTTTCATTGGATCTACCCCTCTATCAAATTCTAAAAGACTTTCTTTAACTATCTTCTCTATCACTTTTTTTAAACTTATTTATAATATATTCTAAACCCTCTCTATATTTACTATCATATTTAGCTGTTTTTATCTCTCTAATTATATAGGGGAAATATGATAGAATAAGCTCTAGTTTTTCTACAACGCTATCGAAATCATTATATAATCTGGATATCCAAATACAAAGATTTTTAAAATCTTCTGATGATATATCATCTTTATCTTTAAAATAATCGATGATATTCTTAATAGCAGTTCTTGTATCCTTAGGGATAGGAATATCCTCAGGATATTTTAGAATATCCTGAGGATTTTCTTCGGGGATTATCCCACTTTTTCTTTTTTGATATAGATCGATCTCTCTATCAGCCCATTTATCTTCATAAGGATCAACCCATTCTTTTAGAAATTGATATAAATTTTCATGTACTATCTTTTTCATTAGAATATATCCTTATATTTTTCTATAAAAATATCTACTCCTTCTTTGTACTTATCATGTCCTGGGACTTCTCCTAATTCTTTATGCATGTACTTATGTGCGTCAAACATCATTTTAAGACCTTTTGTTGCTAGAGAAGGATTATCAAGTCTTACAAGATATTTGCAGAAATTTGTAAACTCTTCAGGGGTAAGTTCTCTTCCTCTTGTAGAACTAACAAGGAGAGATATAATAGCATTAGCTTCAGACTGATCATATCCTGAACCAGCTTTTTTCGGTAGAGGAGCTTCTTCTGGGCTATTAAATACCTTTTCTATATCCTCTTTTCTAAAGCTTTCAAGAAGTCTTAAGAATGTACTAAATTCTGTAGCAATATCAAGTCCTACGTTCTTACCTACTGCCCTCGTTAGCATAGGAACTGTTACTCTTATCCCCTTATCTTTAGCATATTGCATAACCCTAGCTATTGAGTCAGAAGCAGCTGCCCAAGTTCTAGGAGATGCAAAAATACTCTTTTCAGGATCATCATCAAGATTATAAAAATACTCCTGATTGAATTCCAAGAAATCTAATATCCTCTGATCTATCTTTCCCATACCCCACTCTTTCCAGCTCCGGAAGTCAGGAACATAGTTAACTTGCTGGAATCTATTACCTAAAGCAGTAGAGAAGTTCTGTACTGAGTCAGGGTCATCTCCAGCTCTATTAGATGCAGAGATAATAGCCCATTTTGATCCAAGCTTAGCATCTCCAATGATCCTCTCACCAATAAGTTTTAAGCATGTATTCTGAACAGACGATGAAGCCCTTGAAAGCTCATCAAGGAAGATAACTCCACCAGGCCCATCCTCATCTTCTGTGCCTCCATTAGCTATTCTATCTAGCTTAGCATCTATCTCTCTGTTACCTGTAGGTTTATAAACAGGAAGCCAAGACTTAGGAATATCAAGGGCTTTTACCTCACCAGCCTCCATTTTAACAATAGCTGGTAAATTCCAGTCATCTGGAGCCATCTTAGAAGTCTGGACATCAATAAGCCTTCCTTTAGAATTAGCTTCTAGAACAGCTTTAACAATCTCAGTCTTTCCTATACCAGGAGCTCCCCAGATCATAAGAGGTTTTCCTTCCGGGTCTCTTATAGCCATTTCTATTTCCATATAGAGCTCATCCCTATTAATATTTGGGACATTCTTATCAGGATGCTCTAGAGGAACTCTAGCTTCATTTAATGACTCATTAGTAATAAGTCTTCTCTTCTCTATTACACTTTTAGGACTTTCGGTTCTTAGACCTGGTTCAAGAAGTAGGTCATCATCATTTGGAACATATGATATAGCAGGACTAAGTATGCCATCTTTAACCATAATACCAATATTCACCGGAAGAATAACAGGTTCTGCTCTATCACCAATAACGAGCCAAAAGAATTTTTTTACTCTTTTAAATACCTTTTTTATGAAGTTTCCTAAATTTCTAAAAATACCTTCATTCAAGGACTTTCTCTTTTTGAACTCAAAAACAGATTCACTTACTATTTTTCTCATAGACATTTTTTTTATATTTATTCTAAAATATTTAACTTAAATTTACTAATTTACCAAATGGCTGTTTAAAAGTTGGATTACCATAAACCACCCATATAAACTTATTCCAATAGATAGGCTTTTCAGGCATAGGAGCATATCCATCTGTAAAGAAGACTAAAAGTGAAATCCTATCTCTAAATTTTTCTTTTACCCAGTCTAATGCTTTTTGGAAATCTGTACCTCCACCTCCTTTAACATTTTTAGGAATCCATGGACGACCAGAAGTTCTAGTTATTCTTTGAACACTTTCTTCATCAACCCCATCATCAAAGAAAGCTATATTAATAGTCTTTACTCTCTTTGAAAATATAATACTGTTTATCTCTCCTAATATCCTTTCCAAACTTTCCATACTCATACTACCGGAAACGTCTACTAAAATAACAATATTTTCTAAAGCATCCATCTTATTCTTTTCACCATACTTAAGATATTCTTTACCTAAATGTTTCTTATTACCTATCTTCTGATATACTTCTGGAGAGAGTGCTGTGGAGACAAATCTACTAAATAGATTCTTCCAGTTAACCTCCCCTCTATGAAGTCTAGATAGTGCAGTAAGTAAAGCTCTTCCTTTACCAGATCCATATTCTTTAGACCTCTCTATATCCTTAAGCATCTTTGCTGACTCAGATGTCCATTTATCTTTAGGATCTATATCAGGCCCAGCTTCTCCACTTTCTACATCATAGCCAGATTTTTCTGCTATCTTCTCACCAATATCCTTAGTCATAATACCACCTGTACCAGCAGGATCATACTCTCTCATCTTTTCGTATATAACTTCATATGCTGGATCACTAACCCCTCCAGGGGAATTTTTGGTAGCATCAGCAGGAGGTTCTCCTTCAATAATTGGTACTAATTCTTCTCTTCTATAACTTTCAAATAATATATTAGATAGCTTTGGATAAAAACTTTCATTTATAATATCAACTTCATACGTTCCATCTGGGTTTATAGCAGTAACTATTCCCTTCTCCCCAGTACTCCTTATCATAACTTTAGTCCCAACCTCTATCTCTACACCCCCACCTTTTCCTTTTTTTCCGCCTTTTCCTGGCTGTCCACTATCACCAGATTCTCCACTTTTTCCAGACTCTCCTTCTTTCCCACCTTTATTATCTTGGAAAGAATTACCCGCCATAGGAGGGTTCTTCTTTAAATCTTCATAGATAGCTTCTACAGGCTGATTAAGATATTTCTTATCATATAGACCATTAAGATCTCTTATAAAGGCTTCATCAAAATCATTTAAAGTATCAATTATAATAGGGTTAATCTCTAAGTCTGCTGCCATATTATATAATTCTGGATCTCTTCCTTTTATCCTTTCCATATGAAGAAGCACACAGTGCATAATCTCATGGATAATAACAAATATCTTTTGCTCCCATGTTAAGTCATTTGCAAATTTAGGATTAACAAATAGTCTTATCCCATCTGTTGCCATTGTTGGAACATACCATGTATAAATAGGAGTAAAATTATGAACATATGGAGCAAATAGAGGAGACTGAGATACAATAGCTGTTTTTGCACTTTCCATCTCTCTCTTTAGATGCTTCATATCTATCTCTTCTCCATTTATAGTGTATACCTTATCCATATCATCTATTTTTGGGAAAGGTATTCTATTACTCTTACCTTTTACTGAATACTCTTCAGCTAGATATTCTCTCCATACAGGATAGAAATTCTTTTTCCTTTTATTTATAGATTTTTCCATATACTTTTATTGATTTTCTTATTTCTTCTTCATCAAAATTTATAGGAATAGAATAGGTCTTAGGAAGAGATATAGATCTTAACTGTAAATCCCCCAAAATCTCTTTTGGGAATCCTCTCAAACTCTTCCAATTATTTCCAGCAGCATAAAATCCTCCAGTAACTTTATTAAAATTTATATATTCAGGAAGCTCTTTAAGATGTTTATCAACTAAGTTAACATCATGAAAGACATCTATAGATAGATCATCATTTATTTTATAATCATCTTCATCTATACCTATATCTTCCATCCATTTTTGAATAGAGCTGATTACACCTATATCTAGATCTCTCTTAAGATCTTTATATTTCTTAAAATTCATATTTATACTCTCTCTTACTATTTTATGCATTGAAATCTGTATAATTTAATATAAATATTTTTGTATAACTTATATATCCTCTTATATTTACTGTAACATTATAAACCAATCAGGTACATCATCACCTTTGATCTTCTCTTTTAGACTCTCTATCTCTGCTGTCCCTTCAGTTCTCCATTGCTCATAATTAATAGTTACATTTCCTAATAGATTATAGTTAAAAGCTCCTAATATTCTAGCAAGAGATATCTTTGACTTTGCAATCATCCACTCTATAACTACTGTATCTTCATAAGCATCTTCTTCCGGAATATGATCCATTGCTAGTACCATAAGACTCTCATTTGGGGTTCTCCCTGTTATAATAAGTCTATGAGTATTCGGATTAAAGTCATGATTAATCTCTCTTAGACTAAATGATCTAGCTAAATCCCAAAAGCTCCACTGGATAGTTCTATAAGTAATCTGATCTGATGAGAGAGGAGTTAAATATAAATCCGATGCCATAAGTCTATCAAAACTAAGATCGGGGTCATTAATCCCAAAAACTCTATTTCCTTTTGTCATTTCTACAACAGATTTAACTCCTTCTGTACACTTATTCATCTGTATACTTCTACTATTCCTAAACTCTTTAGTCTGAAAGTATTTATAATTAATAATGTATATTCTGTCCTCCAGCAAAGTTCTATATTCCCTGTATAACCACCTCATCTCTTTATCTATAATTCTCTCTATCTCAGCAGATGGCGGAGAATATGGAAGAGAACAAGAAGCAGTAAGCTCTGCTTTAATTTGTTCTATAAGTTGTTCTTTAGTCATATATTTTTTATCTATTTATCAATTAATATTTACTCTTATAGTAATTAGCAAATCCTTCATCAGGGGTTTTTCTCATACTTTTAATCCAATTATAATCCCTAACCCCATCAACTTCAATACCTTTTTTTGGTAGAGGAGGAGACACATATGAAGGCTTTATTAGAATAGTATTCTCATCTAATTTGGCATCTTTACCTAAATTAGCATCTTTTACAACAGATGAATTAACTTTGCAGTTAAGAATTTTCCCATTATTTACTATATAAGACTTATCTATAATATTTGATTTATTAACTATAGAATTATTTATAAAAGACTTTTCTATCTTATTTCCAGATATAATTTTTGAATTATCAATCTTTGAATTATTTATATTACATATATAAAAATAACAATTATCTAAGATACTAGATGATATCTTACATCTGACTATATTAAAATCTTTAATAATAGCATTAAATATTTCTGCATCTTTTATCTCAAATAACCCAAGATCAGTATCTAAATTAAAACTACCTTTCTTTAAGTCTGATTGTAGTATAAGTTTCATAATATTTGTTCGAATCCTACTCCAATAGGTTCTTATCACTGAGATATCCCCTGAGAGATTAACATAAACTTTTATATTAGGGAATCTTTTTAAGAAAATCTCAGGATCATTATAATAATCTCTTATAGAAGAATACTTATTACCTATATTATCCAGTTTATACTCCATCTCAGGATCTATCCCAGATGAATTAAGAACTTTATAAGTTGTAATTATATAGTATTCTATAGCTTCATTTACATAATTAGGATTCTCTGCATAATTACCAACTATATAATTAAATCGAAGTATCCCCATTGGTTGACGAGTAAAGTCAATACCATAATTTTCTGATATAGGAAAAGAAAGATTATTTTTTAGATTAGATAAAGATAATGATGTACTAACAAGTTGATCATATGGAAAAACTTTTTCTACAGATAAACAAAGAGGAGAAATCTTACTCATAGGAAATCTATTATAAAAGAAGTTCTCATCTATTTTAAGTATCATCTTTGATATGTCCATATTAGATATAGTAGACAATGTCTGCAAAATCCTATGATCAAAGAATAAATCAACAATTAATCTTGTACTATAGTCTAAGTTTCCTATACCATTGATAAACTTAAGAATACTAATTATCATAGGTTTTATAGTACTAAAACTCTCCATAGCAATCTTAAGCTGATATCTACACATATTTTCACCATACTCTTTAAAGAGAATAGATGATGAAAATGTCGGGGAAGAGTTTGGATCTTCAGTTATTACTACAGCTTTTTCTAATATTTTTGATAAGTCGTCTCTAATAAATTGTATATCTTTAGATGAAAAAAATTCAAATATAAGACCTATGTATGCATTTTTAAAAATCTCATATGGTTGGTATTCTTTCGGTCTCATAAATGGATCTTTATTCTATTTATCTAAAAAAAGATAGAGCATCATGATGATGCCCTATCTTCTTTATCATTCCAAAATTCGAATATAATTTTATCTCCTTCTTTAATCTCTTCTACCTTCAATTTTATTTTATCCCCTACTGTAAAATTTTTAGGTGATACATGAGCTTTTTTAAAATTTTTATTTGGTACAATACCAGAGAAGTCCTCAACGTTAACTATAATACCAAAATTCATTATTGCACTAACATTGCATTCTATTGGTTTATTATTATATTTCTCCACAAATTTAGATATTCTTTCTTTTTTCTCTTCTGGGCTTTCCTCTGTTAAGATTATTCTATTATCTTTAGTAATCTCAGAGATATAAAACTCTATACTATCACCAGGATTAAATCCATTGTTTTTAAATCTATTATAAGTATCTTCTTTCATTTTACTCTTATGAAGGAGACCTGTAAAGATCTCTTTAAATTCAGCAAATACTCCATATTTTGAAGTTCCGGTAACAACTCCGGTATATTTCTCATTAAGAGATAATTCTTGTATCTTATAAGGAAGAACATGCTCAACATATCTTTTATGAGAGAATATGAATGAATTCATGTCTTCTAAAAAGTCTTCAACCATAACAATTACTTCTTTCCCAACATAAGAGTCAAAATCTATAATCTTATTAGGTGCTGCAAGTGATCCAGGCATAAAGGCTTCAATTCCCTGAACATCAACAAAGAAACCTCCTCTATTAGCTCTAAGAATCTTTGCTATATAAGCTTTAGAAGGCGAATTAATTTGTTCAAGAAATTCATCTCTAGTCTTTTTAATATGACCTTGCCAAAGAGATATTTTCAAATTTGGAATTGACTCTGTAACGTATGCAGAGATTCCTAAATCAATAAACTCTTTTACTTTATTTTTATCTGTCATAGAGTTTACGAAATCATCTATACTATTAAACCCATAAATTTGAAGAAATCTCTTCTCTCTTTCCAGATCTATCTCTAATGATAATCCACCTAATGTCTCTACAATAATTTTACCGGAAATATCAGAAACAGATAAGTCAACAATTGGAATTATGTCTCCTTTTTCTAGATCTTTTCTGATAAATTTTTTAGATTGATTAGTGTAGATGGCGAACATTTCCTGGGCATATGGTTCAAAAGAATAAACTTTTGTTTTTTTATCCTGCCCTTTAATCTTTTCATTAACTGTTAAACTAACTCCGTTCCAATTTTCATATTTCTCCCAATTGAAATCATCAATCTTTTTTATGATCATTTTTTTAAGATTTAGAGGTTAAACATTATATCATATATATTATAATTTTTTTGTTAAAGAAAAGACCTTTTTTATATTAGTATAGATATATAAAATAAAACTGAATAATATGGATTGGAGTAAGATCTACCTTGATACTTTTATTCCGGAGCTGCCAAAATATTTTAATGAGAACTTTTCTGCTTTTAAAAGATATCTAGATATATTTTTTGATGAAAATAGAGAAATAATTATTAAACCAGTTGAGACAACAGGAAGGGTAAAAGGATCCATGGGAGAATTTGTTACATGTGTTGTAGATAATTTAGTAGTTAAAAATCAGTTTACTAATTTATATCAGAATACAACTACAGCAGATATCGATTTTGTTAACACTTATATCGGGGATAATACCTCAACAAGATCAGCTTATGATTCATCAATATTTCCTTTAGAATCATCAGCTTTTGTATGGGTAGATGTAAATAAACCATATATTAAGATAGGGAATGACTCTTCTTACGGATTTGAGAATAACAATATAGGACAGGAATTCCAAATAGTCTTCAATACAGATACATCTAATAATGGCCCATATACAATTCTTTTACAACAGCAATCTTCTCTAACATCAATAAAAAAATTAGTTGTAGAATATGATGATGCATCTGCTGGTACTTGGATAAAACTAATTAGTATAAGCTATGACCCATCATGGGGTCCTACTTGGGCTGTAAAACAGTATGGGGGGAAATATACAATATTATAAAAAAAAGAAAAATATTATAGAAAATTATTATAGAATATGAGCAATAATAGAATTACTCCTTTTGTAAAAAGAATGAGAATTAATGGGGGAACTATCTACACATTTAGTTCAGCAGTTGAAGATATTGGGCTTAACATTAATGAAAGAAATAATATTGTAAAAATATCACATTTTGCACTTCTGAATATCCCACCAATTCAGCAATTACCTTCTTTACCAACAAATCTTAATGTAAATAGGTTTAATGTTACTAATATTGCTGGAGCTTTTGGCTATGAACAGGGGAATCCATCAATTAAAGATGGAAGGGTACTAATAGCAGAATCATTTGAAAATTACGCACTAAATTTAGAATCAAATATTCTAAATAAGGAAAACTATAATCCTACACTTATTAGGACAGTTTCTGAAAGAGTCTTTTGGAAATGGCTAAAGGAAACAGGAGCTATTAGATGGTCTAAAGATGTATCTATAGGAGGTAACCAATACTGGACAGAAGAGATAGATAGTGATGGGTCATTAGGATATAATTCTGTTGTTAAGTATATAGGACAAATTTCAGCTGGGAATGTCCGAACAGACTCATTTGGAACATATAACGAGACATATATCTTAGTCCCAACATCTCATGGACAAATGAGTGTATATTTTAAGATAGTAGAAGATGATAACTACTATCATGGAATGAGAATAGAGGGATTAGGGGAAAATATTTTAGGAAGAGAGAATTATACACTTCCACATCCAGATGGATTAAGTTATTTAGCATATTATGATTTCGTAGACTCATCAACACAAATTATATCGCCAGATGGAACTTGGACACTTCAATATGATGACTCAACTGGTACATACTCTAACGGTTGGTGGTATACACCAGAGGGATTAGACCCAGTAACAAAGAATTCCTATTTAATTGATTCATCATCATATCTTTCAACAGGAATCTATAATACAAATTTAAGATATTCTAAAGGAGGAAATACTGTTGAATTTAAAAGATCTAAAATTGATTGTTTATCTCTTGTTTTTGATCTAGATGATTTAAAGTCTATTTATGCTGATAGCGAGCTAACATATGATAAGATGGCTATTCAGTATTCAATAAATGATAGTTTTGAATTTAATGCAGTTCTTATATATTATACTGTATGGGATTCTACAGGTAGTACAGTATTAGGAAGGAATCTTTTAGGGGTTCTATTCATTGATGCTCCTTCTGGTAATTCTTCTAATATTCCTCTAGATGGCATTCTAATACCAGCATTAGAAAAGATCCAAAGCTCCCCTTCAGGATTTGGAACATCCTATTCTCTACGTCTTAATATAAAGACAGATAACATGGTTGATGATACTAATTCAACAGTAGTAGATATGGCTACTTCGGATCAGTTATATGCAGAGGATTGGACAGAAGCTTTTGCAAATCTAAATACAGCTGTTAATTTACTTACTCAAAATACTAGTGTTATACAGAATATATCCGAAAAATATAGGGAGGTTCAATCAGTTCAAACACAAATTCTAAATGATATCCAGTCATTACAATATACAATTAATGATATAGGAAGAGATATTCATGGAACAGCTAATACGTTAGCACTTTTTGCAGATGGAGATGACCCTCTTGTAGATAGTTCTGTATATATGAGATTCGGAAATGTTGGTATTAAAAATCCATTTCCAGAATTTCCTTTACATGTAATAGGAGAGACTAAACTTGATGATGTAATTATAGAAAATGCAATAAGAGATGTATCTAATAATATTCTTCTTGGATATGGGTCTCCTCTTCAATTAGGGTCATCAACTAATTATAGAGAAATTGATATCTACACTGGAAATCCTCAATCTTCTATTCATATAGACACATCAAATAATATGATACTAAGAGGGGATGTATCAGTATCAGGAAATTTAGTTGTTGATGGATCAGCAATATTAAAATATCTTTATGTAGATAATATTAGTAGTTCATCTTTCGATTTCAACAAGAGCTATATAAATGACTCTTCTATTGGTACTCAATTCCAATGGGAAAATGGATATTTAAAAATTATCGCTTCTTCTGATGTAAGTGCTGCAGGGGTTACAGGAAATATCCAATTTAATTCTAATGGATCTCTAAATGCTGATCCTAGTTTAACTTGGAATAGTTCACTAAAGAGACTAGGTATTAGAACTGCAGATCCTTCTGCTGCTTTACATGTTTTTGGTGATACTATTATTGAATCCCTTTTTACAGCTAGCTCAAATCTATCCGTTAATGGATATATTACAGGACTTTTAAAAACTGATTCATCTGTAATATTATATTCTGGTGGTAATGAATATTTTATTTTTAACTCTAATGATAAGACATTTAAGATAGGAGATTATAAATCTGTTGGTAATGGAGGAGTTTTAGATATTGATGGTATTAACGGGATAATGAGATATTCTCTTGATGGAATAGCTATTATTGATGCATCAAATTCTTCTATATCTTTATATAATTCTGGTACCGAAAGGCTAAAGACTGATTCTGATGGTATTGAAATAAATGGTAATATAAATCTAAGGAGTGGAAGTAGCAGTACTATTTCTATAAAAACTGGATCTACTCCATATAGTTTAACTATAAAAGGACAGGATTCTAATTCTACTTCTAACGGAGGTAATTTATATTTATATGGTGGAGGTTCAGATTCAGGAATAGGAGGAAATGTATATATTGAAGGAGGAGAAGGATCTATAGAAAATGGATCCGTATATATAGGTTTTTTAGAAACAAGTTCTATTATCTTAGGGAATACATTTAATATTCCTATTGGAACCCCCCAAGATAATCAAATTCTTTATATTGATACATCGAATGGAAACATACTTAAGAGAACTTCAGCAGGTATATCAGCGGTAACATCTATATCTAATAATGTTAATGACTATATTCTAACAGCAACAGGAAGTAGTACTATTAACGGGGAGTCTGGGCTAAGATTTAGCGGGACAGTATTAGATGTAAGCGGAAATATACAATTATCTTACTCTAGTTCTAGAACTATAAGTATGACAGGCTCTCCAACAAATGGAGGGAATTTAATAATCTTAGGATCAAGTGGAGGTAGTGGTAACGGGGGAGATGTTATTCTTGAAACAAGTGGAGCGAGTGGAAATTCAGGTAATATAATTTTACGTCCCGGAATAGGAGGTTCCGGAAGAGGAAGTGTCTATATAAATGGAGATAATTCAACTTATTATGGAAATGCAGTTTATTTCTATGCAGGAAATGCCACTACAGAGAGATTATCACTTTTCTCTACATCTCTAGACTCTAATGTTCCTATTAAATTCCCAGCAAGTAGTACTTATATTATTCTTTTAGGAAATGATACAGATAGTGGCTTTAGATGGGATAATACAAACAGATACTTATATTTAACAAGTGATGGAACAGATAAATTTAGATTTGATACAAATGGTCAATTTGATGCTGATGGTAATATAGTTGCATATTCTTCAGCTGTATCAGATATTCGTCTAAAGAATAATATTAAAGATTTAGAAAGCCCATTAGAAAAGATACTTCAGATCAGGGGGGTTTCATATGATAGAAAGAAAACTGGAGATAAACATTTTGGGGTTATTGCTCAAGAAATAGAAAATATAATTCCTGAAATTGTTGATGAAACTGTTCTTCCTCTTGAAACCGGGGATGATGAAACATTTTACAAAACTGTTAGATATACAGAACTAATTCCTTATCTAATTGAAGCTATTAAAGAACAGCAAAAGATGATAGATGAATTGAAGAGAGAAATTAATGAACTTAAAAAATAAAAAATTTTGTAATCATGTCAAATAGTAATAATTCTTTTATTCAAACTATAACAGATCTAACCAGAAATGTTAATATTGCCCTATCAGCAATGGAGGGTATGAATAAGGCATTAACAACTCAAGAAGATACTGTAACTATCAGATTTGAGGGGATAGACCCTGTAACTGGGGATCCATCCATATACACATACAGTATGCCTTCATATCAATATACTCTAGAAAAATTAGAAAGAATATCAAATACCGTTAATACATTTGTTTCTGGAAATGGAGTAGTTCTTTTAGATGATGGGACATATAGGAGTGTATCAACAGTTCCTCTATCTAAAAGTCCAGATCCAATAGTTAATGTAGCTGCTCCTACTAAATTTAATTGGAGAAATAACTGGTTTTTTGAAAATCTTTTATTCCCACAAATGTATGTAGAATTTGATCTTAAGGATAAAATAGATGATCGTTCTGATAGAGTTGTTATAAGAAGAATTATATTTGATAATTATGATGATGTAGAAACTCAATGGTTTAAAGATAATTTTGTTGGAAAATATTACTCATATGGTGATGTAATAAACATATTAACAGAAAATGGAAAAAGATACTGGATAGATGAAGACGTTCAAGAGCTTCCTCTTAATCCTAATAAGTATACAGGGTCTTTTACTATAATAGATAAAAGAGTAATTAATGGAAGTGATTGGTACTATCTTGATACTATTAACTATGGTCTTACATCAGATGATTTTGTTGTTAAAAATATAGAACTAAAAGTAGGGGATCAGATTAGATATAATGAAAGCCTTTATAAGATAGATGAGATTGAGGTAACAGAAAAGAGGATAAGGATAACAGGACTAATAGGTATAGGAAACCCAAATATTAATAATAAATTCTACATTTACTCTACCCCATTTTCTGAAAAATTGGTAAGAGTACCAATAGGATATAATGAGTGTGATATCGTATTTATTAAAGGGGTCAATGATGATTTTAATGTTATAGCAGACTCATGGGGGGATTCTATATCTTTTTATACTAATGATTTAACACTAGCTAATAGTAATATAAATCTAGAGACTTATTACTTTAACAATGTCATTGATTTTGGAAAACAAATGGAGGGGCAAGCTAAAGATAAAGTCATTTCTGCTTATTTTGGTGTCACTCCGGATCCTCCAGTAATTTCTTCAGATCAATTTACTGTAAAACAAATAAATACTCAACTTAATGCAGCACTTGATACAAATGATATAAAGAATACACAAACTCAAATAGAGAGTACAAAAACTATTATTAGCTCTCTTAAAACTACTATCTCACAGCAAAAAGCAGAATTAGTAGAATTAACAGATCCAGCTCAAAGATCTGATTTACAGAGTAAAATTGATAATAATATCTCTCAATTAAGTAAGAAAACTGTTGAATATCAATCTCTTGTAAAATCATTAGCAACTTTAGCTTATGAAAATAATGCTGTATTAGGAGATCCAAAATATAGAATTAGAGGATTTTTCCATATTCCATCAGGAAAAAGAAGCACTTCTAATCCAGCCGAAGACCCTCAAGAGATTATACAATTTGAAATAGCTTATAGATATTTAAGACTTGATAATACAGGAAACCCATTAAATACTTATTCATATACAGATCCTTCAACTGGCCAAAAAATTACGGGTACTTTCACTGATTGGCAGATTGTGCAATCTCCTATTAGATCAAAAGTATATGATACGTCTTTAGGAAAATATGTATGGGCTCCGGAAAATATTTCAGATGGTGATAAGGTAAATATTAATCAAGTAGATATACCTATTACAAAAGGGGAAAAAGTTGAGATAAAGATTAGATCTATTTCTGAAGCTGGATGGCCTAATAATCCTTTAAAATCTTCATGGTCTAATTCTGTAATTATAGAATTTCCTTCTAATT
>Ga0116145_1002974_pt1 | contig 14695 bp, 8 predicted proteins | sample AD_JPNHG1_MetaG_FD_89747 | JGI IMG/M metagenome (GOLD analysis project Ga0116145, IMG submission 89747) | Active sludge microbial communities of municipal wastewater-treating anaerobic digesters from Japan - AD_JPNHG1_MetaG | ecosystem: Engineered > Bioreactor > Anaerobic > Digestate | place... | reverse complement strand
GGGCACCTTTTGTCGTAGGCTTGGCCGTTCATCCAAGTCAAAACGGAGTGCAAAACACGATGAATACCAAAACAAAAGCAGATCGCAGACCTTCGCATGGCATCCAGTCGCGCACTCACGGACGCAACCATCCAGCGGCATTCACCCTCATAGAGGTGCTCGTGGTCGTCGCCATTATCGCATTGCTGATCGCCATCCTCCTGCCGTCGCTGTCCAAAGCCCGCGAGAATGCCCGCTCGGCGATTTGCCTGTCGAACCTTAAACAGATCGGTACCGGCACACACATGTACGTCAACGATACCAAGTCCACTCTCCCGGGGCCTTCGCATTTCTTGATTTACGTGGATACGTTCCGCAAGTGGGTGATGGAGTCGGGTGATCCCCGTGGGCGGGACTGGGCCAAGATGAATCTTTCCATGACCATCGGCCGTTATCTTGGTGACAAGGACGCGAAGAACCTCGATCAGGTGGCGCAATGTCCCAGTGCCGATCGGATCCCCGTAGCGGACTCGAGCGGCCAGGCATGGTACTATCAGTGCAAGGCTTACTATGTCGTGAATACGGTCTCCGGCACGAATACGCGGGGCCTGCGTCCGTATTACGGCACCACGCCGGCCAGTTACTTCGGTAGCATCAATCTTTGGGGGACGGGCACGAACCTCGCAAAACTCTTCGCCGAACTGCCGACGAACCAACGGCCCAAGAAACTGGAGGAGATCCGCAATGCAGCCGCCGAATGGGCCGTGGCCGACGTTTGGTACTGGGAATCCGCCGGCGGCGGACGAGGTGGAGCGTCGCGGGCTTGCGGAACATGGCCGTTCCTGCTCACTGACGGTACGAGCGGATCGGTTTCCAATAACGGAAGGCTGAAGATTCCATCATACCCGTTTCATAATACGACGCGAACGTTTATGGAAGAAGGAACCGATAGGGGAGTCAATACTCCCCGACTGACGGAGGGCAGAACAAACAGCGCGTTTATGGACGGCCACGCCGAGGGCGTGCGCGGATGGAAAGGGACTGTTAACCCTGCCTTTTGATGAGGCTGGGTGTGGACGGTCTTGGAGGGTAAAGCAGGTGAGGGGAAAATGAGTGGGTACTGAGCACCTTCACCGGGACGTGCCACGTGGGCGAACAGGGTCGGAGGTAAGGGAGAGCCCCTGTCACAAATAGGCATATTGCGAGAGGTTGTGGCCCGCTTTGCGTAAAGGCCTGTGCCACGACCTTAAGGCTCCATTGAAGAAGGAGGAGATTGGCGATGAAGGGTAAGTTGCTGTTTGGACTAGTGTTGGCGTGTGCGATAACCGCCAACGGCGCGTTCCTGAGCGAAAACTTCGACTCGGGTGACCAGGACGGCTGGACCATTGCCAACGACAGCGGCGGTCTGGGGTGGGCGGTTGGGCCTTCCCCGAGCGGCGTTCCCGGCGACTTGGCGTGGGTCAGCTACGATGGGTTGATTAGTCGCATTGCCAAGCCGTTCGACGCCGCCGGGTCGGACGTGTTGGTGCTGGAGTATGATTTCTACACCACTTCGACCAGCGCCACCCAGCGGGCATTCGGCGGTCTGGCCGATTGTTCGAATCCGGGCTCGCCCGGTCTGGCCGGCTTGGTTCGCATTGGGACCAGCAACAAAGCGAACTACGACCTGCACTACTATACGACCGCGCTCCAGCAGGTAAGCACGGGTGTTCCGCTTGCCGTGGGCTGGCATCACGTCAAGATCGTGCTTACGTTCGATCCGGCAAATCCGTCGAACACCAAGCTCGATTGGACGCTGGATTCGACCTCGGGAAGCGCCACCGGCGCTATCGCCAAGCCGGCTGTATGGGGCGTGGTGCTCGGTTACAACTATAGCAACGGATCCGGGGGCGATCCCGATACCTCCACATGGTACGACAACGTCATGGTCACCCCGGAACCGGCGGCCTTGATCCTGCTGAGCCTGGGCACCTTGCTGTGCGGGCGGCGTCGTCGGGCGTAAGGCTGGCAACGGATGGAAACTGCGTCAAGCCGGAATCGGGCATCGTTATCGGAAAACGTTTCTTGAAGAACAGCGATGCCCGGTCCGGCCTTGACAGACCGAGACGGGTACAAGAGAGGCTCGCGAACAATCGTGTTCCGAGCCCCACAGAGCAACAGTACGCGGTTGACGCTTGGAGGCCGGTCGTGTGAGGACCTGCCAAGTGGAGGGGCTCTTGCCAACGTGGCAAGCAACTCCCGCGACGCAACACGAAACTGAGGTCGATACGCTGCGCCGGACGTTCCGGTCGCCGACGCAATGTGACAGGTGAGTATATCAAGCACACATAGCGGAAGGAGTGGCAATGCCATGTTCACTATTCGACTAGGCAAGGTAATGCTGTTCGTAGCGGTGATAGCTTGCTGGGCGCTGTCGCCTGCCCGGGGGGCTACTTTCACGATCGATTTCACCGAGAGCAAGTACGGGCAGCCGAACGAGGCGTGCGTCAATAATCCCTCGCCGCCGGTGTTCAACCGGCCGGAATATGGGAACCAGACCGCAGGCTATATCGTGGATCCCGCCGCCTGCGGCCAGGGTGATTGCAGTCCCGACCCGAGCGAGAGAGGCAGCGACAGTTTCCTCACGCAGTTCTTTTCCAATGGGACGCCCAATAGCAACGAAATCCGTTTCACCTGGGCTGCCCCCGCAAACGACGACTCGTGGTTGCGATTGACCGCGTTTAATTACACTGCTGGGACGGTAAGCGTCACTCCCGTGACCCCAAGCCCCACGGTTTATCTGGGCGTCGGCGGCAAGATCAGCATGGACATTATGGTCTACGGCACGGCGGGTGACGAAGATGCGCTGTACTGCCTTCCCAAAGGTCCCGCGGATGCGCAGTTGGAGTTTTCGCTGTGGATTCGTGAGACCGGCAAGAACCTGCCGTTGGGCATAGACGGCGGAACGAGCGGACCCGTCGAGCTGGTGGGCTGTGACAGCATGGGCGGAACGGCCGATGCCGGCACGCCGGTCGGCGGCGCTGCCATCGTCAACGACGAGGCTTGGCACACCGTGACCTGGGAATTCGTCGATGCCGGCGGTGGCGCGGTTGGCGTACAAGTCAGCGTGGATGGCGGTGATCCTGTGGCCAAGGGAATCTTTAGCGTGACCGGCGACGGCGTCCTGCTGGCGGATCACAACCGCGGCACGCTGGACAGTCTTGCGATCCGCAAGAAGCCCGGCGACTCGACCACCATCAAGTGGTTCATCAATATCGACAACATCGTGATTGAGGCTCCGGGCATCACTGATCCCGTGTACATTGCCGGGCCCGTCAGCAACCTGCACACCTCCGTGACCGTGCAGAACGTCGCCGCGACCGCCAGCGAAGTACGCCTGTACCGCGACAACGGCAGTGGGCCCGTCTTGCTGGCATCGGCTACGCAGCCGCCGGAGGATTTCGGCGACGGCGAGCACGTCTTTACTGGATTGACGCTCGCCGAAGACGATATTCTCACCGCGACCCAAGTCGTTGATGGCATCGAGAGCGAACCGTCCGATCCGGTTCAGGTGCTTGGCGGCTTGCCGATCGACGACTTCTCCGGTCCCATCAGGGAGGTGGGCTGCACCGTGCCGCCAACCTTGGGCGGTTGGACCGATACGCGGGACGATTGCTACGCCGAAGCGAGAACGACGACGTTGGATGGCAGCCAAGCCATGTGGCTCTATGACGGCGGATGGCGAAATGGCATGTACCGGATCTACGAAAACGTCATACCCACGACGGGCGACTATCATGTGACCGTGCTCATGCACATCACTGAAGATACGGCGGATACCAATGCGATCCGACAGTATCAGATCGGTGTTGTCGCGGCAGGTACGCGCACAAGCTGCACCACCGCCCTCAACGCGATAAACAAGAATCTGCCCAACCAGGCGATCGGCAAGTATCAGGGTCTCACTTCGGCCGACAACAGCGGCCTTCCGACGCAAAAGGTGATCACCGACGTCTTTACCGCCAACGCGGGTGATAACGTCATGATCGTCTTCTCCACCAACGTTGAAGCCCCGCAGAAAGGCCCCTTCGGCTGGCTGACCGCCGGTACGTTCAACGAGTACGTTGCCGGGTGGACAGATCCTGACGGCTATACCTATGCGACGACCTATACTACCTCTGTCACCTGGGGGTCTAACGCGAGGGTGAGGGTAGACAACATCATCCTGAAACCAGGGCCTCCGCCTAACTGCACATTGACGCCGGCCGTCAGTGTGCCCGGTCCGTTGTGGGCGGGTGAAACCACTGTTACCGTGACGAACGTGCTCGACACGGCGACAGAGGTGCGGGTCTACAAGGCCGGTTACACGCAAATCGGTCGAAAGGTCTTGACCAGTCCTTCCACTGGCACTGAGGTTGTGACGCTTGCCGAGCCGCTTGTGCAGGGCAGCATTATTTCCGCCACGCAGACCGTCAACGGTATCGAAGGCTGTCAGACGGTGGTGGGTGCCACGGTCGGGCCCGAGTGCGGTCGAACGCCGGCCGTTTCGGTCCAGAGTCCTCTCATCTCAACGCAGACCGTGGTTTACGTCGCAGGTGTGAGCGTGGATCCGGCCGCCACCGAGGTCAGGGTCTACGACGGAACAACCCAGATCGGCGCCAACACGGCTCCCGGTGGTCTTGCGACCGTGCCCGTTACCGTGACGCAGCTCGTTAGCGGCCATACCATTAAGGCCACCCAAGTGGTTAACGGCGTCGAGGGTTGCCTTAACACCGCTCCCAGTCTTGTGGTTGACAACTGCAACCAAGTGCCGGCAGTCAATGTGGTCGGGCCGGTCAACGCCGGTGCGACGCAGGTGACTGTGGGCGGTGTGGCCACCTCGACTGCCGAGGTGACCGTATCTGCGGTGACGGTATATGCAAACGGTGCCCAAATCGGGCAGAAGACCAGTGGCATCGTGGCCGGGAACAACGTCGTGGATGTTACTCCTTTGGTGAAGGGCCAGAACATAACCGCAACCCAGACCTTTACCACGGCCTATGGCTCGCTTGAAGGATGCAAGCCCACGACCGACGAGATGGTCGGCTCCGGCGGTAACTCCCAAGTCCTGGTATCCTTGGGTGTCCGTTTCACAGGTCCGACTGGCGGAATTGGCGAGAACGGTGGGATCAGCGGCACCATTACGTGGCTCGTGCAGAGTGCCACGGAGGGGGCGCCTCCCATCGGCAAGGCCCTTGCACCGCTGCCTATGTGGCAGACGCTCACCTTTGATCCCGCCACCGATGCGAAGACGCCGTTTACGGGTGATTGGCCGAGTCCTGCTCCCACCAAGGCTGTGCTGGAGGAATTGGCGTTCACCATCGACCAAGCGGCGCCAAATGTCGGACCTTACATGATCTACATCGACAACATCACCAGCGGCGGCGTCAACTTTGCCGACTTCGAGTCGATCCCGGCAGGACAGCAAGCCGTCTTCCGTCAGCCGAGTTACTCAGGCAGCACGAGCGGAAACATCGCGGCGGCGCCGAACCTGTCTGTGGTGGACGGGACCGTTGGCTACGGCGGTGGTCAGTCGTGTCGAATTGAGTGGGCGTTCAAGGATGAGGCCTTGACGCGGTGGCTCCGGCTAACCACCAACGACACGCCGAACATCCCCAACCCGATCATCGACCTGACGCAGCCGATCACGATGCAGGTTCTCTTCCAGCCGCTTGGCGCGAAACCGTGCAATGATCCGTTCGCCGACGTCGATGATGACGGAGATGTGGATCAGGCTGACTTTGCGGTCATGCAGAGGTGCATTGGATTGCCCTTGCCTCCTGGCGAGGGTGAAGATCCGACGCCGCTGCCGGCCGAATGCTTCTGCTTCGATCGTGCCCACGACGGGGATGTCGACTCGGATGACGTGGGCTTCTTCGAGGCCTGCGCCAGCGGCGCGGGTATCGCCGCCGATCCGGACTGCGACTGATCGCGGCATCGGTTGAGTAGTCTGTAATCCCTTCCGGGGACCGGTTCTGTATGGGGCCGGTCCCCGGTTCTTTTTGCGGCCCGTGCCGGAACCGGTGTGCAACTCGCGCCTTTCCAGGTCGCACGGACGATCATCATCCGTCGTATGAGACCGGCATCATGCGTGCTCAGCGCTCGCCGGCCCCGGGAATCCATTTTCGCCGACCCCAGAGGGGATTCTGGAGCCGCCAATGCCCTCTTTCGCCCCACACCTCCTCCGGCCCCGGCCACGAGCAACGAGCCGACAGCCCAAGGCTGTGAGCCACGTCGCCGCTCCGCTCCAACCGCCCTTTCCGGAGCACCCCTCTTGTTCTCTCCCTTGTCTGGCTGACAACTGAGAGCTGATCACTGAAAGCTCCCTTGCCCGCTCTTTGAAATCTGAAGACCAACCTCCTCCGGCCCAAACCAACAGCCAACAGTTCAAGACTCTTTCTGACCAAACGAACCCAACCAGCTCGGCCCGGAATCCTTTCCGGGCCGCATCCCCCGCGGAATCCTTTCCGCATTCGGCATTCATGACGATGGCAATCTTCCACCAGCAGGTAGGGCAGATCAAAGCCCTGCGAAGTCACACGGACGAATCAGGGCGCCGACACCTGCCTGGCATTCGGAACCGAGCCCCCGCCTGTCTGCGTCATCCGGCTCCAACGACGCAACGACACAACCGTTTTGGCGCCGCCGGAAAGAGTCGCGGGCTTGGCACGAAGCTGAACCCGTCCCGCACCCGGTACGGGGGCAACATCATTCGCGTGACCGCAACGGAAGTCCGGGCCGTTCGGATCGGCAACCGGACGGCCGCCGATCGCTATCGAAAAGGCCGCCTCAAACGCGCCGACGACGCAATGGTCCTCGAATGATGATTATTTTGGAGTAAATAGGCTTTTGTGTGCTCTATATCATCCGTTCTTGAGCAGCTCTTCCATGGTGACGACGCGTTCCTTGTCCATGGCCTCGCGCCCCAGAATCGCGGCCATCGCCCCATCGAACCCGGCTTGGACGTCTGCCAGCGGCCTGCGCTTCTCCCGGATGCATTTGAAGAAATCGTCGATCGCCAGTTGCGTCGAATCGCCGGCCGGCTCCGCCGGCGTCACCTTGTAGGGCTCGCCGAAGTTTCTCGGATAAACCATGCCGTTCTCGACGTCCACCGCCGCCTCCTCGCAGTAGACGATCTCCTGCCGGCCGTCCATCGGGATCTTCGGCGCCGAAATCCAGGAGTGGCTGTACGAAACCTTTTTATCCTTCCCATAGTCGAGCGAGAGGGCGTAATTGTCCATGATATCGCGACCCTTCGGCTCGAAACGCAGGCTCTGCTGGCCGAAGCCCGCCGCACGCACCGGCGGCCCGCCCAGAATCCAGTTGAACAGGTCGAACTCGTGCACCGCCTGCTCGACGATGGTGTCACCGCAGTATCGCTTCTCGAAAAGCCATTGCCGGTCGTGCGGCAGGTCGCCTACGTTGTGCCGGTGGGCACGTATGAAAATCGGCTTCCCCACCTCGCCGCTGAGAATCAGCTTGATGGACGACTGCCAGGGATGCGCATAACGCAACTGGGTTCCCCCTTGGTAGATGCCCTTAGCCGATCGAGCGGCCTCCAGCACGGCCTTGCAGTCCTTGACCGTCATACCCAGGGGCTTCTCGCAATAGAGGTGCAACCCGGCACTTAAGACCGCCACCGCCATTTCCGCGTGCAAGTACACGGGCGTGGCGATCACCACCGCATCCAAGTCTTTGAATTCGATGAGTTTGCGGTAGTCCTCAAAGAGCCGCGGCTCGTCTTGCTGGACCTTCTCGGCCGCTGCCCGGAGGTGCTTGGGGTCAATGTCGCACAAGGCCGTGACGCGAACGCCGGGCGACTTATTGACGGCATTGAGCAAGCCCGAACCGCGGCCGCCGATCCCGATCATGCCACAACGCAGGTCGTCCGCCGGCATCGTGGTCGGCTGGGTATCCTCGGCCCGAAGTCGCACGGCCCCCAACAAGACGGCGGACGCGACCCCCAAACCTTTCTCCAGTACCGCTCGACGTGAAAAGTCACTTTTTTGATGCATCGATGGTCCGCTCCTCTCAACACAATGGTTGCTTGCAGCACTTCGGAGCATTCTAATCGAGCAGTCGAGGCGCGAACAGCCACAGTGCCGATCTCAGACTGTCGCTTCGCCGCCAGGAATCGACCCCGTTGGAAATGCCCAAACCAGCGTAAAGCATCGCTGTAACAGGCGCGTTTTTTGGGGAACCCAGGGGCGAGCTTCCGATCCTTGCCACGCCCACGTGGTGTACCTTATCATGACATGTCCCCAGGGTCTCCCGGCGCGTGCCACCCGGGGTATGACGTGAACCTGCCTTCCCGTGGAGGTATCTCCGGATGATCCCTCACCGTCGGTCTGCAAGCAGTTGGGGCATTCTGGCCGTCACCCTGCTTGCCTTTATTACACAGGGCTGCGGGCAGATCCTCAACGACAACCTGTTCAGCAGCTTTGGCGGCAACGCCGTGGCGGGGCTGCCACGTCCCAATGGCGCGATTATCATCCTGGTCATGAACCAGACCAGCTCGGCGGCCGTGGTCCGCGTGCAAGTCAACAAGACTCGCTATGTCCCCGGTGACGACACCACGGGGGACGGCACCACCGGCGGTGGAACCACCGGCGACGACACGACAATCCCCGCCACTTCACTGGAGTTGAGCATCCCCCTGGAGCCCTACGGGCCCGCGACCGAGCTCGACCATGCGATGATCGTGCAGGAATGCGACGTTACCAGTATTCAATTCCTTGGAGGCAGCATTCAGAGCGACACCGGCGGAGATCCGGTCGAGATACCCGCCGACCTGCCGCCGATCACCTACGGCTCACAGCTCTTTTGCGGAGACGTGGTCGCAATCACCATCGTCGGCGTGGGCTTGCAGCCGGTGATTTCGATATACTGACATGAGCCAGAGGTTCCATGTGATGAAACGGTTACAGACACTCAGGTTCGCGACGCTCGTGGCGGCCACTCTGGCCGTCCTTGTGAGTTGCACCGGCTGCCTGAACCCCGAGTTGGTCAATCGGATCAACGGGCGGCTTTATCCGATCGTACCGGGCAATCAGCCGTTCCTGCTGGTCCGAGTGATCAATAACACCAACGCCATGTTGGACGTGCCAATCGTCTACAACGACGGGACGGCCGATCGCGAATTCGTGATCACCGGTCTGACGCCCCAGGTCCACGAGACGGGTGTCGTTCTGGATTGGCCGGTGATGCGGCTGGCACTCTGCGATCTGGACAATCCCTACAACCCAAACATCATCGCCACTCTGCCGGACGGCAGCATCAGCGCCGTGCCGTTCGGCTACAATGCTTTGGAGGCCGGTGTCCACTACATGTCGGGCGACGGGATCATCTTCTCGCTGAACGGAGATGTTCGAGCCCCGGCGTTCGTGAGGGTAAACATCGGTCGTATCGATGCGCAGACGCAGCCGGGCGGCTTTACCAGGGCTGATCCTTTTGAGGCCGCCAATCTGATTCTGCTTCTGGGCGGCTTTTGATACGGAGCAAACCATGCGCCGACGAAAGTTTCTGTTGTTCGGTCTTCTGACGGCACTGGTCGGCCTCCCGATCATCATTGGGGCCAGTTGCCCGCCACCCGATGACCCGGCCTTTGTGTCGATCATCACCGGCCCGGGCTCCACGATCGGCCAGCAACTGCCCAACTGCGAACGAGGGCGCGTCTGTATCAGCATTCTTAATCAGACGTGCACGGACACGGACGTCATGCTGTACGTCCACGACGGCTACGACCTGACGGGTACGTATGTGACTCGAAGGGCCGTGGAGTGCTGCGAGAATCAAAACGCTACCGAGCCCTGCCCGTGCTACCGATGCGGATCAAATAGCGGTGAAATGCAACTGACGCCTCCGGAACTGTTTCAGCCGCAGAATCGTTACGAAATCAGCACCGGCCAGGTCATCCGCACCATCCCAGGTCGCCAGGACCGGCTCTCGGCCTTGGGAGGCCGCATCACCATCAGTATTCGCTGCGAGGAGGTCAAGACAATCGGTCTGGAAGTCGGTTTGGAGGGCGAGCTGCCCGGTCTGATCCAGGAGCGCGCGGGCCCCGATTACCGCTGCACGAGGGTGGATCTGGATTGTGCACAGGCTTACACGGAGGATGTCGCCTGTGGGGCAACCATTCAATACACGATCGTCGATCGCAACAACTGCGCCAACCAGAATCTCACGGTCTTTCGGATCGAAACGAACGTTTCAGCCGATTGTACGCAGGTGGAAACAACCGATAACAGCAGCGGCGGCGGCGGCATGAGCGGCGGCTGAGGATCGGTGCCATCGTCGAACCTGAATGAGGTACTGCGGCCGGCATTCTTGTCGGCCGCCTTCTTCTTTGGCCCCTGGTCGACCCGTGCGGCCAGAGAAAAACCCCGGGCGATCTTGCCCGGGGTTCCGTTCCGCCTAAAGGTCTCGGCGACCTACTTGCCCTTCTTCACGCCATACTTACTGCGGCTGCGACGTCGTGGGCGGCCGTCCTTGTCGTTCTGCACTCCGGCACAATCCAACGTCCCGCGAATGATGTGGTACCGCACGCCGGGCAAGTCCCGCACTCTGCCGCCTCTGATCAAGACGATCGAGTGCTCCTGCAAGTTATGGTCGACCCCTGGAATATAGGCCGTTACTTCCTTGCCGTTGGTCAGCCGAACACGTGCCACCTTGCGAAGGGCTGAGTTCGGTTTCTTCGGCGTCTGGGTCTTCACGATCAGGCAGACACCACGTTTCTGCGGACATTGGTCCAGGTCGCGGACCTTTGACTTACGCGCCTGTTTGGTTCGACCGCGCCGGATAAGCTGGTTAATCGTCGGCATTCCAATCCTCTGTGATCATCTCATGGACGCCGGGACCTCCCCCCGGCAACCCAAATACCCATCTTAGCGGATCCGGGCCGGCTTTTCCAGCCCTACCGGTCGCCTGCGACTCTGCGGTCCGCGACCGTCCCCGCCTAACCTGTCACCGACCCCAACTGGTGATCTCTCTGCTCCTCGATGGGGCTGATATTCAGGGCCTGCACGGGAGGACCCATCGGAGTCACTGCGGCCATCCCGGCCATGGCAGCCCCGGCTTCTTGCATGGCGACGTGAGCCGCCTCCGGCGTCACTTGCTTTTCAGGCAGCGGTTCGCCCACCTGTTTCACGCGCATCTCCAGGTATGGCTTGAACGCCGTTCCGGCCGGGATCAGGTGTCCCAGAATCACGTTCTCTTTCAGGCCCACGAGCCTGTCAACCGCTCCGCTGATCGCCGCCTCGGTCAGCACCTTCGTCGTCTCCTGGAAGGAGGCAGCCGAGATGAACGACTCGCTCTGCAGCGAGGCCTTGGTGATACCAAGCAGTAGAGTCTTGGCGGTCGCCGGCTTGGGTTTCCGGTCGCGAGTCGGTGGCGTTCCGCCGTCCTGCTCGATCCTGGCCACGACCTCGGCGAACTCGGTCCTGGGGACGATCTGGCCCGCGGTAAACGTGCTGTCACCCGGATCCTTGATCTTGACGCTCGCGGCCAGCCGCTCGTTCTCAGCCCGGAACCGGAACTTGTCCACTACCTCCATCGGCAGGAAGCGAGTATCCCCCGGATTGTCGATCCGGACTTTCCGGAGCATCTGCATCAGAATAATCTCCAGGTGCTTGTCGTTGATCGTCACGTTCTGGCTGCGGTAGACAGCCTGAACCTCCGAGAGCAGGTAGTTCTGCAGGGCCTCCTCGCCCTTGATCCGCAGGATGTCGTGCGGCACCAGCGGCCCCTCGACGAGCGGGTCGCCCGCCTCGACAAAGTCGCCGGCGTGAACCAGCAACTGCTTGTCCTGCGGAACGTGGTGTTCCTTTTCCATGCCGCCCTCGGAACGAATGATGATAGTCATCTTGCCACGGCGACGATCGGCGCGAATCTCGACCTTCCCGGAGATTTCGGCCATGACCGCCGGCTCCTTGGGCTTGCGGGCCTCGAAGATCTCGGTGACCCGCGGCAGGCCGCCGGTGATGTCCTGCGTTCCGGCGATGGCCCGCGGCTGGCGGGCCAGGAGTGTACCCGGAACGATCTTGTCGCCCTCTGCGACTTCGATACGTGCCTTGGCGGGTAGATAGTGGTAATCGAGCACGCGGCCTTCGACGTCCTCGATGACGATCTGGGGATGTTTCTCGCCCTTGTGTTCGACGACGATGTACTTGGCGCCGGCCCGCTCCTGTTCGAGGCGCACCGTCTCGCCTTCGGTAATGTCATGGAAGCGGACGACTCCCGAGACCTCGGCCAAGATCGGCGTCAAGTGTGGATCCCATGTGGCCAGTTCGGTCCGCGGACCGACTTCCTGGCCTTCCCTTACCACCAGCAGGGCCCCGTAAGGCACCTTGTAACGTTCAAGCTCGCGGTTCTTGGCGTCGACAATGGCCACTTCACCGTTACGCTTGAGGGCCACTTGGCGGGTCCCCTCGCCCTCCGTCGCCGGAACCTCGACCGCGTTCAGATCGTGGAAGACCACGCGACCGGCCTGGATGTTGATGATCTTGTTCTCTGCCACCGCGCGGGTCGCGACACCGCCCGTATGGAACGTGCGCATCGTAAGCTGCGTTCCCGGCTCGCCGATCGACTGGGCGGCGAGAATACCGACCGCCATGCCCTCCTCGACCAGATTGCCGGTCGACATGTCAACCCCGTAACACCGGGCGCACACACCGAACGGACTCTCGCAGGTCAAGGGACTGCGAACACGAATCGTATCCAGGCCGAGTTCCTCAATCTTGGCGGCGATCTCACGCGTAATAACGTCGTTCTCCGCCACGATAATCTGATCCGTGACGGGGTTGCGGATGGTGTCGCGGGCGACACGACCGATGATGCTGTCCCGCAGCGGCACGGCGATCTCCTCGCCCTTGTACACCGCGCCCTTGGTAATGCCGTTGATGGTTCCGCAGTCCAGTCGGGTGACAATGACATTCTGGGCCACGTCGGCCAGCTTGCGGGTCAGGTATCCCGAGTCCGCGGTCTTGAGAGCGGTATCGGCCAGACCCTTTCGGGCGCCGTGCGTCGAGCTGAAATACGCCAGCACCGACAGGCCCTCGCGGAAATTGCTCTTGATCGGCGTCTCGATGATCTCGCCCGACGGTTTGGCCATCAGCGCCCGCATGCCGGCAAGCTGACGGATCTGGTCCACCGATCCGCGGGCTCCTGAATCGGTCATGAGGTAAATGGGGTTGAGATAGAAGCGACCCCGATTCTCGCCGGCAGGAACATAATTACCCTCCTCGTCGCGACGGTCAAACTTGAATTCCTTCATCATCTCCTTGGTGACCTGCTCGCGGGCATGAACCCATACGTCGATGAGCTGGTTGTGCCGCTCCATCGGGGTGATGGCCCCCCGCTGGTAACCGCGCTCGATCTGGTCGACGCGCTTTTGAGCCCGGCTGATGATATCCCACTTGGCCGCGGGAATACGCAGGTCGTGAATGCCGAATGACAAACCGGCCAGAGTGCTGTGCTTGAAGCCGGTGGCCTTGATTCGGTCCAGCAGGTCGATGGTCGCCGCCCGGCCGAGCAGATGGTGACAGTCCGCGATGACGCGGCCCGCCCCCTTCTGGCTGAGCGGATAGTTGTATAAAGGCATTTCCGGCGGGAGCATGTCGTTGAAGATCAATCGCCCGACCGTGGTCTCGACAATGCGATTGGCGGGTACGGGTTCCGGATCGGTTTTCTGCGAGGATACCATCATGGCCCGCTCCACCCGACATCGGATCTTCTGGTGGATGGTGATCTTCTTCTGCTCATAGGCCATCATCGCCTCATGGGGGCTGCTGAAGCACGGAAGCTTGGCCTTCGGATCCGGCAGGTTCGGCGAATAATCCATGGTGAGATAGAAAATGCCCATGACGATGTCCTGGGAGGGAGACATGATCGGGCTACCGTTGGCCGGGCTGAAGATGTTGTTGGTCGACATCATCAGGACGTGGGCCTCCGTCTGGGCCTCGACGGACAACGGCAGGTGCACGGCCATCTGGTCGCCGTCAAAGTCGGCGTTGAAACCCTTGCAGACCAGCGGGTGAATGCGAATCGCGTTGCCCTCGACGAGCACCGGCTCGAACGCCTGAATGCCCATGCGGTGCAACGTGGGCGCGCGGTTGAGGAGGACCGGGTGATTCACGATCACCTCTTCCAGGATGTCCCAGATCTCCTGGTCACGCCTCTCGAGCATCTTCTTGGCGCTCTTGATGGTGTCGGCCAATCCCCGCTCGCGAAGCTTGCGGATGATGAACGGCTGGTAGAGCTCCAGGGCAATCTTCTTGGGCAGGCCGCACTGATGGAGCTGGAGCTCAGGTCCCACGACGATGACCGACCGGGCCGAGTAGTCGACACGCTTGCCCAGCAGATTCTCGCGGAAGCGCCCCTGCTTGCCCTTGATCATGTCGGTCAGCGACTTGAGCGGGCGGTTGCTGCTGCCCAGAACCGGCCGGCGGCACCGTCCGTTGTCGAAGAGAGCGTCGACCGCCTGCTGAAGCATGCGCTTTTCGTTGCGAATGATGACCTCGGGCGCGTTAAGATCAACGAGCTTCTTGAGCCGGTTGTTGCGGTTGATGATGCGACGATAAAGGTCGTTGAGATCGCTGGTGGCGAAGTTGCCGCTCTCCAGCAGAACCAGCGGCCGCAGGTCCGGCGGAATGACCGGGATGACTTCCATGACCATCCATTCGGCCTCATTGCCGCTGTTGCG
>Ga0116145_1002968_pt1 | contig 14723 bp, 15 predicted proteins | sample AD_JPNHG1_MetaG_FD_89747 | JGI IMG/M metagenome (GOLD analysis project Ga0116145, IMG submission 89747) | Active sludge microbial communities of municipal wastewater-treating anaerobic digesters from Japan - AD_JPNHG1_MetaG | ecosystem: Engineered > Bioreactor > Anaerobic > Digestate | place... | reverse complement strand
TTAAAAAATTGCAAGAAAAAAGACGAGCCGAAGCTCGTCTTAGAATTATCTTTATTGTGTTTTAATTTTCCCCACTATTGCTTGAAAACCCGCCTTCTCAATTAGATTTTTTATCTTTTCCGTTCTTTCTTTGAGGTCTTCCTCGCATTCTTGATAGGCCTGCTGCTCTACCTCATCAGCATCTTTTTTGACCATTTGCTGAAATGAAAGATCGATATACGTTTTTGGTAGCTCTGGTGCAAAAACTTCAACATGACCGGTGATGACGTAGAGGGGAGATCCTGGGAACTCCTGAATGTAGATGCGGGGCTGAATGAAGATTTTTTCCACCTTTTTTTGCTTGGCATCCTCCAAGAGGACGCCCAAGGAGAAGTATCCTTTAAAGAATCTCGAAAATTTCAAAGCCAGCTTTTTCATGCTTGGCCTCCTTTCAAAAATTAATTTGCTGATTGTAGCTTACCTTGTTTTAATTTTTTGTCAAGAAAAGGGTGATTCGAAGACCACCCTTGAGCTTTATTATTTTTTTATTTTTTCTCTAATTTTTTCTTTAAACCATTCATATTTTCCATCTTTACAATTGGGAAAAACATAGCAACTCAGCCTTACTTCATCTGTCAGTAAAAACTTTCTGTAGTATTTGAGTTTTCTTTTGGTGCTCGGATTCAAAGATCGATAAATTCTTTCTAAATATTCGTCATCAATAAGAGCTGGCGTGAGTTTTTTCTTTAACCAAATCCGCGTCAAAATATATTGTATAACAGGTATCGCTATTCGAGAGATGCGGGAATGAGGGGGATTAGGCGAACCATCAATAATGGCGCACTCCTGGCCAATAGCCAGATAGAAAAGCAGCTCGTCACTCAATTGTTGGAAAAGGCGATCCCACGCCTTGCTCTCAACATGCGAGGATTGAATTCTTACGAGGTGAGGATGTTTTTTGCAGTCAATTACTTCTAATCCATTCGTTAAATTGTAGAAATATATCATTTATACCTCCTTTTTATCTTAATGATCGAAATGCCTGATTGAGATCTGGTGTTCGAGTATTGATTTGCTCTGCAGTAGCCCGGCCTGTTACTACGAATTCTCCTTCTTTAATTTCACCAAAAAGGATTTCTTTAATCTCTGTATAAGTGCCATCTGACATTCCGATTCGAACAAGAACAGGTCGAATTTTTTTACCGGCTTCATCTTCCGAAATCCAGATCAGTCGCATATCCGGTTCTAATTTTTTCAGGTCAATTTTTTGAGCAATGGCTGATAAAACAGTTTTTTGTACTTCTGAAGCAGGAACAAGTGAGCTTTTAGAATGGTTCCAAAATACGGCAATTCCAATACAAATACAAACCATCAAAATCAAAATAATAATCGTTCTTTTTTTCATCGTAACCTCCTTTTAAAATTGTTTAGAAACTAATTTTAGTTTAGCACTTTTTTATAAAAAAATAAACAGTTATACTCGGCAGCTTTAAATTAATAAAAACTCCTTATTTAGAATTTAGGATTTTGAATTGCAGAATTTTATTTAGGGTGGCCTAAGGGATTTGAACCCTTGACCTCCTCGGCCACAACGAGGCGTTCTAGCCACTGAACTAAGGCCACCATGATATTTTTAATTTTATTCGCAACTCAATTTTTGTCAAAATGAATGATTATCGATCGATGCATTCGCTGCCATTAAAACATTTGTCCGGTCCGCAATCGCAGATGTTTACTTCGTGACTATTTTCTGGTGCGCAACCACAAGCGCCAATAAGGCATGTGTTGGGATAATCTGCAGCGCTCAAACAACAGGAAGATGTTGCTATTTGGCCGCCGCTCATCTGGCAACCAATAAAAGCTTCATCAAATTTTTCCTGCGTGGCAGATTCCTTATTTTTATTAACAAGAGTATAAATAACGATAGCCAAGGTCAGAAGGATAAGGATGATAATGATTACGAAATAGATTTTTTGTAAAACAGTTTTTTGAGCCATATTTTTTAATAAAGATTATTAATGAATGGTTTCATTGCGACTTTCATAGAGCCATGTTTTGAATTGCTCTTTGAGTTTTTCAGGATCATTTTGCAAGGTTTTGATAATTTCTGCTTTTTCCTCTACTAAATCTCTAAATTTAGGTGAATAAAGTTGAATCCATTCTAATTTATCTATACCCGATTCTCTAATCAAATCTCTTTGTAAAAGAATATCCCAACTAGGTTGAGTATAAGGATTATTATCAGGTTTGCTCTGAGGAATGATATCAGGCATACAACTTTATTCTATCATAAAAAGTCCAAAAGAAAAAGGTCGTCTAAAATTTAGAATGAAGCAAAAATCCGCGTACGCGGATTTTTGCTTCATTCTACTTCTTTTGCCCGCTTGCCGAAATTTTTTTCGCTAAAAATAGAATTATGATGATGTATAATATATTTATGCACAGCGTTTTTATTATAATCATCTTTTTGATAGTAAAAGCCTTTCAATGGTTAAACAGTTTTGTTTTGGCTCACCTTTTTGGTACCGAAGGAAGTAAAATAATGATAGGTATTTTTATTTTTGTAAGTGCAATATTTATATTTGGTTTTTTAGTCAAAAATTTTTTGCCTAAAGCGATAAAGTGGGCATGGATTGTTATAGTCTTTGCTTTGATAATAACTTCACAGACGAATCCTTCGTGGGTGACTATTTTTCTTGTCGGACTTTTTTTGTATGCGTTAATTGGCACAGAAGCACAGGTTTTGCAATCAATCGCCAGCTATAAAAATATTCCACGGTTTGTGCCATTTCTGCTGACATTGCTCCCGGTCGTTATTTCCTATCAATTTCCTCAAGCACGCATCGTTACGCCACAACTTTTTTATATTATTAGTTCAATTTTCGCCTTTTTTGCTTCATATTCCGCGCGGGCCTATGGCGGAGGAAAATTTATTATTTATCAAAAAGCACCGTCTATTTGGCTTGGTTTATTTTTTATGGCCGGCTCAGGACTTCTGTATTACCTCGGATTTTATAAAACAGCAGAAACTCCACCCCCCATACTTCTTGCTTTCGTATTGCTTTTTTATTTAGGTGGTGCATTGGTTATTTATATGTCAATTGACGAGCGTTTGCGACGAACGCCAAAGAAGTTATAATAGATGAAAGGTCGATTAGGATTTAATTGATTCCTAAATAAATAAAAATATGATCAATCAACAAATTATTGATTACATTAAACAACAATTACAGCAGGGCGTATCGTCTGAAAACATAAAAAATTCATTGCGTACGAACGGCTGGGCAGAGGCAGACATAGAGCAAGCATTTAATAGTCTGTCGGCCCCGTTAAATAGTACACCCATAAGTCCGATTTCCAGACCAAAAGGAGTTAAAGTAATTTCCGTTTTGTATTTTTTGGGTTCATTGTTAGCTTTTGGCTTTGGTGTTTTGGCTATTTTCGGAGCCAACTTTTTTACTCAGGTTCTAGGAGCTGGATTCTTCGGTAAATTCTTCGCGATTGGTAAAATAGTTTTTATTGCTCTCGGTATTTTGGGGATTTCAGTAGGAATTGGTCTATGGAGATATAAAAATTGGGCAAGGTTAGTGGCTGTTTTCCTAGCATTAGTAGGAATCATTTTGTCGATTCTTTCTGTACTCAAAGGCAATGTTACTAACAACATATTTAATTTAGCTATTAGTAGCATAATAGGTGGATATTTATTCTTTAGCCCTAAAGTCAAATCCGCTTTTGAACCAGAAAAGGGAGCCGCGGTGTTAAATAAGAAATTATTGTGGACATTTATTATTTTACTGGTTGTAATTGTTGGGTTGGCTTCTGCGGTTGGGTTGAGAAATGCTCCCAGCACTATACCAACCACAATTCCCATTCCTACTACTTCAGCCCTCACACCTGAAGAAAAACCACAAATATTAGGACCCAAAGAGTCGTACCTAAAAATGAAGGCGGAAGCTGATAACATCAAATCCTATGCTGACTTTGAGGCATATGTTTTAAAATATGGCAGTAAGGAGCAAGTCGCACAATTAATAGCAAACAAAAAACAGATTGAGGCATTACCGCAATCTTTTAAAGATCAAATTGTTGCTCTCGCTAAAGGCCCATTGTCAAGCGAAATAACAACTATTCAAGAAACTATAAATGGCAATACTGCCACTCTAAACGTCCAGACCACTAAGCCGGGGCTAACAGGAGTTATAACATTAGTGTTGGAAGATAATTTGTGGAAGTTAGAGCTTGAATCTTGGAAACAAACATTCTAAACGTCCAGACCACTAAGCCGGGGCTAACAGGAGTTATAACATTAGTGTTGGAAGATAATCTGTGGAAGTTAGGGCTTGAATCTTAGGAACAAAAATAATTTTTAGCGACAAAAATTTCGTCTCACTTCTTCCAATCTTTGATAATGATGGATTGATTTTTGAGCTCAACTACTAGCTTTTGTCTCTCTTTCCATCCGAGTTTTTTAATGTATTCGATGGGAATCGTTACAGCAAAACTACGGCCTTTGCCTACTTTAGATAATTTTCTAATTTTTCGATTTTGGAATTTGATATTAGACATAGTTTTGAGACATAGTTGCTCATGAATTAATTCATGAATTAATTCATGAGCTACAAGAATTTTGGAATTTGATTTTTGAATTTTGAGATTTTTATGGTGCCCGGGGTGGGACTCGAACCCACAAGTCCGAAGAGGACAAAGGATTTTAAGTCCTTCGCGTATGCCGATTCCGCCACCCGGGCAAGAATCAATATAAAATCCAAAGCACAAAATTCAAAATCCAAAATTGTCAAAAGTAGTCTCGCCCCGCTCTTTATTTATTAAAGGACGGGGTTCCGCCAGCTGGGTAGTAATTAACTTAAAACTCAAAGTGCAAAACGCAAAACTATAACTCAAAACTAATTAACTTATTATTCCGACCGATCTTCATTTTGATTTTTTACCTACTGGTAGGCAGGCATTTTGCCTTTTGACTTCCAATTCTATTTTACTTTCGAATTTTTTTCTTGTCAATTGATTATTTTTTTGCTTTAATAGAATAAAGTTATGACAGAAGACAATTTAACTTTAGTGGTGTTAGCAGCGGGCATGGGTAGCCGCTATGGCGGACTCAAACAAGTTGATCCCATAGGCCCGAATGGTGAAATTATTATTGACTATTCGCTTTATGATGCCAAACAAGCGGGCTTTACGCATGTTGTTTTTGTGATTCGTAAAGATATTGAAGAAGTTTTTAAACAAAAAATTGGAGAACGAGCGGAAAAAAATTTCCGTGTCTCTTATGTTTATCAAGAACTCAACAAAGAATTACCAACGTGGTTTGGTGTGCCTGCCGAGCGAAAGAAGCCATGGGGAACAGGGCAGGCCATTTTATTATGCAAGGATGTCGTCTTTTCTAATTTTGCGGTGATCAATTCCGATGATTTTTATGGTCGCGATGCCTTTATTAAAATGGCCGATGCGCTTAAGGGGCTGAGCGATGATCCTGATCTTTATCATTATGTTATGGTAGGTTATCGATTAAAAAACACTTTATCTGATTTTGGTTCTGTTTCTCGCGGTGTCTGCCGCATTTCTGATGAAGGATATTTAATGGATATTACCGAAAGAACGAAAATTCAGAAGTTTGAAGATGGAATTAAATATGAAGAAAATGGAGAGTGGTTCAATTTAACCGGCGAGGAAACAGTTTCTATGAATTTTTTTGGTTTTACGCCGAGTATTTTCTATGAATTGGAGACCCGCTTTTACAAATTCCTGATGAATATTAAAAATCCTGAGAAGGACGAATTTTTTATTCCCGAAGTAGTGGGGCAATTAATTCGTGAAGGCAAGGCGCAAGTCACTATTTTACCAACCGAAGCCAAATGGTTTGGTGTAACTTATCCTGAAGATAAAACAGTTGTAGCCGAAGGAATAAAAAATTTAATCAAAGAAGGAGTTTATCCGGAGCATTTATTTGAAGAAGCTTCGTCGACTCCTTCTTCTCCTGCTTTTTCTGAGCAGGAATCTCCAGACGAGATCAAAAACTCTCAACCCTCAGAATCAATCGGCGATCGTTTAATCCTCTCTGATCCAGAGCCAACTGCCGAACGCCTATTTGAGTCGCAAAAACAATCTGAACAAGAAAGAGAAAAAATTCAAGATGAATTAGGCCCCATTAAAGAAGCGGTTTATCTTATTGAAGTAGAGAAAATTAAACCTAATCCTTATCAACCACGTAAAAATTTTGATGAAGAATCCCTAAAAGAATTAGCGGATTCTATCAAAGAATTCGGCATTCTCCAACCTCTCATAGTTTCGCGCGTGGAAAAAGAAACCCCTTATGGCCGAGGAGTGGAGTATCAGTTAATTGCAGGCGAAAGGCGGTTGCGGGCGGCACAAATGTTAGGATTAGAAAGAGTGCCAGCCATTATTCGACCTTCTTTTGAAGAGCGTCAAAAATTAGAAGCCGCTATCATCGAAAATATCCAGCGAGCCGATCTTAATCCTTTAGAATCAGCGCGCGGTTTTGCAAAGTTAGCAGAAGAATTTGGTTTGTCTCAAAGAGAAATTGCCGAACGAATTGGCAAAAGCCGTGCTTTTGTGGCGAATGCTTTGAGACTTTTAGAGTTGCCCTCGGAAGCCCAGCGAGCTTTAGAAGAAGGAAAAATTACCGAATCGCACGCTCGATTGCTTTTAACTATTACGAATCCAGAAAAACAGCGGGCACTTTTGGGTGAAATTTTGTCGCGGAAATTAACCGTGAGAGAAACTGAAATTTTAACGCGCCGAATTTTGGAAATGCCTTTGGGAGTTTTTGCTGAAAAAAAGCAAGAAGTGCAAGTGAGCGATTTGGGTGATGCTTTGGAAAAAGAAATTGAGCGCAAACTGGAAGCTATTTTTGGTACAAAAGTAGAAGTGAAAAAGCGCGGCAATAAAGGAAAAATCACAATCAACTTTTTCTCTGATGAAGAATTGGAGGAGATTTTGAAAAAGCTTGTCAAGGAATAAAATTTAGCTTAAACTAAAATCAGCTATTTAATTTTTGATAAGGAGGCGATGATGAGAATTATTAGCCCATCTTTTAAAGTTGTGACTGATTTAAATCGAGAAGAAATTCTAAGAAAAATTGAATTAGCTGGTCGAATTTCGCACAAAAGTGAAGAAAAAATATCCGAGGATTCGGCAGCTAAATTTGTAAAGCATTTGCTGAAAATTGGCCATGAAAGCGTTTTGGAACACGTCAATATTTCTGTGATTATTATTTGTGACCGCGGCGTTTCCCATGAGCTGGTGCGTCATCGTTTGGCGAGCTATACTCAGGAATCCACTCGCTATTGCGATTATGCCAAAAAAGGCGAGATAGCGGTAATTAAGCCGGTATTTTTGACTGAAGGAACTGAGGAGTATCGCGTTTGGAAAACAGCGATGGAATTGATTGAAAAATCCTATTTTCATTTGAGGGATCTTGGCTTGAAACCAGAAGAAGCCCGGTCGGTGTTGCCCAATTCGTTGAAAACAGAAATTTTTGTGACAGCGAATATTCGCGAATGGCGGCACATTTTTGAATTGCGCTGCAATGCCGCTGCTCATCCGCAAATGAGAGAAATTATGGTGCCGTTGCTCCAGTTATTCCAGCAAAAACTTACCCCACTTTTCGATGATTTTAACATCGATTTAGAAAACAATATTGCTTTAAGGGCGTCCTTTTAGGGCGCTCTTTTTTAACTAACAATGAAAAATGAAAAACCATGGAGTGTGGCAGCAGAGGATTTGAAGGAGTGATTAATTTCCAATTTTTAAAGCCGTGAGATCTTTTATGGCACTCAGGATGACAGTAAGATAGTTTTAAGGTTTTAGGTTACAATTTTGAGTTTTTGACATTTACGTTTTGAGTTAAACTCTACTTTAAGTTTTTATTTTCCACCATTTAATTTCTTGATTGAATCAATTAGAGGAAAATTTTTTCTTGCAAATATTTAATTTTGGATTACAATAAAAATAATTTCGCTATGAAAGAAAATTCTAAAAATTTATTAATTGTTATTATTATTTTGATTGTAGCGATTATCGCCGGCCTTTTTGCCTATGGCGAATTTGATTTTTTGCCGAGCTGGTTTAAAAAACCCTATCGGCTTGGTTTGGATTTAAGCGGTGGAACGCGTTTAATTTATGAAGCGGATTTGAGTCAAGTAGCGGAAAAAGATCGTGATTCCGCGATGAATGGATTGCGTGATGTGATCGAGCGAAGGGTTAATCTTTTTGGCGTGAGTGAACCACGTGTAGAAGTGGCGCAGGTAGGGGAAAATTATAGATTAAATGTAGAATTAGCCGGCATAAAAGACATTAATCAAGCCATTCGAATGATCGGTGAGACGCCCTATTTGGAGTTTCGTGAGCAACGGCCGCAGGAGGAAACAGAAAAAATTTTAGAAGAGCAACAAAACAATAATCCTGAGTATCAATTTGTTGATCCTTATTTTGTTCCTTCGCAGCCACTTCTTACCGGTAAGTATTTAAAAGCAGCGCGTTTGGATTTTGATCCACGCACTTATGAACCAGTGGTGAGTTTAGAATTTAATGACGAAGGAGCCAAAATTTTTGCGGAATTAACTAAAAAAAATGTTGGTAAGGTTTTGGCTATTTATCTTGATGGCGAGCCGATTTCTTTACCAGTAGTTCAAGAGGAAATTACCGAAGGCAAAGCTCAAATTACAGGAAAATTTACTGCCGACGAAGCTAAAAAATTAGTAGAGAATTTAAATGCCGGCGCTTTGCCCGTTCCGATTAAACTTATTTCTCAGCAATCCATCGGCGCCCTGCAAGGAGAATTTTTCTTAAAATTAAGTATTAAAGCTGGAGCGATTGGTCTGATTGCAGTTATTATTTTTATGTTGGTGATGTATGGAAAATTAGGAATTTTTTCATCTCTGGCTTTGATTATTTATACAATTCTAAACCTAGCCATCTTTAAATTGGTTCCGGTAACGATGAGTTTGTCTGGTATTGCTGGTTTTATTTTATCCATTGGGATGGCTGTCGATGCAAATATTTTAATTTTCGAACGCTATCGAGAAGAGAAAAAAATTGGTCTAGAAAATAAGAGGGCCTTATTCGAAGGTTTTAAACGAGCTTGGCCGTCAATTCGAGATTCCAATATTTCTACCATTATCACTTGTCTGGTACTCTATAATTTTACAAGCTCGATGGTAAAGGGTTTTGCCCTCACTTTACTCATTGGTGTAGTAACGAGTATGTTTACAGCTATTACAGTTACGCGGTCACTCTTAAAAGCATTTCTTAAATAATATGATTGATTTTATTAAAGCAAGAAAAATTACTTATTGGATCTCTGGCACATTGGTGCTCATTGCTTGGCTTTCTCTTATTATTTTCGGACTTAAGCCGGGAATGGATTTTACAGGCGGTTCGGTTTTGGAATTAAAATTAAATGGTGTTAGTGTTGATCATCAAGTTATCACTGACATTTATCATCAGCTGGGCTATCAGAATGTTTCGATTTCCACCTCGGGTGATGATGGGTTATTAATTCGTTCATCTGATATTAGTGAAGAAAACCATCAAAAAATTATTTCACAGATTAAAGAGAAATATAGCGGGGTCGAGGAGTTGCGTTTTGAATCCTTTGGGCCAGTGATTGGTAGAGAATTGCGTAACAAATCCATTCAGGCCATTATTTTGGTTGTTATCTGTATTATTCTTTATTTGAGCTATGCTTTCCGTCAGGTTTCGCGGCCCATGGCTTCTTGGCGTTATGGCGTCACCGCTATTTTAGCTTTAATTCACGATATCAGCATTCCGGCAGGTTTATTTGCTATTTTGGGTCATTTTCATGGTGTGGAGATTGATTCTAATTTTATTGTAGCCTTATTGGTTATTCTTGGTTTTTCTGTTCACGATACAATTGTTGTTTTTGATCGGATTCGAGAAAAATTACGCACGCACCCGAGTTTAGACTTCGGACAGATTATTAATGAGGGTATTAATGAAACTATACGTCGTTCCATTTTTACTTCTCTCACTCTTGTACTTGTTCTTTTGGCGTTATTAATCTTTGGTCCAGCCAGCCTTTTCTACTTTACATTAACTTTGCTCATCGGCACTTTCTTTGGTACTTATTCTTCTATTTTCATTGTTAGCCCACTTCTCTACGATTGGTATCTCTTTTTGCAAAAACGAAAAAACAAAAATCAAGGGAAAATAAAGAAGCGATAATTGAAAAATTTATGGCTTTGGGAGAAAAAATGAGAAAGATAATTTTGGCGATCGGCGATCTCGCTTGTTTTTATTTGGCTCTTTTTTTAATGGCCACGATTCGCCATTTGGATGCCAGTTATTTTCTGGTTCATTTAAAACTTTTTTCGATTATTTTTGTCGTGTGGTTAGCAGTTTTTTATATCGGTCATCTTTACGAATTAGAAAATTTTAAGGATCGAAAGAAACTTTTTAGTTTGATTTGCCGTTTGCAAGTAATCAATATTGTTTTGGCTATTGTCATTTTTTATCTTTATCCTGTTATTACCCCCAAAACAAATTTAGCTTTGATTATCATTTTTTCCTCCGTTTTTATTTTGTTATGGCGTTATGTAGCGACACCGCTTTTTCTCAAAAAAATCGCTTATCGCACTTTGCTTCTTGGCAATAGCCAAGAAATGAAGGAAATCAGTCAATTACTTTCTGAGTCGCCGGTAATGGGATATCAACTAGTGAAGCAGATTGATAGTTTTTCTGATTTTCAAGAGAATGAACTGAAAAATTTAGTTGCCCAAGAGAAAATCCGGGTCATTGTTATTGATAATCTTTTAAAAGATGGTAATACTATCGGTTTTCTTCAAAAATTTGTTATTGAAGAGATGTTTCAGCAGAAGGAAATTTATGATACGATTGAATTTTATGAAATGGTTTTTAAACGAATTCCTCTTTCAGTAGTAGATGAAAATTGGTTTTTAAATTATTTAAAGGTATACCGCCAAAACCATTCTTTTGTGACGAAGCGGCTTTTTGATTTTATAGCCGCATTAATCATTTTTCTGATTAGCTTAATTTTTTGGCCGTTTATTATTTTAGCTATCAAGATCGATTCGGCCGGCCCCATTTTTTATTCATCGTGGCGCGTGGGTCAAAGTGGCCGCTTATTTAAAATTTATAAATTCCGTTCGATGTATGCTTTGCCAGAAGGTGAAAATTGGCCGCGCTGGGCCAATCAAAATGATTCGCGAATTACTAAAGTAGGCAAATTTTTAAGAAAGACTCATTTGGACGAACTGCCTCAATTAATCAATATTTTGAAAGGCGATATGTCTTTTGTTGGTCCGCGGCCAATGGAAAAAGAGCTTTTTGATTTATGCATTAAAGAAAAACCTATTTATTATCTCCGAAATATTATTAAGCCCGGGCTGGCGGGTTGGGCTCAACTCAATTATCCTTATGCCGCTTCGTTAGAGGATGAGTTAAAAAAATTTGAATACGATCTTTATTATTTGCGTAATCGTTCTTTCTGGTTTGATGTTGCCATTATTGCGCGTACTATTAAAATTTTGTTAAGTTTTTAATTTGATTGACAAAATTTATTAAAGTTTTAAGCTAAAATTAGCAATCAAAAATTTTAATAAGGAGGAAATCGCATGAAAAAAAATGGTAATGGCGACAGAATGAAGCAATTAGCCTGGCAGCTGGTAAGGTTAAAAGAAGAGAAAAACAGGATTGAAAGGAAAGAAAGAAAAGTAGCGGACACTCTTATCAAGTTGATGGAGAAATATCATAAAAATGAAATTCCGGTTGAAAAAGAAAACAAAACCGTAAAAAAAATCCAGTCGTTGATTTTGGAAATTGATCCTCTGCGTCTTTGCCGTTTAATGCCCATGAAGCAGTTCTGTCAAGTGGTAAAAGTACAACCTCAGCCGGTTATTCGATTGCTCGGATTGGAAAGAGTGTTAAAAATGGCCGAGAAAAAAGAGGCCAAGCCCTATCTGCGCGTGGAAGAGTTAAAAAAATCAGTCCGCTCTTAAGCGGACTTTTTTATCAGTTTTCAATTTTAAAAGAAAAAATTGTTTAAAGTACTTTCGTAAAATTATTCTCAAATTAGCTCATGAATTAATTCATGAATTAATTCATGAGCTAATTCAGGAGCTAATTCAGGAAATAAAAAATGGACGATCTGTTTATTTTTACGAGCGGAGAGGTGGCGGCGATTTTTCTATAAGAAAAATCGCCGCCGCCAAAACACTCATCGCCAATCATTTTTCCTGTTTTCTTTTTCCCAAAAATTGATTACAATAATGATAATGACAGCCAATGAATTACGCGAAAAATATTTAAAATTTTTTGAAGAGCGAGGGCATCACCGATTGCCTTCGGCGCCTTTAATTCCTGAAAATGATCCGACGGTTTTATTTACAACCGCCGGCATGCATCCTTTAATTCCTTTTTTAATGGGCGAGAAGCATCCGGCCGGCCAGCGTTTATGCGATGTCCAAAAATGTTTAAGAACCGATGATATTGATGAAGTAGGTGATATCGCGCATTTGACCTTTTTTGAAATGCTCGGCAACTGGTCGCTCGGTGATTATTTTAAAAAAGAAGCCATTGAATGGAGTTACGAATTTTTAACTTCGCCTCAATGGTTGGGTTTGGAAAAAGAAAAATTAGCAGTCAGTTGCTTTGGCGGTGACGAGACGGCTCCTAAAGATGAAGAATCAGCCCAACTATGGCAAAGTGTTGGGATTTCCAAAGAGCGGATTGCTTTTTTGGGCAGAAAAGCAAACTGGTGGGGTCCAATTGGCGAAACGGGTCCCTGCGGACCGGATACGGAGATGTTTTACTGGGTAGGGAAAGATCCAGCGCCAAAAATTTTTAATCCTCAAGATACTAGCTGGGTAGAAATTTGGAACGACGTCTTTATGACCTACAATAGAACTAAAGAAGGAAAATACGAACTATTAAAACAAAAAAATGTTGATACTGGAATGGGATTAGAACGCACACTGGCGGTTATTAATCACTTACCTTCGGTTTTTGAAACAGAATTATTTGCGCCCCTAATTGGAAAGATCGAAGAAATTAGCCATAAAAAATATGAAGATTTTCCTAAGGAATGCCGTATTATTGCTGATCATTTAAAAGCAAGCATTTTCCTTTTAGCCGAACATTTAGAACCTTCTAATGTGGAGCGCGGCTATATTTTACGACGCCTCATTAGACGAGCGGTCCGCTTCGGCCGTTTGTTAGGCATTAAAGATTTTTTTGCCTTCAAGTTTGTGGAGCCGGTTTTAAAAACTTACGGCGAAGCCTACCCTGAATTAAAAGAAAATAAAGATTTTATTGAAGAACAATTAGTGCGAGAAGAAGAAAAATTTAGTCAGACCCTTTCAAAGGGATTAGCTTTATTTGAAAAATTATCCCAGAACAAAAAAATAATTTCGGGCAAGGAAGCTTTTGACTTGTATCAAAGTTATGGTTTCCCATTGGAATTAATTAAGGAGTTAGCCAGAGAAAAAAATATTGAAGTGGACACCAATGGTTTTCAGGAGGAATTTAAAAAGCACCAAGAACTTTCGCGCACTGCTTCGGCAGGTATGTTTAAGGGAGGGCTGGCAAGTCATTCTGACAAGGCCATTAAATATCATACTGCCACGCATCTTTTGCACAAGGCTCTTCAGGAAGTTTTGGGGGAGGAAGTCAAACAGAAAGGAAGCAATATTAATGAAGAACGATTACGTTTTGATTTTTCCTGTTCTCAGAAGCCGACGCCTGAGCAATTAAAAAAAGTAGAAGATATTGTTAATCAAAAAATTCAGGAAAATCTGCCTGTGATTATGAAAGAGATGAGTTTGGAAGAAGCGAAAAAAATTGGAGCCATTGGTCTTTTTGGTGAAAAATATGGCGAACGTGTGAAGGTTTATTTTATTGGTCGGACTGAAAACGGTTTGGAAAATGCTTATTCCAAAGAGATTTGTGGCGGGCCTCATGTGGCTAGTACCGGCGAGTTGGGTCATTTTAAGATAATAAAAGAGGAAGCGGTTTCTCAAGGCGTCAGACGAATCAAAGCTATTTTGGAATAAAAATGTTATAATAAATGAGGACATGAATTTATTCCGCATTTTTCATAAAAACTGGAAACCGATCTTTTGTTTTTTTGGCGGTTTGCATGAAATATCCGCTAGCCTCGTTTTAATTAATACCACTAATAAAAAACTAAAGATTCAAAAACACTTTCACTCCATTAATCGGGAAGAAGATGGATTTGGCGAAAAAGATATTGTTGATGCCCTCGCTCAACTTATCAAAAAAATTTCAAAGAAAACCCCTCTTTTATTAAGTTTGGAACAACCGTTTGCCAAATCAACTAAAGTACGTTTTTCAGTAGTGAGAGAAAACGCTTTATCGCCCATTGATAAAGAAGAGTTGGAAAACGTTATTTTAAATCTGGCGTGGCGACTTTATGACAAAGAGCGGATTTTTGTTAGCCAAAAATTAAAGATTTCAGAATGGGATGTGGTTTTGGCTGATTCAAAAATTAGCGATCCCCGCATCGACGATCGCAAAGTCTTAAATCCCATTGGCTTTAGCGGCAAATCCCTGTCTTTTTGCTTAGAGAACACTTATCTTAACTATTTATTTTGGGAAAATATTAAAGATGTTTTAGAGTCATGGGGCGGGGAATTGGTTTTGTGCGCTGAAAAAAATTTGATTTTTGATAAAATTTCATCTTTAATAGAAAGAAGAGACCAGATTGC
>Ga0116145_1002952_pt1 | contig 14791 bp, 16 predicted proteins | sample AD_JPNHG1_MetaG_FD_89747 | JGI IMG/M metagenome (GOLD analysis project Ga0116145, IMG submission 89747) | Active sludge microbial communities of municipal wastewater-treating anaerobic digesters from Japan - AD_JPNHG1_MetaG | ecosystem: Engineered > Bioreactor > Anaerobic > Digestate | place... | reverse complement strand
CCGGAAAACACATAATTTATTAGGCGGGACTGACAATATTGTTTCCCTGCCTCAGTAGCTCAGTTCGGGAGAGCGCCAGACTGAAGATCTGGTTGTCCCCGGTTCAAATCCGGGCTGAGGCATCCGGACGCCAGGTTCAAATCCTGGTTGCAAAGTTTTTGTATATCCTTTCTGACCCGTTTCTATGGTATCTTCCACGATAGCCACTACCGTACGGACTGAAGTATCATCTTCACACCGTTTCTCCTGTATCAAAGCTGAGTATGGCATGCATTCGATCGATGCTGCATTGGCATCGAATCGGATCAACAAACGGGATGCTGATCTCATCAAGGAGTTCATAGCCGAGCGAAAGGTCGCTGCCAACATTGGAGCCAGCCGGGCGAACAAGTTCATTTACGTCCTGGTCGGATGGAGGCGGTTTGTTGGGCCTTACCACGAGCTTTCGATCGCCGAGGTGTATACCAGCATCGACACGATGAAGAATAGCCTCACCCAGAAAGGCACTCCCTTCAAGCAGAATACCAAGCACGACTGGGTTCGGATCCTCCGGCAATTCCTTCTCTGGATGATCGAAAATGAGTATTCCAATCTCCCGGAGCGGAAGATCCGTCGAATCCAGATCCCAACCAAGGATACTATGACTTACAAGGCAGCTGATCTCCTTACCCCCGAAGAGGTGAAGGCACTTCTGGCAGCCTGCCGCTGGAGACGGGACCGGGCCCTCATCGGGATGCTCTATGAGGGAGGCTTCCGGATCGGTGAACTCGGCCAGATGAAGAGGGGCGATCTCTCCTTTGATAGCACCGGTGTAGTCGCCAATATGAACTTCAAGACCGGAATTCCCCGATATGTCCGGATCATCATGGCGAGAGGGTATCTCTCCCAATGGCGGGCCGATTATCCTGGTATTCCTGAGGGAGATACATTAGTATTCCTGAACGAGCAGAAGCGAGCACTCACCAACGGCGGAGTCATCAAACAACTCCGCAGGATATGCGAGCGGGCTGGGATTACGAAGCACGTCACACCGCACCTCTTCCGACACTCGCGGATTACTCATCTCATCAACGAAGGGGTCTATGAGAGCGTGATTAAGATGATGATGTGGGGTTCGGTGCATACGACGATGTTCAAGGTCTATGCCCACCTGACAGGAAAAGATATCGACGATGAGTTGCGCCGGGTCTATGGGATCCAGGCGGAAGCAGAAAAGAAACGGGTTCCGAAACTCGAGCCACGGATCTGCCCGAATTGCCACTCAATAATGCCACCGGTCGCTGACTATTGCGCACACTGTGGAGAGGCTCTTCTGAAAAGCCGTACGGCCAGGGAGGAGGATATCCAAAAGTTTGTGAAGGAGCACAAAGAGGAGCTTATGGAATACCTGGACAGAGCGCCGGCACCTAAGCCGGAGTAATTTTCTACATGGTGGTTCCTTAATATAGGCCACAACTATATACTAACCAATGGTGGCCGGATGAATGAACCTGGTAGAACTGACACGATACACGAATGACGAAGAGAGTGCGGAGAATTATTTAAGAGAACAGGGAATCCTCAAGAAATTCGAGGAATGCCCATATTGTGGGAGTAAGAGATTCAACCGAATCAGGAGATTCAAATACAAGTGTTACTCCTGTAATCGCGAATGGGGAGTCAGGCGGGGTAGTATTCTCGAAGGATTGAGAGTACCATTCACCAAATTCCTCATGGCGATCAAACTCTTCGAAATAGACACCTCGGTGAGAGAGGCCGCGAAACAATTGGGATTAGCCTATAATACGGTATACAATATCCATTCTCTTATCAGGAAGGCAATCCTCGCCACCGATGCGAATGCCTCCTCATTCTCCGGCGAGATCGAAATGGATGAATCGTATTTCGGCGGGAGAAGAAAGGGAAAGCATGGACGTGGTGCAGCAGGAAAGGTACCGGTATTCGGCATCCTTGAACGAGGAGGGAAAGTGACAGTGGAGGTCGTGACCGATGTCCAGAGTGAAACCCTCCTGGAACTGGCCATCAAGAAGGTGAAACGAGGAAGTCTCATCTACACTGATAAATTCCGTAGTTATAACGGCCTTGTCTCCTATGGGTTCAAACATCGGAGGATCGACCATGGAAAGAGATTCGCCAATGGAAAAGTGTACATTAATGGAATTGAGGGGTTCTGGTCTTTCGCGAAGGAACGATTGTTGAAATATCATGGAGTGGATGCGAAGAAATTCCCCCTCTATCTCAAAGAGTTGGAGTTCCGGTATAACCACCGTGACCGAGATCTTTATGACGATCTCGTCCAAGTACTAGTTGGATATAGTCGGGTGGCTTATACTGAGTAATCACCTTATTTTTTTTATAACCGGTGACTCATCCATGAAAATGAAGGAAATGTTTCAGAATAAAGATATACTGCTAATTACCATTTGCTTTGGGTTATTTTTATGTTTTAATTTTTCGCGGGTAGTCGGGGACGCCATGCTCTCGTCCGGGATGCCGTTTCTCGCGGCTTACAGCGCGGTTATCGTGCTCACAAATGTAATCCCATTATTTCTCATATTCCTGGGATTTCGGAAAGTATTACCTTTTATCGCCTTTTGCATCCTGTTCGTTATTAGGTTTGCCGGGACAATCTTCGCGGATCTCGCCGTTTTCCAGGCACCCATCGAGTTACTGACAATTCCCGCGTATATTATCGATCTCACCATTGCAAGTATACTTCTTGGTATTTTGCGACCGGGGTCTCGTTCCTTGACCGGAAGAGAAAAATTGGACTTTCACTTATCGCAATAAGTCTGATACTGTTCTTTATTCATCTCGGAATCATGATTATGCCTGTTCTTTTTGGTAATTTCATGTTGTAATACCTCATACCCGCTCATTTTTTTATGGGATACCCGTGGTATCTTGGATTTTTACCAACCGCATCTGCGATGGTTTAAGGTACTGGGAACCATGGACCCTGATCAATAAACCTGCAACTGCTATGTGAACCGGATCAAGCTGGCCATTCGATGGAGCCACCTGGCCATTCTGGATCGATAATGGAATAGAGACGGTTGCACCTAACCATGGATACGCCACTTTCGACGCCATCGACAATAGCTGGTTATGGGGTGATCATTTCGAAGAGCTGGCAATCTCATTTTTCAGAACGGCCCGTATTCCTGGATAACAAGCCTGTTTCTATGGCATTCAGTTTCCTGCAATTACTTTTATCAATCCCCTCGAAGAGGTAAAACCATGAACATCCTCATCATCTACAAATCCTATCACCGGATGAATACCGAAAAGGTTGCAATGGCGATGGCTGAAGCCATGAAGGTGACGCTGAAGAAAGTCGAAGAGGTCGGGCCGGAGGACCTTGCCGGGTATGACCTGGTAGGGATTGGGTCCGGCATCTACGCCGGCAGGTACCATAAGGACCTGTTCGAGCTGACCGAAAATATCCCCAGACTGGAAAAAGATGTGTTCATCTTCTCGACAGCAGGTAAGCCTGATGAGAAGTACGACCAGCCAATCAAAGAGCTGCTTATAAGCAAAGGGTGCCGGATCGTCGGCGAATTCCGGTGTCCCGGCGAGGTCTGTCCCCTGGGTTTCAATCTGAACCTGAAAGGGGGATTGGGATGGCTTGCGGGCAAGAACAAGGGGCATCCCGATGAGCAGGACCTGGAGAGGGCAAGGGAGTTTGCAAAAAATCTCGTGTCAGGGTAGTTTTTGGGGAACCATCATGACTACCTCTGATCAAACCGCCGCCCTTGTCCATGGGATCATGCAGGGATTTGCCCGCCTGACTGGGCTTTCTCCTCTCAATCCCTCGCCAAAACGCTATCTCTGGACCGATGCATTCGCGGTCTGCAACTATCTCGGGCTGTACCGGCGGACCGATGACCCGGAATACAGGGATCTCGGCAATTGCATCCCCGTACTTCTTGATCTCTTCCGACAATGCCTGGGGGAGGAGATAGAGCGGGACCGGCGAAGTGGAGTGCTGTGCCATGGGCATCAGGCCACTCCTATGAGACGGGAAGATATTCTGGGTTCCTCAACTTGAACCTTTGTGGAAGATGCTTCTGATTTTGGGGGCCCCCATTGTTTCTTTTATATCTAACCCTTTTCAGGACAAAGAGCCCTTTCCGTAGAAAGAATTCCCCGATGCCCACGAACCCGGTCCGGCGTTTATAGGCCTCGACTGCTTCCCGTGTGACAACGAGCTGTTCCATGGTGTTTTGTTCCTGCATGCCGGCAACCCGTGCCGCCACTGCACACCAGCATGGCCCAACGGGTGAAATAAGGGTGAACGGGAGCTCCTGAAAGTGGGTCAGGATAAGCCTGACTGTATCAGATAAAGGAGAAATAATAGTTCAATCGGATCTCACTGCACTTGTCAAAATAAGGGGGAGGGGAAATCCGAGATGCACCCCGAAGTGCAGATCGTCAGGAAAATTAAGATAAAAATGAATATGATACCCCTGTCCATCGCAATCCCAATTCCTCAATGGGCGATATCCTATAAGATGGACAAGAATATTTATAATTGCTCACATCATGAGAACCCAAAAATTCCTCGTGGAATTCGCCAAAATAATCCATTCAACACTCTTTCGACCCGGTTCTCCGGTTGTATGACATGGAGAAGGATGGCATTCTGTCCTGATACGTGCGATCGATTCCATCCGACCTCGACCAGATATTCCCCTGGTTCCAGTCCTGCGGTATCGAGGGTATATTCCCAGGTATTTCCCCAAGCCCCCCTCTCCGTCGCAATGACCGTGGCAGGTCGGACCGGGATGCGCAGACCGGTCTCTTCGATTACATCTGTATCATACATCCGCGCCGTTATCAGGTTTTCCGGTGCCATGTTCATGGTACCATTCACCACCACACGTTCTCCTGCAGGAACTACCAGGGCACTACCTAACTCCACGGTCGAAAGATGCAATGCGGGCTCTTCTATATAGACCGTCTGGATCACACATGAATCGTCCGTGCGGCTTCTATTGATCTGGTTCTCCAAGAGATTCGCGAGATCCAGAGCAGCGGAGATATTATTCGCTTGAGCCTCTATTTCGAAGAGAGGTATACCGTCAGCCGATATCATACGACATATTCCGGCCGACACGTTCGCCGAGAACGAGTAGTTCCGGTCCTGTCCCGGGTCCTGGACTATAATCATGAAGGGGCCACTATGGAATGTTTGGGTTGTTTCCGAGTCCAATGTCCACAATATTGTTCCAGTCGGGGACGCATTAACAACCTTGCTGTCGAGGAATGAATATCCTGCCCCCCACAGGGTGGCAGATCCATTGTGGTAGCCGTCCCCGGTGATTGTGAGGGGGTCTCCTTTCGCAAGCACGATGTCGTGACTCGCCTGGATATGAATTCCTGCGGCACAGGGGGTGATAACCGATATCAGTGCAGCAAGTGCCAGGATACAAACTGGAATTGCTGTTTTCAGTTCTGGTGACATGTCTCATCTCTTAGGCATGAGTGCCCTGTGAGACATCGATAGGATCATTTAAACGATCTCTGTGCAGGAACACGAACGAACGCCAGGCTCGATGATTTTCCAGGATTCGGTACAGAGGATATTCCCAGGGAACCATGGTCTTCTGCAGGGGTCAAGCACCGGTAGAAAGTTCTTTTATCCCGGAATTTCAGGATCCGGGACAGGGATCTGATCAGGATGCATTCCTGTACTCTGGATCCTCCTGATCACATCGACAGCTTTGTCTGTCAGGGCTACCTGTGTGCTCCTGCCGAGACGCTCCATCGCAACAATCCCCTCATCATACAGCTTTGTGATCCGGTTGCTCACCACCGAAGGCGTGACACCAAGAGCTTCGGCAATATCACGCTGGGATGTGTCCGGGTGATCGAGGAGATAAGAGAGGATCTTCCGATCTGATCCATTCTGGAATCTGGACATCACGATCTGTTCGTACGACGACATCCCCATCCCGCTCAGAACATACCGCGAAAATACTCCGTCCTGGAAGGAGGTGATCTTCCTAGTGAGTGACAGGATGGAGAGGTGGTAGCGGAGCGTCCCCCGGTTCATACCGGTCTGCTCCCTGAGCGCATTGAAGTGGATTCCGGGGTATTCCTGGATAGTATTGAAGACCCGCAGCCTCGCGGTATTGTCAAGTACTGTTTTTCTCGAGATAGTGCGGAACCCAAAATACGCCCCGAATCCTATTCCCCAGAACAGGACGATTTGAATCGGCTGTACCAGGGCTGGTGATATCGAATAGGCCATATGGCAGATGAGATCGGACGGCCTCATCTGCCACCGGGGGACGGGCACCCCTGTGCCATCGACACCGAACAGGGGGATGTAGACCAGTTCCAGGACGCAAAATCCGATGAACAGAATCCATAGCATCATGGAAAGGGCGGTATGAAATCGGCGTGATTGATGGTTCTCCGTGCTACCCTCCTTCCCTTCTGAAGATAACCAGCCCGGCATTGTTCAGATCTCGCCAGAGACGTTTATAACCTTTCTGTGCCGGATCGCGAATCGTCGCGAGAACAGTTCTGGATCTGGCACAGAGATCGTTTATGCACCTTGGTCTGATTACCTTTGGAGGGTGAGGGCAAGATCCTCACCCCATGAAAGCCACAAGGAACGCAGAAGCTACCTACGCTGTCACATTTCCGGGTCTTCCTTCGGCATTTGCCACCAGGCCCGTGAAGGAGCGAGAATCATGGAACAATATCGAATGAGAATGGGACCGGTCTTTATGCTGGTCCTCGTGCTTGTATCCGCACTGATTGGAATAGCGAGTGCGGAAGTTGAGAAAGGAGTCGTCCGATCAGATGCCACCGAAGCGCAGTTGAACCTGATCAATGAACTCCAAGGGAAGGACATTACCGTCCTTGAATACATGGAGAGGGTACACCCGGAACACCTTGTCGGGATTCCCGATTCATATAAGAAGAATATGGCCGGTCAGAAGATGACCTGGTGGGCAATGGAGCCTGCACCGGACAACGATACCAACGATGACCAGCCGGCCTTGGATCGTGCCACTGTCTCTGTCAGTGCGACTGGATACAAGTTTGACTGGAGGACTATTCGTTTCGGGGGCACCTGCACTGCATCGGGACTGGAGAACCCACCCTGGTATATCTACGTCGAGGCGTTCCTGATTAACCGGGACTCCGGGCAAACCGTGGATTCGACATCGGCGAGTTCCCAGCAGGGGGTATGGTCGGTCACCGCATCGAAAGATAAATTATATCCTGCGAATGGCCAGTACTATGTCCATGCATGGGGATATATTCCGACACCATACTACGCTGAGGACTTGGATGATACATCGGTGTTCAGCTTCCCCTAACCATTTTTTCAACCATGAATAACTATCAACGTTCCAGCGGCCTACTGATAGTCATCATCTGTCTGGTCATTATTCCCTGGACTATCAGCGCAGAACCCGTACCTGGAACAGAGGCCGTTCTCTTCACTCTTTCGGGAGAACCGTTCTATATGACCCTGGAGGGGGACTACCTTTTCTGGCTCGAGGAACGAGGGTTGTTCTCGTACAATATTGCAAATGGTTTGAAAACACAACTAGTCCAAACAGAAGAACAAACGCAGAACGATTCAGATACCACGATTCCTGCTATGCGTCAGATCGGAACACCGACGATCTCTCGTGATTTTGTCGTGTTCAGCGAAAAGGGGATCATGCTGATGAATATTTCTACAGGATCCCTGGTTCAACTTACCAACCAGAATGATTCCGTTCTCCCCGTTTCCGATCTCAGGTTCAATCAGAACCCCTGGATCGACGGGGACCGTGTTGTCTGGACCGAACACGAGGGACTTACTCACTCCAGCGTTGACGGGGGAAAGATCGTCATCCTCAACCTGACGACAGGGGAAAGACAGTACCTCCCGACCGGTTCACCGGGCAACCAGAGCACCCCCATGATTTCCGGTGACTTCATCCTGTGGAAAGACTATCGCCACAGTGGTTTGAACGACCAGAAACTCTACCTCTTCGATCTGGAGAACGGAACAGAGGAGCGTCTGCCGACGGAAAATCCGGTAAAGAGCACCCCGTATATTTCTGGCGACGATATAGTATGGACAGAGAAGATCCATGGGATCCATACGATCATCCACTACTCCATCTCTTCCCGGACAAGGACCGTTGTTGGGCAGGGAAGCATAGATCAAGGACATCTTCCTCCCATCTCGGATGACAGGATTATATGGTTACAGTCCAGGAATCCTATTGATTTTCGGGATAGAAGATGTGCGGTCATGGTGATGGACCTTCGGACCGGTGAAAAAAGCCAAATAACTTCGTTCCAGCAAGGGCTTTCACACCCTATTATCTCAGGAGAGCAGGTGGTGTATACCAGAGGTGAGGGAGAGGACTGGTTCAGGTCACCACGCGAGGTCGTGCTTTATACCCTTTCGTCTCGCCCAGGAGAGACTGGAATGAGTGATACGAGCAGGAGTAATTCTCACTCGCCTTTAAACAGTTCACTGAACCAAGGCGGAGCAATACCACCGACATCTTCGCCCGGTTTTGCCTGCTTCACACTAGTTGCGGGGTGTATTGCAGCACTGGCACTTCGGAAGGTTCTGCGGTAGGGTGATCGGATTCATAGAAAATCATCAAATTTTTATGGTTCCCCTTCTCAGGACGAGGATTCTCATTCTCGCCAAGCGAGAGCGTCCCGGGTTCAGTCACCACGGTCACCCCGCTTTTCGTGCTTGACCTTCAGGACATAGTTGTGGCCGGTAGTCCGCCGAATCCTGACGATCGCATCCCCGAACTTCTTGATCTCTTCCGACAATGCCTGGGGGAGGAGATAGAGCGGGACCGGCGAAGTGGAGTGCTGTGCCGTGGGCATCAGGCCACTCCTATGAGACGGGAAGATATTCTGGGTTCCTCAACTTGAACCTTTATGGAAGATGCTTCTGATTTCGGAGGGCCCACTACTGTTTCTTGCATGTCTCACCCTCCTTCAGGACAAAGAGCCCTTTCCGCAGAAAGAACTCCCCGATGCCCACAAATCCTGTCCGGCGTTCATAGGCCTCGATCGATTCCCGTGTGACCACGAGCTGTTCCATGGTGTTTCGTTCCTGCATGCCGGCAACCCGTGCCGCCACATGCACACCAGTATGGCCAAACGGGTGAAATAAGGGTGAACGGGAGCTCCTGAAAGTGGGTCAGGATAAGCATGACTGTATCACATAAAGGGAATCACCTCGGGATCTGCGGGAGCGTGGGGACCTGCCGGAGGGCAGGAGGCTGCTTCGTCCCGCTCTTTTACATGATGAACTCCATCAACTCCGGACCGTGCTGGGAGATGCTGGGGAGAGGTACCTTGTCTCAGCCCGCCCAACAGATCTTGTCAATGTTTTAATCACCCTGTCGTTTATTGGTCGCTTCGTAAGGCCTCTATCTCGGGGTTCTCACCTTTGTATGATTCAGACTCGAAAATCACATGAACAACCATGTTAATTGATGCGATGAATATCATCACGATGATTAACATTCATCGAACTAATAGGTTAAAACGTTTAAATTTGAAATTCAAGTGAGAAGAGAAAGTATTTCTTTCATTAGGTCTAATTGAGAATCCAGGTGGGGGCTCACCGTGTCCTCAACAGATCGATGAACCTACCGCTGCCCGAAGGCAAGAAATGATTCGCTTTCTCATATTAAAGGCTTTTTGTTCCTTGCCTCCGGAAACCACAAAATGGAGGTAAGGAAAATGAAGAAAAAAGGAACGACCAGTATTCTGTCCGTGTTCCTGGCCCTGGTGCTGGTGGGCGGGACAGTGATACCGAGGGTAATGGCAGCTCCGGTTTTTGCGCAACCCCTGCCAATACCCACGGTTGATACCACGATACCTTCGGTAGATCCGTCTCTTTTCATGATAGACGAGAGGATCAAGAATGCGACGCCGCACTGGGCATTGCTCGCCGCCGATAAGGAAGGGCAGGAGAATGCCTTGAACGACCTGAAGGAATGTTCCCTTTCCAGTGACGAAGTGACGCGCCTTTCCGAGGGACTCCGGAAAATCTGGAGCAAGTATCCCACGACTATCGTCCAATCCGACAAGGGACAGACCCTTACATTCGCATCACCGCAGGAAGGTATCCTGACCGATGAAGAGAATGCACTGCTTACGCAGGCGGATGAAATCCTGGCAAAATATCTCAATGAAAAGATAGGGGGCGGGAACACCATCCTCTGGTGGGGGAACCCGTGCCACCAGGACATCATTGAGATCTCGTGTCTGAAGTGGGGGGTCTCATCGACATACGCCACGTATGCCCATAACGCGGCGGACGATCCCGATTCCTGGCCGATGATCTGGCCACCGACAGGATATGAATGGCTGAATAACTTCATCCAACAGGTCTGCCATTCGTACGACCACTATTACAACCCCGAACTGGGCACGGGACTGGCTCCGGCGCAGTGTGCGAACTATGCCAACTCCGCCAAGAGCTACTATGACCAGTCGTCGATGTACAACGCCTACACGTACATGGGCTATTCCAGCCACTTCCTCACCGATGTCGGCAACCCGCTCCACACCGGGATGGAGATCGAACAAGCCCTGAACCGGTGGGTGCACGACGATTATGAGAACTATGTCGGGACGAACTGGGAAGCGGGTTCCGGACAGGGGTATAACTTCAAATCGGTGATCAATAATAACTGGTACTATTACGCCATGTCCAACCCCGCGACTTCGACCCGCTCACTTGCCAGCTATGCGAAGAACTATGACGATACGTTGTTCTACCTGGTATATAACCACCGGTACACATTCAGAACCGATCCGTCAGTCCGATCAATTACCCAGAGCTGTCTCCTCGACACTGCCAAGCACTCGCTTGGCCTGGTCAAGTATGTGAGGGATTAATATTACCATTTTTTTTGTTTCAGTGGTCTGGGGGTGTACATGTTAGATGTTCCCGTGATCCTGCTCGGCGCGATTCTTCTCTTCTGTATCCCCGCAATCCTTATCAGCGCATTCGTTACTGTAGTTTATTTTGCATTAAGAAAACTGCCACAGATTGCCGGTGTCATTGCACCGGTTGTTGTGGCATTCGGTCTCACGGCGATTACCCCTGCATTTCACGAGATGGTGACGCTCTTTCCTTTTTCATTGTTGATTGAGCTGGGGATTCTTGCAACCGGGGTGCTGACGCCGTACATGTTCCTCGACCGAATCTTCCCTACCGAAAGCCGAACGAAGATCGTGCTCCTCGGCTCTGTCATTGCCATCGCCGGGCGCCTCGTATACGGCTTTTCCGGAGTATTCGGGAATGGCACGGGATCCCCAATCTTCCACCTAGTCACTTCTTTCGCCACATCCGACGCTAATTTTCTAATTTTAAATTCGATTGCCCTCTATGCGGAGATGGTCATCGGAGCAACAGTGGTATTCGGAATTATTTATGCGGCCATGGTCATAATGAGGCTTTTACGGAGATGTGTAGCAGGCCACTGATACACCCCAGCATGGCCATACGGGTGGAATAAGGATGAACAGGAGCTCCTGAAAGTGGGTCAGGATAAGCCTGACACATGAACAATCGTGTTAATCGTTGCGATGAATATCATCACGATGATTAACATTCATCGAACTAATAGGTTAAAACGTTTAAATTTGAAATTCAAGTGAGAAGAGAAAGTATTTCTTTCATTAGGTCTGATTGAGAATTCAGGCGGGGTTCACCGTGTCCTCAACAGATCGATGAACCTACCGCTGCCCGAAGGCAAGGAATGATTCGCTTTCTCATATTAAAGGCTTTTTGTTCCTTGCCTCTGGAAAATCACAAAATGGAGGTAAGGAAAATGAAGAAAAAAGGAACGTCCGGTATTCTGTCCGTGTTCCTGGCCCTGATGCTGGTGGGCGGGACAGTGATACCGGGGGTACTGGAAGCTCCGGTTGTGCGCAACCGCAGCCAATAGCGGCAGCAGGATATGACCTGGAGATCCAATCGATCTTCGATTCTGCAGCCGATTATGAGAAGTATCCACAGATGGAAGATCCGCAGGAAGAAGTTCAATTCCTCGAATCATATGTCAGTCCTGCCCAGAAAGCATCAATGCCATGAAGGCAAGACAGTATTCAGATGAACAGAACACATCCGTCTTGAATGAACGTGGGTATGGCTGGGATCCGAAAACCGGTGCCTGCTGGAAAGGACGGGGCCCGACACCTGAAGAACAGAAGGATATCGACTACATCCGCGGCCCCAATTACTCCCCGTTTACACAGATTAATGAGTCCTTTTCAGAAACCGGAAAGGAGGGAACGAGGGACAGCGCTGCCGGAGCGACCATGAACCTGGTGGATGAGAATACGTATTTCGGTATTAACCTCTATATGTGCCCGGGGGATATGGCGATAAGTTCGACAGGGACTTTCCAGCACGTCGTCACGACCCATGTAGGAAAAAGGAAACCGTCTGGCGCCGATGACTGGACCGAGGCAGGGGTCGCACGATCGATGAACGATCCGACACGACAGTATTTCACCTAAGATAACGATGAAGGCGGATGGCAGTTTCATGGTACTGCAAGCTCATCGGCAAGCAAGAATTATAAGGAGGATTACGATTAACCCCCAGTCACATTCCATTTAACCCTTCAAATCCACCAATACCCCTGACCAGAATCACAAAAAAGGTGTATTCACCCGCTATAATTCCTGAAATTTCTCTTATTTTCCCTTTTTTTTCTTATTTTTCGAGAGCTACCGCTATCCAGGAAGTCGGCTGATGGTTCTCAGTTGTTGGAGGTTATATGCAAAACACGCGAAGAGATTCCTCACATGAACTCTCGCACAGGTAGTTACCATCACGTGACCTGCATGAAAAGACCTTTTAATCACTGCAAGGGGTCTTTCAACCAGGGATCTGACACGCATAATTGCCCGATTTCGCCTCTTTTCTTTCAGTGAGAGAGGATGGCCATTCACACTTCTGTGCATCGTTTTATCGATGGAGGCTCGTGGTTTGACCCCGAAAAATACCCTTTGTCCCGATAGACCGTTTCACCTTCGCTGGAAAGGTCAATCCTGCTATCGTGAACAGAGGCAGTCGTCGTTTCCATTCTCCGGATGAGCTGGTTCTCTTTGTCAATGAGGATATGACTCTTATACCCATAGAACGATTTACTCCCTTTTTTTTGTCCATGTCCCTTCCTTATTTCTCCGTGTTCTTGCTTCATCTCCTCTTGAGTCACCAGATGAGGGTTTGCCGGGATCGGCAGTGATGATGGTTGCATCCTGTATCACCCCCTTTCGTATTCTCAGTCCCTTCGTGTCCAGCTGGTTCTGGAGCATCTCCCAGACCGCATCTTCTTTCCCGCTCTTTATCAGGCGTTCCCTGAAATACCAGAGGGTGGTGTGATCCGGAATCTTTTCAGGGAATCCCAGAAACTTTCTGAACGATATCCGATCGTTTGCCTGGCGTTCCAGCTCAGGGTCTGAAAGTCCATAGAATGACTGAAGTAAAACCATTTTCAAGAGAACAATCTCATCTGTATGGGGTCTCCCGCCTTGTTCGGGGATGTTGGTATAGAGAGACTTTATCGTGGGGCGGAATTCCTCCCAGTCAATGAGAGAGTCTATTTCGGATAACTTGTCTCCCAATTCCTGGATACGCTTGTATTCTTCATTCAGGACAAAGTCGGTAAGGGATCTCATTGTTCAGTCATTCTACCTGCTGAGGTAAAGCTTTTGTGGTCGAAAGATGGGGTATATCAAAATCCTCTTAAATCTCTCTTTTCTTCAGGACTGCCCCACCCGGTGCTCGCCCCACGACGCCGAAGGGGCGGGACCATGTGATCCAGGCGAGAGATGACGGCCCAGCGTGCTCGCCTCCATGACGCTTCGTTGCTCCGGTCGGTGACTCATTTACATTTATAATTGAATGATGGGTGGTCTGTTGAAATACTATTGTCTGCTTCAAAAATGATGAATAGAGTAATTGCCAACTCTTAAATCTATTAACAGATTGCCCTATTCTTTTCGCCAATTTATGCCAACAGTCTTGAACGCGAGGGAAAAATTTTCAGATTTATATGCACACTACCTGTAGAACACGATTGTGACGAAGTTTGTAGGGAAACCGCAATAACTTTAGGTGCTTTAAGTGACTGAACCTTCGTTTTACCATTAAAAAGATCTATGGAAACTGACCCAAGTTATACGGTAAGAAACACTGCAGAATGTGCTCTTAAGATACTAAATGCAATTAAATAAATCCGGAAGACAATAAATTGTTTCAGGGCTTCCAATAGTCGATCTGTTAAATATCTCAACTACCTAGTAAATGCAAAGAAAATCCTATCTATTTGTATTACCACGATTCTGTTCACTCCTTTATCATTCAATGCTCCTACATTCCGCTCTGCTAACACAATGGAATTGTCAAACGAAGTTCGTTTTATTCTTCCCTTGGAGCTGGTTGAAGCCTATAGGAATGTTTATCGGATCTTTCACTTTATATTATTCTATGTTTAAAGGAAGTCAAAAACCATTTAAAGAACGTTTAATAGCGGCAATAGTGATTTTTTCAATATTTATAGGTGATTAGGTAACTTCCACCACCAAGCCTGTTTCGTCAAGCATCAAATCGATTAAGTACTCAAATAAATCTTTCCCTCTGTGGTTATATCGCCACTCCATCTCCTTGATGTAATAGAGGAACTTCTGTCTTGAGATTCCATGATGCTTAATTAACCGCTCTTTCGCAAATGACCAGAATCCCTCGATTCCGTTGATATATACCTTTCCT
>Ga0116145_1002943_pt1 | contig 14814 bp, 10 predicted proteins | sample AD_JPNHG1_MetaG_FD_89747 | JGI IMG/M metagenome (GOLD analysis project Ga0116145, IMG submission 89747) | Active sludge microbial communities of municipal wastewater-treating anaerobic digesters from Japan - AD_JPNHG1_MetaG | ecosystem: Engineered > Bioreactor > Anaerobic > Digestate | place... | reverse complement strand
TTCTTCCGGTGATGGCTTGACCTGTACATGAGGATCAACGATCTTCAGCTCATGATCGCCCTGCTTCAGAGGCTGATATACAAAAACATCATAGCAGGTTTCTGTATACTCATGGGAGTATATTTCATGCTTAAGTATCTGCCCTATGTCTCCCGAAGCCTGAAGCTCATATCCGTATGTGTCCTCACTTCTGCCTTTTCTGACACGTTCGGGATAAACGATACAGATAAGACCATTGCCGATATGTGTAGCGCCATAGGTGTTCCTGAATTCGACCGCTGAATCAAAATCGTCCGGTATCCAGTCAGGCAATTCAGCTAATGCAGATGCGGAATCTGCATACACCGCAGAGGGTGCCTTGAAGGGGCTTGCAGTTGATGATGTGAAGGGGATAACTGCTGTGGCTGCGGCTATCAGTATAGCCGCTGTTTGCTTAAGTTTCATATAGTTCACCTGCCATTCTTGATATTTGCAGCATACCGCTGCTTTCTTATATTTTAACGTATAGGAGGGCTGAAATGTGCGGCTATAATTGTAAACTTTTTGTGAACACACTTCCTGCTATTTTATGAAAAGTGCATTGATACAGAAATTGTCCGGCTCAAAAACAGTTTTGATAATTGCCTTTATATTGCTATGCATTATAACGCAACACTATAATGCAACTTACCTGTAATATAAAGCAACTTAGTCCTCGAAAAATACATTTTACATAAATAGTATTGATATTTTGGACTTGATATAGTAGAATAAACACAATGACGGTTGGTGGGGTGAACTGTCATTTATCCGGATAGCGGAGAGAAATCATGAAAATTTTGTTTTTATGCGACACTTTGATATGCTTCTCCGTATGTTAATAATAAGAGCAATATTATTCATTGCTGATCTATCAAATATTCATTCCGGTACGTTTTTAATATAATTCGCTGCAATGAAAATGGCTGAACAACATGGGCAACTGCACATTGTAAAAAGCCTTTTCAAATATTAATTGTTTTATCTGGGAGGGGAAAACAATGAAAAAATTTTTCAAGAAAACCATCACCGGCAGCCTTATTTCGGCTGCCATGCTTGCAACTTCTGTTTGCAGCACACTCGCTCCTATGAGCACATCAGCTGAGATCGACAGGAAAGGCTGCGAGAAGCTTGGTGCAACCACCTTCGATGACAATGTAGGTCTTCCGTGGCACACCTGTGAGACTGCTCCTGCTAAGCAGACGTTTGATATCTCAGACGGTAAGTACAAGGTTATGGTTGTTTCCAATGGCACTGGTGCAGACGGCCGCTGGGACCTCCAGTTCCGCCACAGAGGCATTCAGATCACGAGCGGTCATGAGTATTATGTACACGCTGAGATCACCTGTTCCGCAGACGGCTGGATCTACACCAAGATCGGTAACTATGCTCAGAACAAGGAATACTGGAACAATGCCGGTGAAGGTAGGTGGATGCCGGTCAAGCTCAAGAAGGGCGAGACATATGTTATTGATACTACATTTGTTGCCGGCACCGAGCTGGATCCTGTCAGCGACGGTCTTGCGGAGTGGGCTTTCCACTATGCTGACCACAAGAATTCAACCAGTGATATCATAGGAGAGGATACCGGCGTTCCGGAGGGAGCTACTATCACTTTTGATAATTTATCCCTTCAGGATTTGAACGATACCTACGCTGATATGCCGTCTTCTGAATACGGCGCTGTCAGACCAAAGTCAAATGTCCGTCTCAATCAGGTCGGCTACTTTACAAAGCTCAGAAAGCAGGCATCCTATACGACTGATGCTGAGGAGCCGCTCAATTTCACAGTATATGACAATACAGGCGAGGCAGTTTATACAGGTAAGGCTTCAAAGGTGATAGATGACGATACAGATTCCGGTACGCCTATAACTACGAAGGAACGGGGCGACGGCGGAAAGATGATCGACAGATACAAGGATTCCGGCAGGTACGTTCAGATCCTTGACTTCACAGATATCCCTGATACAGTTACCGGCGACGGCTTCTACATCGTAGTTGATGATGAGGTCGGCGTTTCCGGCACACAGTACAGCATATATGAGGGCGCATTCGATACGACTGTCGAGGATGGAAAGGTGATGTGGGAGAACTGGAAGACAGGTAAGTCATACCAGATGAATAAGTCCCATCCGTTCTCGATCAAGGACGAGAAGGTTTACGGCGATCTGGTAAGAGACGCTGCTTCATACTACTACCAGAACCGTTCAGGTGTTACTATAGAACAGGATTACATAAAGAACGGTGAGGATCCGAAGCTTGCCCACCTCAAGTTCGGCCATAATCCTGATAAAGCTTATGTTCAGCCTAAGTGGGTAAAGGCATACAGCAGAAAGAAGTTTGACGGCGATACAGGTTACTCCGTTACTGCTACCGGCGGCTGGTACGAATCCGACAGCCACAGCAAAAGTGTTGTTAACGGCGGTATCTCTGTATGGACACTCCAGAATCTCTATGAGATGTCTAAGAAGATAGGCACGGACGGCAAGTGGGACGACGGAAAGACAATGAGCATCCCTGAAGGAACAAACGGCGCTCCTGACCTTCTTGATGAGGCAAGAGTTGAGCTTGAGTGGTTCTTCAAGATGATCGTTCAGCCGGAGGATCCATACTGGGGCGACAACGGCACCAGTGCTGAGGCTACCGGTCTTGTTTACCATAAGCTTCAGGATTCCAAGTGGACAGATCTTGCGATCTACGCCTGGGACTACGGCGATTTCGCAATAGGCAATGCCCGTATTGTCAAGCCTCCGACGTATGCTGCAACATTCAATACCATTGCTTGTGCTGCACAGGCAGCCCGTCTCTGGAGAGGAATTGATGATGACTTTGCTGATGAGTGCATCGAAAAGGCTAAGTACTGCCTTGCTGCCGTTGAGAAGCACAAGGCTGATTGGGCTATCAAGGAGGGTAATCCTCTCGAACAGTATGATGCTAAAGGTACAAACGTAATAGGCAAGGATCCTCTGTTTGCTCCTCTCGATCAGGCTGTTGACTGTGCTCCTTACGGAGATACATACGTTGAGGATGATTGTTTCTGGGCACTCTGCGAGCTCTTCGCTACCACCGGAGATCCTGATTATTACGATAAGCTCATGGAATACTGTAATCCTAACGATGCAACTGGTTCAGATAAGGCTCTCGGCGTTACGACCAATATTACGGGTGGTGAGAACATGGGCTCGCTCAGCTCCTTCAACTGGGGCTGCACATCCGGTCTCGGAACACTGTCACTCCTTCTGAATGAAGATCATCTTTCTGCTGATGATGTTAAGACAGTTAGAGATTCGATCCGTCGTGCTGCTGATGAGTATTTATGGCTTGAAGAAGAATCAGGTATGGGCATACCATATAAGGGCTCAACATATATTGACGATATAAACATTGATCTTGATGAAAACGGAAATCCGATCGAGATCTCCGGCTATGAGTCAAATTCAAACTCCTTTGTTGTCAACAATGCTATTTTAATGGCATATGCTCATCTTATTTCCGGCGATCAGAAGTATCTTGACGGCGCTTCCACAGCTATGGACTATATCTTCGGACGCAACGGAAATGACTTCTCTTATGTATCCGGATATGGTGATACAGAGCTGGGCACAGTTCTTCAGTATCCTCGTCATACATACTGGGCAGCCGGTGTTGATCCTGACTTCCCGAAGGCTCCGGACGGAGTCCTTTCAGGCGGTCCCAGTGCAGGTTTGCAGGATCCGTATATATACGGCCTCGGATACAGGAGAGGCGCTGTTGCAAATCAGAAATGCTACGTTGACAGTGCAGAGGCATGGTCTGTAAACGAGATCTCACTCAGCTTGAATGCTCCTCTTCTCTGGATGGCTTCTTTCCTTGAGGATAAGGGGGCGAAGGAGATAACTCCTGATCCGCATTGTTTGGTAATCTGGGGTGACGCAGATCAGGATAGTTACGTTAAGATGAACGACGTTGTCCTTATCATGCAGTCGATCTCTAACGCTGACAGGTTCGGCCTTGAGGGTTCCGATGATAATCATATTACCGCTAAAGGTCAGTACTTTGGCGACGTTTATGAGCATCAGGATCCGGGTGTTATAACACCTCAGGATGCTCTCCAGATACAGAAGTATCTCCTTAAGCAGATACCGGATCTTGCTCCTGAAGGAAAGTGATATCTGACTCACAGGGCGTTTCAGTGCTTATGCAATAAAGGCAAGTAAAAACAGAAAAGCCGTAAGGATCATCAGATGATCCTTACGGCTGTTTTTATTTCACCGGAAAGCCTTTCACGAAGTGGCCGGCATATACTGCTGTATAAGCATTACAATAAATATGATTGTAACATGATGTATAATATCAGTACGGAAGAGTGAATTTTCCGACCTTCCATGAGCCGTCAGGCTGTATAACAACGGAAAACAGCGTTTTTTCAGTCCATTTTGTAGTGCCGTCAAATTCAAGATCATCGTAGTTATTATCGACAATGAAGAATATCTCGTCACCGTTCTGATAAAGAACGTCAGATACTTCTGTGCTCTTGAAGAGAATGTTAGAGCCTCTTCCGGCTGGCCGTAAGTATACGTGGCCATCCTCTTCAAAAAGCATACCGCTGTTTTGTATATCGTTTTCAGGGTAACGGTCGCTGAAAAACTCATGATACATATCGTTTATCTCATCGATACTGTTTACGTTATTTATGAGCCAGCCGGCATTGCCGCTGTCAAATTGCTGTGACTCACCTCCGGCTATGTCGAGACCTAAGCCCTCCGGACCAAAGTTCTGATATTTCAAGAGAGCTTCCTCATAGATCTTGATACCCTGATTCAGGACTTCTTCTTTGTTCGCAGGCATTTTATCAGCGTAATTCTCCGGGGATATCTTTGCCCAGACATTATCTGATATCCTTGACAATTCGTTTTTAAGATCGCTGGATATTCTGTATTTTCCACGACATTCACAATAAGCGGTGTCATCATTGTATATATTGAAATCCAGCTGGATATGGCCTGCAGCGAATCGCAGTTTATAAATGCAGTCTCCTGTAGCAGCATCGTCGGGGAGCTTCTCCCATGAGGCTGATGTCAATGCGTTTACAAACTCTTCTTCATCAGTCTCGTTAATATGTGTTATTGTGTCAGTGTCTCCTGTACGGCTTATAAAGGCATAATGTGGCCTTTCATGTATGAACCATTCATTCGGAGGCAGCACCGATGTGACCATGTCCCATGCATCGTTGAAAGCAGAGATCAGGGCAATACCATTGTCTTCGGATAAAGAATATATATCTGTTGTCACATTACCATTGACTGTGTTCTCACATTTCAGTACAATATAGTCGGTAGTGTAGATATCATAGCTGTAGATATGCTGATCGTCTGAACATCTGAATGATTCATAGATCGTTTTGTTATCCGGGATAGCTGTTTCTTTATTCCAGCTGACATTGCCGAATGCTTTAATAAGTTCTGGAACATATTCGCATGAGAACGCAGTTTCTTCGTTCCATTCGCCCATATAGAAGCTGCAGTTTTTCGTCGGCACTTTGACTTTTGTATTTAAAGGCGGGAAGTAAACCTCTGACATATCCTCGTTTATTTCTGTGCTCGCAACAGGTTCTGTGGTCGTTTCGGGTTCAGTAATGTCCTGCCATATTGGATCAACTGAGTCAATGGCGGAAAGCTCAATGGTGATAAGCTTATCGCCGGATTCCGGTTCGTACTTACGGCATTATTGATGGCGTTCAGCGCTTTCTCATCTAACTGATATCTTTTACTGTCGCTGCCGCTATTGTAATATATGGTGTCATCCGGGTAGATTATCAGTGAGAATGTGTTATCGCCCTTTTTGAAATATATCTGCTTACTCTCTCCGTCAGGCAATGACGTATCCTTTGATATCTCTGTCCATTCAGCACTGTTCAGTGCTTCTGTGAGAGCAAGCTTCTTATCTGCATTCGGTTCAAATACAGAAGGAGCTATTGCGGCAGTCATGATCCTGACACGGTAGTCTGAAAGGTCTCCGAAAGGGGATGTGCTTATTTTTGTTTCGGAACTTACTGTTATGTGATCGCCTTTGTTCCTGCTAAGCAGCACACCTCCGGCTGTAACACCGGTCACTATCAGCATGGCTGCTGCTACAGCCGCAAGCTTATGCCATATGGGTTTGCGGTAGATGTCTACGCCTGAGACCTCTGCCTCGTTATTATATTCTCTTTCATTAGTTCTGCTGTTGTATATCTTTCTGCTCATTGCAAACATTCTCTCCTTTTCTTCATCGGAAGCAGGACAGCCCGCCGCAATTCTTCTTATTGTCTCATCATCGGCGTTTTCGAGCGCTTTAAGATCAATATCTCTATCGTTCATAACTGTACCTCCTTAAAGTGAAATGTTCATTTCGGTGAGCTTTTCCCTCAGCTTTTTCAGCGCACGGCTACATCTTGTCCGGACAGCTTCGGGAGTAAGTGACACGTGCTCAGCAATCTCACGTGAGCTTCGCATGAAGAAGTATTTCTGCAATATTATAGTGGAATCCGGTTCGCCCAGACGCTCTATACAGTTTATCAGCTTGCTTCTCAGTTCCTTTTTTTCAATGGTATCTTCGGTGTTGTCGGGGGCTTCATATTGTTCAGCCTCCTCGTCGTCAATAGATATCCTGCCGAAGCTGTTCCTTGTCAGCTTTCTGTATACGTCAGAAGATTTTCTTCTCGCTACCATACCTATAAAGCCTGAGAGATCACCGCTCAGTTCTTTCTGTTCATCGTAGCACATATACACATCTGCAAATATGTCGCCCACACATTCCTCTATATCCTCACGGCCTGCACAGCTTCGCAGTCTGCTGAAAACTATCGTATATACATAGCTGAAGTATTCATCGAACAGCTTACGCTGGGCTATTTCCGGGGAGCTTTTTGAAGCTTTACGAAATTCATCATGTGTCATAATCTCACCTTCTCTTTTATAAAAGCTTACCGATGCATCAACGGCTTTCACTCTATCTATTCCACAGCTCTGTTATGATCGTTACAGTTTTTGTATTATTTTTTTATTTTAATTATTTCAAATCGCTCATGGAGCCATAACAGTTCCTTTATAGCTGCTCTGAGCATACAGCAGAGAAGTTTAGCTCATTATCCGATAAGCTGCATTTTCATTAAACACAGGTCGAACCCGTCAAGCCTGCCGTCTTCGCAAAGATCGCCGGCTTTCCAGTTGTTCAGCCCTGCTTCGGGAGCTGAAAGCAGCCATTTCTGCATGATAACAAGATCGGAGATATTGAAGCTGCCGTCAGAATTCACATCGCCTGCAATGAATGTACTGCCGCAGAGAGTATCACTGATGACCTTCAGAAGAGACTGTTCGCCCTTTGCATCTTGAGTAAGCTCCCATATCATAATGCCGCCGTAGCCCTTGGAAAGCTCAGCTTTCTTTGCCATAGTATCAGCTCCGTTATAGGCAATATCGTTATAGCTGTCAGCATTATAATATTCGCTGCCATTTTTCAGTATATCTGCGAATGACATATATGAATCCCAGTCAAGCTCGCCGTTGGCTGTATAGCCTCTGCCATAGAACGGTACCCCGAGGACAAGCTTATCTTCCGGTATCTTCTTCCTCTTATGGAAGTAATCAAGGCACTTGACAGCATATTCATAGGACGCATGAGAGTAACTGTCTTCATCATTGTCGTAGGCCATAACGTTTACGAAATCGAACAGTGCAAAGGTATCGGGAGTGACCTTTTCTGCTACCCACTGTGCCGTAGCAGTTGACATCTCCATATCTCTCTCGTTGCAGAGCGTGCGAAGCTCAGTACACCAGTCTGTATAGTAGTTCCATATCTGATCGTGGGAGCCGAGCTCTATATCAAGGTCGATGCCGTCAAAGTCGTAGCTTTCACAGTAATCCATTATATTTGCATTGAAAGCTGCTCTCTCTTCGGGAGTATCAAGGTGCCGGAGATAACCGTCACAGCCTCCGCCTCCGCCAAGTGCGGCAAAGACCTTCACATTGCTGCTGTGTGCATCGGAGATAATGTTTTTCAGTCTGTTTTCTGGGATATTGCAGTGAAGCCTGCCGCTCTCATCGGGATTGCAGAATGCAATATTTATGTTTGTGAGCTTACTGAGGTCGAGCTCGCTGAACGGCTTGTAATTCCAGTCCGGAAGATAGCCGACTATCCTGTAACTTGTTTCATTTTCTGCTGCTGCCGTTGGACCGGCCGGGAGAGTAAGTATGCCCGCAGCGAATATAGCGATCATCCTGTTTGTTTTCATGCAGAGACCTCCTCGTATTTTGATATTTTTATTATAGGGCAAACTGTATGCGTTTGTCAATCTGTGGAAAAAATTGGCGGATAGCTTTATATATGTTTTGATAACATATATGGATCTTTACATAAAAAACCGCAGTTCTGATAGACAGATCTGCGGTTTTTGAGTTTATATATTACTGGCTCAACGTCTGAATTTAAGAGCAAATCCGAGACCGAGCAGGAGGGCAAATGCAGAGGCTCCAAGCAATACATATGCCGTTTTGTTGTTTTCTTTTGAAGTATCGTTCATAGGAGAAAAGCTTCCCATATCAGGCCTTTCGCCGCCTGCTGCTCTTTTTCCGGGAGCTGCATTGCTTTCATTGCCTGATGGCACTGCATCTTCAGATCCGGAAGCTTTTTCTGCTGATGCGTTATCGCCATCAACGGCATTATCAGAAGCTTTTTCTGTGCTGCCAAATGGTGATGCTCCGTCAGGCATATTATCCGGATCAAAGCCTTCGGGTATTTCTCCGCCGAAGTCAGGCATATTATCCGGATCAAAGCCTTCGGGCATTTCTCCGCCGAAGTCAGGCATATTATCCGGATCAAAGCCTTCGGGCATTTCTCCGCTGAAATCAGGCATATTACCGTTTCCACGCTGAGGTATGCTGCTTTTATCTGATTTTTCTTCTTTGGACATGAACTGAACATTGACGAGCATTTTTAAGGATGAGGTGCTGGAGGTCTGCTTTATCTCTGCCTCATTGGATGAAGCAGAGCTGCTGCTCTTTTTGCTTCTGCTGTTTCTGCCGAACCCGTCTTTTCCTTCTCCGAAACCTCCCATTCCGCCGCCCATAGAGCCCATATCAGATGTGTTCAGGCCGTCTGTGTCTATAAGTGCGGAGCTGTCAGCCTTCTGTCCCTCTGTGGTTGAAGGGATAGTGCCATCGAGCTGTCCGCTGACACTCTCTGCACGGAGAGTACAGAATTTGCTGATCGCTTCAACACCGGTCTTGAACTCATCGTAGGTACAGAATTTAGTCGGATCCTTCTCAACATATTTATCGATAAGCTCTGCGGTATCAGCTACAAGCTTCTCAAAGTCAACGCTTTCGATAAACTCGCTGAAAAGCTGGTGATACTGCTCTGTGTACTCCTCATCATCGAATATCCACGCTATCATTGACCGATCACTCATACCGTTTGATACAGGTGTATCGATAGGCGAATTTACGGAGGATGATGCGTTGCCGCCCATAAATGAACCGTAAGCGAGATTGTAGTCCCACGGTATCATCGAGAGCTGTCCGTCCTTCTCATAGAGGTAGTAGTTGTGTATCATCTGTCCTGTATAGCTGTCGCCGTTTACAAGGAAATCATGGACTACGAAATAGCGGATGACTTCATCGGTATCGACTGTGCTTTCAAGGTCTGACTGCTCCAGAAGAGCTTTCAGTGAACTGATAAGACGATTCTGGTCTGCCTTTGTAACAGTTGTCTTTGCGTTGTTGAAGATATTGGAATAGCTGTCGATATCGTCATCGGTATATTTCAGCTTGACATCATCGCTTCCCATACCGAAGCCGCCGCCGAAGTCGGGCATTTCGCCGCCCTCTCCGAACATCGTTGAGGGATCAAAGTCACCGAGATCTCCGGGCATACTGTCAGGATCGAACTGCGGCATATCTCCGCCGAAGTCAGGCATCCCACCGCCGAAATCCGGAGGAGCGAAGCTGCTGTCATTGTCAGAGCTTTCTGTATCTTCGCTCTCTTTATTCATAAAATCTCCCATGCTGAAATCCTTGCCGTTGCCTCTGCCGCCGCCGAAGCCCATAGCGTCAGGCTTGTACAGGTCTCCGTAATTGCTGCCGTAGTTCCTTTCAAGGAATGAATCCTCGATAGCCTCTACTGCAAGATACAGTCCCCAGTCCTCACCGTTGACTGTAATGTAGGCATAGCTGCAGAGGGGAGCGTCCACTCCAAAATCATACATCATAGTGTACGCAAGATAGTCTTTCATATAGGTGTTGTCCTGAATGATATTGTTCAGGCAGAGTTTGTCAAGTCCGTGGTAGGTCTTGCCGTTCTCATACTGGTCAAACTCTATTTTGAAGCTGTAGCGGTCGCTGTCCATATTCTTCACGGAGCTGAGGGAGGTGTTTCCCTTGGCTCTGATGCCTGCATTATTCACGGCTTCACCGTCTATGACTAAATTGCAGGCGGAATACTCCTCGTTCTCGCATTTGTCTATGAAGCCGTCCCAGTCGTTCATCACTATGTCGATAGTATGGACCTTTGAACGGTCGAAGAGCCTGTTTTCATAGCCCATAGCGTGAGCGCCATTCTCAATGCCCAGAAGCTGTCCGTTACAGAATATAAATGTGATGATAAGCGTTATCACAGTAATAATTATGCATATTTTATCTATGCTCTTATGTGCTGACATCCTATCACACCCTTATCCCATATAGTCGCCGTTGTAGCTTACAAGAACAGCACTGCTCACACCCTCCATATCTGCAAGAGCATTTACGAAATCAGTGTTGTCATCCTTGAGGCGGATCTCCATATTCAGTTCAACAGAGCCCTTCTGAGCAGTCTTACTCTTGATGACACATCTCTCAGCCTTTGTGTCAAGGAAAGCTTTTGCCTTAGTCTCGCTGTCGTGGCCGTCGCAGCGGATAACAACGATATAGGGGTTCTTGCAGGCCTTGCGGTTCACGAATACAAGCAGGATGATACCGATGATAATGCTGCCGAATACTGCGAGAGGGATCATTCCGGCTGCAAGCACGATACCTACTGCGATAGACCAGAACAGGAATGCAATATCCAGCGGTTCCTTGATAGCTGTACGGAAACGGACGATTGAAAGCGCACCGACCATACCGAGTGAAAGTACCACATTGCTGGTAACGGCAAGAATTACAACTGTTGTTATCATTGTCAGCGCAACAAGAGTTGTGCCGAAGCTGGCGGAGTACATTACTCCGGAGTAGGTCTTTTTGTAAACGAGGAATATGAACATTCCGAGGCCGAAGGCGAGTACAAGTGCGATAGCCATATCAAGCAGGCTTACGCTCGTTACGTTGTCAATAAAATTTGATTTGAATACATCATTAAAGCTCATTGGTAAATTCTCCTTTTTTATCCATAGATCCGGCAGGCTGCATATTTTGAGAAAGCGCCCTCACGCCTGTCTGAGAGTGCTACTGCATCTCTGATTATATCGGGCAGAAATGCGTCCCATTTGATTTCAAGTATTATCGCATCCGTAACAGGTACGGTCACACAATCGGGATCCAGAAAATCTGTACACCGCATACCGCTCCGCACATTGTAATCAAGTGTTACACGGACATTTCCTGCGGGATAGATGAAGGGTTCTCTTGTGTAGTCAACGATAGTTTTAGGAGCAATACCCTCTGTTTTCATTTTGGAGTAAAGCTCCCGTACAAGCGGATATTCCGACTCTATCATCCATTCTGTATCGCCATCGACGATGCTCTGAGCCTGCTGTGCTGTGAGCGGTGCGCTCTGCTTATTGCCCAGGTGGTTTATCTTGCTTTTCTTTTCAAGGTGAATGACCGAGGTATTGCCGTTGTAGTATCTGATACGGAATTTCTCACGGCGGCTCAGTCCGTTTATTTTTTCCATGAGTGCCTTATCTGCAATGTTATCGAAGTAAAGGCTGCGGATAAAGTATTTTCCGTCTATGGCATGGGAGTCGTGGTAGGCAACAGCGCTGAGTCTGTGGCGGATAGTTATCATGTCGGAGTAGTTTATCTCATGCTTTATCTCGTGTCTGAGATCCATAGTTTCACCTCTTTTCGTTGTCATAGGCACGCACACAGACGACCTGTCTGCGTGCGCCGCATCCTATGTTTTTATTATAACTGTGAATGCTGAATTGAAACTGAAAACGAGTGTGAGAGCTGTAAAACCAAAGTGAAAATTATGTGAAATAACGGCAAAAGCTTCTGTTTTCAGCTTGTATTCAGCAAAATAATGTATTATAATGAATGAAGAACATATAAGGGGGGAACGGTTTGAAAATTCTTATTATAGAAGATGAAAAAGTACTTGCTGATTCGCTTAAGCTCATGCTCCGTTCAAAGGGCTTTGAGACTGACGCTGTATACGACGGCGAAAGCGGTGAGCAGTACGCTATGCTGAATATCTACGACCTTATAATACTTGATATCATGCTTCCGGGGAAGAATGGATATCAGGTCGCAAAGGCGATCCGTGAAAAGAGGAATACAACTCCCATACTTATGCTGACCGCAAGATCAGATGTGGAGGATAAGGTTCAGGGGCTTGATGCCGGTGCGGACTACTACCTCACCAAGCCCTTTGATGCAAGGGAGCTTCTTGCCTGTGTGAATGCACTTCTCCGCAGACAGGGTTCGCAGGTAAATGAGCTTACATTCGGGAACACAAGGCTGGATCTTGAATCGGCTTCACTTATCTGCGGTGAAAACAGCGTCAGGCTGTCTGCAAGGGAATTTGAGGTAATGCGGATGCTTATGACCTCGGGAACGAATCATATCTCAAAGGAAACACTTCTGACAAAGGTATGGGGATATGATTCAAATGCAGTTGAGAACCATGTTGAAGTATACGTGGGATTTCTCCGCAAAAAGCTGACAAGTATCGGTTCCGATGTAAGTATAGAAGCGGTCAGGCGGCTTGGCTATCATCTGGAGTGTGATGAAAAATGCTGAAACGGCTGAGAATAAAATTTATTGCGGTAATAATGAGCATCGTCACGGTTCTGTTCATCGTGATATTCGGACTGGTACTGCACCTTACAAAGCAGAATATGGAGCGTGAAAGCATACAGATGATGAGAGGTATGGCGTTCCGTCCAATGATGTCGGCACCAATGCATAAACCGGACAAGATGCCGGATAATATCAGACTGCCGTTTTTTACGGTAAGTATTTCAGAGGACGGCAGTCTCTCAGCATTCGGCGGAGATTATTACGACCTGACTGATGAGGAGCTTCTTCAGAAGCTTGTTGACGCTGCTGAGAGCAGCCCAAATGAGACAGGCATCCTGTCAGAGTATGATCTGAGATTCATGAAGAATGATGCAGGCCCTACCAAGACGATAGTATTCGCAGATGTGTCAAGCGAAAAAGCCATGATAAAAGGTCTTATCCGCAATGCTGTCATAATAGGCCTTATCGGATATGCAGTGTTTTTCATTATAAGTCTGCTGCTGGCAAAATGGGTGACAAAGCCGGTCGAAAAGACCTGGAACGAGCAGAAGCAGTTCATCGCAGATGCGTCTCATGAGCTTAAAACACCGCTGACTGTTATAATGACAAATGCGGAGATGATGAGCGATAAGACCTATTCAGAAAGTGACAGGGACGGCTTTACAAAAAATATCCTCTCTACATCAAAGCGCATGAGAGGACTTGTGGAGAGCCTGCTTGAGCTCGCCAGGCTGGATAACAATAAAGCGCAGATCAAGCTTGTTACTGTTGATCTCAGCAAGCTGATAAACGACAGCATACTGCCATTCGAGCCGCTGTTCTTTGAGAACAATATGGAACTGTCAGTGGATATCGATGACGGCATAAATGTGGAGGGCGACAAGGATAAACTGAGGCAGGTGGTGAATATCCTGCTTGATAATGCGCTGAAATACTCCGATCCTGCCGGTAAAGTAAGCGTGAAGCTGAAACGACATAATTCAGAATGTATCCTTTCAGTATCGGGTATGGGTGCCCCGCTTTCCAAGGAAGACTGTGAAAACATCTTCAAGCGTTTCTACCGTGCGGACAAGTCAAGGAATGACGGTCAGAGCTATGGTCTCGGACTTTCTATTGCTGACAGCATAATCAAAGAGCATAACGGAAAAATATGGGCGGAAAGCGAGAACGGATGTAACAATTTTTACGTTTCATTGCCCTGCTGACAAGCAGTCACTTCGCTCAGAAGCCGCCTGCTCACGCAACTTCATTAGCAATATTATTCTTTTTGCACTTTGTACAAACCACGGATGGCTTTTTTGTGAGTTTCTACAAAGTGCAAAATAATTTCAAAAAAACCGCACATAATTATCCTCCGGATCGTTATAGCATATGAGAGCCGATAAAAGCTGCTCTCGGAAACTATATTAATTTTTTGGAGGTACACTATGAAACACAATTTACGCAAAGTCATCGCAGCATCGGTAGCTTCACTTGCTATCATCACATCATTCCCAATGCAGAACATCACAAAAACTCCCATTATCCCGGTATCAGCATCTGCTGGCTTTACCGGCGAATACGGGAAGCAGACCGCTGAAGGCTTTATGCTTTATTACGCACTTGATGATTCTAACAACACCTGCCAGATCGTCAGAAGTGATGTAACAACATCCGGGGCAACAGTCACACTTACTGATACAGTTACATTTAATGGAAAGACTTATACTGTAGTTTCTATTGGCCCGACAGCTTTCCGCAACAACAAGAATCTCAGACATATCTCCGGAACAGCAAAGCACATAACCAGGATAGAGTCCGGCGCATTCATGGGCTGTGAAAATCTCTGGGATCTTTA
>Ga0116145_1002916_pt1 | contig 14891 bp, 20 predicted proteins | sample AD_JPNHG1_MetaG_FD_89747 | JGI IMG/M metagenome (GOLD analysis project Ga0116145, IMG submission 89747) | Active sludge microbial communities of municipal wastewater-treating anaerobic digesters from Japan - AD_JPNHG1_MetaG | ecosystem: Engineered > Bioreactor > Anaerobic > Digestate | place... | reverse complement strand
TTTTTTCACCCCAAATTACGCGACGACTGCGGAATAAGTCGGAAAGGAATCTTACAAAATGAAAAACCTGGCTTTACTGCGTCCTGCTTTCTATTACTCACCTGACACCGGGGGTTCCGGTGGTGGTGGTAATCCCCCTACTGGCGATCCCCCCGGTGGCAATCCGCCCCCTGGGAATCCGCCCCCCGGAGATCCACCGAAAACGTTTACGCAGGAACAGCTCGACAAGATCATTCAAGATCGTCTTTCACGTGCTGAGGAAACCGCGACGAACAAACTGCTCGAAGGTCTCGGCATCAAGTCGGTTGATGATCTGAAAAAGTCGCTGGCAGACTTCAAGAAGATCCAAGACGAGAAACTGACCGCTCAGGAAAAACTCGAAAAGGATCTGAAAGAAGCCCAGGACAAAGCTCTGGCTGCCGAATCCGAAAAGGACAAGGCGCTCAAAGCATTGTTGGATCTGAAACTGTCATACGAGGTTCGCCTCGCGGCTGCTGGCGCTGGGTTCCGACCGGAATCGATCGAGGACGTCGTTCTCGTGCTTGACAGAACGAAGATCAAGGAAAAAGACGGAAAGTTTGATGGCATCAAAGAGGCGCTCGACGACCTCGCGAAACTCAAACCTTTCTGGCTTGCTGACAAAAAAACCCCGTTTGGGACACCGCCTCGGAATCTGAAACCTAAAGATTCCAAAGAGGATAATCAATCAGATCGTCCCAAACTCAGACTGTAAAACAGGAGCAACCAAATGGCTGAAATTGCTGTTACTGCTAGAATGATCGGTCCAGTCCATCCCTCAAAAGCTGAGATCTACGATCTCATAGCGGCTGAGGCGATCACCCCTGGACTGCCCGTTTACATCAACGCGGCTGGAAAGGCTGGCATTGCAGATGCAAACGGTCAAGCGCCGATCAATACCTTTTTCGGAATCGCGCTGAACAGCGCTGGAATTGGCGGGGCGGTCTCCGTCCTCAAACGCGGCACCCTTTACGGTGTCGATCTGTCCACTATCGCCTACGGTGGCATGGTCTACGTCTCCGACAATGTCGGTAAACTGGCAGACACCACTGGAACCACTACTCTCGTGGTCGGTCAATGTATCCCGCTTGCTGACAAGGACTTAACCAAAGTCCTGTTGGTCGGATAAGCGCGGTCGGAAAAATCAGTTACGAAAGGAATCTAAATCATGTCTGGGATTTTCAGAGCATTGAATCTCGCTGATACCGATCGTGCGTTTGTGAACACCATCGGACAGCGTGTCGTGTACGACGCGGTTCAGCAGATCATCGAGCGTCACAACGCTGACTTGCAAGACGCTTACAGCGTTTTCGTCGACGAAGAAACATCGGATTTCAAACGTCGATTCAAACTGCCTGGCGGTGGTTACTTGCAGCGCCGGGGCGGTTCAGGTCAGTCCGCAGCCGTCAAAGCGTTCGGCGAGTGGGACGTCGCCTTCCCTCTGGAAGATTTTGGCGCTCAGTTCTCAAAGAATGATATCGCGGTCGCGTATATGACCGTGCAAGAGCTCAACCGCCATTTGCTCACGATCTTCGCGCAGGACATCAATACCATGCGCCGTGAGATCCTCGTCGCCCTGCTGAACAACACTGCCTGGACTTTCACAGATCTCATTCACGGAGCTTTGAGCGTACAGCCCCTCGCCAATGGTGATGCAGTGCTGTACCCGCCTGTCCTCGGATCGGACGCAGAAGCGACTGACACTCACTATCTCGAATCGGGGTACACCTCTGCCTCGATCAACGATACCAATAACCCGTTTGTGACCATTCGCAACGAACTCGAAGAACACTTCGGGGTTGCGACTGGCGGTGAAAATATCGCCGTTTTCATCAATCCGGACGAGGTAAGCGTAACCGAAGCCCTCACCGACTTCGATCCCGTCAATGATAAGTACGTGATCCCAGGCGCGAACGTGGATCAACTTACTGGTCTCCCGGCGAACGTGCCCGGGCGTGTGATCGGTCGCACCAACGGCTGTTGGGTGATCGAGTGGCGCTGGATCCCTTCCGGCTACATGGTCGGGATCTACATGGAACCCGGCATTCCCAAACCTCTCATCAAGCGTAACGACCCTGCTGATACCGGGCTAACCACCGGATTGACTCTCGTTGTTGAGGATGAAATCTATCCGTTCAAGAATGCCCATTACCGCCACCGCTACGGTTTGGGTGTCGGCAACCGCTTGAACGGCGTCGTCATGGAACTCGCGGATGGTGCTGGTTACACCGTACCAGCAGCTTACGCACGATAAGGGAGATAGCAGATGAAACCTTCTCGCGCTGAGGCTATTAAAGCCAAAGCCGCAGTCGCCCAGGAGCAACGGATCGAGAAAATCGAGAAAGATGTCGCTCTGATCCTGAAACTCCTCAAAAAAGGCAAAACTGCGGGAAATGTCGACAAGGCTGATAAAGCCGATAAGGTCGACGAAACACCAAACGATCAAGCTGAGTAACTACAAGGCGGGGCGGCAACCAACCGCCCCGCTTTTAGAAAGGAAAAAATAAAATGCCCGACCCCTGGATCAATGAAGAAAAAATGGTTATTGGTCATCTGAAAGTAGAAAAAACAGTCGAAATTGGCGGGACCGCTTTGACCGCCACTGCAACTGAGATCAACTTACTTCACGGTCTTACTGCCGAGGCTGCTGAACTCAATGTACTCGACGGTATCACTGCCGAGACCGCAGAGCTCAATGTACTCGACGGTATCACTGCCGAGACCGCAGAGCTCAATGTACTCGACGGTATCACTGCCGAGACCGCAGAGCTCAATACCCTCACCGGAGCACTGGCAGATGCCGTGATCACCGTTGGAGCAGAGGCTGGCGGCGCAATCGCTGTCGGGATCCAGTTGCAGGATGCTTCTGGTGTCGATCTAGAGCATTCTGCCGGGATCATGGCTTACATTTCGGACAACGATGACGGTTCGAGCGTTACCGCTACCGCGCCAACCTCGACCGCAATCGGAACCGACGGATTGGCAATACCGATCGTTACTGGCAAGACTTTTCTTTTGGTAAGTGAAGCCGATGGAGACATCGACCTTGCCATTGGCGAACCCAGTGCTGGTACTTGGTACCTGGTTCTCGTGCTCCCGAACGGCAAGCTCGTCGTTTCGGACGCGATTACCTTCGCTGGCGCATAAGGCAGGTGAACTGAAATGTCAATAACTCGCGCAAACGTCGAAGCAATCCTGATCCGGCGCGCTGGTAAAAAAATGACCGTTGCCGGGCTGGATGGTACAACGATCTCTGGATCAAATCCAGATCTCAATGATCCGATCGGTTCTGCAATACTCGATATGGGGTACAACCCATCGAGTATTGCGACGATCACCGATACCGACGTTTCTTTGGTCGGGAATTCGATCTCGGAATTGCTCGATCGTGCGGAGTTGCGCTTACTGAGAAATATCGCCGGGAATCTTGATCTAGTGGATATAGCGGTCGGTCCTCGAAAGGAATCCCTCTCGCAGTTGCATGACCAGATCATCAAGCAGATCGACAAGCTCGCTGACGACATCAACAGTAAGTACGGATCTGGAATCAGTGCGCTGGATGCGGGTTCTGTCAGTTTGGACTTTCAAGAGGAACAGGAATGATCGACATACGTGAGGGCGACTTGCTAGTTTACGGAGCTAAGGAATACCCGATCCGGGCTGTATCGGATTGGACAATGAGCAAGCAAAGCTCGTCCTCGTTCGCTCGCATGGCGACCCTCACGGTTTCGACCAAACGTTCAACGTCCTCAGGCGGTAAGCGATTGGCTGCCTCGACTAATGTAATAGGTCTCAAAGCCACTCCGTTTGACCCGGCATCGGAAAGCTGGATCCGTTCCGCACAACTGACCAAAACCATCATTTTTGATACACCGATCGAGCTCTTGCAAACCTTCATAACGGATGGTACGGGGTTCGTTCATTTGCTCATCGAGGAAACGAAATGATCGAAGGAATCACGGGTATTCAGGAAGCACAACGGGCGAACCTACGCCTTATGCGTGCCATCAAACCTCAGAACGGTTTGGGGAGAGGTGCATATAAGGCGACTTTCTCTTTACATCGTTACGCGGTTGCAGTTACCCACGTTGATACCGGAGCGCTTAGAGCCTCTCACCGCATTGGTCAACTTGGACCAGCGAAATACAGGATCTACATCGATCCAGCATCAAAAAATCCGCGCACTGGTGAACTTCCATCGATCTACGGTATCACCGAACATCGGCGCGGAGGTGAACATGCTTTTTATAAAATCGCCATGCGTCGATACGCTTACAAGTCCGCAGAGCAAGGCGCTCTGGTGATCATCAGGGAGATCCAACAATGACCGTTCTCTCACGCAAAACCGTCCGGGACGAAATCGCAACCGGACTCAGAACCTCGCTGACCGGAACCGAAAAACCTGTTTCATCGGTTTACGCCAACCGCGTAGGCAAGCTGAACGGTGAATCTCCTGTGCTTTTGGTGCTCTCCGGGCAATCACTGAGGGCATTTCAGGGCATGGGTACGAAGCGTTACCAATCCGCTATGACAATCGAGATCCATTCGCTGATCTACGACGGAGACCAAAACAACCCGCTCACTGAATCTCAACGAGAGGACAAGGCTGACGAGATCGAGGCTGGAATCGCTGGCTGGATTGCCGATCACCAGATCGGAACCAGTTACCGTTCCCTCAAATACGCACAGGCGACTGACAGGCTCGACGTTCAAATGCTCGACGGAAATCCTTACCTTCTCGAAATCATTTACCTCGAAGTGGAAGGACTGGACACATGAAATTCAAATATATCGGAACAGGAGCTTTTATCCCTGGGGTTCCGGCTCGCGATTTGACTGACGCTGATTTTCAATCGCTGTCTGAGGAACTCCAAGACGCAGTTTCGCAATCTGGTCTTTACAGCATTGCGAATTCCAAAAAGTCAGACTCAACCGCAGTAAAGGAGCTACTAAATGACGACCCCGAACAATGAACTTGCACTTATGGAATGGCAGATCGGTAAGCAGTCCGCTTTCAATACGGCTGTCACTCCCACCGCCCGCCTCGTTGGTATCTCAGATGGATCTATCACTCCAAAGGTCGAGAGCTCCATCGTCGAGGAACAGCGCGGTACTCTGGTTCCCGCTTACGACGTCACCCTGGACAAGCAGTCAGGCGAAGCGAAAATCTCAGGTGATGTCAACTTTGAACAGATCGGATATTTCCTCGATTCTGTTCTTGGCGAGGCAACGCCATCCGGGACGACCAAATATACCCGCGATTACGCCGGACCTATCGGAAAAAAACCCGTTCCGCGTATCTGTACGCTGATCCGGGGATCGTCTGAGGGCGTTTACGGCTTAGTTGGTGCAGTTGGTAACGAGCTCACTTTGAAGGGCGAGACGAACAAACGCCTTACTTTCGACTGCTCAATGCTTGGTCATTCCGTCGCGGAGCTTGCGCTCGCGTCACCCGCTCTCGCGGATCCGGTGGTCAATTACGCTCACGCGAACCAAATGACCATGTTCCTCGACAACTGGTCTGGAACGATGGGTACAACGCCAATAACCGCCAATGCGTTTTCATTCGAGCTTGGGATCAATTCCGGTAAGGCTTTGAAATCTGGTCTCGGATCTCTGAACCCGATCGACATCATTCAGAACAAGTTTGACGCTGGCGGTAATCAGTTGAAACTTGCCCTGGAATTCGAAGCGACGCAGTCAAAGGCATGGCTGGATGCAATTATCGGCGGTCCTCTCAAGGCTCAGGTAAAGCTGGTTTGGACACTCGACGCTTATCACACCCTCACAGTCAAGTATGCCGGATTTACTCCCGAAGCCCCGGAACTGTTCCCGGACGCAGACGGTGTTGCACAGCTCGACTTGGTGCTCAATCCCCTGTATCACACCACTCTCGCGAACTGGTTGAAGATCTCCCTGGTCAACAAAGTAGCCACTTTGCCATAAGAGATTATGAATCTAATCTCATAGGAAAAAATCAATGGAAAAAGAACCTGCAATCAAGATCCAGAACAAGACCGTCAAGATCAAACCGATCGATCAGGACGCACCGGGATTTCTCCCGATGTGGCGCCGTTTTATTCAAGTGCAACGCGGTTTATCTGACTTCGCAAAGGCTCAGCCCGAGGATATTGACGCAATGATCGACCTGCTGGCGTCGTGCATGATCGAGCCAGAATCACACGAGGAAAAGCTGGAAATCCTGAACAGCGTTAGCTCCTCAGAACTCATGGCGCTATTTAATGCGTTTGCCGGGAAAACCGAAGTCCCCCCGGCGAACGGCGGGGCGTAAGGTGGTTCACAGGCAAGAGCAAGATTCAGCACGACCCGCCTGATTGGGCGTTGATTATGGAAATGGCTCTTGCCTTTCACGTCCCGCCCTGGGAAGTCGAAAAGGGCTTAACCCTACGCTGGTTGACTCGGTGGAATGTTTGGAAAGCAGAGCAACCGACACGAAATGGCTCATAAATGCTAGGATCAGAATCGTATCGGCTTGAAATCATAGTGGTCGGTAAAGACAACGCAAGCGGTCCGCTCGGTGGTTTTGGCGGAGCGCTTTCGAACATTGGTCAAATCGCAAGCGGTATCCTTGCTTCTCGGGTCTTTATGAAGATAGCAGAGGGTATCCTTTCGATTGGCAAGAACTCAATTCAAGCAACTGCCGATATGCAGGCTATGCAGGTCGGTATTGAAGCGCTTATGGCTCGCGAGATCGCCGGAGCCATGACGATCTCTGAGGCTATGCCTCAGGCACGGGTCGAGGCTGAGCGGTTACTCAGGGAGCTCCGGACGCTGGCGATCCAGTCCCCGTTTGAACTGCAAACGATTAACCAAACATTCAAAATGGGCATGGCATTTGGCTTTACCGCCGATGAATCAATGGCGTTCACTCGTGGCTTGCTGAACGTCGCTGCCGGAACGGGCGCTACAAACGACATGCTCGATCGAATGGCGTACAACCTCGCTCAGGTAAGGATGCAGGGGAAAGTAACCGCCGTTGACGTTCGGCAACTGGCTATGGCAGGTTTCGACCTGAACGGCGCTCTGAAAAGTATCGCTGAGCAAGCCGGATACACAATCGAGGACTACCAAGACTTTAACAAGTTAATCGCTGAGGGAAAACTGGATTGGGCTGATTTCGCGTCCTCGTTCGAACAGTACGCGGATACCCAGTTTGGGGGTGCGTCGGAACGGCTATCGAAAACTTGGAATGGGCTCAAATCAAACTTCAATGACGTGTTCGCGCTGACCATGCCCGCAATCATGGGACCAGCGCTGGAAGCAGTAACGGCATTCCTCGGCGGGCTCATGGACAAATTCGTCGAGTTTTCGAATTCCGGAAAACTGGAAGAACTTGGTCAACAGATCGGAGACTTCGTTACTGGCGTGATCGACTTTTTCTCAGGTTTTCAGGAAGTCAATGACAAGATCGATAAATTCTTTTATTTCTTCACCTCAGGAGCGAGCCTCAAATTTTCGCTCAAAGAGGCGTTCGACCTCGAATTGCCACCTGAGTTGCAGTCAGTCGTCGATACCGTCTCTGATTTTATTCAGGACGTAAAACTCGGTTTCCGGGATGCAAAACCAATCATCGACGGAGCTTTTGCAAACTTCGGTCAATTCTGGCAGGAAAACGGCGACGGGATCCGCGAGAAAATTCAGGGAATTGTCGACGTAATTACGACCACGCAAACCACTGTTTTTGACAAGATCGGCGAAGTCATGGGTAACTTGTACCGGGAAGCGATCCCGTTCCTTGCTACTCAATTCGAAAAAATCTCCACGTGGTTTGTCAATAATGGTCCGCTCATTCAGAACTTCCTCGATGCTCTGAAAGTCGCTTTTCAATTCATCGGTGACGTGATCATGACGGTTGTTACGATCGTAATCGAGATCATCAAGGTTGCTTGGGCTGTGATCCAGCCGATCCTTTCCGGGCTTATCGATACGATCCTCGGAATCGCAACGCTCATCATGCAACTGGTGACGGGCGATTGGTCTGGCGCATGGGCAACATTGAAACAGATCGTCATTGATAATCTACTCGCGTGTTGGGAGGCGATCAAGGCTTTCTTCAATGCCATCCTCGGTTACATCGGTACGATCCTCACTCAGCTTGGCGCAAACATCAAAGCAAAATGGGACGAGATCAAGCTCAACACGAAAGAGACCTGGGAAAACATCGAAACCTCGATCAAAGAGATACTCGACAAGATCATTTTGGACGTTGTGACGTGGATCCAGGGCGTTCTCGATGCGGTCACAGAAAAAATCCCAGCCATCAAGCAGATCGGCAAGGATTTTATTCAGGGCTTATGGGACGGGTTGAAAGATAGATACAACGCTATGATGGCATGGCTCCATACTGCGGTTGACGCTATCGTAGACACAGCAAAGGATATTCTTGGAATTTCCTCGCCCTCGACCGTGTTCAAAGAGATCGGTCAAAACCTCATGCTCGGCTTGGCAGATGGTATTGGTGCAGGGGTGAACGTCCCGGTAAACGCGGTCGGAGACGCCTCAACAATGCTTACCCAGGTTGCCCCCGGATTATTGTCTGGTGGGTCCTCAACCTCAACCACGAACGCAAACCGGGTTGTGATCAACGTCAACGGCTCCGGTGATCCAGGAGCGGTCGTCCGCGAGATCATGCAACAGTTGAGTTTGCAGGGAGTTACCCTATGACGTTTCCCGACCGTCTCGACATTACCCTGCTGATCGACGGCGTGGATTTCACGGAATACGTGCGCCCGGGGTCGCTGGTGATCGATAACGCGCTCACCCGGCAGGTCGATACGTTACGTGTATATCTGGAAAACCCACCTACCACCCCTCGGGATTGGCAGGAAATCATCGTATACGACGGGGCAACAAAGATCTTCGGCGGTTACGTGATCTCCTTCCAAGATCATGACGGAGCAGATCTCGGTCTCGATCATAACCTCAGCGCGTCGGATTACTCGATCCGGTTTGAGCATGTGCGGATCAAAGAGCAATACCTGAACCAGACTGACGGTTATATCATCAACGATATCTTCACTAAGTACCTCGCCGATGAAGGGTTCGATGTATCGACATACGTAGTTTCTTTGAAAACACACGATCGGATCCGTTTCAACCGTGTCCTCGTCATGGATGCGATCAAGCAACTTGCGGACCTTGCCGGGGCTGACTGGTACGTCGATAGCGAGAAAAAGCTCCACTTTTTCAATGTTGAGAATAACAGTGCACCATTCAACCTATCGGACACTCCGGATTTTGTAAACGATTATCCATATAACGGTTTAGAACTCAATCGAGATGGATCCGGGATCGTAAACCGGGTCGAGGTTATCGGCGGTAACTATCATTCTGAGGATACGACGTTCTATCTGGCGGGCACCGGATCGGAAAGCCGGGTGATCCTGCCGTTCCGCTTGCACGCGCCTGACGGACAATCCAGTATTCAAGTCTGGCGCAACGATGGCACGGTAGACGTTCCAGTCTGGACTCAGCTTACTGTAAAAATCGGTTACATCGACAAGCTCTCAGCGCTGAATGATGTGCTTTTCTACTTCAACGAAAAAGTGCTGGAACAGGAAGATCCCTTCCCGAATCTGGCGAACGCGGTCAAGATCACGGCGAAGTATGAGGTTCCTCTGAGGATGAACGTTCAGGATGCAATCTCATACACGCATTACGGTATGTGGTTCGACGACGTGATCAACGACCAGAATATTGAGACCAAAGCCGCCGCAAAACTACGAGGAAAATCAAAGCTCGCGCAATCCTCATTCGCAAAGGCAGTCATTACACTGGGGTGCGATCAGCCCGGTTTGCGCTCCGGGCAAACCGTTTCGCTAAAAAATTCTCTGCGCTTGATAGATACCACTTATCTGATCCAGCGTGTCACTTGCACGGTCGGGATCTACGGGCGTGCATCGTATAAAGTTACGCTCGGAACTTACAACCCGGATCTGATCGACCTTCTGGTCTCTCTGGCAAAACGTGTACAGCCACCTGCTCCCTGGCGTGAGGATGAGGTACTCGACGAAGTATTTCAGGCAAACGAGGATATCAGCTTTGGAGAGGCAAAAACGGTTGATGAACTGACAGAACCCTATTATTTCTCTGACGTTCTGACTGAGGCGTTTTACTTCCCGTATGGCGCCTTTACGCCATAAGAAAGGATATGCAGTGCAACAGATCACCTTTTCTCTTTCTGGAAAATCCAAACTCCGCGCATGGAAGCCCGGATACATTCAACCTGCTCTCATACTCGGATTCAACCTGAGGGAAGCACAGACTCTGGCAAAACTTCACGACGGTTTGGTGGATGAGCAGATCGTTCATAATCTCGTTGTGAATACCGGAAAATATTTTGTAGCGGATCGCCTGCTCGACAACGAAACGGTCGGACTTACCTATCATGCCATTGGAACGGATGCAACAAATCCGACGCTCTTTGACACATCCCTTGGAGCAGAAGCTACACGTAAGATATTCTCGCTCAGGGAACGGGTCGCAAACATAATCACGTTATCGGTTTTCTACCTCGCGTCTGAATGTCCGTACAATATCAAAGAGGTCGGGATTTTCGGTGGTTCGACTGCCACTGCCACACTCGGATCCGGGACGCTATTCTCGCACTTTTTGCAATCGAAAGATAACACGGGCGGGATTGTTGATCTGACATTCGATTACGAGCTCGAAGTGAAAGGAAATTAAACATGCCTGAATCAACACAGATTACAACCAAAACCCAGGCAAGCCTCGAACTGTATAACTCGGTTGTGCGAGACGCTCACCGGATCGTCGCGGTTGCCGGGTCCGGTTTGACCGTTACCAGTGGGGCAATCACAGTTGACCCTGGCGCTGGCGAAATGCACTATTCACTTGAAACCGAAGGAGGCGCGTCGAGTGATGATCTTGACACGATCAACGGCGGGGATGAAGGGGACACCATCAGTTTGTATCTCACGAACGGTGCGCGGGTCGTAAAACTCAAACACAACACAGGGAATATCAAACTGCCAGGCGGTAAGGACTTTGACCTGAAAGCAGATCTCGCGGTCATGCTCAGGTACGACGGTTCTTTCTGGTGGATGATCGGCGGGGCTGGCGGTGGTATAGAGGTTCCGAATACATCAGGCTATTTGAGCCTAACCACGTCGTACCAGGATCTCGTTTCTGCTCCCGCGTCCGGCGTGTACCGGGCAACACAGATCTGTTTATCAAATAAAGATTCGAGTGTCACGACTTCGTTCTATTTCAAGATCGTGCGCTCATCGATAGATTACGTGACTTTCGAAATTCGACTTGCTCCGGATGAGGAGTTTACTCTGAACTGCCCGATCGTTTTATCGCCTACTGATTCCATTCAGGCAAAAGTAGGCGCGACCTGTACCGGGTATGCAAGTGCCTCGTTCATGGTCTCATCCGGTGGTACTAGCGTCCTCAACTTTGCAGGTGACACGTTCGCCGATGCTTTGACCGTTCCGGCAGGAAAAAAGTATCTACTGGAGTCTCTTATGATCTCAAATAGCGACACAACCACTCAGACAATTTCGATCCAGATCATCGACGATTCCAGCAACGTAAAAATTCTTAAAAAACGATCTGTCGGACCTGGTTCAGTGTGGTTCATTGGAATTCAGTCAGTCCTGCAAGCTGGCTGGAAAGTTCAAGTCAAACATGGCGCCGTTGCATTAACTGGATCTTGCGCGATTACCTACTTGGAGGTGTAAATGACACTTTACTATACTGACCCCTACTGGATGCTGTATGCGGTTTTTGAGCGAATGAGCTTTATGCTCAAACGCTCGATTATGCAGTTCGATAAATACGTCGGTCGAGAGCTGGTAAAACACAACTTGTTTTGGCAGATTTATCGCCTAATCACGTTTGCAGTTGGAGCTACTTACGCCGGAATAACCTCGACTACACGTCATTACAGCAAAGATCGGGATTTTGTTGTTGTCCCCAAAGGCGTTGTTCTTGAGAACACTTGGACAAATTATGCGACAAGTGCCTCTGGTACGGTTGCAGTAGCCCCGACCGATGTAAAGAATTCTTACTTATTACTCGTAGTAACCATGCGGGCAAGTAATATATCGCTTTCTTCGGTTTCTTTTGGCGGTTCTTCAATGACTTTACTGATCGGAAGCGGTGCCCCATCCGCGAGTGCTTATATGTACGGCTTAAAAAGCCCATCTACAACTCCGGGGAATGTTACATTTACCTTGTCAAGTTCGTGTTCATGGCGGGCAGTTGTATATCAACTTTCCGGCGTAAATCAAACAAAACCAACCCTTGACGTTAAAGGGGGTTATACCGGGACTGGTAGTTCTTGGTCGCAAACAGTAACGACAACAGATTACGGTTTTAGCGTGGATATGTGCGTTGCAGATAGTGACGGAAATGTATCAAACGGTCAAACCGTAGTAAGTGTCAATTCAATTCCCATGAGTGGCTATCTTACTTTGCCTAGCGTACCTACACAAACGCACGGATGGGAAAATTTGACGGCTCATATTCGGTGGGGCGTGGTTTCCTTCAACCCGGCATAAGGATCCCAAATGACAAATACTCAACTTTTCGCGGATTACAAAAAGCTCATTTACGACTGCTCAGACTGGGATGCTATCGTCGAATGGGACAAGGTCGAGGCTGAGGATGTGATCATCAAAGCACTCAGCAATAAATACCCGACGCAAAAAATCTACTCCCACGCAACCGGAGCCCACGCTCGCGGGAAACGGATCCACATATACCAGTGGAACGACGGGCTTGTTGATTCTGTTGAACAGGGGAAAGCAGTTCTCTCGCTCGCAACAAGCCTTATGAACATGGGAATCCCGGTCTACTCGATCAACATCGACGTAGAGCAATACTGGTCTGACTGGGCTCTTTACCAAAAGTATGGCTCGATTCCGGAGAAAAAATGTCTTATCCCGAAACTCACCGATAAGCAGATCTCAGATAACGCAGAGGCGCACTGCGATTACGTTAAAGCTCGTACAAGTATCCCGGTGATCGTATATACGGCGAACTGGTTCATCAACGGGTACGCGCCATCGATCAAAAAATGGCTGCCGAGGCATTACCTCTGGATCGCGGAATACTGGTACTCAGGGAACCGAATCACGACCACTTGGAAACAGTTGCGCGAATACTATCAGCCGGGAACAAGCGCCTTGCCGAAACTTCCAGCAGGGTTCCCACGCGAAAAGCTGATCTTCTGGCAGTGGTCGGGTGACGTGTTCATGCCTGAGGGCGTCTGGTCGATTGCATTCATACGCAAAAAGCCAGTTGACGTGAACTGTTACCGGGGACCTGTTCCAATGGCTCAATTTTTCAAATATCAGACCGCTCAGAAACCACCTTCGAGCGAAGATCAAACACAGGAGGAAACGACCGTGAACCCACTCATCACCCTCGAAGATAAGGCAAAGGCTCTGAACGTGCCATACGTTTCTCAGCTTGGAACTGGCGCAGACGCTCACAAGAACGATTGCGGGGCGGCGTGCGGTGCCATGATCACCGGGGCATATACCACAAAGACCCCAACCGTCGACGAATTCTGGCAAAAGACGGGTGCAATTGGAGATCCGTACCTATCGTTTACACAGATCCGCAACGCCCTCAAAGCGTATGGCGTCGATGCAAATTTCGAGGCGAACGTGAACCCTGGACGACTGTTCGAGATCGTCTCGCAGAATAAACCCGCCATGTGCTTGATCCAGTACCGCCCTCTCGTCGAGGCAGGGCTCGCCAGTAAGACTTTCACGGGTCCGCATTTGCTCCTCGTGGTCGGAGTGACCACTGACCAGGTGATCGTACATGACCCGCTTTGTGAGGGTGAAACTGGAAAATACTCGAAGATTCCCGTTGACCTGTTCTTGCAAGCATGGAAAGAAGCAGGGCTCGATCCAAAAGTCAACCCGGCAAATGCTTTACTGTACCCGGTCTACCCGCTCGGTTATAAGGCTCCGGCTGCTTTGAAGTATGTCTGGATCACTTCGAGCAACGGATTGAAAATCAGATCTACTCCCGCCGCGTTGAAGGATGATAGTAACCGGATCGGTGCGCTCGCCTACCGCGAGAAAGTCCATATCGAAAAAGAGGAAAACGGGTGGGGCAAGCTCGCTGGACGCCCCGGATGGATCTCAATGGCATACACCGCAGATGTGAGTTAAGAGATAAAAAACCCGGCTTTTCGCCGGGTAGAGACTTGGATCACCTCCTCTCAGTATGTAGTTGAAATTCCCTGCTGATCCTCCTTATAATAATCGTCCGTGTGCTTGTCCTCGACGACCTTGCCGAGTTGATTCACCCATGCCGATAGGGTCGTGCATTTTTGCCCGGACACTCCTTTAACTTCTGAGGTCATTGATCCGTCAGGCTTGATATCGATTACGATCTGGTGGTTTTCGCTCATGGCTGATCTCCTAATATCCTAAGCTGGTGCAGGTCAACCGGATCGTCCCGTCCGCTAAAACCTGCTCCTGCAAACTGTAACCCTGCAACGCAGCGAGGCGCTTGGTCTCGTGAAGCGTATAGCGTTGTTTCAGGCTTTGCTGTATACAGAGGTCGAAATTCCGGGAATTGTCAAAGTCGCTGATGATCGCCTCGTACTCGGATCCGGTCCAGCAGAACCCGACATCATTGCTTGCTCTACCAACCTGTTGACGGGGGATCCGGACAACCGCTTTCTCCGGTCTCACGTCTCCCAGATAACCGATCAAAGAGATCGAATTCTCTTTTGGGTTCGGTGCCACGTCCGGGTTGTAACCCAGGTCGCGAAGTGCATCAAGCAGACTTTTCAAGGTTTTGTACTCGGTTTTGATTTTCTTGTATGCGCTCATTGCTTACTCCTTTCGTGTGATCTTATT
>Ga0116145_1002914_pt1 | contig 14904 bp, 11 predicted proteins | sample AD_JPNHG1_MetaG_FD_89747 | JGI IMG/M metagenome (GOLD analysis project Ga0116145, IMG submission 89747) | Active sludge microbial communities of municipal wastewater-treating anaerobic digesters from Japan - AD_JPNHG1_MetaG | ecosystem: Engineered > Bioreactor > Anaerobic > Digestate | place... | reverse complement strand
GGACATCGCAAGTCGTTAGTTTCTAACGACTTGCGATGTCGTTAATTGAGTTTTGAGATTTGAGATAATTTATGATGTTATATCAAAAGTTAATAATTCTTTGGCCTGCTCTGGGTGAGCCATTATTTTCTGAGTAACAATTTCTAAATGCATTCCCCGAGAGCCTTTGGCTAAAACAAAATCCCCTGCTTGAATAAATTCTTCAGTGGCTTTGGCGCAAGAAGAAGAATCTTCAAAGAAAAAAACTTTATCTTCACCTTTTTGCTGAGAAAAAATTTCGCCCGCCAATTTCATTTCTTTGCCCACGCTAAAGAAATAATCCCCTATTTTTGCAGTTTCTTCGCCAATTTTTTGGTGCGCTATCGAGGAATACTCTCCTAATTCCAGCATATCACCTAAAACTAAAATTTTTCTCTTAAGATTTTTCTTTTCTTTTAATACTTCAAAAACCTCTTGAAAAGAATTTAAAGCGGCTAAAGTGGAATCTGGATTAGCATTGTAAGAATCATTAAAAATTAGACTGCCGTTTTTTCCTTCAATTAAATGAGGCCGGCCTTTGGGGACTTCGTAATTTTCCAAAGCATTGGTAATAGTTAAAAGATTTAAATTAAAATAATCGCCAATAACTATGGCTGACAAAAGAGGATATAAATAAACTTGAGAAAAAATGTTTTTAATCTTCACCGGCAAAAAATTATCTTGGGTTTCTAAACGAAAATGCATTTCTATCTCCCCTTCTTCATTTAAAATCAGTTTATAATTAGTGACGGAAAAATCAGCTTTTTTGGAAATACCATAAGTAATTATTTTGGCAGAAGACTTTTCTTTTATTTCTTCAAAAAGAAAACTATCGGTATTCAAAATCAAAACATCATTTTCTTTTAATTTTTGGCAGCAAGAGATAATTTCTTTTTTATAAGCATTTAAAGACGGGTAATTCGCAATATGAACCGGAATTTCACCAATCCAACTTAAAACAACAATTTTTGGTTGGGTTAAATTGAATAAATAAGTTAAAATTCCGGGTCGGTCTTCTGACATTTCCAAAATCCAAATCTTGGGATATTTTTTATAAGGGAAAATTATTAAAAAAAACGCTTTTAAAAAATTATATAACCAAAGAAAAATATTTCTTTTAGCGTTCTTTCCTAAAATTAAAGTTAAAGGAGCACCAATTTCGGTGTTTAAATTTAATTCATTTTTACCAACTTGAAAATTATCTTTTAAAACGCAATAAATGGCTTCTTTGGTAGAAGTTTTTCCAGTTGAACCAATAACCGCAATAATAAGAGGCTGGTATTTTTTTAAAATTGCCTGAGACAAACTCTTTAAAATCCGCTGAATAAATTTTCGTTTCATAAATTTAATAAGAATTAAGAATCCAGAAACCTCATTCTTCATTTCTCGCATTCGCGAGAGATCCTTCGACTTCGCTCAAGGTGACAAAGAGGGTAATGAGATCGACGATAACAATGACGATGACCATAACAATGACAAGATTTAAGATTTAAGATGTAGATTTGAGATTTTATTTTTGAGATTTGAGATATCTATGAGATCCTTCGACTTTGCTCAGGATGACAAGTTTTACAAGATTGCTTCGCTTCACTCGCAATGACAAAAAATGTCATTCCTTAATTTCATCTGGCGGAAGATTGTAATAATTAATTAAAAACTGTTCTATTTCTCGAAAACCTAAGGTGACGGTATAAGAAGCAGCCCCCGGATTATTGTGAGGTTTTTCAATTCGCACCAAAGCAACAAAACGAGGTTTAGAAGCAGGGAAAATACCCATAAAGGTATGATTCTCTTCATCAGTATAACCGCCATGAGAACCATAAATAAAAGAAGTGCCGGTTTTCCCTGCCAAACTATAGCCTTTAACTTTAGCATTACCGCCAAAACCATTATCAATAACACTTTGAAGCATTTTTATCAAAATATCAGCCGTTTCTTTTTTAATCACTTGAATATTTTCCGAGGTAGAACCTATAGGAATTTCTTGGCCCTCAGGAGTAATTATTTTTTCAGCTAAATAAGGATTAAGGCTCTTTCCTTCGTTAGCAATCGTGGCGTAAGCCGTTACTAATCTAATAGGAGTTAAGCTAATGCCAACACCATAAGAAGCAGTCGCAAAGTAAGTAGGATTAACTTTTGGGTATTCCAAATTTGATAGATCGCCAACTATTTCATTGGGCAAATCAATGCCAGTTGGTTCAGTAAAACCAAAATTTTTAAAATAAGTTCTTAAAAGATTATTCCCTAACTGATTAGCCACAAAAATTGCGCCGGTGTTAATTGATCTTTCCAGAACTTTGTACATATTAACTTCTCCATTAACTTCATTGTTGTAGTTGACGATTCTATATCCTCCAACTTCATAATAACCTTTATCAACATAAGTTGTTTCAGGAGTAACTTTACCGCTATCCAAACCAGCAGCCATCGTAATTGGTTTGACTACTGATCCGGGTTCATATCTTTCTTGAGTAACAGGATTTAAAAATAAAGAATAATCTTTTATTTTTTGATATTCATTAAGATTAAAAGAAGGATAATTGGCCAAAGCGATAATTTTTCCAGAAGGCACTTCCATTATTACGATGCTACTGCTTTCTGCTTCTCGTCCTTTCACTAATCCTTCAGCTGCTTTTTCTGCTGCTTCTTGAACATTTTTATCAATGCTAACGACGACATCAGAACCATCTTTTAACTCTTTTTCCTTAGATAAAAGGGAGCGAATCAATCGACCAACAGCATCCTTTGGGCCAATAAAAACTCCTTCTTCTCCGGAAAGAATCTTATCATAATAAGCCTCCAAGCCATACTGACCTTGAAGTTTACCGTCTTCGGTTTCAGAAACAAAACCAATCGTCTGACTGGCTAAACTTTGAAAAGGATAATAACGACAGCTTCTTTCCTCAAAATAAACTCCTTTTAAATTTAAATCTTTAATTTTCTGGATTAATTTTTCGTCTTCAATATTTTTGGCTATTGGTTCATAGGGATCATTAATTTTTGAAGCTCGTTGAAAAATTTCTTCTTTGGGTAAAGAAAAATCCTTTAAACCCTGAAGGTTCGAATAAAGAGCATCAGTAATTGCTTGGGGGTTTTCTATCTCTTTAGGATTGAGATAGAGTAAATAACAAGGCCGGTTGGTAGCAACCGGAATAAGAGTGCCATTTTTATCTTGAAAATAAATTGTTCCTCTTTTTGGCGGCAAAACCCGAGTAGTCATTCGACTATTTTCTGCTGCCTCAGCAAATTGTTGATGATTAACAATTTGAATTTGATATAAACGATAAATTAAACCCAATAAAATAAATAAAAAAGAAAAATAAACTAAATAAATTCTTTTATTAAAAATTTTTTCCTCCCCAAGAGAACCATTTTTATTTCTTGAAATGTTGTTATTAATTATTCTTTTTTTCATTTTAAATGTTTGGACATCGCAAGTCAATTAACGACTTGCGATGTCGTTAATTCTACCCTAATTTGAAGAAATCTTAACGGGGCTTAATGATTAAAAGCAACATTATCATTTCCTTCATCTGCGTCCTTCAAGCTTAAGTAAGAAAGATTTTCCACTTTAACGAAATGATTCTCTTCTATCCATTTTTTAATTTCTTCTTCGCTTAAATCCCCTAATAACTGCTCTTTTAATTGAACCGTTTCTTTTTCTAAAGAATCAATATCCTTTTTGATTTTATAAATCTGATAATCATAGGCAATATTTTGACTATAAATGGTTAACCAAGAAAAGAAAATTAAAATAAAAGGCAAAGTAGCAAAAATAGCCGTTTTGACAAAACCGCTCAACTGAAAATTATGAGAATTTGATTTTAAGACAAGAAAGCTGGAAAATCTTTTAAAAAAAAGGTTAGCCCGTGACTGTTTTTTTGTTTTTTTAATTTTAACGGGATAGTAAGTAGAATAATATTTGTTTTGAGTTTTTGGTTGATAAATAACCGTAAGCATAATAAATAAATTTTAAATTTTCAATTAATGTCGTTAATAGATCTTTTGTCACTTTACTTCTTAAAATGACAAAAGAGAGTTATTATGAGAACACTACGCCTTTTTTTATTGCTCTTAGTTTTGCTGAATGAGAACGAGGGTTTTTTTGGATTTCTTCTTCCGTCGGAATAATTGGTTTTTTGGTTAAAATTACTCCCTCGTTATTTTTAAATTTTTCTTTGAAAAAATTCTTAACTATTCTGTCTTCTAAAGAATGAAAGGTAATGACCACTATCCTTCCTCCCTCAGCTAAAATTCCAAACGAATCTTTTAAGGCCTGAGAAAAATTATTTAATTCATCATTAACAGCAATTCTTAAAGATTGAAAAGTCCGAGTGGCAAAATGAATTCGATGATGTTCATAATCTCTTGGTAAAGTTCTTTTTAAAATTTCAACTAATTGACCGGTTGTTTTAATTTTTTCTTTTTTTCTCGCCTCAACTATTGCCTTAGCTATTCTTTGGCTATATCTTTCTTCGCCGTATTCTCTAATAATTCTTTCGATATCTTTTAATGGCCAGTAATTTATGATTTCAAAAGCAGTTAATCCTTGAGATGGATTAAATCTCATATCCAAAATTTCATCACCCTGATAGCTAAACCCTCTTAAAGCAGAATCAAAATGATAAGAACAAACACCTAAATCAAATAAAATGCCATTAACCGGATAAAATTTATTTTTTTGAACGATTTCTTTTATTCGGGAATAAGAATCATTAACTAAAATTAATCTTTTCTTTTCCTGCTCAGAAAAATCTTTCAAGATATCTTTTAAAAAAATATTGTAGACAGCAGGATCAATTTCTATTCCCAATAATTTTCCTTTCGGCCAATTTTTTTCTAAAATCGCTTTACCATGCCCTCCAAAACCAAAAGTCGCATCAATAAAATTTTCCTTTGGCTTAGGATTTAAATAATCAATCGTTTCTTTTAAAAGAACTGGTTGGTGAAAAATCTTTTCTTTCTTCATTTTAAATTCCTAATTGGGAAAGTTTTTCCGCAATCTCTGAAGACTCTCTTTCGGTTTTATTTTTATAAGTATTCCAATTGTCCTCATCCCAAATTTCTAATCGATCGTAAACACCAACTAAAACTATTTTCTTTTTTAAATCAGCATAATTTCTTAAATAATCAGGAATCAATATTCTTCCCTGACCATCAATGGCAACTTCCATTGCTCCCGCTAACATCAAACGAGCAAAAGCCCGGGAATTAGCTTGAGAAAGAGGTAAATTTTTTATTTTTTCGGCTAACTGCTCCCAATCTTTTTTTTCGTATAAAAATAAACAGCTATCTAACCCTCGAGTAATAATTAAGGTCTCGCCAACCTGATTGCGGATTTTTGAAGGAATAGCCATTCTTCCTTTAGCATCTAAATTGTAATAATATTCGCCAATAAACATTTTAGTTATCCACAATTATCCTTAGTTTTCCCCACTTTTATCCACATTGCTCCACCTATCCCCATTTTACTTCATTTGGAACCCATAAGTCAAGAGAAAAAACCCATTGATCCTAATAAAAAATCTTCTTTTAAAAGAAGATTTTTTGCTTGAATAAAGGCATAAAACACTTATTAAATTTTCTTAAAATCTTTATCCACGACTTATCCACAAATTCTTATTGTAAAGCATCAAGAATTATCAATTTTCAATGTTTGAACATTATTATTTAGTTAACGGGTTAATGAGTTAACGAATTGAAATAACTAACAACCAATAACTAACAACCAAAATAAAATGGGTATGGTTTAGAGTTGAAAGGTAATGAAGCCTGTCCTGTTTAGGGTTAAGAGTTAAAAGGATGTTTTACCTTAGACCTTACCTTTTCACTATACTGGCTTCTTAACCCTTAAACTCTTTACCCTAACCAGTTCATTAACGACTTACGATGTCGTTAATTAAATTTTAAAAGGTAATAAAAAGGGACAGCTTTAAAACTGTCCCCGTAAGTTTAAACTTTTGAATAATCTCTTTGCCAAATTTCTTTTGACTTCTCTTTCCACTCTTGGGCATATTTATCAACTGTTTCTTTAACTTCTTTCTCTAAGACAGAAGGGGCGCAAGTTGGTACGGCTTTTGTTTCGTCAACAATTTTTCTTAATAAATCTGGGTGATCAATTATTAAACAGGGCCGTAATAAATTGGGATTTTTTTCGTCTGCATCTTGGTATGGTTGTTTACTCCGAATGGCTTTAAACAAAGGTGAATTCAAAATTTCTATTAATGATTTTTCTTTAACATTGTATCCCGGCTGGCTAAAATGAACAAAAACACAAAGTTCAACATCGCCAAGAGATGTCACATGGAGATAACGACTGGCAGCAATACAACCATTGACTAAGGGTCCGTCATTCCAAAAATCCCAAACCTGAATAGGATATTGAGTGCGCCAACGCCGAATAACTTCGTATCTTTTTTCTCTTTGCTGAGGAGTTGGTATTAATTTTAGATCCGGATATTCGTCAATCGGCATATATTGAAATACCCAACCTAAATACGCTCCTTTTTTAATCATTTCCTCAATAAACCTGTCTGAGTAGAAAATATGATTGTTTAATCTAGTGTGGGTAAAAGAAAAACCAAAAGGAATGCCATTATCTTTCAAATACTCCATTGTCTCGGTTATTTTTCGATATGTTCCTTTACCGCGTCGATTATCGGTTTCTTCTTCAAATCCCTCTATAGAGATTAAAGGAATAATATTACCGGTTTCCAATAAAAGATCCTTTGGCTCTTTCAAAATTTCGTTACGAGTCAATAAACGATTCGGGTGCAACAATAACCCATTAGTAAAAACATGAAAAACTGAATCTTTGTGTCTTTCAGCAATGTCAATTAATGGAGAATATAAAAACGGTTCTCCGCCAGAAATTATAAATAAATAAACACCCATTTCATTAGCTTCTCGAATAACTTTTTCTACTATTTCTTCTTCTAAATCTGCTTTCTGATAGGAATTAGCATAGCAACCAACGCAATTAAGATTACACCTCATTGTCGGAGAAATAGTAATAAACGTTGGCGGATAAAAACCAGTTTGTTGTTCAAAGGTTTTTCTTTTATTTAATCCCCAGATTATTTGATTCACAATTAAATTGCTAATTAATCTAAAATATTTTTTGTTGACCTTTTGTAAAACCATCAGAGCTTCATCAGCCCAAACAACCCCATTCCTTATTTTTTCTCTGGCTTCTTTTAAAGCTTTTTTATAAGCTTTATCCTTGACCACTATTTGTAAAATATAGGTATAATACATCAATCCTCTTTTAGCAATCCGTCTCGAGCACAACAAACCAAAATAGATTACTGTAGATAGAAACCACTTTTCCAATACCAAAATAATTTTTTTCAATTTTTCTCACTCCTTTTTAGAATTTCTTGGCAATTTTTAAGGTGCTTTTAATATGAATTTATATCACATTCTTAGGATTTTTTCAACTTGATGGACATGAATTCTATTCCAAAGGGCAACATTTTTATTTTTCATTGAGAGCGAACGTAGTGAGCGTGGCAATCTCATAACAATCTCAAATCTCAAAAATAAATACATCTTAAATTGACAGCAAAGCTGTCATCCTGAGGAGCGTTAGCGACGAAGGATCTCTGGACTTGTTTCAGAAATCTTATTCAGAAACTTTATTCTTCATTTCTCGCATTCGCGAGAGATTCTTCGGCCTTCAGCCTCAGAATGACAGGAAGAGAGACATCCCCGAGAGATTCTTCGGCCTTTGGCCTCAGAATGACCAAAAAGTTATTAGAAGAGAATTATGGAAGCTGAACTTCTATAGATTGAACATTTAAGCATAACTCGTTAACTCGTTAATTCGTTAACTAAATAATAATGTTCGTTGTTATTGTCATTGTCATTGTCATCGTCATCGTCAGTTGTCAGTTGTCAGTTGTCAGTTGTTAGTTATTTCAATTCGTTAACTCATTAACTCGTTAACTCAACTGGCGATGTCCAAACATTAAAAATTGAAAATTTCTTTAAGGTACCTACCTTCGGTAGAGATTGCTTCGTCATTCGCTTTGCTCATTCCTCGCAATGACAGAAGGGGTAGTGTCCTTATAATAACTCACTTTTTGTCATTGCGAAGGAGGCTGAAAGCCGACCGTGGCGATCTCTCCTTTTTGTCATCGCGAGGTTGCCCAAAGGGCAACCGTGGCGATCTCCCCCGCAGGGGGATTCCTTTTTCAGGATTCAATTAACGACATCGCAAGTCGTTAATGAACTGGTTAGGGTAAAGAGTTTAAGGGTTAAGAAGCCAGTATGGTGAAAAGGGCAGGGTCTAGGGTAAAAAATCCTTTTAACTCTTAACCCTAAACAATACAGGCTTCATTACCTTTCAACTCTAAACCATACCCATTTTATTTTGGTTGTTAGTTATTTCAATTCGTTAACTCGTTAACTCGTTAACTAAACCGGCAAGATACTTTATCCTGATGGCTTCGTTTTCTACATAAAACTGGATTGGTTTTAAGGATTCAACCTTTTCTGACAGAATTAAATTAGCTAAAGGATCTTTAATAAATCTTCGAATAACCGAATTCAATGGTCTTGCTCCCAATAATTGATTATAGCCTAATTGAGCTAATTTTTCATAAACAGCTTCTTCAAACTCTATTTTTAGGCCTTGATTTTCAAAAATCTGCTCTTTAAATTGTTGAAGTTTAATTTTGGCTATTTCTACTAAATGCTGATGGTTTAAGGGCTGAAAAATAACTATTTCATCAAAGCGATTTAATAATTCTGGTTTAAAATAATCTAATAAAGCTTTTTTAAAATTTTCTTTAATGATTTCAAAATCAGTATTTTTCTCTAACTGGTCTTTAAGATAATCAGAACGGGCATTAGAAGTAGCAATAATAATGGTATTAGTAAAATCAATAGTCTGGCCATAATTATCAGTGAGACGACCTTCATCAAAAACTTGCAAGAATAAATCCAAAACTTTAAAATGGGCTTTTTCAAATTCATCAAGAAGAATTAAAGAATAAGGTTTTTTTCTAACTGCTTCGGTTAATTCTCCTTGAGTTTCTCTTTCTGGATCGCCAATAAACCGAAAAATACTTTTTGCTTCCTGATATTCACTCATATCAAATCGAATCATTAATTTTTCATTGCCAAAATAAATTTTAGCTAATGTTTTTGCGAGTTCGGTTTTTCCTACTCCGGTTGGACCAACAAACAAAAATACGCCGATTGGTTTTTTACCCTCTGTTAAACCAGCTCGATACTGTCTTAAATAAGAAGCCACTGTTTTCACTGCTTCTTCTTGATTAACAATAAACTGATGAATTAATTCTTCAAGATTCAAAAGTTTATCTTTTTCTTCTTCCGAAGTAATTTCCAAAGGAATTTCCGTTTTTTCGGTAACTAAATTCATAATATCTTCTTCTACCAAAACTGTTTTTCCTTCATTTTTTACTCCCATTATTACTTCCGTTAATAGGTGTTCAGCCGCTGATGGTAAAGGTTCGTCAAAAAATCTTTTAGCTAAAATCACCGCTCTTTTAATAGCTCGATACTGAATAGAAATTTTATTTTTTCTCTCCCATTCAAAAGAACGAAAAACCAAAATCTCAATTGCCTCTCTTTGACTAACTTCTTTCACAGGGATAATAGAAAAATTTCCTTTAATTAAAGAATCCTGCTCTAAATATTGCTGATATTCTTTACTAGGGCTATCAGCAATAATTTTTATCCACGGAGAGTCAAAAATTGGTAAGAAGGCATCAAGCATCGAAAAACCGGATTCTTGCGCTAATGATTTAAACTGATAAAAATCCTTGAGATAAAGAATAATATCCCGATTAACTAATACCTCCTCAACGATTTGTTTCAATAAATTGGCAAGATTCAAAAAGTCTTTTTTCCCGCTCATCAAAGAAGATAAAGAAAGAGAAACTAAACGATTGTTTCTTAACTCTTTTGGCACCTTGTCTCGAATAATGTTATAGGCAAGATAAGAAACAATTGTTTCTTTGCCGATTTCTTCTGGACCAATAAGTAAAGCATTTCTTTTTCCTTCCCGACAAAGGATACTGACTAAATTATTATATTCCTGATTATGACCAATCATTACTCCTATTTTTAAAAATAAAGCTAATTCGGTAAAATCTACTCCATATTTATCAAGCAAAGGAGTTGGCCGAGAGGTTAAGGAAGGATTAACTTTTATTTGCTCTTTTTCTCTTAAAATATCTTTTTGAAAAGCTGAAAGACCTTTCAAAACCACAATTTTTTTATTTTTGGCAAAGGATTGAGTCTCTACTAAGATTTCCAAATCATCTTTTTCGATTTTTCTGATTTTTAAAATTTCTTCTAATTGAGAAAAGTTTTCTATTAAAACAATAAAAATGATGCCTTCATTAATAAAATTCAGACGCAATTTTTTGGCCTTTTCAACAAGGCCCTGACTAATTTGATTCAATAAATCGAGTAAAGAGACATTATTATTCTGATTGTCTTGGTTTCCTATTTGAATAATTTCTTCTTGAATTTTATTTAATTCTTCCTTTTGAATATTCAATTCTTCGGTTAAAAGAAAAGATATTGGTTTTGTTTCTAAAAGAGATAAAAATAAAGCAAAAGATGGCGGAAGTTGATGTTTTTTGGCTATTTTTGACGATTGAATAATAATAGTTTTTAAATCAGGCGAAAAGAAATCATTAACATTAATTTTTTCTTTTTTTAAAGTTGTTTCATTTAAGTACTTATCCGGATAATTTTTTTTCACTAAAACAAACAGGAGAAAGAAAAAAGTAATCACTGAAATTTTTTCTAAAATTGGGACTTCAAAAAGAATAAAAATTGCTGAAAGAATTATTCCTAAAGCCAGTAAAATAGTGGTTATTAATTGGTATAAATAACGACGATATTCCGGCCAAAAGCAGAAAGGATTAGAAAAATAATATTTTTTTTCTGCCATAATAATTTAAATAGTTTTTGAAAATTTTAATTTAAATCCAATAAATTAAATAAAGAGGCCAAAAAAGCCATAAGCCGTAAAGAAAAATAAAAAGCGCTGTAAAAATAATTATTAAAAATAAAGAGATAATAATTCTTATTAATCTAATAGGAATACTTAAAAGGTAAGAAAGAAACGAATAAACTTGCCATAAAGGAACAAAAAAATATCTCAGGTGAACAACTAAGCCAATATTTTTTTCTACCCCCCTTAAAGCTTCTTTATAAAAATTTAATAAACAGCGAAACGAAGAAACAAAATAAAAATTTAAAAAATCCTTAAAATAAAAATATAAACGAGAGAAGAAATAAACAATTAAAGAATTTTGCATAATCAAATTTTTCTCCATTTTTAATAAATTTTAATTTTTAAAAAAGACTGTTTTGTTCTCTTGTTTTTGCCCTTAGAGGAATTTTAATTTTGCCATATTCTCCATCATAACCCGGCTCTATTTCTACTTTTCCCTCTCGCATATTACTAATAGCCAAAGCAATTTTTTCCCCGGCTAATTTAGAAATTTCTTCAATAGGAACGTCTAAAAGAAGATGAAATTCATTATTAAATTGCTGGAGTAATTTAAGGTAAATATTTTCTACTGATTTTGTATGAGGGTTAACATTTAAAACATCAGCAATAATCTCTTTCAAAGGGATTAAACTTTTAAAGGGAATAGCAGTTGGAGGTATTATCCCCTCTTCTCGGTCAGCTAACTCTTCCACTCTTGAGAGAACACCAACTGTTAAAGGCCGATGGCAAACAGGACAGATCCCATTTATTTTTTTTCTTTCTGCTGGTGATAACCTAACCTGACAAAGACGATGCCCATCATAATGATATTTCCCCTCTTCTGGAAAAAACTCGATAGTTGATAAAAATTTGTTTTTATCTTTTTCTATTAAGGCTTTTTTAATTTGAGAATAAGAAAGATCGATGTCAAAAATATTGGCTTCCCGGCCTAAATTATCCGGTGAATGAGCATCGGAATTAGAAACCAAACTATATCGATCGAGCATTGAAAGTCGCCAATTCATCTTGGGGTCAGAAGACAAACCTGTTTCTAAGGCAGTTAGATAATTAGAATATTTTCCAAAAGCTTCTTCAAGAGAATCAAAACCGGACATTGATCCGAATAAAGAAAACCAGGGGGTCCAAATATGAGCAGGAATAAACATAGAGTTTTTTTCTGTTTCATAAACAATTTTTAAAAGTTCAAGAGAATCCATTCCCAAAATCGGCCGGCCGTCAGATTTTAAATTTCCTTGTAAAGACAGGAGGTGATTAATTTTTTCAGCGGATTCTATCGAAGGCAAAAGAATTAAATTATGAAGTCGCCGAGTTTTACCGTTTTTGGCATAGATATTAGAGATTTCTCCAGAAATAATAAAACGAAGGTTATCTTTTTTATCAAAAAGTAGATCTTTTAAATTATCTAAAAGATCTGGTTTTAAACGATATAAGCCATCTTCTGCCGGAATTAATTTTTCCTGAATTTCTTTTAGCCATTGCGGGTGGGTAAAATCACCAGTCCCGACAATATTTATTCCCTTTCTTTTGGCATAAAGATAAATATGCTCTAAATCCATTTTAGAAGAAGTAGCTCGGGAATATTTTGAATGAATATGAAAATCGGCAATAATTTTCATTCCTTTGTAATTTATTAAATTTATTGGATAAATTTTTAATTTTCAATGAATTGTTGCGTTACAAATCTAAATCCACTGGTTATTAAAGTATAGCACAATTATTTTAAAATTTTAATAATTTTAAAGCCGCCTTTAAGGCGGCTTTAAAACGCTTTTTCTTTTTTTAATTATTCAATAGGGGCTTCTTCAGAGGTATCTACATAAAACTCTTGAAAAGGAGTAGGATCGCAATTATCATTTTCCTCTGAACAACCTATTTGCAACCATTCATAAAAAGATTGAGGATCACCATTAATGGCATAAATTATTTTATTAATAATGCCAAACTGTTTTAAAGTAGCATCAATACTAGAAAGGAATTGAGCGCTTCCGCAACTAGTTGACGCATTGGGAATTAAACTTCTGATATCAACAAAATCAACATAGGCAACACCATTAGTATCTATTTTAACATTTTTTAAAATATTCTTGGTGTCTGGAGAAAATAAAGAAGTATAACCGGCTTGTTTTTCCTGCTCTGTCGGTCCCATAAAAAGGAGTTTTAAAGTGGCATCAATCGGATCACCGTTCATCGAAATTTGTCTTTCCACTGGAAAAACTAAGGAGCAATCTTCGGAGTTAGGATTCAAAGTTGAATTGTTAAAATAGACCTTAACTTTAACGGTCTGCTGATTTTCCAAAGGTGTCTCGGGAATGGAAGTAGTAACTGTCGAAATTTCCCCATTATTAATATGGTTCATTGACTGGGTAAGATTTTGTTGAAAATAAACAAAAAATCCTGCCACAGCAATCAAAAGAACAAAAAGAAAAAGATAAAGATTTTGTTTCATAGTTTTTTATTGTTTTATTTATTTTTTTTAATATCAATCAATAATTATTAATTAATATTTTATAATATTTTAACCTTTTAAAAAAGATAATGCAAGTTATTCAAAAAACTTGATTTCTTTAAAAAACAAGGTATAATTAAAAAAGGTTAAAAGAGGTCGATAAAACATTATTTAACTCTTAAAAAACTCTTAAAAATATGGTTAGTGAAATAGGTACAGCCAGTTCTAACGCCCTTATTGCTCTTTGGGAAAGCATTGTTAATTTTTTCCCAATTTTTATTGCTGGATTAATAATTTTTCTTATCGGCTTAATTTTAGGCAAGGGATTAGGACAATTAGTAGAAAAAATCATTGAGGCCTTAAAAATTGACCAATTGTTAGAAAAAATAGGATTTAAACAAGTCACTGACAGGGCTAATATTAAGCTCAATAGCGGTTATTTCTTAGGTCAATTAACCCGCTGGATTATTATTTTAGTGTTTCTGGTGGCTGCCTGTAATACTTGGGGGCTTACTGCTTTTGGAGAATTCCTCGGCTCAATAGTCAGCTATTTGCCAAATATTATTGTTGCCATCTTGATTTTACTCGGAGCAATAGTCATTGGAGAATATTTTGCCAAATTTGTTGCTGCTTCAGTTTCTGGCGCTGGTTTAAAATATCAAGGAGTTTTAAGCTCTTTAGCGAGATGGACTTTTTACGTATTTGGTATTTTGGCAGCTTTGTCTCAATTAAAGGTGGCTCCTTATATTATTAACACCCTCTTTACCGGCATCATTTTAATGATTGCTTTGGCTGGTGGTTTGGCTTTTGGTTTAGGCGGCAAAGGAGTAGCTGAAGAATTCTTAAGAAAAATCAAAGAAGATTTAGAAAAAAAATAGAAAATTAAGAGAAGATTGTTAAAAAAGGAGCCAATATTGGCTCCTTTTTTGGTTGATAATTAACAGTTGACTGTCATCTTGAAGAGCGTTAGCGACGAAGGATCTCTGGATTTGTTTCAGAAACCTTTTCGGGTACCTTTTATTGATTGTTAATCATTGATTAGTAATTATTTAAAATTGAAACTTGACTTTTGACTTTTGACTTTTGTTTTATTATAATTATAGGCATCATAATTTAACACTAAAAATATGATCAAAGAAGAAAAAGAACAAAAAGACGCTTTTTATTTAGAAGAATACAAAAATAAAAAACCGTGGGGTCTAACAGCTTCAATAGATTTAAAAAACTGCAATCAAAGTAAAATGACTGATGCTGAATACATCAAGCAATTTGTTAAAGATTTATGTGAATTAATTGACATGAAAAGATTTGGAGAAACAACTGTTGTCAACTTTGGAACCGAAGAGAGAGTAGCTGGTTTTTCCATGACTCAATTAATAGAGACTTCCTTAATTTCTGCCCATTTTGCGAATGCTTCCCGAGCTATTTATCTTGATGTTTT
>Ga0116145_1002907_pt1 | contig 14945 bp, 12 predicted proteins | sample AD_JPNHG1_MetaG_FD_89747 | JGI IMG/M metagenome (GOLD analysis project Ga0116145, IMG submission 89747) | Active sludge microbial communities of municipal wastewater-treating anaerobic digesters from Japan - AD_JPNHG1_MetaG | ecosystem: Engineered > Bioreactor > Anaerobic > Digestate | place... | reverse complement strand
GGAACTCGTGGCCGACTTGCTGGCGACCGTCGGCCGGACCGCGCGCACCGCGGGCAATTTCAACAATGAGATCGGCCTGCCGCTGAGCGTGCTCGGCGTGGATCGGTCTTGCGCGTTCGCCGTCCTCGAGGCCGGCATCAGCCATCCCGGCGAAATGGCCGCGCTGCGCGACGTGCTGCGGCCGGACGCCGCCGTGATGACGACCATCGGCCCGGTCCATATCGAGTTTTTCGAATCGGTCCGCGCCATCGCGGAAGAAAAGGCCGCGCTGCTGGAAAAACTGCCCGCGGACGGTTTCGCGGTGCTGGACCGCGACGACGAATTCTTTCCGGTCCTGCGCGCGCATTCGTCCGCGCCGGTCGTGGCGGTTTCGCTGGCCGATCCCGCCGCCGACTATTTCGGGGAAATCTTGCCGTCCGGCGAGCTGCGCGTCCGCGAAAAGGCCACGGGGGAGCGCGCCGACCTGCCGGTGCCGCCGCCGGGCGGCTACATGGCGCGCAACGCGCTCGCGGCCGTGGCCGCGGCACGGCAATGCGGCGCGGCGTGGGCCGCGCTGGCCGGCGCGCTGGCCGCGTACCGCCCGGTCGGCATGCGCTGGGCGGTGGAAGCCGTCCGCGGCTGGACCGCCGTCAACGACGGCTACAACGCGAACCCCGTCAGCGTGCGCGCCGCGCTCGCCGCGTTCGCGCCGTGGCCCGTGGCCGGCCGCCGCTTTTTGGCCCTAGGCCCCATGCTCGAACTGGGCGGCCGCGAGGCCGCCGAACACGAAGCCGTCGGCCGCGCCGTCGCGGCGGGCGACTGGTCCGGCGTGGCCCTCGTGCCGCGGCAGGCGGCCGACGAACCCGCGGTGCAGGCGCTCGCGGCGGGACTCCGCGCCGGCGGCTGGCCCGCGGACAAGATTTGCGCCGCGCCGGACGCCGCCGCCGCCGCGGATTGGCTGCGCGCGCGCCTGCGTCCCGGCGACGCCCTGCTGCTGAAAGCCTCGCGCGGCGTGCGCATCGAACGCGTCCTGGAATCGCTGAAGCAAGAAAGCTGAGCCATGCTGTACTATTTGTCCGCCTTCACCCACCTGTTCACGCCGCTGAACCTCTTCCGCTACGTCACCTTCCGCGCGGTCATGGGCGCGGGCACCGCGTTCTTCCTGTCGCTGCTGCTGGGGCGCTGGATGATCGGCCAGTTGCGGGCCTACAAGATCGGCCAGATCGTGCGGCAGGATCCGGAAATGGCCCGGATCATGCACCACGGCAAGAAGGGCACGCCGACGATGGGGGGGCTGCTGATCATCTTCACGACGCTGGTCGCGGCGTTGCTGTGGTGCGAAACCGCGAATCCGCAGGTCTGGATCGCGCTGGCCACCATGCTGTTCATGGGCGGCATCGGCTTTGTGGACGACTGGTTGAAGCTCAAGCGCCGGAATTCCGACGGGCTCAAGGAATGGCAGAAGCTGGCGCTGCAGGGACTGTGGGTCGCGATCGCGTTCGCCGCCATCGAAGCAGTGCCGGGCACGCGCGTCCACGCGCGGGAGCTGATGGTGCCGTTTTTCAAGGCGCCGGTGGTGGCGGACCTGACGGTGCCGGGCGCGCTGGTGTTCATGTTCCTGGTCCTCGTCGGCACGACCAACGCGGTCAACCTGACGGACGGCCTGGACGGGCTGGCGGCGGGCTGCATGAATTCCGTGTCGGCGGCCTATCTCGTGTTGGCCTACGTGGCGGGCAACGCGATCATGTCCAATTACCTGCAGGTGCCTTCCATCGCCGGCGCGCACGAACTGGCCGTGTTCTGCGGCTGCCTGCTGGGCGCGGGCCTCGGCTTCCTCTGGTGGAACGCCTATCCGGCCAAGGTGTTCATGGGCGACACGGGCAGCCTCGCGCTGGGCGGCACGATCGCCATGGTGGCGATTTTGATCAAGCACGAGCTGACGCTGCTGATCGTCGGCCTGGTGTTCGCGGGCGAGGCCGCCAGCGTGCTGATCCAGCGCGCCAGTTGCCGGCTCTACCGCCGGTTCACCGGCCAGGGCCTGCCGCCGGAACGCCGCCCGTTCCGCATGACGCCCATCCACCACCATTTCGAGATCATTTCCAAGGAGCGCGCCCAGGCCGAGGGCCGTTCGCCCGATTCCGCGGAAAACTCCGTCGTGATCCGCTTCTGGATCGTCTCGATCGTCTGCGCCCTGCTGGGCCTGGCGACGCTGAAACTGCGCTGAGCGGGCGATGGCGGCGACGATCAGGGCGATGGTGTGCGGGCTCGGCGCCAGCGGCGTCGCCGCCGCGCGCCTCCTGCGCGCGGAAGGCGCCGAGGTGTTGGCCGTCGATGGGCGCGATGCGCCCGAAAGCCGGCGCGCCGCGGCGGCGCTGGAAGCGCTCGGATGCGCCGTCGCGCTGGGCGCGGACGCGCCCCCGGCGGGGGAATTCGCCGTCGCCGTCGTCAGCCCCGGCCTGCCGGCGGACGGCGCGTTTTTGTCCGAAGTCCGGCGCCGCGGGATTCCGCTGCTTTCGGAGATGGAACTGGGCTGGAGCCGGTTCCGCGGCCGGACGATCGCGGTGACGGGCAGCAACGGCAAGAGCAGCGTGGTCAAGGCGCTGGCCGAATGCTTGGAGGCGTCCGGCCAACGCGCCGTGCCCTGCGGCAACTACGGGTTGCCCGTCTGCCAAGCCGTTCTCGAGGCGCCGGATGCCGCCTGGCTCGTGATCGAAGCCAGCTCCTTCCAGCTCGAGACCTGCGCGGAAATCCGCCCGGACGTCGCCGTGCTGATGAACGTGCTGCCGAACCATCTGGACCGGCACGGCACGCTGGAAACCTATGCGCGCCTCAAGGCGCGGCTGTTCGCGCGCCAGCGCGCGGGCGATCTCGCCCTGACGCCGCCGGAATGGCAGGCGCGGTTCCGGGAATGGTCGGGCGGAGAAGGGGCGTGGCGGACGTTCGGGACGGACGCCGCCTGCGATTTCCGCCATGCGCCGCACCGCCTCGCGGCGCGGGACGAAGCCGGCATCGACGTGGCCGGCGCCTATTTCGACAACGAAGTGCTGGGCCCCAACGCCGCGGCGCTCTACGGGGCGGCCTTGGCCGCCGGAGTTCCCGCCGCGACCATCGCCGCAACCCTGCGCGCGTTCCGGCCGTTGCCGCATCGCGCCGAGCCGGTGGGGGAATCCGGCGGCGTGCGCTACGTCAACGATTCCAAGGCCACGAACCTCTCGGCCCTGGTCGCGTCCGTGCGCATGCAGGACCGGCCGGTTTGGCTGATCGCCGGCGGCCGGCCGAAGGAAACCGATTTTTCGGCGGCCGTCCCGATCCTGCGGGAACGGGTGCGCGGCGCGTTCCTGATCGGCGAGGCGGCGGCGGCGATGGCCGCCGCCTGGGGCGCGACGGTCCCGTGCGAAATCTGCGGCACCTTGGACCGCGCGGTGGCGGCCGCGCGCCGCGCCGCGGCGCCGGGCGAGACCGTCCTGCTCGCGCCCGCCTGCACCAGCTACGACCAGTTCCGCGCCTACGGCGAACGCGGCGACGCCTTCCGGCGGTTGGCTTCGGAAAAGGGTTGAATCCCGGGGAGGGGCGGGGCATAATCCGCGCCGTACGTCGAAAAAAGTCGATTTTGAAAGAAGCAAGGAGTCTCAAGATGAGGGTATCTGTCGTTGCCGGTATGATCGTGGCCGTCCACGTGGCGGTGATTGGTTCGGTGGTCATGACGCAGGGTTGCGTCAGCACGCGCACCGAGTCCGATGTCGTCGTTCCCGCGCCGGTCGAAACCGCGCCCGTCCCCCCGATGCCGCCGTCCGTCGACGTCGCGCCCGTGCCGGCGCCCGTGGCGTTCCCGGTCCTGCAGCCGCCCGTCCCGCCCGCGCCGGTGAAGACGTCCGTTTCCGCCGAAAACGTCTACGTCGTCAAGCCCGGCGATTCGCTCTCGAAGATCGCCGCCGCCCACGGCGTCAAGACCGCGGAACTCAAGGAACTCAACAACATCGTCGACGTGAACAAGATCCGCATCGGCCAGAAGCTGATCCTGCCCGACTACTCCAAGCCGTCTTCCTCGCAACCCGCCGAGAAGTCCGCCAAGTCCGCGGAAGCCAAGGCGACCGCGTCCGGCGACGTCTATGTCGTCAAGCCCGGCGACATGCTCTCGAAGATCGCCGTCGCCCACGGCGTGAAGACCAAGGATCTGATGGCCGCCAACAACCTGACCGATGCGAACAAGATCCGCGCCGGCCAGAAGCTCGTCATCCCCGGCGCCAAGAAGGCCGAGAAGTCCGAAGAGAAGGCCGTCGAGAAGAAGGCGGAAAAGAAGTCCGAGCCGAAGGCCGAGAAGAAGGCCGAAGAAGCCGCGCCCGCCGAGCCGGCGGTCGCGCCGTTGCCCGCGCCGGTGCCGGAAGTCGTCCCGGCGCCCGAGGCCGCGGCGGCCAGCGGCTTCCAGGACGCCATGCTGGACTACAACGTCCAGGAAGGCGACACGGTCGAAGGCATCGCCCGGCTGTTCGTGGTGAGCGCCGACGAGATCCGCAAGGTGAACGGCCTGGCGCCCGGCGCGGAAGTCGTCCCCAACAAGACGATCAAGATTCCCCCCAGCATGTAATCCATCCGCCCTGCGGGGCATGGTGTCGCGCGCCCGGCCCGGAAGGCCGGGCGTTTTTTACGAAAGGAAGTCCCCGGTGTCGGCACGCGTGATCCTGATCCTGGTCGTGGCGGTGCTCGTCGTCTTCGGCTTGGTGATGCTGTTCAGCACCAGCGGACCGCAGGGCGAAAAGATCGCCGGCAATCCGTACTACTTCGTCCAGCGCCAGGTCGCGTGGCTGGTGGTGGGCCTGGTCGCGGCCGTCGTCGGCGCCAAAGTGGACTACCGCGTGTGGCTGAAAGCGGCCTGGCCGGTGCTGGGCGTCGTGCTGGTGCTGCTGGCGCTGGTCTACGTGCCGGGCATCGGCCTGACCGTCAAGGGCAGCCGCCGCTGGCTCCACCTGCCGCTGGGGCTGAGTTTCCAGCCGTCGGAGCTGGCGAAATTCGCCGCGATCAACGCGCTGGCCGCCTGGTACGGCACCAAGCGCCGCGAACGCGGGGGAGTCGTGGGCGGGCTCCTGATCCCGGGGGCGATCCTCGGCTCGCTGCTCGCGCTGATCGTCTTCGAGACCGATTTCGGCGCCACCGTCCTGATCGGCGCGACGGGCGGCCTGATGATGTTCGTGGCCGGCGCGCCGGTGCTGTTCCTGATGCCGGCGGGAGCGGCGGCCGTCGGCCTCCTGGCGTGGATGATTTCCAGGAATCCCGAACGCATGGGACGCATCCTGGCCTTCCGGCATCCGGAGCAGTACGCCCAGGGCGAAGCCTTCCAGCTCATGAACGCGCTCTACGCGTTCGTGGCCGGTGGCCTCGGCGGCGCGGGCCTGGGCCAGAGCCTGCAGAAAAAGTTCTACCTGCCGGAGGCCCACACCGATTTCATCTTCGCCATCATCGGCGAGGAACTCGGGCTCTTCTTCTCGGTGGGCGTCGTGGCGCTGTTCGTGGTCTTCCTGCTGTGCGGCATCCGCATCAGCGGCCGCGCGCCGGACGTCGGCGGCCGGCTGCTGGCCTTCGGCATCACCGCCCTCGTGACCCTGCAAGCCGCGATCAACGTCGGCGTGGTGACCGGCCGCCTGCCCACCAAGGGCCTGCCGCTGCCGTTCATCAGCTTCGGCGGCACCAGCCTGATGGCGACGCTCTTCATGACCGGCGTGCTGCTCAACGTCGCCCGCCAGGGCGTCCGCGCCCGCCTCCGCAAGTGACCCCCGCAAAGTTTTTACGTTCTACGTAAAACCGCGCGAAAGTTTTTACGTTCTACGTAAAAGTGGGTAAACAGCGTCGCCCGGGTTCGGCACGCGGCTCTTGCAACGGGGCGCGGGGGCGGGTATAGTCCCGGCTGTTTCAAACCCGGAAGGAATCGACATGGCGAAGCGCAAACAGGCATTGGACGCGGTGGTGAAGGATCTGTCCCTGGCGGAGTTCGGCCGCAAGGAAATCGAATTGGCCGAGCACGAGATGCCGGGCCTGATGAGCGTCCGGGCGGAATACGCCAAGACGAAGCCGCTGAAGGGCGCGCGGATTTCCGGCTCCATCCACATGACCATCCAGACGGCCGTCCTGGTCGAGACGCTGCAGGCGCTGGGCGCCCGCGTCCGCTGGGCCAGCTGCAACATCTTTTCCACCCAGGACCATGCCGCGGCCGCGCTGGCCGTCAAGGGCACGCCCGTCTTCGCCGTCAAGGGCGAGACGCTCAAGGAATACTGGGAATACACCGACCGCATCCTCGACTGGGGCAAGGAAGTCCCGAACATGATCCTCGACGACGGCGGCGACGCGACGCTGTTCGTGCACCTCGGCGTGAAGGCGGTCAAGGAAGGCCTCCAGGTCCTGAAGGGCCCCTACGGCAGCGAAGAAGAGGAAATCCTCAAGGCCCAGGTCCGCAAGGCCGTGAAGAAGAATCCGGACCGCTTCCTCAAGATGGCCAAGTCCATCAAGGGCGTCACGGAGGAAACCACCACGGGCGTGCACCGCCTCTACCAGATGGCGGAGCGCAAGGAACTGCTCTTCCCGGCGTTCAACGTCAACGACTCGGTGACGAAGTCGAAGTTCGACAACATCTACGGCTGCCGCCACTCGCTGGTGGACGGCCTGATGCGCGCGACGGACGTGATGATCGCCGGCAAGGTGGCCGTGGTGGCCGGCTACGGCGACGTCGGCAAAGGCTCCTGCCAATCGCTGCGCGGCCAGTGCGCGCGCGTGATCGTGACGGAGATCGATCCCATCTGCGCGCTGCAGGCGGCGATCGACGGCTACGAGGTCATGACGATGGACGAGGCCTGCACGCAGGGCGACATCTTCGTGACGACGACGGGCTGCTGCGACGTCATCACCGAAAAGCACATGGTCAAGATGAAGAACCTGGCCATCGTCTGCAACATCGGCCACTTCGACAGCGAGATCCAGACCGCGGCGATGAAGAAGTACCGCTGGGAGGAGATCAAGCCGCAGGTGCACCGCATCTGGACGAAGAAGGACAAGTCGATCCTGCTGCTGGCGGAAGGCCGCCTCGTGAACCTCGGCTGCGCCACGGGCCACCCGAGCTTCGTGATGAGCAACAGCTTCTCCAACCAGGTCATCGCGCAGGTCGAGCTGTTCACGAACGCCGCGAAGTATCCGGTGGGCGTCTACACCTTGCCCAAGAAGCTGGACGAGAAGGTGGCGCGGCTGCACTTGGCGCACCTCGGCGCGAAGCTGGACCGCCTGAACCGCAAGCAGGCCGCCTATCTCGGCGTTCCGGTGGACGGCCCCTACAAGCCCGACCACTACCGCTACTAGGCGCATGAAGATCGCTTTGCAGGGGTTGCGGCCGGAAGAGCTGCAATCCCTCTGCAAGGAAATCGGCCAGCCCGCGTTCCGGGCCAAGCAGCTCTGGCAATGGGTGCAGGTCCAGGGCGCGACCCGCTGGGACCAGATGGGCAACCTGCCCAAGGCGCTGAAAGACGCGCTGGCCCCGACCTGCACGCCGGAGCCGGCCAAAATCCTCCAGGAATCCGGCGAATCCGGCGGCACGCGCAAGTGGCTCGTCGGCCTCGACGACGGCGAGCGCGTGGAAACCGTGCTGATCCCGGCCCGCGACTGGGCCACGGTCTGTCTTTCGACCCAGGTCGGCTGCAAGATGGGCTGCGCGTTCTGCGCCAGCGGCAAGTGCGGCTTCGCCCGCAGCTTGTCCGCCGGCGAGATCGTCGCGCAGTTCCAGCTCGTGGCGGCGGCGCAGGGCCGGCGGCCGGACAACGTCGTCTACATGGGCATGGGCGAGCCGTTCGACAACTACGACGAGGTCCTCAAGTCCGTGCGGCTGCTGAACCATCCCGACGGGCTGAACGTCGGCGCGCGGCGCATCACGCTGAGCACCAGCGGGGTCATTCCCGGCATCCGGCGGCTGGCGGAGGAGGGCTTGCAGGTCGAGCTGTCCGTCTCCCTGCACGCGCCCAATTCCGAGCTGCGGCGGCGGCTGATGCCCATCGAGAACAAATATCCGCTGTCCGAACTGCTGGCGGCCTGCGTGGACTACACGGCGCGGACCAAGCGCTTCGTGACGTTCGAATACACTTTGATCCGCGGCGTCAATGATTCTCTCCGCGATGCGGAAGAGCTGGCGGGGCATCTGCGCAAGTTCTCCTGCCGCGTGAACCTGATTCCGCTGAGCCCGGTGGAGGAATTCGCCGGCGAGGCCCCGCCGCGCGCGGCGATCGAGGCGTTCCAGCGCGCGCTGGAAAACCGCGGCGTGTCGGTGACCCTGCGCGAATCCAAGGGCAAGGGCGTGGACGCGGCCTGCGGCCAGTTGCGCCGCCGGACCGACGCGCGGGGCTAGGGCGGGCTACAGCGGGTTGCCGGCGGGGGCGGGCGCCTGGGTGCTCAGCAGGTGCTGGATGAACGCTTCCCGATAGTCGGGATCGATGCGCCGACGCGTGGGGTTGTCCAGCGCGTTCAGCGGCACGCCGATTTCGCCGCGGGGGGTGGCGAGGAGCGCGACGCGGTTCGTGCCTTCGCCCGCGTAGCCCGAGAACGTGCCTTTGTCGAGCAGGCCGTTCTTGCGGCGGAGTTCGACCGGATCGTTGAGCTTAAACAGCGGCTCGCGGGAGGCGAGTTGCAGGCGCAGGTTGCGTTCGGCTTCGGCCTTCTTCGCCGCGAACGCGGCGCGTTCGGCTTCGGCCTTCTGCGCGGCGATTTCTTCGGGCGTGGGGGCGGGCGGCGGCGGGGGCGCCGGCGCGGCGGCCAGCTCGGCCGGGGCGTTGGTGGCCGCCGGTGCCGGAACGGGGGCGGTCGGCGCGGGGGGCGCGACGACCGGCGCCGGCGCCGGTTCTTCCGGCGGCGGGGGCGGCGCCTCCGCGGGGCGGAACAAATAGAAACCGCCGGCCACGGCGGCGGCGGCCACGGCGGCCAGCAGCAGCACGAAGCCAAGGTTCGCGGCCAGCCAGCCTTTTTCGCCGGATTTCTTGCCGGTGGCGAAGTTGTAGCCGCAATGGACGCACAGCGTCGCGTCGCGCGCGACTTGATGGCGGCAGGACGGGCACGGCTTGGCGCCCGAGAGATTCGGCGCGCCATGCTGGATCGTCAGTTCCGGCTTCGGCGCCGGCGCCGGCAGCTCGACGTGGTTCTGCTTGCCGCAGTGGGGGCAATCGATCTGGGGCAGGCCGCTGGAACTGTCGAAGTCGAACGGCTGGCGGCAGAACTGGCAGTTGACCTTGACGAACATGGCGAACCTCCCGGCGCCCGGAAGCGCCTAACCGATTTCCGCGTCCATTTTCTCGATCAAGGCCGGAATCGTCAAGCGCTCCTGCTTCATGCTGTCGCGGTCGCGCAGGGTGACGGTGCCGTCTTCCAGCGTCTGGAAATCGACGGTGACGCACCACGGCGTGCCGGCCTCGTCCATGCGGCGGTAGCGGCGGCCGATGGCGCCGGATTCGTCCCAGAAGCAGTTCCAGCGGCGCTGCAGCTTCGCGAAGATCTCGCGGGCCTTGCCATAGAGCTCGGGCTTGTTCTTCACCAGCGGGAACACGCCGAGCTTGATGGGGGCGATGGCCGGATGGAAGCGCATGACGGTGCGCACGTCGGTCTTGCCCTTGTCGTCGGTCAGGGTTTCCTCGTCGTAGGCGTTGCAGAGCAGCGCGAGGGCGAGGCGGTCGGTGCCGGCGGAGGGCTCGATGACGTGCGGCACGTACTTGCCTTCGAGGAGCTTCGCCGCGAACGCGCGGGCATCCTCCTCGGCCTTGCCGCGGCCGGTCCAGGCGGCGACGACCTTGGCGACGAACGCCTCCTTGGCGGCGGCGTCGAGCTTGTCGGCGGCCTGCTTGAGGGCTTCGTCGAAGACGTCCATGCCCTTGCCGGAGTGTTTCTGGTGCTGGCTGAGGTCGAAATCGGAGCGGGCGGCGATGCCTTCGAGCTCCTGCACGCCGAAGGGGAAGGCGTATTCGATGTCCACGCAGGCGCGGGCGTAGTGGGCGAGTTCGTCGCCGGTCTGCCAGTACTGCTCGAGATCGGCGGCGGGCAGGCCGATGGCGCGGTACCAGCTCAGGCGCTGCTCGACCCAGTAGCGGTGCCAGACTTCCCAGCCCCAGCTTTCCTGCGGCTCGCCGGCCAGATCCGGATTGTCCGCCAACGTGGTGACTTTCCCGCAGATCAGTTCGACGGCTTCGTCGGGGCGGATGAAGAATTCCAGTTCCATCTGCTCGAATTCGCGCGAGCGGAAGGTGTAGTTGCGGGGATTGATCTCGTTGCGGAAGCTTTTGCCCATCTGGGCCACGCCGAAGGGCACCTTCTGGCGCGCGGTGGCGACGACGTTGTTGAACTGCGCGAAGATCGCCTGCGCGGTTTCCGGGCGCAGCCAGGCCACGCTGGAGTCGTCCTCGACGGGGCCGACGTAGGTCTTGAACATCAGGTTGAAGCTGCGGGGCTCGGTCAGGTTCTTCGAGCCGCAGGCCGGGCAAACCGCGCCGGGGGGCAGGGCGAAGGCGGAGCCGTTCTTGATCAGTTCCAGGCCTTGTTCCTCGCAGAGCTGGTCGGCGCGGAAGCGCTTGCGGCAGTCCTTGCAGTCCACCATCGGGTCCGCGAAGCCGTCGGCGTGGCCGGAGGCCTTCCAGATGGCCGGATGCATGATGATCGAGGCTTCGAGGCCGACGACGTCCTCGCGGCAGCGGACCGTGGTTTTCCACCAGGCGTCCTTGATGTTGCGCTTCAGTTCGCAGCCCAGCGGGCCATAGTCCCAGAAGCCGTTGATGCCGCCGTAGAGTTCCGAAGATTGGAAGATGAAGCCGCGCCGCTTGCACAGGGACGCGAGGATTTCCATGTCGAGTTTCTTGCTCATAGTGGGCCGCAGGATGCGCTAATCCCTCCGGCTCGTCAAGAATCCGCGCGCCCCTCCCGGCCCGCCCGATCGAAAACCGATCATATGAACATATGGCTATATCTGTATTTATTTAAAAACGGGGGACGAGACAGGGGGCGGGAGCGGGCCTATTCCACGATGCACTTCCGCAAATGCGGGTCGGCGCGGAGGAATTCTTCGGCTTCGGGCAGGCAGTCGCGGGAGGACAAGACGGTGTAGAAGTCCTGCTTGATGGCCGGGGCGCGGCGCAGGGCTTCGAGCCAATCGGCCCGGCGGAAAGGCTGGGCTTCGATGGCGCGCCAGAAGCCCGTTTTCGCGAACAGGTCGGCGATCAGTTCCGAGTTCTTGCCTTGGAGCAGGCTGACGAGGTAGGTGGCGACGCCGACCTGCAGGCCGTGCATCCGCGGCCGGCCGCCGAGGGAATCCAGCGCGTGGGAAATCAAATGCTCGCTGCCGCTGGCCGGGCGCGACGAACCGCAAACCTCCATGGCGATGCCGTTGAGCATCAGCGAAGTGCCCAGCAGCCGCACGCCTTCGAGGTCGCGCTGCGGGCGGGCGATGAACTGGAAAACCGTGGCATCCGACAGCAGCGCCGCGAAGTCGTCCACCGGCGTGCCGACGGCGTTGAAGGCCAGTTTCCAGTCCGCCACGGCGGTCAGCTTGGCGACGAGGTCGCCCACGCCCGCCAGCCAGAGGATTTCCGGCGCGGCCAGGCAGATTTCGGTGTCGATGGCCACGCCGAAAGGCATGGCGGAGGGCAGGGACTTGCGCTTGCCTTCGAGCGTCAGGCTCGATTGCGGACTGCAGAAGCCGTCGTTGGAGAGCGACGTCGGCACGGCGAGGTAGGGGATGCGGGTCAAGAACGCCACGTACTTGGCGACGTCGAGCGCCTTGCCGCCGCCGAAGCCGACGATGGCGCGGGTCTTGGCGGGAATTTGCGGGAACAGCTCGCGCGCCTGCTCGAAGGAAGCCTCCTGGATCGGCCAGCGCTGCAGGACGGAGATGTTCTCCGCCTTCAGGCCGTCGCAGAGCTTTCGCATCAGGTCCATCTGGAGATCGGCGCTGTGCAGCACGACGATTTCGGAAAACCCGTTGCGGCGGGCGTAGAGGCCGACGCGGCCGGCGGCGCCGGCCTTGACGCGGACGAGGTTGGGAATCGAGATCTGGGTGCGGTTCAGCATGGCGTTTCCTCCAGCAGGGCGGCGGCGATTTGCGACCAGGCGGCGAACGGGCGGAACGGCTCGCCGATTTTTTCCAGATGGTGGGCGAGCCAGCCGGTGGCGAACCGGCATTCGGGCCGGACGAGCAGCGCCGGCGCCAGGTCGGGCCGGCCGTCGCCGGCGAAAACCGCGTTCGGGTCGCGCGCAAGGGCGGCGCGCACGATGGCCGGCTTGTCGATGCCCGTCTCGCGCTTGAAATAGGGCGAGTCCGTCGGCAGCGCCAGGCGCAATCCCGTTTCGGGGGCGAATTCGCCGGGATTGGCATGGACATCCAGTTCCACGCCGGCCTGCCGCAGCAGGCGCTCGATGTACCAGCCGCAGCCGGCCGAGGCCACGACGATTTCCCAACCGGCGGCGCGCAGGCGCGCCACGGAGTCTTTCAGCGTCGGATCGAGCTGCATGCCGGCCAGCACCCGTTCGATGCCCGCCCAGTCGGCGCGGATGGAACCGAAAATGCCCGCCAGCGCCTCGAAATGGGTGATTTTCCCGGCGACGTAGTCCTGCCAGAAATCGTGGTCCGCGTTCGACGGCAGGTCGCGCCGCGCCAGATCGAAGAAATCGAACTTCGTCATCGTGCCGTCGAAGTCCGAGACCAAAATGCGCTGGCGCCGTTTGTGCATGCCGGGCAGTAAAGCATACCGCGGGAAAACGGGAAATGCCGGAATCCGGCGGAAAAATCAGCGCAGGGAGAGCAGCAGCGGCAGGAGCAGGAGCGCGAGCAGCCCGGCAACGATCCAGACCAGGTTCCGGTGCAGCGGCCCGCGCGCGGGGAACTCGTAGCCGCAGATGGGGCAGCGGTTCTCGTTGGCCGGCACGTCCACCGCGCAGCCGGGGCACTCGCGGGTCGGGAATTTCGCGTGGGGGTCGATCTTCACGGGACCGAGTATGACACAAACGCGGGCGCCGGGAAAGAATCCGCGCGGCGCGCGCGATTTTTCCTTGAAATGCCGGCCTGCGCGCGCTGGAATATCGATCGTGATCCAGCCCATTGGCGTGACGAAGGGAGCAGCGGCGATGAAGAAGGCTCTGGCCGGTTTGTTGGTGTTCGGGTTTGCGGTAGGGGCGGTGGCCAACGTCGGCTGGAACAACAGCTACGTCTACGTTTGGCCGGGTGCAGATCCCGACGTCTGGTACGATTTGAACGGCAGCGACCAGGGCGAGAACTTCCATGGGGCGGATCTGGGCGATTACCTGGTCACCGACTCCCTGTTTCTCAACGCCCAGCTCAACGCCTGGGCCGACACGGACGATTACTATACCGCCACCTCGTTCGCCCTCTATTACCGCGTGTATCTGGATGGCGATCCCGCGCCGGGCTGGTCCTCTTCGCAGTCGGTTTCCATCACCGATCTCGGCAGCAACAATTGGCGGGGCTACGCGCCCGGCGTCAACATCCTCAGCGGGCTGACGGCGGGCAATTACCTCGTCGACGTCTTTGCCTACAAGATCCATTACTGGGACACCGCCGGCGGGGGATCCTGGGAAGAGCGCATCTGGCGGGACGGCGTGGACAACCAGCCCTACACCGCCGCGTTCACGGTCAACGCCGTTCCCGAACCGGGCACCGCGGGACTGGTGGCGCTCGGATGGGCCGCGCTTGCCGCGGCCCGCCGCCGCCGCGCCTGAACCCGGCGCGCCGCCGTTTCCGGATTTCCTCCGGGTCGATTCTCGCACCATCATCCCGCGCGCCCGCCGTCGCGCGCGGCGCGATTCACCGCATTGTCCGGCGCAGGATCGGGAGAATACGAAAAAATTCGTGGAATTTCGCATGCGCGATGGGCACGGCGCGGATTGTGCGGTAATCTGTCGTACAAGGATAGTGAAGAGTCGAGCCGATCCAGACCGAACCCCGTCCATCCCCCACGCGGAGAGCGCCCCATGAAAACGACACCGACCGCCGTCTTGTTTCGAATCGCGCAACGAACGTGGCGCCGGGGAATTTGGTCGTGCATCGCCTTGGCCGCGTGGCTGCAAGCGGCGCCGGCGCCGGCCCAGATCGTGGCCGGCTACTATCCGGAGTGGCGGCGCTGGAGCTATCCGCCGTCGGCGATTCCCCTCGAGCACCTGACGCACGTCATCTACTGTTTCGCCTTCCCGAACGCCGACGGCACGCTTTCCTATCCCCAGGGATTTTTCGATCCCGTGCCGGATCTGGAAAAACGCGTCCATGCCGCGGGCAAGAAACTGCTCATCTCGATCGGCGGCGCGCTCGATTCCGACGGCTTCGCGCCCATGGCCGCGAATCCGGCCACCCGCGCGCGGTTCGTTTCCCTGATCACGGGCCTCTGCCTGTCCAACCGCTTCGACGGCGTCGATCTGGACTGGGAATTTCCGGCGAGCGCCGCGGAGGGCACGAACCTGACCCAGTTGGTGCGGGAGATCCGCGCGCATTGGAACCAGGTGGCGCCGCAGCTGATGCTGACCATGGCCATTGGGCCCACCGACTGGTCCGCCAAATATTTCGACGTGGCCGCGCTCCATCCGCTGCTGGACTGGATGGACATCATGACGTACTGCTACTATGGCGCGTGGTCGGGCCGGGTCGGCCACAACGCTCCGCTCTATACGAATCCGGCCGACCCCATGAAGGCGGGGTCCGCGGATCAAAGCATCCGGGAGTATTTCCACGGCAAGCGCGGCGTGCCGCTCGAGAAAATGGCCCTGGGAATTCCCTTCTACGGGCTGACCTATACGGGCGCCACGCAGCTGTATGCCGTCGCCAGCGGCGGCACGCCGACGTTCTACCGCAACGTCGCCGCGCTCGATTACACCTATCGGTGGGACGGCGTCTCCCAGGTGCCGTATCTGGTCTCGCCGCTGAACGGCGGGACGATCGTGCCGTTCGACGATCCGGCTTC
>Ga0116145_1002887_pt1 | contig 15026 bp, 11 predicted proteins | sample AD_JPNHG1_MetaG_FD_89747 | JGI IMG/M metagenome (GOLD analysis project Ga0116145, IMG submission 89747) | Active sludge microbial communities of municipal wastewater-treating anaerobic digesters from Japan - AD_JPNHG1_MetaG | ecosystem: Engineered > Bioreactor > Anaerobic > Digestate | place... | reverse complement strand
TTTTTAATTTTTTGTTTTAGGAAAGTTTTTGATGCTCCATTTCAAATTTTTTCCAAGCCTCTGAAACAGCTGGTTCTAATATATCTAATTCTTTTAAAATACGCGTTCTAATTTCGGAGGTAGCAATTTCTTCTTTTTTTGTTGCTTCTTCTATAATTACCGTTGCTATTTTATCAATTAAATCCCCTATTCTTTCTTCTGATAAATTAGCATCTTTTGCTGCTTTTCTAATTGATTCCTCTATTTTCATTGGGTCAAAAATTTCTCTTTCGCCAGATCTTTTTATAACAAATTTTGCCATGATATATTTTTTTTAAACGACCTTTTTGTTAATAAATTTTTATAAATATTTCTCTTTGACGAGGACGATTATCAAAATCAATTAAAACTATTTGTTGCCACTTCCCTAAAAGTAAATTATTTTGTTCAATGGGAATTATAAAAAATGGTTTAATTAAAGAAGATCTTAAATGAGCAAAGCCATTTTTTTCATTCCAAGTTTTATCGTGATGATAAAATTTATCAGATGGTATTAATTTTTCTAATAATTCTTTAAAATCTTTAATTAAATTTGGATCAGATTCAATACTGGTAATTCCTACCGTTGATCCCGGACAAAAAACTAAACAAAAACCTTCTATTGTTTCGCTTTCTTTCACCGCTTGAACAATTTTTTCAGTAATATCAATTACATCATTATTACCCTTTGTTGAAATAGTTATTTTCATCTTTTATTTATATTTTAACAAAAAATGGATAAAATTTAAAGCAATTGTTTAAATTAAAAAATTTTTTATAATTGATAATTTGCTACTTTTTCAAAAATATGATATAATTAATATGTATGAAAAATTTATTTGATAAACCTTTTAATACATCTAAAAAAGAGGAAAAAGATAATATTAATAAAGATTCAAAAAAATCTTTAGAAAACGATATTAATAAATTAAAAGATGAAAAGGGGTTAGAATTAATTAAAAAAATGTTAGAAATTCAACAAAAACCAGAAAAGAAAAAAGAAGATTATCAACAAATTTCCGAATTAGCTAAAAAAATAGAAAATTTATTTTCTCAAGAATTTTTTTGTGAAACGTTAGAAGAATTTGAAGATCTTAAAAATTCTTCTCTTTATGATAAGGAAAATAAACAGTGGAATAAATGGTTAAAAAAACCAGATGAATTTTCAAAAGAAGAAACACTATCTACTGATCGTTATTCAAATACACAACTGTTGGGAATTATTGTTGAGGGATTATTTGGTAATAAAGAAAAAGCTCAAAAAAGATTGAAAAAATTGCAAGATACACCTCTTTATAATCAAAACCGTAAAGAATGGGTTTCAATGATGAACGATCAAAAAGAAGTAAAGGGATTATCTTTTTATTCTGATAGTCAACTATTAGAAATTATTGCTAATGCAATTTTAAATGATAAAAATTTATCTAAAAGAAAATTAGAGGAATTAAAAGAATCTCATTTTTATAATGAGGATAAAAAATTATGGAATTATTATTATTATCCTGCCGGATTTTCAGAAAGTATTAACACCGATATTTATACCCACACTCAACTTTTAGGAATTTTAGCCGAAGCCGCTATTGGTAACAAAAACGAAGCTCAACAAAAATTAGAAGAATTAAAAAATTCGCCTCTTTATGATAAAGAAAAAAAAGAATGGAAAGAATTTGTTTATGAAATTGATAAAAAAGAAAATGGATCTATTGATCTTTATCATTATTCTTATACTCAACTATTAGGAGTTTTAACAGAATTTATTCTTGGTAACAAAAACGAAGCTCAACAAAAATTAGAAGAATTAAAAAATTCACCTCTCTATGATAAAGAAAATAAAAAATGGAATTTAAGAATAAACAATCGTAGCAATGAAATTGATGAAAAAAAACAGCAAAATGTTTATTATTCAGATATTCAACTTTTAAGTATTATTGTTAATGCAATAAATGAGAATCCTGATAAATTTATTAAAATATTTTTAGGAGAAGAAAATAAAAAATAAAATACAAAGATTGTTATTAAACAAATCTTTGTATTTATATTATTTTTATAATATTTTCTTAAAAAATATAATTACAAAACTACCAAGGAACGACGGATTTTATCAAATTGTTCTAATAAGGCATTTTTATCAAATTGGGAAACGCTTCCTTCTGGATAGTTTTCTATATTAGTAGAATGTATTAGATATCTTACTCCAACACAATAATTCATTCCGCTAAATGCCCACACCTGCTCTTCATAAAAATTTCCAGCCGCTCCTTCGTTTAAAGAGGCAAAAGAATATTCTCTATCGCCATCTGTTTTTAATTGAGTTTTTACATCGCTACCAAAAAACATTCCGGCATTACAATTTTCAACAGTGGGAATTATTTCAATTGACACACCAGTGTCTGAACTAGATAAATTAGTGCCATTGGCCATACCTTGAGGAATGGTGAATTTAACACCTTCTATTTGTTTATCTTGACCTAATCCTTGATATTTATAATTCATATCTACCGAGTAATCAGCTGGATACCGAACAGAAAATCCTTTTTGAGCATCTAAATAAGTATTGGGTAAATCTTGTGATTCTTTTGATAAGGCCATACAATCTTGATAATTTTTTTGTTCATTATTTTCCAAAACTAAAGCTGTTGGTCCTTTTGTCCAAAAAATAAAAGATTCATCTTCATTAGTATAACGAACACCATCAGCTGCAATTGATTGATTTAAAACCAAATTGCGACCATCGCTTAAAATAATTTTTGCTTTTCCGGTTGCTACTGGTGGCTCACCAGGCAAAGACGAAACTTCTGGCCCTTGATAAAAATAGGCCTCTACTGTTTTGTCATCTTTACAAAGATAATTAATATGATTTATTAAAACCAAACCTTCTCCAACATCAGAATTAGCGGTTGTTTTATTATCTGAAGTTGATTTTGGTTGACTGGAATAAATCCAAATTCCTACACCGATTAAAATGATTACTATTGCACAAATAATAATAATTTTATAACTTTTTTTCATTGTTTTCATAAATTTTTATTTAATTATGACCTTTTCCTAATTTATTTTATTATAATAAATAATAAAATAAAAGTATAGTGTATTTTGCAGTAAATTGGTAGTCATTCTTAGCGGAGTCCCGTCACTACCCACCAGTTTAACTCAATAACTCCTAGCTACGTTCGTTTGTTTTTTTAATGTCATTCTGAACGAAGTCCCGCCAAAGGCGGGCAGGCGAAGAATCCCATCCACAGCGGTGATTACTGATTATTGCTAAAAGCCAAGGGATCCCAGACTTCCTACCTACCGGCAGGCAGGCCCTCCTACGGCGGGCAGGCGTCTTTGGGATGACGATGGGGTTGGTCGTGGAATTCTTCGAGCTGATGCCCTCAGTATGACAAAAAGCAACAATTATTAAAATAAGACTAATAAATACGTATTTTCAAAATTTTATTTTATTAACGCTTTTAATTTTTAGCAATAATTTTTTTATAATTTTCAATTAAAAATAAATCTTCTGGGTCAACTAAATATTTTTCTGCTAAATAATAAGAAGTAAAATTAGCCAATAAAATAGAGGAAAAAATTTTTTCTAAATTTGAGGTTTTATTTAATTCTATTTTTTGAATTTTTAATTTTTTTTCTTGAAAAATATTTTGTAAAATTTTCATTCTTTTTTGCAAACGCAAATCATCGCTTTTATCTTGAAGAAAAATAAAATAAAAATTTTGAGATAGTTTTTTTGATTTTAAAGAATTATCAAAACCACTCATTTCATTATGATTAAGTTCTGGAAAAGTGTTAAAAAAGGCTGGAATTTTTGTATTTTCATTAAAACTAATTTTCCATTGGTAGGCCAAAGATTTATTTTTCTCCGAAGCATAAATAATTGGAATATAACCAAAAATTTCTTTGGCTAATTTCTCGCCTATTTTTTGAAATTTTTTTGGATTTAAATTAGAAGACAATGAAACAAATTCATTAATAATTTTTTTGTCGTCAACAAAAACAGCCAATGCCTTCATCATTAATCCCAAAGCCAATCGAGGTTGAAGGTTATAATCTGGAATTTCAACATCAACATAAGGCATTTTATCTTTTTTAGCTTTAATTAAAAGTTTACCACCGGTTGAAATCACTGCTATTGCTAACTTTTTCTTTTTTGCTTGATTATAACCATCAATCACTTCTTCAGTATTACCCGAATAAGAAATAGCAATAATTAAACTATTTTTTAAAACTTCTTCAGGAATCAATGGTAACCCATAATTTTTATGAATAATTAATTTTGGATTTGATAAACAATTTTTTAATAAATCCCCTGCTAAAGCCGACCCGCCCATTCCTAAAACAATAAAATATTTAGGTTTTTTTATTTTTAAATTATCAGCATTAATTATTTTCGGATCAAAAAGAAATTGTTTAGGAATTTCATTAATATTTTTTAAAAAATTTGTTTTCATTATTTTTATTATAGCCATTTTTAGAAAAAAATAAAACAATAGCAAAACCTACTGTCATTCTGAGTGAAACGAAGAATCCCACGCAATACAAAAAATCGCTTATCATTAATCAGTAATACCCAACAGCAAGGTGGCGGCGAATGCTAAAGCATTCGCCGCCACCACCCATATTTTTTAGTTAATTTTTATTATTTAATATCTTTAATTTCAACACCATCAATTAACCATTTTCCGTTTATTTTTTTAAGTGTAAATTTTACAATTTGACTACCCGCTTCTCCTCCTTCAATCATTTCCACACTAGTAACTTCAATAATTTTTCCAAAAGCCACACACTGATTATCATCTATTAATGCTCCTATAAACTCAATTCGTTCCGGCCAAGGACTAGAAGTAACACGCCCCAAGGCTTTTGATGGATTTTCTAACCACGAATTTAATAAAGTTGGTGAAAGAAAATCGCGATAATTTTCTTCAATAGCTTTTTTTACTTCTTCTTTAGGAGTGGTTAGATAAACATTTTTTAATCGATTGCCAAATTCTTCTATCACAACTGATATTTCCATTGAAATTCTCTCCTTTTTTTCTGTTTCTTTATATAAATATATTGTCCTAAGTTTAATGCTCAAAAGCGTTAATGCAAACATTAAGGCAATAGTTAAAGATGCAATTGCTATTATTTTATAAATTTTTTCTGTTTTAGCTTTATTATTCATTTATTATTTATATTTTTAAACTTTTTATTAATTATAAATAAGTATACTACAATAAATTATTCACCGCAAACAAGACAAGAAGAATCAATAAGTTGCTGAGTAGTTAAATAATTAATATTTTGTTTTTGAAACCAATCTAAAAGATTAATAAATTCGTTCCACCAATCAGAATCATCGGTTAAAAAATAAGGATGAAATTCAGTAATAAAAGGAGTTTCTTCTTTCTGATGAATAGTAAAATATTCTTGAATGATTTTTCGCCATTCTTTAGCTGTTTTTCCAAAAGAAGCTGTAGCTGTATCACACAAAACATAACCGCTATTTTTTACTCCTTCAATAGACACTACATAAAAACCATAGTCATTAGAATAATACGGGACAAAAGAAGCTTCAGGCTGCCAATTAACCACAAAACTGCCATTCCAACCAAATCCTAAATCTTTAACAATTTCAATCGTGTCTTTGTTTTGACTAAATCTCTGCGATCTAAAGCCCGCTATTTTATGACCTAAACAATTTTCAATTGTCTCTTTACTATTTCTAATAATTTCTTCTTGTTTTTCTCTTGTTAAGTCAGCTAATTGAATAAATTCACCGTTTTCATCTAACGCATAACCAAAAGCAGCAATTTCATAACCTTTTTGATCTAAATCTTTAATCAACTGACAATTATTTTTTGCTAATTCACCTCCAACAAAAATAGTCGTCGGTTTAATATTGCGCGCTTCCATTTCTGAAATAACTCTCGCTAATGCTTCAGGATTTCTATATTCGGTTACTTGCAAATTAACAGAAAGAGGTGTTTGATTTTTGCTCAATTTAATACCAATTGCTATCCCTATTCCTATTATAATGATTAAAATAATAATAATTTTATAAATTTTTTTCATAGTAAATATTCTTTAATCACGACTTCGGTTTACTATAATTATACAATATAAAAAAATGATTAAAAACATTAGCCAACGCAGTTTATTTTAAAAATCTGAAGTAATTTATTTAAATCAATTGTAGCACCGCCAACCACTTGATCTGCTCCGCCATAATAAACAAATATTTTACCATTAATTTCTACTGCTCCACAAGGAAAAACAACATTATTAACTAATCCTTCTTTCTCGTATGGCATTTCCGGTTCTAATAATGGTTTGGCTGTTCGAGCTAAAATTTTAATAGGATTTTTTAGATCTAAAAGAACTGCTCCCACTCGATAAACATTATCTTCCGAAATGCCATGATAAAATAAAATCCAACCTTTTTTGGTTTTTAGCGGTGGCGCAGCTGCTCCTAATTTTTTACTATCCCACCAACCGGGACGACAATAAATCCATCTATTTTCTTCTATCCATTTTCCTTCTCCAAAATTTAAATCTTTAGAAAAAGAGTAATCAATATCATGACCAGCGCGATGTACAATAAGATATTGTCCTTGAAATTTTTCCGGGAAAATCACCATATCTTTATCGTCTAAATCAGCTGGCGAAATCAAAATCGGTTTTGCCCAATTCTGCCATTGTTGATTTAAAAAATCTTTAACACCAATAGAAGTAAGAGCAATTCTTGGGACATGACCATTATAAGCCGTATAACCCATATAAATTTTATTTCCTATTTTAGTTAACCTTGGATCTTCACATCCGCAAGGAATATTAGGATTATCTTTTTTTTCAAAACTTTCGCGAGGAATATAAATAGGTTGATTAGATCGCCAATCAATATGATATCCATCTGAACTTTGAGCATAACCAAAGGTAGAAACATCATCTTCAGACATTGCTCGATAAATTAAATGAACTTTATTATTTAAATAAATAGCACCCGGATTAAAAACAGCTTTCTTTTCCCATAAATTTTCTTGACGAGGAAGAAGAATAGGATTATGAGCAAAACGCTCTAAACTTGGTCTTTTTTTATCATTTTTCAACATTTCTTCCAAAAAAGTGTGAAGATTAATTAATGCCAAACAACCAACTATATCAGCGCCACCATAATAAAGATATATCCAATCATTTTTTATAAAAGCACCACTAGGAAAAACAACGTTAGGTGCTAAACCAATTTTTTCATAATATTCTTCTGCTGTTAAAATTGGATATTCAGTTCTAGCCAAAATTTTAGAAGGGTTTTTCAAATCTAATAAAACTGCTTCAATGCCAAATAATTGATTAGGAGAAAGATAATTGTAAACATAACTATAAAAAACAAGCCAGCCATATTTTGTTTTAAGAGGTGGAGTTCCTGCTTCAATGTGGTCATTTTTATTTCTTTGCAGTGGTAAGGCATGTTTTTCAAAATTTGCATACCAATTATTCCAAAATTTTTCTGACCAAATATCACTTTCTTTATTAAAAGAAGCTAAACAAATTTTTGCTGGTGGTTGATCTGTGTGAACGCTTAAAATTGCCCACATTTGACCGTTAATTTTTTCGGGAAACAAAGTCATAGCTTTAGCATTAAACGGTGTTACTAAGTGTTTCTCTTGAATGTTTTTCAAATCTTTACTAATAGCTAAACCAACTTTTATACCTTCCGCCCGAAATGGATATTTAGAAAGAGCAGTATAAAAAATATAATATTTACCGTTTAATTTTGTTACTCGAGGATCTTCACAACTAAATTGTTCCCAATCTTCTTCAGCGACAATAAATTTTCTTCTATTAGAAAAACTGTAACCATTTTTACTTTGGGCAATTCCAATATCAGAAGTAATAATATTATTTCGAGCTAAAGCATGATAATGAGGTATTGAAATAGCTCGATACAAAAGAAAAATATCTTTACCCTTAACAACAGGGCAAGGATTAAAAGTGGCTTCGGCTTCCCAGCCGTGTTCTCGCAAAGGCTTTAGAATAGGATTTTGAGATGAACGTTTAATTATCATATAGCAAATTTTTTATAAAAATAAAATTATTTTTTCTTTAAAAGTTTTTTCTGGGTTAATTTTGGTTTTACTTGTTGAATAAGATTATCTAAAAATTCATCAAAATTTGCCCAAGCCACACAAATATAATTATCCGCTACGCCATAATAAATAAAAAGAGTATCGTTTTTTACTATTGCCCCTGAGACGTAGACAATCCCCGGCTTAAAACCATTAGATTGAAATGATTCGTCTGGTTCAAGAATAGGCATCAAAGATCGCATCAAAATTATTTCAGGATTATTTAAATCTAAAAGCATTGCTCCCACTTTATATTTATTAGGTTCTAACCTATCGTTTGCATGATAAAAAACAAGCCAGCCATATTTTGTTTTGATTGGCGGAGCGCCAGCCCCTCTAATTTTAATTTCCCAACCGTTTTCTTCTTCAACATAACCATCATAAAAACTATTAATATACTCTCTTTTTTGAAAATTTAAATTATTACGATAATCAATTAAAACCTTTGGCCTTAAACTATGCAAAATAGCGTATTGACCATTAATTTTTTCTGGAAAGATAACCCAATTTTTATGAACTTCACCCGGTGGTGAAATTAAAACGGGCTTTTTCCATTGCCAATTTTTTTTCAAAAAATCTTTAACTTTTATTGAAGTAAGAGCCACTCTCAATCCTTCATCACAAGCCGTATAAGTCATAAAAATATTATCTTCGTTATCAACTCGAGTAAGTCGTGCATCTTCTGCTCCCCCAAAACTTCCACCCGAACCAAACGAATAATAATTTAAACCCGAATTTATTAAAGGATGCTCATAAACAGGATAAGGCAATCTCTCATCAATTAAAAAACCGTCTAACGAGGAAGCATAACCAAAACGGGAAATTTCATCAAAACCAACTGCTCGATAAAGAAAATGAACCCTATCTTCTAAAGCAATCACACCGGGATTAAAAACTTGCCACGCCTCCCAATTATGGTCAGCAATTGGCATTATAATTAAATTTTCTTTTGGTTTATTTAATAGTGGTTTTTTTGATAATAAAAATGTTTGTTTTTTTAACTTTTTTGTTTTTGGTAAAATTTTGGATTTACTTTTTGATGAAGTTTTAATTTTGCTTTCTTTTTTTGAAGATTTTAAAGAAAAATTTTTTCCTTTTTTTGCTACCGATTTATTTGTGTTTTTCTTTTTTTTATTATTATTTAATTTTTTATTAATCATTATTAAAATATTTATTAAACCTTTGATTAAAAATTAATAAAATTCATCAATAAATATTTATACTTAATATATTTATTATATTATAACAAACAAAATAAAAGACGGCAACAATTTTTATTCATTAAACAAACTTAAAAATCTACTTTTTATAATTTAAAATCTCCGCTTTTTGGTTTGGGGTTAGGCCGTTAAATTCCTCCCGCGGCGTGTTATTCCAAACACGGTTAAAAATTGAAGTAAAAATTTCCATTGAACCCAAGGAAGGAAACATAAAATCTTTTAAAATTACATCTAAAACTTCGGGAATTCTTTTACTTTTGTTAATAAGAATTTGAATTTGTTCAACCTGCCATTTATTAGTAAGACCAAGTAGAGCCAATGCATTGTGAAATTCCCATTCCAGCTGACTTCTTTCTCTAATTTCAAGATACTTTTCTAATTGAAAAGGAGCAATTTTGTAGGTTTCAAATTCTCTTTGTTCTTTTTTATCTTCTTCTGTAAGCAGAGCATCTTTGGAAATTTTTTCTTTCAATTTTTTTAAAGATTTTATTGCTTCCATCTCTTCTTTTTTCTCTTCTTCTTCTGTTTTTATCATATCTTTAAAAACAAAGTCCCAACGCTCTTCCCAAGGTTTTTCCCAACTTTCTTTATAATCCTGAGGGTTTTCCCAGAAAATTTTACCTCGGTCTAGATAAAAATAAGCCCATTTTATTTCATTATAAATCTGTTTGTCTCCTATTTGTTTGGAAAATTCCATTGCTCTTTTGAAAAGTTCAAGAATTCTTTTATCTTTGGTTTTTTCTAAAATTTCGGCGATATAATCTTGAGAATCTTCATCTTCTTCAAACATTCTAATCAGAAATCTTTTCACTGATTCTTGATCAATAAAAACCTCTAAAATACCATAGGCAGATATTTTAGCGTAGAAAGGATCATGGTCAATCCTTCTTAAAATAAAGTCAAAAATCGCGGGAATAACTGATTGAGGCCAAGCCTTTTCAATATGAATCAAAGCGTCACAAGCCGCCTCAATCATATAATCTTCATCAGTATCTAAAACGTCTAAAAGCTCGAAAATAGAATCTTCACACTTCATTTCTCCTAAAATAACTACTGCCCACAAAGGTGAATAATCTTCATAACGATAAGAATTTTTAATCCGTTCCCATAATCTCTGTTTAAGCTTAAAGTCTTTACTCTGCCCAATAAGAAAATTAACAGCTTCTTTTATTTTGTCTGGCTGATTTCCTTCTAAAATTTTAAGATATTTTTCAATAGCTGAATTCATAAAAATTAACGTTTTCAAATATATAAAAAATAAAATTATTAATCACTTCTAAATATTATTTTTCTAACTGCTTTATATTTTTATTTTTGGAGTTGGATTTTAAGATAACAAAAAATTTTTTTATGATCAACGATTTTTGATTTTTTAAGAGTAATAGTATATTGAATACTAATTTTTATTTTTTGATAGTTTTGTAATTATTTTTTTGAGAATTTCTTCTACCTCTTCTTTGTGTAAATAACCCTCTTTAGCGTAATTGCTTACCATTGGCACTATAGAAATATCTTTAAATACTTCTCCCCCCTCTCTGAAAGTTGAAATTTTTTTCTTTAATTTGGCTAAATTTACTATTAATTATATTTTCTTTTGTTTTATTTTTCATAATTCTTTGGATCTTTTTGTTTGATTAGTTTGACATTCCAATATTTTTAAGAAAGTAATGATATCTTATTTTTTAATATGTATTACTTTACAATTACTGTTATTAAAGTTATGAAATTGTACACGGGTTTTATTTCAACAAATCTATAATAGCCGAAACTATTGTATCTCGGTTAAACTTCTCATCAACCCAATCGGAATATTTGATTCGATAAAATTTCCACCCCGCAGCTTCAAGAACATGTTGTCGTTCCTCATCGCTCTCAATATATATTCCATATTCTTCATCTATTTCATCTTTAAAATGGCACGGTCCATCACACTCAACCGCAATACGTTTTCCAGTGTTCACATTGCTGATAACAAAATCGATTTTAAAACTACAAGATTCAACTTGATTTTGAATTCTATATCCATGCTTTAATTTTGTATATAATAAATTATAAAACTCTTCTTCAAAATAAGAATCAAACGGTTTTAATTGAGTTGAATAGAAAGATATTTCCCCATTTTCAAGTACATATTTAAGATATTTCTTGAGCCAAATTTTTTCTGGTACTTCCTGTGGTGGCATACTCACAAAACAATGTACTTGCAATCTTGCACGCGAAAATGCAACATTCACACGTCCCTTATTTATATCAGCCTGTATATCACCACCTTCGCCAGTAAGCGGTACATATTTATTCTTTTGATCTGAAATTCTTATTACAAAAGAATACATTATAATATCTTTTTGATCACCTTGTATACCTTCAATAATGCTGATTTTATAGTTATCTTTTTTCTCATCCAAACCTTCTGCTTCAAAAAGTTGACGAATATAACTAGCCTGAGCATTGAAAAAAGATAGAATACCAATCGATTTATCATAATAGCGTTCATCTGACCTTAGTTCTTTAAACAATTCTAAAATGGCCTTAGCCTCAGCAACATTTACATTATCTGAAAATTCCTCACTCCAATCAGATTTTACCTCATGAATAAGCATTATTCGATTAGTATCTGCATAGGTAAAATAGTTGCTATTTAGAGTAATCAATTCTTTACCTTTTGGTTTATAAAAATATTTGTTACTAAAACCAATCAACTCTGCCGGAGAACGATAATGATAACGAAGGGGCTTATATAAAAAACCTCTTTGCGTAGCAATATCTAAAACCGACTGCACAGCATTTCCCGTTGATTTTATTTGCCTTTCTTCTGGAATAGAGTAACGTCTGGCAAGTTCATCAAAAACACGACCAGATTTAAAAATTATTGTATTATCGCGCATTTGTTCGCTATCACCGACAAAAAGCACGTGATTTGTTCGGTACATCACGGGTAAAGTATAAGCAACATTACATTGTGACGCTTCGTCTAAAATAACATAATCAAACATTCCTGGTTCAAGTGGAATGATGCGACTTGCGTCATCAAGTTCCATTATCCAAATAGGTATAAGGTTTGAAACAATCTTAAAATTATCACTATTTTTACGAAGGTTATCAAATGTCTTAAATGCTTTTTTGGATTTACTGAACGCCTTAGAAAGTTTAGAAACAGTTCCTCTTACTATGATACCTTGTTTCCATTTTTCAATAATTCTCTTATCAATGATATTTTTAATATATAAAGCCACTCTCTTTTTTCTTTCGCACTCTACATATTTTAAGTCGGAACCTATTTTATTTATGTCTTTGGATTTAGCGAGTTTATTTAACTCCAATTTAATTTCTTGAACACGCAAAATATTATTCTTTACTGTTTCTAAATCGTCTGCTCGTACTTCGTCAATTTTGCTATCTATTTGATCAAATTCATCATCAGAAACTCCGCAGGCACTTAGCTTTTGACGTAATTTTTCCTCAGCTTTTTCTAAACGCTGTATATTTTCGTAGTAATTACAATAATTATAAAGAGAGTCTAAACGCCGCGTTGCTTCATTGCGAGAAAGATCGCTCATTAAAATTCTATCTACATAATCAATAATTTCTCGTGGAAGCTGATTTCTTACTTCGCTAAGACGGAAATTTCGTTTAAGATTATTAAATTTTCGGAATAAATTTGAATGGCGATCATAGCCAGTTTCTGAAACGTCATCTTGTAATTTTTTAATTGCTTCGTCAAAATTTTTTCCTTTAAGATCTAACGAAGTAAAAAGTTTATCAAATTCCTTTTTATCTTTTTCATCGCCATTCTCGTATTTTTTGATAGTTTTATCTAAAAGTTCTATTTCAAATCTCGTTGATTTAATTTCTTTCCATTCTGCGGATGAAAAATTTTTTGCAAAGCAATCGAAATCAATTATATCTATATTATAATCTTTTAACAATAGAAGCTCTTGATGAAGCTGATAATACTTTCGTTGAATAGCAATAACCGAATTAAACTCATTTTGGTACTTATCTTTTTCTTTGATGGCTTGTTCAATTGAATGAGTTTCGTCATTGCTCTCACTGTATTTCAATAGGTTGAATTTATATTCGAGTTCTTCAATATACGCGCTAAGTGCACTCAGCTGTGACGCAATACCATCTACTTCATCTTCTTCGCCAATTTGTGCCGAATTAGGATTTGGTAAATATCCATACAAATATTTTACACCGAGTTCTTTCAATTTATCTTTTACGACTTTTAACGCTTGCGATTTCTGGCTGACAAAAAGTATCTTATTCCCTGTTGCCGCAAGATGACAAAGTATGTTTGAAATTGTTTCTGATTTTCCAGTTCCTGGCGGTCCTTGAATTATCGCAGTTTTATTTCCTAAAAGTGAAAGCGTAGAAAGTTGATATTTATCGTAAAGGAATGGGAAATAAAGTTCTTTTTCGTGCGGTGTATCGTTTACAATATTCAATTCTTCATCATTTACCCAGCTAGTCAAAGCGGTTTTTGCCAATTCTTCTTCTGGCAATTGTGCGAGTTTTGCCAAATCTTCAGCAAGAAAGTAGTTTGTCTTAGGCCCCAAAGCTATTGTGATTTCTTCGAGTGAGAATGAATTTTCATCAAAATTTGCTTCTTTAAGTTTTAATTGTGCCTTAATTTTGTGCCAAATATCTTTAAAAATTTCTGAATCGGTTATCGGCAGAGACAAACGCTCCTCATTTTCATATCTACCCATTTCTTCTAAAAGTTGCAAATATCCATCCTCACCAATAATAGATTCAAGCATTCCAATATTGATTTGAATCTCTGAATCAACCAGATAGACATAATATTTTCCTATGCCGTCCCCGCTTATTTCTTTCTCAATTTTTATTGGTAAAGCAAATAATGGGTAGCGATCAATTTTAGTTTTGGACGATGTTGTTTCTTCAAATTCTTCTCCGTTTTCTAAATCAATAGAATCATCGTTTAAGTTAATTGGTATTTCAATTTCAAAATATCCAAAACTAAAGGCTATTTGCTTTGTAAATTGGTCATTATGATATTTGTTATAAATATTTTCAATTTTATTCGCCAGTTCTTTTTCTTTTTCGTACTGTTCCCGTTTGGATTCTGGTACTTCTTTTGGGTCGTAGGAATAAAAAGTATTAAGATTAATTAACTCACCAATACTATTATTACCATGCTCAAATAATTTCATAAGACTGAAATGCTCTTTAGACAAATTAATGGGATCTTTTTGATGCGCTATAACGGTTCGCTCATGTGTAATTTTTACATAACCGAGGCAATATTTTATAAAATTGGCGAGATTTTTATTTGTCATACTATAATTTTTTTATTTTTCCTCCTTATATATATTATACCACACCTGTCAAGAAAAATAAAGTTTAATTAAAAAACCCTCAATAAATGAGGGTTTTTAAAGTAAGATTTTGGCCATAAACCACATTGGGTTTACAGCCCTGAACCCTACGTGGTTCAGGGCTCCGAATTGTAGACAATGTTAGAATCATTATCCAGCAACAAAATGAGTATATTTACATTCCAGATTTAAGAGAATATGCTGATGTATAAATTTACCCTACCCTGCTACTCACTATTTATTATAACAAAAACCTCCTGTTTCTGTAAGTTTTTTATTTAAATTCTTTATTTTTGGGTTTATAAAACTTTTTGATTTTGGCGTTGTATTTTCTCGTT